>Ga0075023_100000334_pt1 | contig 11763 bp, 9 predicted proteins | sample Str014_FD_71388 | JGI IMG/M metagenome (GOLD analysis project Ga0075023, IMG submission 71388) | Freshwater sediment microbial communities in response to fracking from Pennsylvania, USA - Straight Creek_MetaG_SC_2014 | ecosystem: Environmental > Aquatic > Freshwater > Creek > Sediment | place... | reverse complement strand
GGCGGCAATCATCGCGAAGCATAGCCTTGCCGATCAACCTACTGCTGTGCCAGGCATCACCACAAGCACGCGACTGGTGCCCTATGCACTCGTGGGTGTCATCGCGCCATGGAACTTCCCGCTCACACTGGCGCTGATCGATGCGATCCCCGCGCTCGCGGCGGGGTGCGCGGTGATCGTGAAACCATCCGAGGTTACGCCGCGTTTCATCCGCCCGCTGATGGCGGCGCTGGCCGATGTGCCTGAACTGCCGCTAACCGTGATTGAAGGCGATGGGGCAACGGGAGCAGCACTCATCCCAGCCGTCGATTATATCGCCTTCACTGGTTCGGTTGCGACTGGACGCAAAGTCGCCGCCGCTGCCGCAGACGCGTTCATCCCTGCCAGTCTGGAACTCGGCGGCAAAGACCCGATGATTGTGCTGGCGAGTGCTGATCCAGCGCTTGCCGCTGCGATTGCGTTGCGGGCCTCCGTCGTCAACGCCGGGCAGGCCTGTCAGTCGATTGAGCGTGTGTATGTTGCGCGGGAGCGTGCTGAATTGTTCATCTCGGCACTGGTGGCAGCGGCGAGCGCTGTGCGGCTCAGTTATCCGGACATCAATAACGGCGACATTGGCCCGTTCATTTTCGCCAAGCAAGCGGCGATTGTGCAGGCGCAACTCGATGACGCCGTCGCGATGGGCGGGCATATTTTGGCGGGTGGCAAAGTCGAGGCGCTTGGAGGCGGGCTTTATCTGCGCCCAACTGTCATAACTGACGTCACACCAAAAATGGCGCTCATGCGGGAAGAAACCTTCGGTCCGGTGATCCCGGTAACGATATTCGATACGGTCGAAGAGGCTGTTACGCTGGCGAACGGCACCGACTTCGGCCTTTCCGCCGCCGTGCTTGCCGGAACCATTGAGGAAGCCGAGGCCGTCGCCATCCGTCTCAACGCCGGTGCCGTCTCGATCAACGATGGCGCGCTGACATCGATGATCTGGGAGGCTGAAAAATCCTCCTTCGGCGCGTCCGGCCTTGGCCCTTCGCGGATGGGGGAAAGCGGCTTGCTGCGCTTTTTTCGCAAACAGGCACTGATCCGCCAATCCGACACCGCGTTACCTATCTGCGCCTATGCCGAGGATGTGAAACGATGACATTACTCCTACTCGCCGCCGTCGTCACCACGCTGCCGCCAGTGCTGACGTGCGACAACAAACCCGTGTTGATGGTCGTAACTGGCGTGTCGATTGATCGCCAGCGTATGGCTGCCTATGCCAAGGCTTTGGCGAACAGCGGCCTTTATCAAAAACTTGGCGGCTATTACCTAAATGCGTTGCCACTGATCGAGACATTTGAGGGCAATCCACCGCCCCATTACGCAACGATTGTGGTGCGCTTTCCCTGCCTCGCGAACGCGCGCGCCTTTTGGCACTCGGAGGATTATCAGAAATTGGTGAAGCCGCTCCGAATGAACCCATCAGCCGGAGATTATACCATCACAGTATATAACGAAGCGGCATTACGCGCTGACATGGTGGGCAAGGTCGGTTCGGCAGACTATTTGGCTCAATTCAGAGCTGAGGGGATTGCGCAAGTAGCACCCTAATCAATGCAGAAGCGCTACGCTCGTTATCACCGCTCCAACTCTGCAAGCTCATACCAAGTCGCCATATAGCCGCCAACACCGCCTTGGACAAAGACGGCATCCTCGTCTGCTGTGACCCACATGTCATAGCGAGGATGCTCTCTGCCTCCCATGCCAGTGTCGCTTGAGTCGATGAATGCAAACCTTCGGCACGCGAAAGTGCCCGCAGGAACGGTAATTGTCTCGTCACCAATATATTCCAAATCAATCTGCACCTCGCTTGCCAGAGGCGGTGTCGCGCCGCGATGGTCTGGTGAGGGCACATAAACGCGGATTGTACGGCGGTGCGGGCCTTTTGTCACGTCCATGCAGCGCGTCAGATAACCATCACCGACGACGGGGTGCGTTCCAAAGCCGTCCAGTTTGCCGCTGTAACTGACCCGCTGCGAAACACGCCCGATTGACGGGCTGCTGCTCTCACATTCAATGACGCCCGGCAGCATATTGAACCAGCCCGAGCCCATGAAACTATCGCCAACGGTTAGATGGACATGGAGATTACGTGGATGTCCATCGGCACCCACGGCATAAATCACGTCACGCAGCACGGTCGGTGCTGGCTCTTCGATTTCACACTGCGCACGCAAGACAACCGAGCCATCTGCATGATGCGTGAAGGCGAACCATTCTCGGCCACGAATACGGCCCAGCATCTCAGGTTTCTTTGATGTATAGATAATGCGCCCGCGCACCGTGCGGTGCAGCATCATAGGTTTCGAAGCTCTTGACTGAGCACTTCCACCGGCTTCTCTTCCACGGCCAGCGCTTCCATATCCTGCTGCACACCGCGCAGGATGCGCGCGACGAACGCCTTGGTCAGAAGGCCACGCTCGGCCCCGGCAACGCGATCCGGCGTATAGGCTTCTATATCGGCGCGGGTGAGGCTGCCCTTCGCCTCCAGCAACCGCTCGATGGTGTCCATCCGCTCGCGCATCACCGACACTTCACTCGCGAGCGCCATGACAATGCTGAGCGTGCGGTCAATCGCCGGGTCTTCAAAATAGGCGGGGCGCTTGCCCTTGGCCTTAGCCCCAGCGCGCGCGATCCAGTCGATGGTGTCGTTCATGCAGGCTTCCACGCGCCATAAGCATTCCAAACGGCGGCTCGCCCATGATCCTCAACGCCGGTGTCCTGCCTCGGGAAGATCGCTTCATCAACCACGGCGCGCACGCCGGTGACGAACAGGCTTTCTCGCGGCAGGCCAGCCGCGACCATGATTGATTTGAGATCGAGCGCGTGCATCGCCGACCAGAACGGCTCATTGTTGTTGAACGCATCCCAGTCGCGGATAAATTGCTCATAAAGCGGCATGTCGTCGGAATATTGCGGTTGCTCAAGGTGGAGCATCAAGCCGCCTGGGGCGAGCACACGCACGCCTTCTTGGATGATTTTAGGGAGTGCTTTGCCGGAGAGCTCGTGCAGATACATCGTCGTTTGCACCCAATCGAAATGCCCATCGGGGAAGGCCAACTCCTCAGCGTTCATTTGAATGAATGTGATGTTATGTGCGCCCATTGATTGCGCGCGCGCATGGCCATAGCGCAGCGAAGGTGCGGCGGTATCTATCGCGATGATTTCCGTCTCGGGGAAGGCGAGAGCGAGGGGCACAATGTTGTGCCCCACCGTGCAGCCCAGATCGAGAATGCGCTTGGGCACCCAGCCGGGCCGCTCGCGCTTGATCCAGTCAACGAGCGCCTGCCCGCCGCCATCAGAAAGCGCACCCAGGCCGCCACCCGTGGTCGCGAAAATGCCAACATCATAATTCGCCCCCGCCGAGACATCGCCTGGCCGCTCCTCGCCATGATAGCTTCCGGGCATGCAATGAATGTCGATAGCGGCTTGGTAGCGCGGCACAGCAACATCGCGGTTGAGCACCAGTGTCTCTCGCCCCTCATTATATTGGCGCGCCTTGGCATCGAGTTCATCAAGCTGGCGCAACACGAGCGAACGCCCGTTCTGCTGGCGCATTTCCATCGAGTTGCGCTTAAGCGCCGACCAATATCGGTGCCACGGGTCTTTGTTCATCGCGTGGCGGATTTCAAATCGGTCAACAGGGTCGCGGCCATGTTCGGCCCGGAAGGCGGGGAGCACGCGATTGTCATACGCGAGCTTGTTGCCCGCACTGAATCCCGCCAGCGCTTTATTGACATTGGCGAGGAAGTTGAACCGCGCGGCCTCATCATGCTTCACTTCGGGGAACACGCCGTGACGGGCCACGGCGCTATAGGGGGGTGGGACGTCGGTGGCGCTCATATCAAACCATCCTTCATATAAGTCCATCTTTGGCGAGGCGTTCAATTGTTTCCGCCTGCACCCGATTAAAATGGGCGCGGTCGGGGGTTTTGACAAGGTTGTTTTCGATGAGCGCATTCGCTGGCTGGTGTGTGTCGGCGGCATAGGTGCTGGCGAACAATGCGGTGCGTTGGCGCGAGAGCAGGTTGGTCATCCCCTGTTTGCGCCGCGCGGCTCGCAAGGCCGCGATGTCGATGTCGGCAAAGGCGGTAAATGTCTCACCCGCATTACTCTCGGCCAGCACGTTGCCCTTATAATCAACGATCATCGAGTTGCCATCGGCACTGGCTGCGCAGCCCCCTGTGCCTTCAATGCCTGCTGTATTGGCGGAGATGACATAGGCCATATTTTCGAGCGCGCGCGCCTGCTTCGCGATCATTTTGGGGGTTTTGATCGGAGAGCCAATTTCAGATGACGAATGGACGAAGAGCTCGGCCCCACGAAGTGCATGAGCACGGGCGATCTCCGGATAGAGAATTTCTTCCGATGCAATCGCCGCCAGATTGCCGATCTCGGTGCGCGCCACCGGAAACACACCATTGATGCCATAAATATCGAGATATTTGTCCCAAACATCGTGCGGCGTCGGCGCATACATCGAGTTGAGACGGCGGTAGCGCAGCACAACATTGCCCGAAGTCGCGATGACGAAACTCGTCTGAAAATAGAGTTCGGGAAAATGTGCGTCGGTCTCATAGGCGTTACCCGCCAGAAAAAGTTGCTGCGCCTGCGCCACTCTGCCAAGCGCGTCGTACTCTGCGCCATCTATGGCCCATGCTGCCGTACGCGCGAATTCGGGAATTGAAATCCGGCCCGGATAACTTGTGAACAGATATTCGGGCAGCACTGCAAGGCGCACGGGCGATCCGCCATATTGCTGGATAAAGATAGCCGCGTGCTGCAACTTGGTCGCCATTTCGGCGATATGCGCCAGCATTTGCGCGCGCGAGTTAGTAGCATTTTCAACCGAGCGCGCGGGGAGCTGGAGCGCAACGGCGGCATAGGGTGTGATAGCCTCAGTCACAGCCCAAGCGCTCCGGGATTCATGCGGCCATCAGGATCGAGCTGCGCTTTTACCGCCTCTAGCAGCGCCCAACCACGCGGATCGCTGCCCGCTTTGAGTGGGTAAGTACGGCCAATCTGAAAATGTATCGCGCCCTGTGCCTCAAATATCGCAATGACCGCAGCACGTAGCGTCTCGACCAGCGCACGTGCCTCCGCATTGGCCGGAAAGCCCTTGAGCTTGGCAAAGTGCGCCGACTCCACTGAGCGCCGATGAATTTCACCCAGCACATCCGGCCAATAGAATACAGGCTCGATGAGAAAGCCGGTGGTCGCAACAGTCAGGAACATATAGCCCGCGCCCACCCCCAACCGCTCCATATCGGCGGCACGGCTCTCAAACAGCGCGGTAATCGCCTCAATGGTGGAAAGCGCGCGCGAATGCTTGACAATCCCATGCACCGGCACCCAGCGCTCGCCATCTGGCCCGACCATCGAATTGACCGGCGGAAAGGGGTTGGCACGCAGCACCTTGGGGATGGTGTTCTCCACAGCGCGACCGCCATGCTCGGTCACAATCGCACATATCTGAGCCATTTGTGCATCAGCCGCCGCTTGATTCACACCCTCGGCGATCAGATGGATTGAGAATTTGGCCTCATCAAGGAATGATCGCCCTGCCGCGACCACCTTCGCGCCCTCAGACAACCCCTTCCAGAACCTACCCTGTGCCTTCATCATGCCGACGAGCGCCTTTGCATCGCTGGCAAGGCTGTCGCGCTTCATCCGCTGGGCTTGGAGGAACGGATCAAAACCGAAGCTCTCACTGGCGAGGCCCGCACGCGCTATCGTGCTCATCGCCGCACAATATTGCGGCGGCGCATCGAACGCGAAGCTGCCATAGGCAAATGCGGCGGCTTCATGGATCAGCGGCAATGTGACATGCGCCTTAATCCCAAATGCACCTGCATCGCTCGCGAACAGCCCCGTGAGATCAGGGCCATAAGGCCGCAGGAAATCACTGCCGGTGTTGAGCACGCTGCCATCCGCCAGCACAACTTTGAAACTGATCGCACTCGCCGCCATCGTGCCGCGCGCCGCACCCCAGAACAGCCCGTTCTGACTCATCCCGCCGCCTACGCTGGCCTTAATGCCTGAGAGCGTTCCCCAGAGCGGTGTGCGTAGTCCGCGCGGGTGGAGCGCGTCATACAGCGCCGCCCATGAACAGCCCGCCTCCACCGTAACGGTCATATCGGTTTCGTTGATCGCTAAGATGCGGGTCATCCGCCCCATATCAACGATCAGAGCGCCCGAATCAGAGGCGACATAGCCCGACGTGTAGCTCATCCCGCCCCCACGTGGTATGATCGTGAGGCGCATACGTGCCGCTGCGCGCAACGCTGCGGCCAATTCATCAATGTTCGCCGGGCGCAAAACCGCGAGCGGCATTGGCCCAGCCGTAAACACATCTTGCGCATAAAAGGCACAGTCTGCGGTGTCCGTCACCAGCGCTTTGGGGGATACCGAGGCGCGCAGCGCGTCAATTGTCGAACAGTCGAGCGTTGTGGTCATGCCATGGCCACCTGCGGCTGTATCGTATTCGGATACCGCCCCAAAGTGAGCAACAGTGCCCCGCCGCTCGCAAACATGAGTGAGGCCGCAATCAGCATCGCGTCATAGCCACCGGTTGCATCCCGCACCGCACCATAAAGGATAGGCGAAATCGCCGATCCAATCCCGAAAGGCATATACAGCACACCATAAATACGGCCATAATGCGCCATGCCGAAATATTTGGCGGCGAGAAAGGCGATGACATCGCTCTCCGCGCCCGCTGCAAAGCCGAGCATGAAACCACCGCCGAAAATCGGGTTGAGGCTGTGGGCGGTGCCCATCAGGAGCGCGCAGGCGACGGCGGGCATCACCAGCACCGGAAAAGCGACACCAGGAGCCCAAAAGCGATCAAACAATAGCCCGACGATGACGCGACCCGAGAGAATCCCGAGCGCGACCACACCCATCACGCTTGCCGCGACACTAGGCGGAAAACCGTGCAGTGCGACCATCTGCGCCATGTGAATATGCGCGCCGCCATAAGCGAGGGCGATGATGAGGATTGAGGTGAGCAGCACCCAGAAACGGTAGGAGCGCGCAGCCTCTGGCAGTGTCAATCCCGTCACATTGCCTTGCGCATCAACCACCGCGCGAGGTCGCTCCTCAGCGCGTGGTTCGCGAAACCAGGCCAGCCCCAACGGGAGCGCCACGAGGAGTGGCAAAAGCGCAAGCGCAGGGAACGCCAGCCGCCAGCCGCCATGGTCAATCGCACGGTGCGCGAGCTGTGGCACGACAATTCCTGCAAGACTCGTCCCGAGCAGCATGATCCCCAGCGCCAAGCCGCGATTCTCGGCAAACCACATCGCAATCGCGCGACTCCAGCTCACCGGCGTTGAGCCAATGCCAATAACCCCGAGCACCGCCCAGAAGCCAAACCACCCCGCAATCGACCCCGGCACAAACCAGAAGCTCGCGAACACAAGCGCAAACAGCAGCAGCGAGATCAGCGCCACGGGGCGAACGCCATAACGATCCGCCAACCCCCCAACAAACGGCGCAGTAAGTGCGGCGATGATCCCAAAGATCGTCACCCCCGCGCTGATGATTTTGAAGTCCCAGCCAAACTCGGCATGGATCGGCCCCATCACCAGCGGCAACACGTTGAAGGGGATTGGCGACGCGCCACACGCCACGCCGAGGAGCGCGGCGGTGAGTGGTTTCCAGCCACGTGTGAATTCACTCATGAAGCGCTCCAGATCAAATTAGGCAAGATCGCATCATCCCAGGCTGGAGGCCATGTCCGACCGGTGCGCACGATCACCAAGCCCTTTGATGGCATGATCCAAACCCGCTGACCACCAAAACCGTTCATCATGACAAGGTCTTTTGCTTGAAACGCGGTGCTCTGCCACGGCGTTAAAACGGGAGGCAGTGGTGCGCCGCCGATCTGCTGATCACCCAGCCAGAGGTAAAAGCCATAGCCTTTATTGGCGGGAGATGGTGCTTCCATCTCATCAATCCAATGCGCCGACACGATGCGGCGGCCATCAGCCATGCCATGATCGGCGATGAGTTGGCCAATCTTCGCCCAATCAATCGGCCGCGCAAATATGTTTGCTGAAGCCAACGCCATGCCGCCATGCCGGTCAACGCCGATGGCGGCATCCGCCAACCCCAATGGCTTCCAAAGCCGCTCCGAGAGCAACGCTGGGTAGCGCACTCCTGACACTCGCTCCAGAATATGGGCCACAATGAGCACGTTGTTGTTGTTATATTCGAAGCGCGTGCCGGGTGGTGCGCTAAGCTTGAGGGCGAGCGCAGGTGTGAGGTAATCATGTCCAAAAAACTGTGCGATGACCGGATTGTCCGGTGCCATCGCGTAACCATGGCCAGCATCAATTTGTTCAAGCCCGCTGCTCATCTGAACGAGCTGACGCAGCGTAATCCGCGCTCTATCACTCCCGCGCCATTCGGGAAGATAACTGCCAACCGGGTCGTCGATGGACTTTATCTCACCACGGTCGATAGCGATTCCCACCAGCACGGCAGCGACAGTTTTTGCCATTGACTGCGAATTGAAGCGGGTGTCGCGGCCGTCGCCATGCCAATATTTTTCGATAACGACCCGTCCAGCGCGCATGACGACCAGCGAAGTCGACCCTTGCCGTTCGGCCCAGTTTAGGGCGCTCGTCACCGCTTCAGGCGCAATGCCCTCAGCCTTCAGGGGGGCCGGCGGGAGCGCACGCGGCGCGCCAGCGATAGGGTCTTGCCGATGCCAGTCCACCGGCGTTGTGAGCGGGTCATAGCCCGCCGATACAAAGCTGTTGAGCCGCGCCAGCCCCTCTTGATCAAGCGGCGCGGCTGCTGTGGTCAGCATCAGGAAAGGCGCGAGGCAAAGCGCACGCCAGCGCATCAGAATTTATACTTGGCGCGCACCATCCACTGCACGGGCGTGTTCAAGTAAGAGTAATTCGCGAGCGTTGATTGAATATAGGCTTTGTTGAAGCAATTGGTGCAATCGGCGGACAATGTCCAACGATCTCCCATGCCTTTGAGCGCCAGACCTGCGTTGAAAATCCAAGCGGCACCACTAAATGAGCCGGTGATCAGCGAACCCACGCCTGTTAGGTTGGCAGGGTAAGTGCCATTGGTTCCGGTCACACTACCGTTATAAATCGTCAGGTTGCTCGTGCCGGTCTCTTGCGAACTATGATAACTGGCGTTGATGGATGGTGTCAGCGAAAGTCCATTACCAAGCGGTGCCTTGTAGCTGCCACCGAGTGCCAGCGTCCAGTCTGGTGTACGCACCGGTGAGGCAATGTTGCCGTTCGGATCAACGATACCGGCCGCGCAAGCCGCAGTCCCTGTGCCACCCGAGATGTTCCCTGCCGCAAGCGCCGCCTTACACACTGCCGCCTGGGCCGCGACCGACTGGATACCGTAGATGTCCACAGCAGGCGCGTTGGGATCAAGGCGATAATTATCATTCTGGTAGCCGATATTGGCATAGAGATTGAGGCCCTTCGTCGGAATGAAGGTGAATTCCGCTTCGATCCCCTTGTTGCGATAGTTCGCAAAATTGCGCGTGAGGAAGGTGATTGCGCCTGAGGGGCTGACCAATGCCGATGGCGTCTGCAAGTCAGTAACATCCATATAATAGAATGTCAGGTTCGCGCGGAAGCGGTGATCGAAAAATTCTGATTTAAACCCCGTTTCATACGTCCAGACTTTTTCGGGACCAAACGGCAAAAGCTGACTGGCTGCCGTTCCGCGCGCATTCCAGCCGCCCGATTTGAAACCGCGCGTCGCGCTGGCAAACAGCAGTATGTCGTTGGTCGGCTTATAATTGATCGCAAAACGCGGCGTCCATAGTTTTGCCGATTGTGTGGTCGGGATAGCCACGCCGGAAGCCGCGATCATATTCACGTTGAAGAGGCAATTCGTAGGTGGTGTTCCCCCAGCGTTGCAGGCTGCGCGATTGTCAGAAATATCAAAAGTCTTCTTTTCGTCGGTGTAGCGAATACCGGCCGTCAGCGTGAGCGGGCCGAAAATCAGATCGCCTTGCGCATACCCGGCATAAGCCGTGGTGACGTTGCGCAGCGTGCGATCTCCCAAGAGCAAGCCGAAGCCCCCAGGCACGCCCGGGATAAAAAGCGAGAACACATCCGCAAAATCAGTTTTATTGCGCTCATCAATATAATAAAATCCGGTCACATATTTGAGGTGGCCATCGGCCAACTGTCCGTTGAGCTTCACTTCTTGTGTGAATTGCTCGTTCAACCCGTCATTCAAAATCGTGAAGCCACCGCGTGGGAAACCTCTTACGGTGGGAAAGGGGGTTGAGATACTCGGGCCGCCGCGTCCATCGAAGAAGTCCAGCGCATATTGCTGACGCAGGTTCACATAGCCCGTGATCAGCGCAAGTGTGGTTTTGTCGGCCACATCAAATTCGAGGGTGGAGGTGATGAGGTCTGTGCCCGTGCGGTTGCCCGAGCCATAATTGGCTTTTCGCCCAGTGATATTAAGCGAGGCGAATGGCGATGGCGTCAGCGTGTTCCCCGAGCGCAAACCCGATGAAGCATAGCGCCCATCGCATTGCGTCGGGTTCAGCGGATTGCAGGCAAAATTGAGGATATTCTCGCCATCCGACTCAATGTGCGCGTAGGATGCGTTCCACCGTGCCCAAGGCGCCATGTCGCCACGAATGCCAAGCCTTACGCCCCAACCGTCATCATCGTTCTGACGTTCACCGGTTGTGACATTATGGACATAGCCATTGTCCTGCTGCCAATAGCCTGAGACTTTTATCCCGAATGTCGCATTAAGCGGAACATCGACCGAGCCACGAATCAGTTTCTTGCCATAACTGCCATAGCCAATCTCGCCATAGCCGCCGAGTGTCTTGGCGGGCTTGGCCATGACAACGCTGATGGCACCACCCGTTGTGTTACGTCCGAACAGCGTACCCTGTGGCCCGCGCAACACTTCGATGCGGTTTACATCAAACAGCGAGAGGTTGTTGGCATTCTGACGGCTGAGATAGATGTCATCAACATAAGTGCCGACCGGGGGATCGAACGTCGGGATGGTTTCGGTATTGCCAAGTCCTCTTAAGAAATAGGCGTTGGCGGAGCCGAGGCCAGTGTTGTTCTGCGCGATCAGGTTGGGCACATATTGGCCAATTTGCAGCGCATTTGTGACACCCTGCGCTTCAAGCTGCGCTGCTGAAAACACCGAAATAGCAATCGGCACACTTTGTGCTTTTTGCTCACGACGTTGAGCGGTCACAACAATATCGGTGATTCGCCCATCATCCTGAGTCGCGGCGGGCGCGGGGGCTTGCTGCGCATAAGTTGGCAGCGAAAATGTCAGTGCAGCTAAGCTTGCACCAGCCAAAAACAGTTTATTATTCATTGTCAGTCTCCCTGATTAGCGATTAACGCGCTCCGACTCTGCTACGCAATTTTTTATTTGTCCGGACAACTTTTCACGCCTAAGCAATGTTGTCAAGCGACAATTTGGAGATCAAAATGACGATAGCTGCCCTCGCATATCCCACACTGGTCTACGTCCATCTCTTGTTGTTCGTTTTGTGGCTGGGCGCCGACGTCGGCGTTTTTGTGCTCGGGCAGCATTTTCGTAAGCACTCAGTCTATACGCTTGACCAGCGACTCGCGCTGCTCAAACTGCTCGTGATTGTTGATCTAACGCCGCGCACCGCTTGGGCGCTGATGGTGCCGGTTTCGCTCTCCGTGGCAAAGGCGGGGCATTGGTGGGATGTGCCTGTGC
>Ga0075023_100000331_pt1 | contig 11784 bp, 9 predicted proteins | sample Str014_FD_71388 | JGI IMG/M metagenome (GOLD analysis project Ga0075023, IMG submission 71388) | Freshwater sediment microbial communities in response to fracking from Pennsylvania, USA - Straight Creek_MetaG_SC_2014 | ecosystem: Environmental > Aquatic > Freshwater > Creek > Sediment | place... | reverse complement strand
AAGCGGATCACCTCCGCGCCATAATCGCCCAGAATCATGGTGGCCAGCGAGCCGCACATGCCCTGAGTCAAGTCGATAATGCGGATGCCTTCAAAGATCTGCGGCACTGATTTCTCTCCTGCCTTGCTTTTTTGTTCCAAAGTGCCCGTGCGCCAATTCCATGCGCTTTCGATCCAATGACTTGCGCGGATAGCTCCGCAAAGGCCGGAACCTCCTACTTGGCCAACGCCGGCTGCGCACGCGTTGCGAGCGCCATGCGAAGCGCCATGACGACGAACATGAAGCTGCCAAGGATGGCAACGACCTGCATCGAAATCACCTCGCCGAAGGTTTGCACCAGGGGCTGAATCAGTATGACCGTGAGCGGAGTCGAAAGGAAAAAAGCTGCCTTGACGAGCCCTGCGGCCCGCCCCTGTTGGTCATGCGTAACCTTTCCGCCAAGCGCGGTCATGATATTCGGCGAGAACCAGGCAGTGCCGATGCTATGCAACAGGATACCGCAGACAACGCCCGAGAAGCTCCAGGCATTGGCGGCCACCAGAGCCCCCAAGCCTGCCATACCGAAACTGAACAGGAAGGCGGTATGCGCGGAAAAGCGCCGGCGTGCGGGACCATAAAGCATGGCAATCGCCGCGCCTACCGCCGATCCTCCGGTGAGCACATAGGATATCATGGAAGGCGTCGCGTCGGCCTGTTGCTTGAGCTGGAAGGGCACGGAAATGGCCGGCAGGAAGGTCATTGCCCCGGCGGTGAATGCAAGCAGAAGATAATGCCAGGGAAACCAGGATATGATGCCCGGACCTGCAGGAGCCGCAGCAGTTCGAGTTTGGAATGGTTCCGCCCTCGCCGCCTCGTCGCCGCGACTGCACATCAGTCCAACAACGAGAACCGCTCCCCCGCCATAAAGCAGGAAGGGCAAACGCCAACTGATCTCGCCAAGCTGCCCCGCAATCGGATAAAAGAACAGAGTGCCGACAATGGCGAACGAGGCATGCAGCCCCATCCATTTGGCACGCGCCTGCTCCTTGAGCGTCTTGTTGACCATTGTGAGGCCGAGGACCTGGATGCTGGCCGCGGCCAGGCCCAAGAACAGTCGCGATACCAGCAGCGCCGGCAAGCTGCTGAGGTAAAGCCCGGCGGTCCCGGCGACCGTGTAGACTATTGAGGCGGCGAATAAAGTCGGGCGCAAACCGATCCTGTCAGCCAGATAACCGCTCAGCGGCGCGCCGACCGCCATTGCCAGGGCAACTGCCCCGACAAGTTGCTTGACGAGCACCGCATCATCCGGCCCATGTGCCAGATCGCGCGCGATGCTCGGCAGAACCGAATTGATGGCTGTCAGGCTGAGCGAGGACAGCACCCCACTGAGCAGGATCACCAGCTTGCCGGTGAAATCGAGTGTCCGTTCAGCGCCAGCCGTCACCCTGGTCGAATTCGTCATCCTCATTATTCCTATCAGCCTACCCGTTCGCACCGGGCAGTCAGTTATGCGACATTGATGCACCCGAGTTGCTGGTAGAGACGCAGGCCTTCGACCCCGCGCTCCCGGCCCACGCCGCTCATTTTGTGGCCGCCCATCGAGACATAGGCACTGGTCATGCCGCCGTTCACGTTGACCGTGCCGGTGCGCATACGATTGGCCACTTCGATAGCCACCTTGCGATCAGCGCCATGCACATAGCCTGAAAGCGCGTATGGCGAATCGTTAGCCATTTCCACAGCGTGATCCAGATCGCGATAGCCGATGACGGATACCACCGGCCCGAAGATCTCTTCCTGCGCAGCCGGGTTCTTGTTGTCTGGCAAATCGAGCACTGTTGGCTCGAAGAAGTGCCCCTTGTTCAGGTGGGCCGGCCGCTTGCCGCCGGTCACGACCCTTCCGCCCGCCTCGCAAGCCAGCTTGACGAAATGCTCGCACCGCTGGACCTGGGCCTCGGAAATAACCGGGCCCATCTGCGTTGCCAGATCTTCGGTCTGCCCGACCTTGATGCGTCCGACCACCTCTGCCATCCGCTTCAGCACTTCGTCCTTGGCCTCTTCCGGGACGAACAGGCGGGTCCCGTGCGAACAGCCCTGGCCGGCATGCCCCATGCAGACACCAGCGGCGCTGGCTATTGCCCGATCAACCGCATCGGGAAGGAATATCTGCGCCGACTTGCCGCCCAGTTCGAGCTGGATGCGCTTCATGGTCGGCGCCGCCTGGATCATAACCTGTGTGCCTACGGGCGAGGAACCTGTAAATGTCACCATATCGACGCCCGGATCAGTCGACATGAGGCGAGCACCTTCAATTCCGGATTCTAGAACGACATTGAGCACGCCCGCGGGCAATTCAGCTTCCTCGGCCGCATCGGCGAACACCAGCGCTGACAATGGCGTCAGCGGGCTTGGCCGCAGGATCACGGTGTTGCCCGTGACCAAAACCGGAATCACCTTCCACAGCGCCGTCATCACCGGGAAATTGTAAGGCGTGATTGCGGCAACGACGCCCACCGAAAAATAGCGGTTCAGGCTCTGTATGGAATGGCCGCCAAGCATGACGCGGTGCGAGAGCGGAAGCCAGTTGTCTTCGACTTCGCGCAGCGAGAGGAACAGGTCGATGATCTCGTGGCCATGCTGCATCGGCACCTTGACCTGGCTTCCCATTACCGGCGCATGCCGCGGGCAACCTGCCTCCGCCACGACGATGTCCTCGAAAATGGGCGAGCGACGTATCAGCGCATCGACATACCGCCTGAGTATTGCAGCGCGCTCACCGGATGAATATCGCCCCCACGGCCCGTGGTCGAAGGCCTCGCGTGCTGCTGCGATGGCCTGTGCGGTCTGCGCTTCCGAAAGCCCACGGAAACTTGCAACTTGCGTTTCGTCGGAAGGATTTTCTACGGTTAGAAAGGCACCGTCTCCGACAATGAAACGGCCATCTATAAATCCGGCATGTGCCGAAATTTGCCAATCGCGCTTTGACATTCCAGACCTTTGTTCGTGGCGATGCAGCGCTTCATGCCACAAAGCATCTCCCGGCGTTTCTTGCCGCCGTCAGCGTAATAGACAAAAGTCGTGACAGGCAAGGAAAATTGCTATCCACAAAATCGATGAGGGGTATCAAAAAGCAATCATTCCCTAACTTCAACAAATGAGTTAGATTTCTCCTGCGCATTTTGAATGCGATTCATTTATAAATACTATACATATTATGTACGTTTTTTTAGTTTTCTTCAACAAACTTTTTTAAAAATAACACAATGATCATGGTAATTTTCTATATTAATGAAACATGATGCGCCTTGTGGTTTTGGGATAACAAGTAGTGGCTGTAAATGGTCCGAGTGGTTTTTTGCATTCCTTCACGCTTTTGATCAGAAACTCTGATCAGGGCGAACCAATGCATTGTGAGGCAAACAATGCCTGAGGCAACTACCTGCCACGCCTATGTGGGCACATTCGAACTGCGTGGAGAAGGTTCCGGACTCCGAATCATCGAATTCGACATGGCGACCGGCGCAATCGTCGCCGGAGACACCGTTCCCGTTAGCAACCCTTCCCACCTTGCGATTGCGGTCAGGCGCGGGATGTTGTTCGCTGCCGCCCACACCGCTGCGTTCGAAGGGGAGCCGGGTGGCGCTGTCATTGCGTTCAGGATTGACTCGGTTAGCGGTGCGCTGACCAGGGCAAACCACCAGATCGTTCCCTTCCCCCACCCCAATTACATCGTCATCGACCGCGACCAGGCGCTGGTCCTTGTCAGCTCAGGCCTGGGCGGAGGTGTCAGCGCATTTCCGCTAGGCGATGACGGCGCGCTCTTGCCCTCCACGACCAACTTGTTGGCGGAAGGCCAGCCGATGCTCAAACTGGGCGAGACACTCCAGAACATCGGCGGCGAAGAATTCGTAAAGCGGCGCGCGCTCAGCACCAGCCCGCATACAATCATGGTTGATCCTGCCGGCCGCTTCGCGGTGGTAACGGATGCCGGGCAGGACAGGCTGCTGCTCTACGCCATCGATCGTCAGCATGGCACGCTCGGCCTGCATCAGGCGCTCGCGATCAAGACGAAGGGAACGGCGCCGCGGCATGCCGTTTTCCACCCCAATGGAAAAGCGCTGTATGTCGTCAATGAGGCAGACAGCAGCGTCACTACCTTCGCCTTCGACAGTGCCATGGGCCAACTCACCGAGCAAGCGACGTTTGCATCGTTGCCAGCCGGCCGGGAGGTCGGCAATGCGATGGGGGATATCAAGATCGATAGCACTGGTCGTTACCTCTACTGCACCAACCGGGGCGACGAAAGCGTCTCGATTTTTGCCGCTACCAACGCGGGAAAGCGTCTCGAACGGATTGATGTCACGCCTTGCGGCGGCGTCCATCCGCGCGGATTGTGCTTTTCCCCCGACGAGCGTTTCCTCCTGGTGGCCAACCAGGGACCTTCGTGGCGAATTGACCGCCCACCTGAGCACGGCTCGCCTGATGCCGGAGTGGCGGTATTCGCCATTGATGCCGATACGGGCAAGCTCAGCGCAACCGGACACTCGGTTCAGATCGATTCAGCAACTTGCATCGCATTCAACGGATAATTCCGACGCAGTTAGTTCAAGAGGAAAGTTCATGAGCGAATATGATCTTGTCATCCGGGGCGGAATGATCGTCGACGGCAGTGGCGGCGAGCCGTACGAAGGCGACTTGGCCATTCACGAAGACAAAATCGCTGTGGTCGGCATTGTTCCGGGCACTGGCAAGGAAGAGATTGATGCGAGCGGCAAGATTGTCACGCCGGGATTTGTCGATATCCACACCCATTACGATGGCCAGATTACCTGGGGCGAGCGTCTTACCCCGTCCTCGATGCACGGCGTAACCTGTGTCGTCATGGGAAATTGCGGTGTGGGCTTCAGCCCCTGCAATCCTCAGGACCGTGGCGCATTGATCAAGCTGATGGAGGGCATCGAAGATATCCCGGAAGCCGTGATGGCCGATGGACTGCCCTGGCAATGGAGCACGTTCCCAGAATATATGGATTTTCTTGAAACCCGCGTTTCGGATATTGATTTCGCCACACAGGTCCCGCATGCGCCGCTGCGCGTCTATGTGATGGGCGAAAGGGGCATAAATCGCGAGCCTGCGACTGAAGCTGACCTTGCCCAGATGTCCGCGCTTGTTACCGAGGGGATTGGAGCTGGGGCGCTGGGGGTATCGACCTCGCGCAACCTCAACCATCGCACCAAGGCGGGGGAACTGGCCCCCCAGGTCACAGCCGAACTCTCCGAACTTGAAGCACTCGCACGCGGATTGAGGCTTTCTGGCACGGGCGTATTCCAGATGATCCCGATGTTCGAGCGGGGTGTCGAGGGCGAGATCGAAATCATACGCAAGATCCTGGCGGAGGCGCAGCGGCCTCTGTCCTTCACCCTGCTGCGCAAGCAAGACTATGAAGACAAGTTCGACCTGATCCTGGACTATGTGGAGCAGGCCAATGCCGAGGGAGCCAGCATCAAGGCGCAGATCTTCCCGCGCCCCGTCGGATACCTGTTGGGGCTGGACTTATCATCGCACCCGTTCATGTTCCATCCCAGTTACAAGGCGATCAGCCACCTTCCGCTCGAGCAACGCGTGGCGATCATGCGCGATCCGGAATTCCGCACCCGGATTCTTGCCGAGGCTCCGGAAGAAGACAACCCCGCCTTTCTCCAAAGACTCATGCGTCGTCTCGATAGCTCCTATGCGCTGGGGAGCCCGCCAAACTACGGGCCGACTGGCGATGACACCATGGCAGAGCAGGCGAAGAAGCGCGGGATCACCCCGCTCGAAGTATCGTATGACGTGCTGCTGGAAAACGGCGGAACTGGACTGCTGCTGGATGCTGTTGCCAATTATATCGGCCACTCGCTCGATCCGCTCGAATCCCTGCTAGACCATCCCGATACCCTCGTGTCGCTGGGCGATGGCGGCGCGCATTACGGCATGATCTGCGATGCCAGCTATACAACCTCGCTCCTCACCTATTGGACGCGCGATCGTGCGAATGGGACACGCCGGGATCTCGGTCGCGCCGTTCGAACACTTAGCCGCGACACCGCACTTGCCGTGGGGCTTGGTGACAGGGGACTGCTGGCGCCGGGATTCAAGGCCGACATCAATGTCATCAACTATGACAACCTCGCACTCCACAGCCCGCACATGGTTTGGGATCTGCCAGGCGGAGGCAAGCGGCTGGTTCAGGATGCGACGGGTTATGACATCACCATCGTCGGAGGTGAAATCACCTATCGTGATGGAATTCATACTGGCGCCCTGCCAGGGCGGTTGATCAGAGGCGCACGCCAGGTAACAACAAATGAGGTGAATTCATGAGCTCTCCCAAAGTCGCACTGATAACCGGTGCCGGAGGAGATCTGGGACGGGCCTTTACTTCCGTCTTCGCGCGCGCTGGCTATTCGATCGCTGGAATCGACATTGAAGAGCATGCACTGAAACGGTTCTCGTCCTCGGCAGAAGCGGCGGGCGCCGAGCATCTCCCTATCAGTTGCGATCTTCGCGACTGGGGCCAGATCGAGCAGGCAGTGCACGCGGCGGCAAAGCACTTCGGCCGGATTGATGTCATAATCAACAATGCCACCGCGCGCACTTCCCCGACGATGAAGCCGCTCGATGAGTGCAGCGCCGCCGAATTCGACACCATCATCTCGGTTGGCCCGCGTGCTGCGTTGGGTGTTTCGCGCGCTGCCCTGCCCTGGCTGAAGGCAGTCCGGGGAAAGATCATCAATATCGGCTCGGGGGCTGGCCTCAACGGTGCAAACGGGCTTGGGCCATATGGAATGTCCAAGGCAGCATTGCACGCATTTACCCATTCGGCCGCGCTTGAATGGGGGCCCCACGGGATCACCGTGAACGGAATCTTGCCGCTGGCCCTGACCGAGACCATGGCGTCCGTGATGGAAAAAGATGGCAAGGTTCAATTGCACCTCCCGCCTATCGGCAGGATGGGGGAAGTGGAACGCGACATCGGCGCTCTGGCCCTGTTTCTTGCCAGCCCCGAGGCCGACTATATCAGCGGGCAGAACATTTCAGCAGATGGCGGCATGACCCGGCGTTAGCAATCTCGCCCTGTTCAATCTCGGTCTTGCGCTGAAATGATATCCGCCGCGTGCCATGCGATCGCCATGGCCGGGCCGTTGGTGTTTCCTGAAACCAGGCTCGGCATGATCGAAGTATCGACCACGCGCAGGCCCTGCACACCGCGAACACGCAGCTGCGGATCGAGCACAGAGCCGGAATCCGAGCCCATGCGGCAAGTACCCGAGACATGCATCGCGCAGGCGCCCTGCTCGAAGCTGGCCTCGACGAGGTCGTCGTCGCTTGTCACGGCGACGCCTGGCAGTTGTTCGGCGGCGATGTAAGGCGCAAGGGCAGGCTGCTCGCCAATCTTGCGAAGATAGCGAAACAGCGAGACGGTATGCGCCCGGTCTGCCGGCGCAGTGAGGAAGTTGGCGCTGATATCGGGCGGCACGGCCGGATCTGCTGAAGCAATGCGGATTTCGCCGCGACTTTCTGGCCGCAACATATAGCCGAAAATCGCCATGCCGGGCGCCTTCTGGACGCCATCCTGATCGTGGGTGAAGAAAGTGATCCCGACCTGGCAATCGGGCTCGTCGAGCCCGGGCTGCGTCTTCACAACGCCTCCCGTCTCCCAGATGCAGGTTGAAAGCGCACCGCGTCCGGCCAACACATAGGCAAGGCCCGAGGGGATCAGGCCCAGACCGCGTAACTGGCCATTGCGGCCACCCCGCTTCAACAGGTATTCAACCTTCACGGTCCGATGGTCCTGCAGATTGCGGCCAACTTCAGGGGCATCGACCCGTACTTCGATGCCGTGCGATTTCAGCAGGCCGGCTGGCCCAATCCCGGAGAGCTGCAGCAACTTTGGCGAATGGATGCCCCCGGCACTGAGAATAACCTCGCGTGCCGCGCGAACAACGCTTGGCCCCTCCTTGCCCAGCAACCGCACGCCGTTAACCGACAGGCCGTTGAATTCCAGGCCAGTGACAACTGTCTCCGTGACGACATCGAGGTTCGAACGGCCAAGCGCCGGTTTGAGGAACGCCCGCGCCGCGCTGAAACGGCGACCGCGCCAGATCGTGCAGGGCTGGAGCCCGAAGCCGCCATGCACTGCGGCCTCGCTGCTATTGATATCCAAGACCTCGGGCGTTCCCGCCTGTTCGGCGGCGGCGATCGTCGCCCTTTGCAGCTTGCCCGAGGCGCTCATCGACACCCGCAGCGGCCCGGCTTCGCCGCGTCCGTCAACGCCGCCGAGCTGATGATTTTCCAGAGCGCGGAAACAGCGTCCCATGCTCGACCAGCCCCAGCCCCCGCAACCGAGCGCTTCCCAGCGGTCATAGTCGGCCGGGAAGCCGCGCATGTAGACCATGCCGTTGATCGAGCTCGATCCGCCCAGCATCCGGCCCTTGAGCCAGAAATCGGATGGCCGGTTGCCGCCCGGCGACGCCTGGTAGAACTGCATGTACCGGTTTGCATCTCTGGCGCGCATCAGCTTGCCGATGCCGACCGGCATGGCAATGAAGGGATGGCGGTCATCCGCCCCGCTTTCGACCAGCAACACCTTGTTGCGCGGATCTTCCGACAGCCGCGAGGCGAGTACGCAGCCGGCCGATCCGGCCCCGACAATGATATAGTCGTAGGTGTCGTGCATCAATGCGGCCAGGGTTCGACACTGATGTAGCTGCGATCGATCTCGGCCGGCGTCCGGCAGCCCACCAGCGCCAGAGCCCGGTCGATCTCCCGGCGGAATATTTCGAGCACATGCTCGACGCCCGGCTGACCGCCGACTGCGAGACCATAAATGTAGGGCCGCCCGATCAAGCAGGCGCGCGCGCCCAAGGCCAGCGCCTTGACTACGTCCACCCCACGGCGAACGCCGCCGTCGAGGAAGACTTCGGCGCGGCCATTCACTGCGTCGACCACCTGAGGCAGCTGCGAAATCGTCGCGGGCACGGTATCGAGGAACCGCGCGCCATGGTTCGAAACGACAATGCCATCTGCGCCCAAATTGACCAGAGCTTCACAGTCCCCGCCGCGCAGGATGCCCTTGACCACCAGTGGCCCGTCCCACAGGCGCCGCACTTCGCGCAGATGCTCATGTGTGACTGGCGAGCCCGAGTTCATCATCATCGTCGCAGCCGCAGCCAGCGAAACCCGGCGCGCGCCCATGCCCTGACTGCCCCGCCCGATCCCGCCGCGCAGGAAATCTAGCGCCCATCCCGGGCGGCTGGCGACCTGCAAGGCCAGCTTAGGGCTGAACTTGAGCGGCAAGGTAAGCTTGTGGCGTGCATCGCGCTCGCGGATGCCGGAGACCGGGCTGTCGACTGTTACGCAAAGCGCGGCAAATCCTGCTGCCTTGATTTCGGCAATGGCTTCAGGAAGTCTGCCCTGAAATGCGGAAGGAAAAAGCTGGAACCAGCCAGGCCCCGGTGCGGCTGCGGCAATGTCGGCAAAGGCATAGGAGGTGATGCTGCTCAGACCATACATCGTTCCCGCAGCGTGGGCACCGCGCGCGACCGCGATTTCCGCATCGCGGTGCGCCATGCGCTGGAAGCCGGTCGGCCCGACCATCAGCGGCATCGAAACGTGCTGCCCCAGAATGGTGGTAGACAGGTCGCGGTTGTTTACGTCAGCGCAGGCATGGGGCAGCAGCGAGAGCCGATCAAAGCCGCTGCGGTTGCGACGCAGGCTCACTTCATCGCCCGAACCGCCTGCGATCATGTCAAAAATCGGCACAGGCAAACGGCGTGCCGCGGCCTTCTCGACGTCGGCGATGGTGATCAGCGAGGCGAGTCGGCGGTTGGGGGTAGCTGGTGGCTGAGATGCCATCTGTTGTTCAATCCCTATCAGAGTTCAAGACGGTAGGCACGCTGGGCCGTGCCGGAGAAGAGTGCATCCTGTTCGGCATCGCTGTAGTGCCCGGCAATCTTCTGGAATGCGTTCCACAGTACCGTATAATTCATGCACCAGCGATCGACCGGGAAGTTTGACTCAAACAGGCAGCGATCGGGGCCAATGGTATCGATGCAATAGCGGATATCATCACCCCACCAGGCAACAACCTCCTCGGATGTCGGCGGCAGTTCGCGCTTTGACCAGCCCATGCCGAACATCGAGTCCATGCCGATCCCGCCGATTTTCACATAGACATTCGGGCAACCGGCGATGGCGTTGATGCCACCCCGCCACACGGCCATAACCGCATCACGGCTGCCTTCATCGGGACGAAACACCGGCATGCCCAGGTGGTTGACGATCAAAACCGTGTCCGGCACGGCTTGCGCCAAATGCGACAACTGCGTGAGCTGGGTCGACATTATGAAGGAGTCCAGCGAATAGCCATTGCGCCCGAGCAAGGCGACGCCATCACGAAAGGCACTTTCGCCCAGCAGATCACGCGGCGGTCGGCCACCGCCTCCGGGGAGTTGTCGGATGCCGCGAAACAGTCCGTTCCCCGCCTCAGCATGTGCGTCCAGCACTTCCTGAACCAGGTCGCCTAGAGCCAGATCGGTGTTGGCGACAATGCCCAGAATTGGCGCTCTGGTCGCGGCAGACTTTTTTGCCTCACTGGCGGCGAAGTCAGTTTCACCGACAGCGCGAAGATGTTCCGGGCCATCGGTGCGAAATGCGACACCGCATTCCACATAAACCGTGCCCACGATATTGTGCCCAGCCATATCGGTAAGCAAGTTCGCATGGAGATAGGCGGGCCCCCCGCCAAGCCCCTGCCCTTCGCCCCACAAATGGTGGTGCGCATCGATGATCCGCCGGCCGGAATCCACCGGCTCTTCCCGAATTAGAGCGATCCGTTCGACCTGCTCATTGGAACCCGTCATTTGTTTACCACTCCAAATTCGTCGGCCCGATGTTCGGACACGTTATATTTCGCAATTAGAGCAACTCGAAAAAGTTATAGAGCGGCCCGTCCGGCAAACGATGACCAAGCCCTATCGCAAAGATGCGGTTGAGCCAGTCCAGTTCAGGATCGCTTGCCTCGAACGAAGCCTGGACACGGAAATAATATTGCGACGGATCGACGGCCACTCCCTTAGCCAGATCGTCCATCACCCCTTGCGGACCACACCTCAAGCCTCGGCATGACATGGCAATCTCCTTGCCATCGTCGGTTCGCATCATAAGCTTGATGTCGAGTTCGAACGCACCGTCATCGCGCACCAGTTGCCAATCCATTCCGCCAAGCACCTGCCCGCGCAACCTGTCACCTTCAAAGCTTCCACTTTCGATGAAAGTGGCACGACGTTCGCCATGATGAACTTGGCCTACGACTACAGGCGCGCTTGCGAGAAAACGCGTCGAAAACAAGGGACGGGTTCGAACCACTGAAATAGCAGCCGGAATGGTCAAGGATAAGCTGTTCACGAATCTCTTCCCACTCTTGCTTGCGCCCTGCGCAGCAATTTCCTCAGTTCGCGCAACTGAATAAGTAGGGCAAGCGCAACAGCAATGCGCGATCGTCCGGAGGAACTGCCCGCGACGGTAATTGCGCTGCAACAAGGGGGTTTTGATCGAGGCCACTATTGCAGAACCTGCTGGCATTATGGATGGTCGCTCGATCAATCAGTATGGGAATATGTGACATGAGCACAAGCAGAGGACACCGGGATTATCCCCTTAAAGATCTCGAATGGAACCAGGGCAGCCAGGAGGGAATCAAATATGCACGCTTCATCATGGATCAGGATGATCCGAGCTCTCCGGTCATGCTGATGACCAAAT
>Ga0075023_100000327_pt1 | contig 11852 bp, 7 predicted proteins | sample Str014_FD_71388 | JGI IMG/M metagenome (GOLD analysis project Ga0075023, IMG submission 71388) | Freshwater sediment microbial communities in response to fracking from Pennsylvania, USA - Straight Creek_MetaG_SC_2014 | ecosystem: Environmental > Aquatic > Freshwater > Creek > Sediment | place... | reverse complement strand
CATTTCGGGTCATTCATAAGGCGCGCATAAGGTTTCGGCGCGGCACTTTTTCGAGTCGGAAATCGTTTCTCACGCCCGTTGCGTTTGTCTTCTTCCGGACACATGCGAGTGAATTAATGAGGTCATTGGGGCGCTTCGCACCCACTCGCCAGCCCGCTGCTGGAGCCACCAACTTCAAGGGAAAAACATGAGAGCTTCATCGCTTCGAACCCCGCTCACACTGACCGCCGTCGCCTGCGCCGCACTGCTCGGCTCGGCCCGCGCCGACCAACCCGCCAACACCGGCCTGACGCCGCTGCCCACCGGCCAGACGATCACGCCGACCTTCGTCGCCGGCGCGGTGCAGCAGTACCTGAACCCGCAACTCGCCGCCTACCCCAACTTCGTCGCCGGCGAGGCCGTGCGTTCGCAGCTCAGCCCGGACGGGAACACGCTGGCCGTTCTGTGCGCGGGGCAGAACTCGCTCTACAACCCGGCGGGCGCGGTCGATGCCGCCAACTCCACGCAGTACATCTTCTTGTACGACGTGTCGGGCCCGAACAAGGGCAAGCCGGCATTGAGCCAGGTCATCAAGCAGACCAACGCCCACGTCGGCCTGGTGTTCTCGCCGGACGGCAACACGCTGTACGCCGCGGGCGGGAACGACGACGCGGTGTATGCGTACACGAAGTCGGGCGGCCAATGGTCCACCGGGCCGAAGATCGCGCTGGGCCATGCGGGCAAGGGTGTCGGCTTGAGCGTGCAGCCGAACGCCGGCGGCATCGGCATCTCGTCGGACGGCAAGACGCTGGTCGTCGCCAACAACTACAACGATTCCATCAGCGTGATCGACACCGCTTCGGCGACGGTCCGCTACGAGCACGACCTGCGCCCCTACTTCGCCAACAACGAGGGCGTCGCCGGTGGCACGGGTGGCACCTATCCGTTCGCCGTCGTGGTGAAGGGCAATGGCATCGCGTACGTGTCGTCGGATCGCGACCGCGAAGTGGTGGTGGTCGATGTCTCGTCGCCGACCGCGGGGCGACTGGTGTCGCGCATCAAGCTCGACGGCAACGCGCTCGGCATGACGCTCGACGCCACGCAGTCGCGCCTCTATGTCGCGCAGGACAACGCCGACCAGATCGCGGTGATCGACACCGGCGCCAACGCGGTCGTCACCCGCATCGACGCACGGGCGCCGAACGGCATCATCCCCGGCCCGAAGTACACCGGCGCCGCGACCTTCACGGCCACGTTGTCTCGCGACGGCGGCACGCTCTACGCCGTCAACGCCGGCGCGAATTCGATCGCGGTGATTCCACTGTCCGGGCCGAACGCCAACACCGTGACCGGCCTGATTCCGACGGCCTACGAACCGCACGACATCACCTTCAGCGCCGACGGTGGCTGGATGTACATCGTCAACGGCAAGAACTCGACCGGCCCGAACCCGGGCCACCTGTACGGCAACACCGCGCGGCTCACGAGCATCAATTACCCGGGTGGCAATACCGCGGCCGCAGCGGCGGCGGCCGCGTCCAACCAGTACCAGTTCCAGCTCGAACGCGCCTCGCTGGTCAGCGCGCCGGTCCCGACCGCCGCCGACCTGCCCGTGTTGACGGCCAAGGTCGCGCAGAACAACCTCTACAGCGCCGCGCCGTTGGCCAACGACGCCGCGGTCATGGGCTTCCTGCAGGGTCGCATCAAGCACGTGATCTACATCGTCAAGGAGAACCGCACCTACGACCAGGTGCTGGGCGACCTCGGCAACGGCGGCAACGGCGACCCGACCCTCACGCAGTTCGGCAAGCGCATCACGCCGAACTACCACCGCATGGCGAGCGGCTTCGTCACGCTCGACAACTTCATGAACCCCGGCGACGGCAGCATGGACGGCTGGTCATGGGCGTTGCAGGGCCGGGTCACCAACACCGAGACCATCACGCAGCAGCTCAACTACGCAGCGGTGAACCGCGGGCTGTCGTACGAATCGGAAGGCGCCAACCGCAACGTGCCGGTGAACTACCCGACCGTCGCGCAGCGCGACGCGGTCTCGGGCCCCGCCGGAACCACCAACTACACCACGGCCTCGGCGAGCGTGACCGGCGGCACCGCGAACCTGCTGCCGGGCGGCGGCAACCATGCGTCGTCTGACGCGCCCTTCGGCATCCAGCAGGGCTACATCTTCAGCGCTGCACTGCAGGCCGGCAAGACGGTTCGCAACTACGGATTCCTGACGAACAACATCGGCAGGATCGGCACGATCGCGGCGCCGATCGCCAACCCGTTCGCGGCCGGCGAGATCCAGGTCGCCCCGCTGAATCCGGCGCTGGCGACGCTGACCGACGTGTATTTCCGGGGCTACGACCAGAACTACCCGGACCTGTGGAAGTACAACGAATGGAAGCGCGAGTTCGACGGCTTCGTGGCGAGCGGCAACCTGCCGAACCTGTCGCTCGTGCGCTTCAGCCACGACCACACCGGCAGCTTCGGCACGGCCCTGGCCGGCGTCAACACGCCGGAGACCCAGCAGGCCGATTGCGACCTCGCGGTGGGCCGCCTGGTCGAGGCGGTGGCCAACAGCCGCTACGCCGCCGACACGATCGTCATCGTCACCGAGGACGACGTGCAGGACGGCCCAGACCACGTCGACTCGCACCGTGGTCCGGCGTTCATCGTCGGGCCTTACGTGAAGCAGGGCGCGGTGGTCAGCACGCGCTACAGCCAGGTCAACGTGCTGCGCACGATCGAAGACATCCTGGGCACCCAGCACATCAACCTGAACACCGCCTTCCAGCGGCCGATGGCGGACGTGTTCGACACCAGCCTCGCGCCAAGCTGGAGCTACAGCGCCGTGGCCTCCACGGTGCTCAAGACCACGGTGCTGAGCCTGAACGAACCACAAGGCGCGATGCGCTACGCCGACGGGCCGAACGTGAAGCCGCGCCACGGCGTCGCGTACTGGACCCGCGTGGCGGCGGGGTTCGACTTCTCGGACGCCGACCGGGTGCCGGCCGACAAATACAACCGCGTGCTGTGGGCCGGCGTGATGGGCAAGAAGCCCTATCCCGTGCTCAAGGGCGCGCCGTCGCCCCGCAAGGACAACGACGACTGATCGTCAGTTCGCCTGGTCCTGATTTACCTCTTCCCGTTCAACCTTCGGAGCCATCCATGCAACGTCTGTCCCTTCTTGCGCTCGGCCTGGCGGCCGCGTGCGCCACCTTCTCGGCGAACGCCGTCGTCGTCGATGCGAACTTCACCGGCGTCGTCCAGTCGCAGACCGGCAGCGGGTTCGCGGTCAATGCGCCGATCAGCGGCTCGTTCGCTTACGACACCGGCAGCGCGTCGTTCCTGAGCTTCTCCATCGGCGGGTTCGGCGTGGCGCCGGGCTACGCGTCCAGCGCCGTGTTCTCGGCCGATCACTACGGCGCCTACTACAGCGCGCAGGTCTCGCCGGTCCCGCTCGGCGGCACGCTCAACAGCACCTTCACGCTCGACCTGGAGGCAGGCACCAACCCCTGGGCTTCGGGCAGCGCCATCGCGTTGCTGAGCGACGCCAGCCAACTCGCCGGCAACCTCGACTTCAGCGCCAGCACCTTCAGCTTCTACACCGGCAATGCGGACGGAACCCAGGTTCGTTCGGCCACGGCCGGACTGACCGGACTGACGGTCACCACGCCCGTGCCCGAGCCGGGCACGTTCGCACTGCTGGCCTTCGGCCTGAGCGGGCTGATGCTGGGTCGCGCGAAGCGAGCGCGCTGAACGGCGGGAGAAGACGAGGTCGACGCGGTTGCCTGCGACCCGGCTCAGAGGTCGCAGCGGAACGACACCATGTAGTTGCGACGCGCCAGCACGTTGACGAGCAACGGCCCGCCGGCGCCCACCGCGGCGCGACCTGCGGAGTCGGTCACCGGCGTCTGGTCGAAGACGTTGTTGATGCCCAGCGTGATCGCGGCATGGTGCGAGCCGAACCAGCCGTCCAGGCTGCGCGTCACGGTGGCGTTGGTGTACGAATAAGGCGAAACGCGGCGGTCGTCGCCGTCGGAACTGCCGCCGGCACCCTGCCATTCGGCGCCGATGAACTTCGTCATCAGGCTGCCAGACCAGGCGTCGTGCTGGTAGATGACGCCCACCAACGCCGTGTACTTCGGCGCGAGCGCGATGGTGTCGCCGGCTTGCTGGGCAGCAGAGACCAGGCCCGCGTCGCGGAACTGCGCACGGATCACGCTCGCGTTCGCCACCAGGGCCCAACCTTGGCCCAGGCTCGCGTTGCCCTCGGCTTCGACCCCGCGATAGCGCACCCGCCCGTTGTTGACGAAGACGGTGTTTTTGTTCGCATCCGTCGTGCTCGAGATGTAGTTCTTCAAGTCGACCAGGTAGGCATCGGTGGTGACGCTCAACGGCCCGGCGGCGTAGACGACCCCACCTTGCAAGGCCTGCGAGGTCTGGGGCTTGACCTGGTCGCCCAGCGCCGGGTTGTTCGTGTAGAAAAGCGCCTGGCTGGGCACCAGCGAGCCGGTGGACCATTGCAGGTAGCCGTGGGTCTCGGGCGTGAAGGCGTAGTTGCCCTCCAGGCTGGGCAGCACGGCGTGCACCGTGCGATCGACCTCGCCGGCGGTGCCCGGCCGCGAGTTCGGCACCACCAGCGCGTCGAACCCGCGCTTGACGGTCTGGTAGCGCAAGCCCGGCTTGATGGTCAGCGTCGGGGTCGGCTTCCATTCGTCTTCGATGAAGGGCTGCACGGTGTCCAGCGTGGCCTGGTAGTCGTAGAGCGCCGAGCTGTGCGCGGCCTTGTTCGCCGCGTAGGGCGTGCCGAGCGTCAGGTCCTGCGCGTTGCGCGTGGCCACCTGGTGTGTGTGCTCCAGCCACAGACCACCGCGCAGCGTGTGGTCGGCGAAGCGGCGCTCGATCTGCGCGATGTTGCCGACCGTGCGGTAGCGGTTGGTGGACAGGCGCCCGGCGATGTCGGTGGCGGTCAATCCGAAGCCGGCGCCGACCTGGTAAGACGAAGGCAGCGTCACGTCGCCGTTGACGCTCAGCCCCGAATTCACGTACGAGTAGGTGTAGAGCGTGTCGCTGAAGCCAATCTGATCGCCGAGGGCGCCGCGCAGGCGCGCGTAGCCGAAGTCGGCACTGCGATCGGTCTTGGCGTATTGGTTGTAGAGCGGCGTGCCGGGCGTGGTGCCGAGGCCCACGCCCGAGCCCTGCGCCGCCACCTGGTCGGTGGTGACGCTCGGCGGGTTGATGAAGTGGTAGTCGTCGTACGAATACAGCAGTGTGAGCTGCAGGCCGCCGAACCGCGATTCGCTCTTGAGAAGCAGGTCGTCGCGGCGGCCGTCGTTGTTGGCCATCGCACCGGCGGTCTGCAGGTGCTGGACATTCGCCATCAGCCCGGTTTGCCCGTCCGCCGTCGGTTGCGCGGTGTTCAAGCGCACACCGGCCAGGCTCGTCGCGAAGCTGCCATAGGCGCCGTAGACCTGCGCGCCGGCCGCCGCGGGGATGGCCAGCGAGGTGATGTTGAGCGAGCCGCCGATGGTCGCGTAGCCGAGCGTGGTGCCGCCGCCGGGGCTGCGGTCGATCTGCAGGCTCTCGATCGACGAGACCGGGAACACGGAGGTCGAATGGTGGGTGAAGACATCGGGGTCGGCGAACGGCACGCCGTCGAGCGTGACATTGAACTGGCCGTCCGGGAAGCCGCGCAGCGTCATGCTCTTGGCCGCATCGAAGCCGTTGCCGTTGGGTGCGCTGCTGACGAAACTGGGCAGCAGGTTGGCGAGCGTTCCGAAATCGGAGGTGAGCGTGGCGATCTGCTCGATCGCCTGTGGCGTGAGCGTCGACTGCGGGCGGGTGGCTTCCGGCGAGATGTCGGTCAGGGCCGTCACGGGCTTGTACGCGAGACCGCGGACCACGACCTTCTCCATCTGCGTCGGTTCGGGCGGCTCGGCCGCCGCGGCGTGACCATGAGCAGCGATGCCGCCGATCACGCAGGCAGCGTGACCGCGCCAGCTCGGGAACCGGCGAACGGGTCTTCTTGTTTTCATCATGGGGTGGCCAGAAGCCGCTTCGAAGGGGTTGGGAGGTGGGCCGGAGCACGTCGGCTGAAGTCAGGCTAGTGAAGCCCGATGACCAGCGCGTGAAACGGCCCCGACCGCAGCGCGCCCAATCAGGGCGCTGGCCTTGCACTCGCGAGGCTGGCCCGAAAGGCGTGACACAAGCATGTCGCACGGGCTCGAATAGCATGGTGCAGCCCGGGCGAAGTCGTCCGGCAGAACCCACGGGCCCTGCCATGCGTCTGCTCCTGGTCGAAGACGACTCCATGATCGGCGAAGGCCTGCGGCAAGGGCTGCGCGGCGCCGGCTACACGGTCGACTGGGTTCAGGACGGCCGGGTCGCCGAAGCCGCCGCGCGCGCCACCGCTTACGACCTGCTGCTGCTCGACCTGGGCCTGCCGGGCAAGGACGGGCTGCAGCTGCTGCGGTCGCTGCATGCACGCGACGCGGAGCTGGCCGCGATCATCATCACCGCGCGTGATGCGCTGGCCGATCGCCTGTCGGGGCTCGACGCCGGTGCCGATGACTACCTCGTCAAGCCCTTCGCAGTCGCCGAACTCGTCGCCCGCATCCGGGCCGTCAGCCGCCGCCGCGCGGGGCGGACGCACCCCGAGCTGCGGGCCGGCCCGTTGCGCATGGACCCGTCACGCCACCTCGTCTGGTTTCACGATCAGCCGATCGATGTCTCCGCCAAAGACTTCTCGCTGCTGCGCCTGCTGATGGACCGAGAGGGCGTGGTCGTCTCGCGCATGGAACTCGAGGACAAGCTGTACGGCTGGGGCGACGAGATCGCCAGCAACGCGGTGGAGGTGCGCATCCACAACCTGCGCAAGCGGCTGGGGACCGCGGTCATTCAGACGGTACGAGGTGTGGGCTACCGGATCCGAGTGCAGCCGTGAATTCGCTGCGCTTGCGCTTGCTGCTCTGGTTGTTGCCGGTGACCTTCTTCGTCGCCGCACTGGCGAGCGTGGGTTCCTACTGGGGAGCGACCTTGTCGCTGACGAGCCTGCTCGACGAGCAACTGCGCTATGTCGCCCAGCACATCGGCCAAAAGGGCGAACGCCTGCAGGTCGACCAGACCAACGAGCCCCGCCAACGTCTGAGCGACGAGCGTGCGGACGAGGTGCTCACCGAAGTCTGGCGAGGCGAGCGACTCAGCTTCAGCAGCGACCCGGCGTTGCGGCTACCGCCACCGGAAGGCCCGGGGCTTCGCGATGTCGTCTGGGCGGGGCAGGCGTGGCACACCTTCGCCGTTCGGGAGGGCGACCGGACGATCCGTGTGGCGCAGTCCGAGGACGCCCGCTGGGAAGCGCTGGCGCGGGTCGCGGTCAACCTGCTGTGGCCCGTCGTCTCGCTCATCCCCGTGCTGGGTGCGTGTCTGTGGTTCGGCATCGGCTACGGCCTGCGACCCCTGCACCAGATCGCCTCGGAACTCTCGCACCGCGATGCGAACGGCTGGGCGCCGGTCGAGCCGCGGCCACTTCCCGAAGAGGTCAGGCCGCTGGTCGATGCGCTGAACGGCATGTTGCGCAGGCTGGAGCACGCGTTCGCCGTGCAGGGCGAGTTCATCGCGGACGCGGCGCACGAGTTGCGCACGCCGATCATGGCGCTGGCGGTCCATGCCGAGCTGGCGCACGAGGTGGACAGTGCCGCCGAACGCGACGCTGCGCTGTGGCAGGTGCGGCGCGGCGTCGAGCGTCTGGACCGGCTCGCCCAACAGTTGCTGACGCTCGCCCGCGTGGCACCGAGCGTGCAGTCGCAGGTGCGCGAGCCGGTGGACCTTCCTGCCGTGTGCCGATCGGTCATCGTCGACGAACTGCCCCATGCCGACGCCAGACGACAAGACCTGGGTCTGGACGCAACCACCGCCTGCACGGTGCTCGGCGACGCGACTCAACTGGCGCTGCTGGTCAGGAACCTGGTCGACAACGCGATCCGCTACACCCCGCCGCATGGCCGAATCGACGTCGCGATAAGGCACCGGGCGGGCGGCGTGGCGCTCGAGGTGCAGGACAACGGCCCGGGCATCCCCGCTGCGGAGCGCGGGCGTGTTCTCGATCGCTTCTACCGCGGTGCCGACCAGCGCGAGTTCGGCACCGGGCTCGGGCTGGCGATCGTCAAGCGCATCGCGGAAGAGCACCGGGCCATCCTGAAGCTGGAAGACGCGGTGAATCAGCGTGGCCTCAGGGTGACGGTGCTCTTCCCGGGCTAGAACACGTCGGGACTCGCAAAGACAGGCTCCGGTCGACCCCGGGAAGATCAGTGGCCGGAAAATGACACTTCATCGGCCTCACCCCGGCGAGGAAGCGCTGCGCTACCGAGTCGTGGCTGTACGACAGTCCGTCGAAAAAATCGGGATCGAGCCATGATCAATTCCATGTCATACAAGGGCTACACGGCAAGCATGGTTTTCGATAGCGAAGACAGGGCCGTCGTCGGGCGCGTCCGGGACATCGACGACATCATCTCTTTGCATGGTCAGTCGGTTGCAGAGTTCGAGTCCAATCTCTCATCTCAAACCATCGATCACCCGGGTGACGCCGGCCCGCACATTACTTCGGGCGCGAGCCCTTGTCGGCGAGGCAGGTCTCTGGCGCCTGCTCCCGCTCCGGTTCCCGGGTGCTCAGCGGTTTCATCCGGGTGGTGTCCGCGACCGTCGAAGCTCGGCACAGCGTCATTCCACCGTTGGCACGGCACCAACCCGTGGCGGCGCGGCCGGGGCCTTCTGGCGCGTCCGCCAGGCCGGCGTCCACCGAGCGCTGGCATGTTTCGATGTCATGCCGCAGGCGCGGCGATGCGCTCAATGCGTCGGCCGACGCCTCACTCGGCATTCGCGACGCGCAACCGGCCATCGCAAAGAGCATGGCAACGCATGACAGAGACCGCACTTTGAAACTTTCGAGGTGGCAGGGGCCGCCAGCATGACAGTGCCAAAGTGATGTGAACCTTAGATCCCCGCCGAATCCAGCGGCAGCGCAGCGATGAGATTGCAAAGATGGTCGCGGAAGTGCCCACCGCTGGCCCGTGCCAAATTTCCGATCCGCGGCGCGCGGTTGCGTGAGTCCGTGGGGTCGGCGGTTATGCTGCTCGATGCCCGCCCTCCGCAGACGTCCCATGCCTTTTGCCCTTCGCCTCGTGCTGCTGTCACTGCTGACGCTGGCGCTCACGCGTGCCGGTGCCGCCGACGGGCCGGACTGCTCCCGGCCGCTGAGCCTGGCGCTGCACGAACACGGCCTGCTGTATTCCTCGCAAACCGGCGAAGGCATCGACAAGGACCTGGCCGATGAGCTCGCACGCCGCAGCGGCTGCAAGCTCAGCATCAAGGTGATGCCGCGTGCGCGCATCTGGCAGTTGATCGAGTCGGGCTCGCTCGACTTCAGCCTGTCGGGCATCACGAACGAAGAACGTGACCGTTTCGCGGGGTTCGCGTGGTACGAGTCGAACAAGTACTACCTGCTGGTGCGCAAGGATGCCGGGGTGAAGACGATCGGCGAGTTCGAGCGCAACCCGCGATTGATGCTCGGCGTGATCCGCAGCTTCCGCTACAACCCGGACGCCAACCGCCTGCTCGATGCCTTGAACGGCTCGGCTCGGGTCAGCTTCGCGACCAGCCTCGACCCGCTCTACCAGGTGCTGCTCGACAACCGCGTGCAGGCGATGATCATCGAGCCCTTCGACTACCCGACGATCGAAACCGCTGCGATCCGCGCGCAGACTGCGATCCTCGAGTTCGAAGACCCGGCGGTGCTGCACGGGCTGATCATGTCGAAGAAGTCGCTGTCGCCGGCGCAGCAGCAGGCGTGGCGCACGCTGGTCGACGGAATGCGTGCCGACGGCACTGTCCAGCGCATCTTCGAAAAATACTTTTCGCCCGAACTGGCGCGTGCCTTGACACGCTATTGATCCGGGGCCGACGTTGAAACGCGCCTTCCCCGCGCTGCTGGCGTTGCTGATCGCGGCGCTGTCGCTGATCGTCACGGCCTGGCTGTGGCGCCATGAACGCCAATCGGAAGAGGCCAGCCTGCGCGCCGGCTTCGATTTCGAACTGCGCCAGACCGCGAGCCGGATCGTGCAGCGCATGGCGAGCTACGAGCAGATGTTGCGCGGCGCGCAGGGCTTGTTCATGGCCTCCGACGCGGTCCAACGCGCAGGCTTCGACAACTACGTCGACTCGCTGCTCGCCGGCCCGGACTTCGCGGGCCTGCAATCGATCGTCTATGCGCCGTTGGTGCCGGCCGAGCGGGCGCGCAGCCACGTGGCCGCACAGCACGCGAGCGGCGCCCCCGCCTATGTGATCACGCCGACGGGCGAGCGGCCGTTCTACGCGCCGGTGACGTTCGTGGCGCCCGCGGGTTCGTGGAACGAGAAGGTGCTGGGCTACGACGTGCTCAGCGAGCCGGTCCGTCGCGCGGCGCTAGACCAGGCGCGCGATTCGGGCGGCATCGCGATCACCGGCCGGATCCGCCTGATGAATGCGACCGATTCGACGCCGCAGTACGCGTTCCTGATGATCCTGCCGCTGTACGCCAGGGGTGCGGTGGTCGACACGGTGGCGGCGCGGCGCGCGCAGCTGGTCGGTTGGGTCTGGGCGGTGTTTCGTGTGGCCGATCTGATGTCGAGCCTGTACGGCGAGCGTACGCCGGGCTTGGCGCTGCGGGTGAACGAGGGCGTGGCGTTGAACGACGACACGCTGATCTTCAGCACCGCGCGCGAGCCGGGCCCGGTGCGGCCGGCACGCTTCGATGCGCAGGAGTACATCGACGTGGCCGGCCGTACCTGGACGCTCGGCCTGCGCAGCCTGCCGGAATTCGAAGCGCGCTTCGGTCGCGATTCGTCGCGCGTGATCCTGATCGCAGGCATCGGCGTGAGTCTGCTGCTGGCCGCGCTCACCTACCAGCTGATGACGGGCCAGGCACGCGCGCACGGCGCCGCGCGGGCGATGACGCACGAGCTGCGCGGCAGCGAGGAACGCTACCGCCGCATCGTCGAGACCGCCAACGAAGGCATCTGGCTGGTCGACGAATCGGGCACCGTGACTTTCGCGAACCCGAAGCTGCTGCGCATGCTCGGCCGCGCCGAGAACGAGGTGCTGGGTCGGGCGCTGACAGACTTCGTCGACCCGCGTGACCACGCTGCCAGTGCCGAGGTCGCCGACCCGCACCGGCCGGCCGCGCGGGAGTGGCAAGGCATCCGGCTGCAGCGCGGCGATGGCAGCGAGCTGTGGGTCGCCGTCTCGACTGCGCAGATCACCGATGCGGGCGGCGCCGTCGTCGGCGCGCTCGGCATGGCCACCGACATCACCGAGCGCAAGCAGTCGCAGGCTCGGGGCGAGTTGCTCGAGGCGCAGTTGCGCGAGTCGCAGAAGATGGAGGCGATCGGCACGCTCGCGGGCGGCATCGCGCACGACTTCAACAACATCCTCGCGGCGATCCTGGGCAATGTCGCGTTGGCTCGTTTGCAGGCGCCGGACGCCCGTGCCGGCGCGGCCGCGCTCGACCAGATCGAGCGAGCCGGCGTGCGCGCCCGCAGCCTGGTCGAGAAGATCCTCGCGTTCAGCCGCATGCAGCCGCACGTGCTGGTGAACCAGCCGATGCGCCCGCTGGTCGAGGACGCGCTCGTGCTGCTGCGTTCGACCCTGCCCAGCGGCGTCGAACTCGAACTGAAACTCGACGACGCGCCGCTCCTGGTGGGCGCCGATGCGACCAGCGTGCAGCAAATTCTGATGAACCTGTGCACCAACGCCTGGCACGCGATGCGGGGCAGCACCGGGCGCATCACGATCGGCCTCGGCCGCGTCGAGCTCGACCTCGATGCCGCGCGCAC
>Ga0075023_100000326_pt1 | contig 11914 bp, 7 predicted proteins | sample Str014_FD_71388 | JGI IMG/M metagenome (GOLD analysis project Ga0075023, IMG submission 71388) | Freshwater sediment microbial communities in response to fracking from Pennsylvania, USA - Straight Creek_MetaG_SC_2014 | ecosystem: Environmental > Aquatic > Freshwater > Creek > Sediment | place... | reverse complement strand
TCGCCGTCGTCGACGGTCTTCACGATCAGCTCCTTCATGTCGTAGGGCTTGTTCGGGTTGTCGGGCACGAGCGTGTCGAGCGAAAGATCGATGCGCTCTGCCGGATCGCCGCTCGGGCGCACCGGCGCCTTCTCGCGGTTGTTCAACGGCAGGTAGTTGAAGAAGCGGCGCAGCATCGCGAGCGCGTCCACGTCGTTCTCGAACGCGAGGTCGGCGACACCGCTCTTGGTCGTGTGAACCGACGCGCCACCGAGGTCTTCGGTCGACACTTCCTCGTGCGTCACGGTCTTCACCACTTCGGGGCCGGTGACGAACATGTACGAGCTGTCCTTCACCATGAAGATGAAGTCGGTCATCGCCGGCGAGTAGACCGCGCCGCCGGCGCATGGCCCCATGATCATGCTGATCTGCGGCACGACGCCGGAGGCCATCACGTTGCGCTGGAACACCTCGGCATAACCACCGAGCGAGGCCACGCCTTCCTGGATGCGCGCGCCGCCCGAATCGTTCAGCCCGATCACCGGCGCGCCGACCTTCATCGCCTGGTCCATCACCTTGCAGATCTTCTCGGCATGGGCTTCGCTGAGCGCGCCGCCGAACACCGTGAAGTCCTGGCTGAACACGAACACGAGGCGGCCGTTGATCATGCCGTAGCCGGTGACGACGCCGTCGCCCGGCGGGCGGTTGTCCTGCATGCCGAAGTCGTGGTTGCGGTGCTCGACGAACATGTCCCACTCTTCGAAGGTGCCCTCGTCGAGCAGCAGGTCGAGCCGCTCGCGTGCGGTCAGCTTGCCCTTGCCGTGCTGCGCGGCGATGCGCTTCTCGCCGCCGCCCAGGCGCGCTCGGGCGCGCTTGGCTTCGAGTTGCTGGATGATGTCGTGCATGGTTTCGTCTACCTCGGTTCTTGTTCAAACAGGTTCAGCAAACGGCGCGCCGCCGATGATGGCGCTACGCGCGCCTCGGTCACGTCGCGCAAGGTCGTCGGCAATGCACTGCGCACCGCGGCGTGGTGGCGAAAGTCGGCATGCAGGCGGGCGTGAACGATGTCCCACATCCAGGCCAGCGACTGCTGCTTGCGGCGCGCGGCGAACTCGCCGCTGGTGCGGCGCTTGGCATGAAACTCTTCGACCGCCGACCAGAAGGTGTCGACGCCCTGCCCCTTCAACGCACTGAGCTGCATCACGCGCGTGACCCATTGCTCCGGCCCTGCATGCGCGCCGAACATGCGCAGCGAGCCGCTGATGTGGGCCTGCGCGCGCGTCGCGGCGTCGGGGTCGAGGTCGGCCTTGTTGATCACGACCAGATCGGCGAGCTCCATCACGCCTTTCTTGATCGCCTGCAGGTCGTCGCCGGCATTCGGCAACTGCAGCAACACGAACATGTCGGTCATGCTCGCGACCGCGGTCTCGCTCTGGCCCACGCCGACGGTCTCGACGATGACCACGTCGTAGCCGGCGGCTTCGCACACCAGCATCGCCTCGCGCGTCTTCTCGGCGACGCCGCCGAGCGTGCCCGAAGCGGGGCTCGGCCGGATGTAGGCGGCCTCGTTCACCGAGAGCTGCTCCATTCGCGTCTTGTCACCGAGGATCGAGCCGCCCGAGATGCTCGACGACGGATCGATCGCGAGCACGGCCACGCGGTGCCCCTTCGCGATCAGCGCGAGGCCGAGCGCCTCGATGAAGGTCGACTTGCCGACGCCGGGCACACCGGAGATGCCCAGGCGCATGCCCCGGCCGGTGTGCGCGAGCAGCGCGTTCAGCAACTCGTCGGCGCGCTCGCGGTGGTCGGCACGGGTCGATTCGAGCAGCGTGATCGACTTCGCCAGCGCGCGGCGGTCGCCGCTGCGCACACCGCTCACCAGGGCCTGATCGACGGGATCGCTTGCCACGCGCGGATCAGGCTTTGACGTTCGCGCGGATCTGCTCGAGCACGTCCTTCGCACTCGCCGGGATCGGCGTGCCCGGGCCGTAGATGCCCTTGACGCCGGCGTCGTAGAGCATCTCGTAATCCTGCCGCGGGATCACGCCGCCGACGAACACGATGATGTCGTCGGCGCCCTGCTTCTTGAGCGACTCGATGATCGCCGGCACCAGCGTCTTGTGGCCGGCGGCCAGCGTGCTGACACCGACCGCGTGCACGTCGTTCTCGATCGCCTGGCGCGCGCATTCGTCGGCGGTCTGGAACAGCGGGCCCATGTCGACGTCGAAGCCCAGGTCGGCGAACGCGGTCGCGACGACCTTGGCGCCGCGGTCGTGGCCGTCCTGGCCGAGCTTGGCGATCATCACGCGCGGGCGGCGGCCCTGGTCTTCGGCGAACTGGGCGATCTCGCTCTTGAGCTTGTCCCAGCCTTCGGCGCTGTCGTACGCCGCGGCGTAGACGCCGGTGACCTTTTGCGTGTCGGCACGGTGCCGGCCCCAGGCCTTTTCGAGCGCGTCGGAGACTTCGCCGACGGTCGCGCGCAAGCGCACGGCCTTGATCGACAGGTCGAGCAGGTTGCCTTCGCCCGTCTCGGCGCAGGCAGTCAACGCATCGAGCGCGGCCTGGGTCTTCGCGGTGTCGCGGCCCGCGCGAACCTGCTTCAGCCGCGCGATCTGGCCGTCGCGCACCATGCTGCCGTCGATGTTCAGCGTCTCGATCGCGTCTTCGGTCTTCAGTTTGTATTTGTTGACGCCGACGATCACGTCTTTGCCCGAGTCGATGCGTGCCTGCTTCTCGGCAGCACTGGCCTCGATCTTCAGCTTGGCCCAGCCGCTGTCGACCGCCTTGACCATGCCGCCCAGCGCGTCGACCTCTTCGATGATCTTCCACGCGGCGTCGGCCATGTCCTGCGTCAGCTTCTCCATCATGTAGCTGCCTGCCCAGGGGTCGACGACGCTCGTGATGTGGGTCTCTTCCTGGATGATCAGTTGCGTGTTGCGCGCGATGCGGGCGCTGAACTCGGTGGGCAGCGCGATCGCCTCGTCCAAGGCATTCGTGTGCAGCGATTGCGTGCCGCCGAACACCGCCGCCATCGCCTCGATCGTGGTGCGAACGACGTTGTTGTACGGGTCTTGTTCGGTCAGCGACCAGCCCGAGGTCTGGCAGTGGGTGCGCAGCATCAGGCTCTTCGGATTCTTCGCGTTGAACGCGGTCATGATCTTCCACCACAGAAGCCGCGCGGCGCGCATCTTCGCGACCTCGAGGTAGAAGTTCATGCCGATCGCCCAGAAGAAGCTCAGGCGCCCGGCGAACTCGTCGACATCGAGCCCCTTCGCGAGCGCCGCCTTCACGTACTCGCGGCCGTCGGCCAGCGTGAAGGCGAGTTCGAGCGCCTGGTTCGCGCCGGCCTCCTGCATGTGGTAACCCGAGATCGAGATCGAGTTGAACTTCGGCATGTTCTGTGCCGTGTACTGGATGATGTCGCCGATCGCCCGCATGCTCGGTTCGGGCGGAAAGATGTAGGTGTTGCGAACCATGAACTCCTTGAGGATGTCGTTCTGGATCGTTCCACTGAGCTTGTCCTGCGACACGCCCTGCTCTTCGGCCGCGACGATGTAGCCGGCGAGCACCGGCAGCACCGCGCCGTTCATCGTCATGCTCACGCTGACCTTGTCGAGCGGGATGCCGTCGAACAGGATCTTCATGTCCTCGACCGAATCGATCGCGACGCCGGCCTTGCCGACATCGCCGGTGACGCGCGGGTGGTCGCTGTCGTAGCCGCGGTGGGTGGCGAGGTCGAACGCGACGCTCACGCCCTGCGCGCCGGCAGCCAGCGCCTTGCGGTAGAAATCGTTGGAGGCCTCGGCGGTGGAGAAGCCGGCGTATTGGCGGATGGTCCACGGCCGCACGGCGTACATCGTCGCTTGCGGGCCGCGCACGAAGGGCGCGAAGCCGGGCAAGGTGTCGGTGTAGGCCAGACCCTGCAAGTCGGCCGCGGTGTAGAGCGGCTTCACTTCGATGCCTTCCGGCGTGAGCCAGGTCAGCGCAGCCGCGTCGCCGCCAGGGGCCGACTTGGCGGCCGCCTTCTCCCACGCAGCGAGCGAGTCCGAATTGAGAGTCTTGTCATCCGACATGAGTTTTTCCCCCGGCGCGACACGCACCCGAGGATACGACCGCATCGGGCTGGACGGCATCGCCACGCGGCATGCATAATTCAAAATTGAATTCTATCGGCAGATCGGCGCGCATGGCGACTCTTCTTCCAGAAGTTCTTCCCGAGGGTTCCCGGGCCGGCGGCACGCAAGGCCGGGTCCGCCTGCGCGAGAGCGCGCTCTACGAGCAGGTGGCCGAGCGCCTGCGCGGCCGCATCCTCGAGCACACGCTGCACCCCGGCAGCTGGATCGACGAGCAGGCGCTCGCCGCCGAATACGGCATCAGCCGCACGCCGCTGCGCGAGGCGCTGAAGGTGCTCGCGGCCGAGGGCCTGGTGACGATGAAGCTGCGTCGCGGCGCGTATGTCACCGAGGTCTCGGAACGCGATCTCGCCGAGGTCTATCACCTGCTCTCGCTGCTCGAGAGCGACGCCGCGATGGTGGTGGCGCAGACCGCCAGCACCGCGCAGATCGCCGAGTTGCTCGCGCTGCACCAGCAGCTCGAAGACGAGGTCGCCGACCGCGACCGCTTCTTCGCCGCGAACGAGCGCTTTCACATGAAGCTGCTCGAGATCGCCGACAACCGCTGGCGCAACCAGATGGTGGCCGACCTGCGCAAGGTGATGAAGCTGAACCGCCACCATTCGCTGTTCAAGCAGGGGCGGCTCGAAGCCTCGCTGAAGGAACACCGCCAGATCATGACTGCGCTGAAGGCACGCAACGGCGAGCGCGCTCAGGCGCTGATGCGCCAGCACTTCGCCAATGGCAAGGAGGCGGCGTCGTTGTCGTGATTGCGGGGCTTCGCGGCCTGCCGGCGCTGCCACAATCGCGGTCATGAATTCGCCCCGCCTCATGCCGCAGGTCGCGCTGATCGCCGCCGTCGCCCGCAACGGCGCGATCGGAAAGGGCAACGCGCTGCTTTGGCGCGAGCCCGAAGACCTGAAGCACTTTCGGCGCGTGACGATGGGCTGCCCGGTCATCATGGGCCGCAAGACCTGGGACTCGCTGCCCGAGCGTTTTCGCCCGCTGCCGGGCCGGCGCAACCTCGTGGTCACGCGCAACGCCGATTGGCGCGGCACAGGTGCGGAGCCGGTCGCGTCGATCGAAGCGGCGCTCGCTCTGCTCGCCGGGGCCGAGAAGGTTTTCGTGATCGGCGGCGCCGAGGTCTATGCACTCGCTTTGCCGCTGGCCGATGAACTCGTGCTGACCGAGATCGACGCCGAACTCGACGGCGACACCTTCTTCCCGGCGTGGGATCGCGAGCGCTTCGCTTGCGTCGCGCGTGAGCCGCGCACGGGCTACAGCTTCGTCACCTACAAAACAACCACCGGAGGAGATTGACATGTCAGAAGGCGGATTCCACGTGCACGGCCCGCACGACCACGAACTCGAGCACGCGGCCGAACACGAGCCCACCGGCATGGCCGGCAAACTGGCCGTGGCGACCGCGGTGATCGCCACGGTGGGCGCGCTGTTCGCCTACATGGGCGGCGCGACGCAATCGAACGCCGGGCTTTACAAGAACGACGCTGCCATCAAGAAGACCGAGGCCGCGAACCAGTGGGCCTTCTACCAGGCCAAAAGCAGCAAGCAGAACCTCGCAGAGATCGCGATCGACCTCGCGCCCGACCCCCGCAAGCCCTTCTACGCCGCCGAGGCCAAGCGCTACAAGGGCGAGAAGGACGAGATCATGGTCGCGGCCAAGAAGCTCGAAGAAGAGTCGGCGGAATGGGACAAGAAGAGCGCCGAGCAGCTGCACCAGCATCACCGCTGGGCGCAGGCGACGACCGCCCTTCAGATCGCCATCGCGATGGCCGCGATCGCGTTGCTGACCAAGAGCAGCCGCCTCGTGAAAGGCGTGTTCCTGCTCAGCGGGATCGGTGTCTTGCTGGGCGGCCTGGCCTGGTTCCACCTCTGACCGGTCGTTGCGGTGCGGCCGCGCCGGCACCGGTGACTACGGAACGGTGCTCTCCAGGCTGTCCGCGGCTTCGCTGAACTGCAGGCCGTCGATCAGGCGGCGTGCCGTGCTGTAAGGCTCCTCGCCGAGCACATGCCTGAGCTGCGGCGAGAGCGCGTCGAAGCTCTCGAGCGCGGACAGGTTCTGTTCGCGCAGCAGCGCGATGAGGTCGTCGAGCAAAGTGCGGTCCAGCACGGTGCCGGCGGGCGGCAGCGGCGGCGCAGGAACCTTCGGTGCCCTGCGCGCGAGCGACGAACGATGCGCCTCGCCCAACTGGCGCAGTTCCTCGGCCAACAAGGGCGCGAGCCGTCCGGCCTGGTCGATGTCGAGTGCCAGGCAGGCCCGCTCGATCGCCATCGCGGAACGGTGAAGGGATCGCGCGCCGAGCATGCCGGCGCTGCCGCACAGCTTGTGCATCGCCCGCGCGCAGCGGGTGATGGCCGCCTCGTCGCCGGCAGGCGGTGCCGACACCTGTCGATATTCGTCGAGGAGACTCGACAGCATGCGATCGAACAAGGCCAGATCGCCGCCGAGCCGTTCCTGCACGTCGACCGCGTCGATGCCGGGCAACTCGGGCCAGGCATCGGCCTCGCGGTCGGCGTCTTCGACATGCCGCTCGTACGCAACGTCTGGCGGCGGCCGGCGCCCTCGCACATGGCGCCGGATGCACGACGTCAGCTCGTTGGCGGCAAAGGGCTTGACCATGAAGTCGTTCATGCCGGCGGCCATCGCGCGCTGGCGCTCGCTGCCCAGCGCACCGGCAGTAAGCGCGATGATCGGCAGCGTCGCCAGTTCGGCCTCGTTGCGGATCAGCCGCGTGGCTTCGATGCCGTCGAGCACCGGCATCTGCACGTCCATCAGCACCAGGTCGAAGGCCTCCGGTGCGCGGCGCAAGATCTCCACCGCTTCGAGGCCGTTGCCGGCCGTGCCCACCCGTGCGCCCTGCAGCTGCAGGATGCGCTTGGCAACGTCGACGTTGATCTGGCTGTCGTCGACGACCAGCACCCGCAGGCCCGCCAGCGCAGTGGCGCGCGGCAGGTTCGCGGCGCCATCGTCCTGCGCGAGCAGCGCGGTCGACGCGGTCGCGAACGACATCGTCACCGTGAACTCGCTGCCCTTGCCAGGCTCGCTGGTCATCGCGATCTGCCCACCCATCAGCTCGACCAGGTGCTTGACGATCGACAAGCCGAGGCCGGTGCCGCCGAAGCGTCGGGTGATCGAGTCGTCGGCCTGCACGAAGGGCTTGAACAGGCGCGCATGCACCTCGGGCGAGATGCCGATGCCGGTGTCCTCGATCGCGAAACGCAGCGTCACCTCGCCGGCGCGCGCGTGCGCCTGGCTGACGCGCAGCGCGACCGACCCCTGGTCGGTGAACTTGACGGCGTTCGACAGCAGATTGGCCAGCACCTGCCCCAGGTGCTTCGCATCGCCCTCGAGCGCAGGCGGCAACGTGTCGGCGATCTCGACCTCGAAGCCGATGCCCTTGGCCTGCGCGATCACGCCGATCAGGTCGGCCTGCTCGCGGACCAGCTGCGCGGGGCTGAACACGGTACGTTCGAGCATCAGCTCGCCCGCCTCGATCTTGGAGAGGTCCAGCACGTCGTTGATGACCGACAACAGCGACTTGCTGGCGGTCGCCATCTTGTCCACGAACAGCGATTGCTCGGCACTGAGCCGGGTTTGCCGCAGCAGGTAGGTCAGGCCGACGACCGCGTTCATCGGCGAGCGGATCTCGTGGCTCATGTTGGCGAGGAACTGGCTCTTCGCCAGCGACGCCGCCTGCGCCGCTTCGGTGGCCCGCACGAGCTCGGTGATGTCGACCCGGAAGCCGACGGTGTGCCCGTCCGGCATGCGCCTGTCGATGACCCGAAGCACGCGCCCGTCGTCCAGGTGCGTGACGAGCGTGCCGCTGCCGCGCCGTCGAACCTCGAGGCGCTCTGCGATCCATTCTTCTATGCGGCCGTTCGCCGCCGGGTACTGCCCGCGCTCGGCACCGGCGCGCAAGATCGCTTCGAAGGTCCAGCCCGCCACGATGAGGTCGGCCGAGGTGGCATAGAGCTCGAGGCACTTTTCGTTGAAGTACAGCACCCTGTCGTCGGGATCGAAGATGACGAAGGCCTCGCCGATCGCGTCGATCGCGGCGCGCAGCAGCTGCGAGTTGCGCCGCGCCTCGGCTTCGGCCTCGCGGCGCTCGGTCACGTCGAAATTCACGCCCGTCATCGCCACCACGACACCCTGCGCGTCGCGGATCGAGCGCCCCGAGCCCTTCAGGTGACGCACCTTGCCGTCCGGCCGCACGATGCGGAACTCGGCGTCGAACTCCTTCTCGCCGCGCAACGCGACGGCGATCTCCGCTTCGCAGCGCGCGCGGTCGTCCGGATGCAGGCTGTTCGCCCACAGGTCGTAGCCCTGCACGCCGGCCGACTTCTCGACGCCGTAGAGCCGGTACATCCAGGCGTCCCAGGTCAGGCGGTCGGCCGCGACATCGAACTCCCACACGCCGATGCCGGCCGAGTCCGATGCGATCGCGAAGCGCTCGTTGGTCTGCTTCAGCTGCGCTTCCATCAGCTTTCTGGCCGTGATGTCGCGCGAGATGCCGAAGATGCCGATCACCTGCCCGGCCAGATCGCGCAACGGCATCTTGGTGGTCAGGTTCCATGTCGGTGCCCGGTCGGGCCAGGTCTCCTCCTCCTCGAGATCGAGCACGGGCTGGCCGCTTTGCATGATGTGCCGCTCGATCGCGGCAGTCCGCACCGCATGCTCGGTCGTGAAGAAGTCTGCGTCCGACTTGCCGATGGCTTCCGAAGGGTCGCCCAACCCGTAGCGGCGCGCCAGCCCGGGGTTGATGCGCAGGAAGCGGCTGTCGCGGTCCTTGAAGTAGATCTGGTCGGGCACCGTCTCCAGCAGCGACGCCATCAGGTGTCGTTCCTGGGCAAGCAACGACTCGGCGCGCTTGCGTTCGGTGATGTCCTGGAAGGCGCCGGCCAACCGCACGCACACGCCGTCCTCGCGCTCCGCGGCGCCCACCGCACGAACCCAGATGTGCCGCCCTTTGGCGGTCACGAAGGGCAGTTCGAGGTCCCACTCGACGCCCGTCTCGATGGCGTTCGCGACGGCGCGCTCGATGGTCGTTCGCGCTTCGCCGGGATAGAAGTCGACCGCCTCGGCGAGACCCGGTTCGAAGTCGTCGTCGACCTCGTGGATTCGGTAGGTCTGCGCGGTCCAGGTGAGCTTGTTCGTGCGCAGGTCCAGCTCCCAGCCGCCCACACCGGCAATGGCACCGGTGCGCTCCAGGAACGACTCGCTCGCCCTCAGCTTCTGCTCTGTCAGCCGGGCGGCCGCGATGTCCTCGGCGATGACGGCGCGCCGCGCCTGTTCGGTCGTGACCTGCAGGGCACGGGCCACGCTCTGCGCGTACAGCAGCACGGCAAGGGCCAGCAAGCCGGTCAGCGAGATGCCGACGACCGCGACGCTGATCGGCGAGCGCTGGCCCAGCGAGTCGACGAAGCGGTCCTGCGCGCGCACCTCGATCTGCCAGGATCGGCCGAAGACCGGCAGCACGATCGTGCGCGACAGGCCGTCGACCCGCTCCGAACCGGCCTGCGGCGACGCGAAGAAGCTGCGCCTGTCGCTGCCCGACAAATCCTTCAGGACGACGGAGATCTCGCCGTCACGAAAGTCGAAATCCCGCAGCACGTCGTCGATGACGAGGGGTGCGAATGACCAGCCGAACAGGGCCGCGGTGCGTGCCTCGGGCGTGCTCGTGTCCTTGCCGCTCGCGTAGATCGGCAACAGCAGCAGGAACGAGCGCAGCACGCCTTGCGACTGGACCAGCGTGATCGGGCCGGTGAGCGCGGCCGCACCGCTGCGCATCGAGGCTTCGGCGGCTTCGCGGCGGTTCGCTTCCGAAGCGATGTCCAGACCGATCGCCGCTGCGTTGGGCTGGCTCGGCTCGATGTACTGGACGACGTAACGATCGCCCGTGTGCGGTTCGAGCGAGCGCAGCCGGAAATCTGGCGCACCGTCGCGCCGTGCATCGGCGACGAAGGCCGCTTCGTCTGCCGGCCCCACGCGGCGGATCACGCCGAACCCACGCGCACCCGGGAACTCGAACGCGATGTCGCGCGACTTGCCGTAGGCGTGAAACCGCTGTCGGTCGATCCGGTCGGTGCCGGCGGCGATCACCGCCCCGCGAGCGCCGCGCAGCCCGTGTTCGTAACTGTGGATCTTGGCGACGACCTGCGCCGCGGTTCTTTGCGCGACGGCCTCGAACCGGGTCTTGGCCGCCGCCGAATTCACCCGCGCCTGCCAGATGGCGAGGGCCAGGGCCACCAGGACGCCAGTGCACAGGACGACCAGCGCCGCGCGCGACGGTCGCGCCAATGCGTGGCTCGCCGGAGCCGACAGGCGTGCCTTCGACGCGCGCGCGATCATGGGCCCGGTGGCGCCGAAGCCCGCGCGACCGTCGCCACCTCTCGTGCCATCTGTGGCGTGTCCAGATCGGCCACGTCGAGCAGCACGGCGCGCGCGCGGCCCGACTGCTTGGCGACATACAAGGCCTTGTCGGCGGCCGCGATCAGATCGCCGGGGGCGCAACGCTTGGTCAGGCTGTCGGCGAAACGCGAGGCTTCCGAGTGCTCGGCCCAACAGGCGCTTTCGTCGTCGTAGCAAGCCACGCCGATGCTGAGGCTGATGCGCCCCGAGGTCGGCGACGCCTCGTGCGCAATCGCGATGCCGCGAACGGCTTCGAGGCAGCGCCTGGCCATCTGCGTGGCCCCCGCGCGCGGCGTGCCCGGCAGCACCAGAGCGAACTCCTCGCCGCCGTAGCGGGCCACCAGGTCGCCCGGCCGCAGGCTGACCTTCGCCAGCGCCTCGGCGATGCGTCGCAGGCAGGCATCACCGGCCGGGTGGCCGTAGCGGTCGTTGTAGAGCTTGAAGTGATCCACATCGACCATCAACAACGACACAGGCTCGCCGGCCCGCCGCCCGCGGCGCCATTCCGTGTCCAGCATCTCGTCGAAACGGCGCCGGTTCGCCACGCCGGTCAAGGCATCGACGTGGGAGATGCGCCGCAGCGCCTCGGCCATGCGCCGCACGCGCAGCTGGGCCGTCACCCGAGCGACGACGAGCGCCGCGACGACGGGCTTGACGATGAAGTCGACCGCACCCAGCTCGAAGCCCGCGACCTCGAACTCGGGTTCGCGGTGGCTGGTCACGAAGATGACTGGCACCTCGGCGAGCTGCGGGTCGGCCTTGAGTGCCCTCAACACATCGAAGCCGTCCATACCGGGCATCTGCGCATCGAGGAGGATGAGATCGGGAACCGACTCCCCCGCCGTGCGCAGTGCATCGGCACCGTTCGTGGCGAATCGCAGCCTGCCGCAGGCCGAAAGGATTCGACCCAGCAACTGGATCGTCCCCGGATCGTCGTCCACCAGCAGGATGTTGTCTTGCGCGGTCATTGAGTCGTTCGCTATCGGTTCGGTCGCGCCGCTCTTGCGAGCCGAAGTGTTCGGCCACCGTGCCTTGAAATTCGGCCCCGGGAGGCGTTCAGACGCTATCGGCAAGCGGCTGTGAATGTTGAGGCCTGTTCGGCGCACTCGCGATGTGTCGTGCCAGCCAGGGGATGTCGACATCGGCGACGTCGAGCATGCGGGCCCGGGCTCGGCCCGAGGTCTTGGCTGCGTAGAGTGCCTTGTCCGCTGCCTCGACCATATCACCGGCCGAGCAACGTGCGTGCAAGGCGTCGCCCGTGCGGGTGTCTGCGTCGGGTGCCAGCCAGCATGTGCTTTCCTGGTCGTAGCAGCAGACGCCGATGCTCACGGTCACGTGGTTCGCCACCGGAGAGACTTCGTGGCGAACGTCCAGCGCATCGACCGTGTCGAGC
>Ga0075023_100000324_pt1 | contig 11940 bp, 8 predicted proteins | sample Str014_FD_71388 | JGI IMG/M metagenome (GOLD analysis project Ga0075023, IMG submission 71388) | Freshwater sediment microbial communities in response to fracking from Pennsylvania, USA - Straight Creek_MetaG_SC_2014 | ecosystem: Environmental > Aquatic > Freshwater > Creek > Sediment | place... | reverse complement strand
ATATATATGTCCACGTCAATCCATTGAAAGAAGGCATAAAGAACGTAAAAGCAAAGAAGGAACATATAGCCGCTGCCGCCTATGTGCATGTCGATATCGACGATGCAGACGGGCTCGAACGACTTAAGGCATTCGCCATTCGGCCCACCGCTGTAGTGGCTTCTGGTGGCGGCTATAATGCATACTGGAAGCTGGCAGAACCGCTTGCCGATATCGAAGTGGCGGAAAGCATTAACCGTTGGCATGTGCAAGAATTGAATGGCGATCCTGCTGCAACTGATGTCAGCCGCATTCTGCGGGTGCCCGGCACAATGAATTTGCCGAACAAGAAGAAGCTGGAGCGCGGTCGGGTTCCAGTTATGGCCTACGTGGTGGAGGAAATGACAGATTGGAATTTGACTTATCCGTCGGTGCAATTCGGTAAAGTCGAACTTTCTAAATCAGCTTCCAAAGGCAGGGTGCTAACCTCCAAAAAGGTTTCCGAAGTGGCTGAGGTTGCCGTTCGTGATCTGCCCGAAGGTTTGGACGAGCGCTTGGTGCGAGTTGCGTTGACAGGCGACGACTCCGAGCGGCCAAGGGGCAAAGAAGATGCACGCTATCCCAGTCGTAGTGAAGCCGTCTTCGCTGTTGCGTGTGGATTGGGCCGTGCTGGCTTGTCAGCCGAAGAGATTGCAGGCGTCCTAATCAACCCAGCGCTTGGCATCTCTGCTTCGATCTTGGAGAAGCGCAGCCCAAAAGACGAGGCCCTGCGCCAAGCCACTAAAGCGTTACTGGCCATAGGCGATGATTGGCCTGACGGCGTGCAACCTAAGACGGGGATTCCGAACAGTGGCTTCCAGAACACGCAGGCGGCTATCCTGCGGCTTGGCATCGTTTGCCGTTTCGATGCTTACCGAAACCGCATGACCGTAAGCGGCCAAGTCTTGCAGCAGTTTGTTGGTGATTATTCGGATCGCATAAGCCTGTTTGTGCGTGACCTGATCGGCAAGCACTTTGGCTTCGATCCCGGCAACGAGAGGACGAACGACTCTATCGTCAACCTGTGCAGCTTGAACATGTTTGACCCTGTGCGCGACTATCTCGACTCGCTGAAGTGGGACGGCGTTGGCCGCATAAATGAATTCCTGACCAATTTCTGTGGGGCGGACGATAGTGCTTACACCAAGGCAGTTTCTGCCATTACGCTTATTGCGGCGGTGCGGCGTGTGCGAAGTCCGGGCATAAAATTCGACACGATACCCGTGTGGGAAGGTGTGCAGGGCAGCGGCAAATCGACGGCTATAAAGATTCTGGCCAGCCCCGAATTCTTCAGCGACCAAGATATTTTGATTCTCGATCAGAAAGCCCAGATGGAGGTGATGGAGGGCGTTTGGCTGTACGAAATCGGGGAGCTGGCTGGGATGCGCTTTACTGAAGTAAACAAGATCAAGGCCTTCGCCTCGCGGTCGACTGACAAGGCCCGCCCCGCCTACGGTCGTGTGGCCGAGAATCGCCCGCGCCGTGGCATTCTGATCGGAACGACCAACGACGACGAATATCTGAAGGACGAGACAGGCAACCGCCGCTTCTGGCCTGTTGCCACGGACAAGATCGATCTACCAGCCATTACGGAAGCCCGCGACCAGCTTTGGGCAGAAGCAGCAGCGCGCGAAGCTAAAGGAGAGAGCATAACTTTGCCCGAGACGCTGTGGGTGGAGGCGGCAATAGAGCAGGCAAAGCGTGTTTCTCCCGATCCTTGGTCAGACACGCTTGCCTCGATAAAAGGCATTGTCCTGAACGGGCGAGAAATCATTGCCACCCAGTATTTGCTTACACAAGTGCTGAACATCCGCAGCATCGAAAACAACAACTATCTCGGCAAGCGCTTGGCGCGGGTGATGCGTGGTTTAGGCTGGAACGGCTCAGAGACGCTGACGTTTCGTTATGGGCACAAGGCCAAGGGATACTGGCGCACCAGCACAAAGGAGGACGATCCAGCCGAAGAACCCATCTAAGCCCAAAGGGGGGGGTGCGGTAACGCCAGTAACCTCTGGTAACGGGTAGTTCCAGTATCACCACCCTTTATGGGCTGCTGCCGGGAGGGGTGCGTCGACCGTCTTAAGCGACGCGCACCCCGTTACCACCGTAGCGACCGTTACCGCCCCTTCTGATTGGAACACTAGTTTTTAAGCCAAAATTTAAGACAGGCCGCGCATGGGGTAGGCTGCGGCGGTTAGGATAAAACCATGCAAGACATCGCCAATCATACGGAACCCAGTGCTAAACAATTGCACAAGCGTACTCGATATATCGCCAAGCATCGGCCTTATGTCGACTACCTGTTTTTGCTTTTAGAAAGAGCGAGTTTACCCGCAAGCACTTACGCACAGCCCAATGTAACCAGCATGGCCGCCATGGTCGAGGAGCTTCGAAAACTTAATCCCAACGATTCGGGACTTAACCACATTGTGCTTGGCCGCTTCATCCATCGCGTACTGTCTTCACTGTTGACGTGGCATGGTGGGACATATGCCGCGCAGCTTCTGTCGCCCAATATCCTGTTGATAATGGAGACAACTGTCTATCGATTTCCAGAAGTAGGGCGGTCGAGGGCGGCCCTAGAAGCGTTCGGCATGTGTGGCTTCGAGTGGTCTCACGACTTCGATCAATGGCAGCGGGTCAGTTGCGACGACGAATAGTAATCGGTTGTTCAGCCAAAATTTCTTCACTTTCATCGAAAGGAATTGCAGAACTGCGCAAGTAATCCACGCGGTCAAACACGTCTTGGGCAGAAGGCATAAAAACTTCTGCGCGGCCTACTTCAATCGCCCTTATCGTCGCCCTGTGTCGCAGGAAAAGTCCCGCCGCGCCTAATACAAAGCCCGGAGGGATTAGGAGCACTAACACCTTTACCCAGTCGTTCAACGACTGAAAGGTATGCAATAGGTCCGCCAGAAAATTGTAGTCACTCATTTCCGTTCCCTCAGGTTTCAGTTGCGAATATAGCCGAACAAAATATGTATTAAAATACATGGCATGAATCTTTTTTCTTGGGCTGTTTGTGCTCATGGAAATCAAGGAACAATTTGGAATGGCGTTGAGGAGAGAACGCGACAGGTTGGGGTGGTCTCAGGAAAAGCTGGCCAACGACATAGATGTCGATCAGGCCTATATAAGCCGCGTAGAAACTGGGCAGGTTAATCTTACGCTCGAAACGATCGAAGTACTCGCCACAGCTTTGAATATCGATCCGGCGGTACTTTTTACAAAGCGCCCTTAGTTGCTTGCACCCTGCGCGAAAAACCTACTAATCCCATACGGACACAGGTCACTTGCCGCCAACTCTTTGTTCTCATTTGCTGCTCAGAATCTGACCCGCTAATAGGAAATTAGTTTCGGCAATTATTTGCGGAATGGGTGCAGGCCTACTCCCTCGCCACGACGGTATCGTAGAGACCGATATGCGTCAGCCCCTCATGGCTTTCTATGCCTGTGTATTTAAGTGACGCGTCTTCGTAGCGACGGAAGGCAAAAACGGCCTGATTCATTTGTTCGGTATTGAACACCCTGAGGCTTACAAGCAGGTTGAAATCTTTCACCGTCAGCCCCGTCACTGTCCTGAACAGGTCAGCTTCGATTTTTGTGATTACATCTTTCAGCGTATTTTCCCGGAAGTCGGTCAGATACATGAAGGCAGGAATGCGTGTCGCAAACTTGATCAGCTTTTCTTGAACTTCTTTCCGTTTGGATTTGTACTCCCGTTCCTCGTCCGAAAGCTGCTTCTTCTGCTTTTCCGTCAGGTCTTTTTCCTTGGCCTTGTTCTTGAGTTCTTTAACCTTGTCACTCTTGTTAATGATCATCTCAATAATGTTGTCACCCAGTGCACGCCAGCCCTCAATGCTTTCCACGGCTTTCATAGCTTCGGGATTGTCAAGGATACGTCGTAACGTGTCGTTGTCAACATTCACCAGCAGAGCGCTTTCCCATTTGCGGGCCAGAAGCGTGGCAGATGTTCCAGCCATGGCAATGTCAAGAATGCCACCCGCGTCCACCTGCGTCATGTTGGAGCCGTCATAGGCAAGCACGGGAAGGAACGAGACAAGGTCCTTCACAGCGTTTTCGGGATTGCGCTCATTGGGCGACAGGCCAATTCCATATTCCGAAAGCTGGCGCAGTGCTCGCGTTGGCGCGAAGTCGAAAACAAAACAGATAGGTTTCAGGATTTCTTCTTCATTCGGATTGTCACCATTGGGGTTTTTGATAGACCATGGCGACTGAACGCGGAACGCGGCTTGGAAGTAGGTCTCCGGTGATTTGAGGTTCCGCAGCATCAGGATCGACGACCATTGCGCAATCGTCACGCCAGTGGTGAGCTTGCCGCAAGACAGTGTGATGGTCTTGCTGTCGAAGCCGCTACCAATAGCTTTGCGCACGGGTGGCAAGGCTTCGAGACCTATCCCTGCCGAAGCGCCTGCCGCGACAATAACCGTGTAGTCATGCCAGAAAACATTGTGCTTTTCAGCAAGCAGGTTCGCCATGGCGTGGCAGGCGGCAACATTGGGCAGAAACCAGAAGGAATGCTGTAAATAGGGCAACAGCCGCACATCCGAATAAGGGAAGGGCGGACGTGTGCCAGTTTTTAGACTCTCCATCGCCTTCGACGCATGTTGCCCACGAATAATATCGAGCCATTTTTGCACGTCACTTTTATGGGTGAATTTTGCACTGTTGTCTTCACCTGAGGCATCAAAGAACTCGTTGAGATCGAACTCGTCGAATTCTCCTGCGCTGGCAATGGCCACAAGTTCCTCCGGCATTTGGTAAGTGAGAAGGCGCATTTGTGGCAACGCGCCATAAGGGTTTCTCTTTCCCGGGTGCTGTGCGCTGAACTCTTCCTTGGCTCGCTGTTCATCGGTGTAGGTCCAGTTGAAGATTTGCTCCTCAATGAATTCGCCAGTGGCCAATGCCTTGAAGGGCGTTCCGGATAAGTAGAGATACGCTTTGGTATGGATTGGCAGGAATTCAGTTTCAGCCGCTGAAAGCACGGTCAGGTCTTCGTTCACATTTTCCAATTCCGAAGCATATTCGCGCTTGGTCTCTTTTTTCGCTTCAGATTGGTCTTCACCCTCGAACAATTCTTTGGCGGTGTCACGCCAAGCGCCGAAGTGATATTCATCGAACACCACAAGGTCCCACTTTACTTTATGAAGCCATTCGTTTTTGGCTTTGATGTTTCCAGCTGCATCTCGGCCAAGTAAATCCTGAAATGACCCGAAATAGACGAGAGGGCTTCCATTCTTGACCTTGGTTGGATCATTTTCTCGGCTATTGCGCGAAAGGTAATGCCACCCGTCAAAATCGGCATGGCTTTCGAGGTCTGTTTGCCAAGCATCCTCCACGGCGGGCTTGAAGGTGAGGACAAGCACGCGTTTCGCGTCAAGTTTCTTCGCCAGTTGGTAGGCAGTGAAGGTTTTACCAAATCGCATCTTGGCATTCCAAAGAAAGCGCGGTACTGCCTTCTTGTCCTGCTCCCAGCGTGAGCGGAAATATTCATGCGTCAACTGCACAGCTTCAACCTGTTCGCGGCGCATGGGGAAGGTCTCATCATGCGTGCCGGTAAAGCGCTGGCCCGTGCGCAGTTCGGTAAGCACGGTGCTCACATCCTTCACTGTGCAGCGCATCCATTCTAGTTCGGTGTTTGCAAAGCCCTTACGCACCAGCGCGGCGCGCACCTCATGGTCGCTGAACGTGGTCCCGTTTTCCCGTTCGGCGGGTTCATCCAATTCAATTTTGAAGTTTCGTATTGCTGCCGTTTTTAGTTGTTCGGCAATGCGCTGTTTTACAATGCGCGTGGTTTGGCCGACTTTAAGCAAACCTGCATGAGCCTTGTCGTCTATTGCATAGGCGTAAATGCGTGGTCGAGCTTCAGGTTTGGGCGAGAGGATGTCGTCGATGGTTTTGTTCATTAGATGCTCAGGTTCATTCCATTTGGTGACAGGTCACTCAAAAATATTGATTTCACCACACTACCGCGCTTTCCGTGCATAAACCCCACACAAGGCTTCGCTAACATTCACCCAAGCGAAGCCCGTAACTCTCAACGAGTTTCCACCAGAATTTGTTGTCATTGACGCGATAGCTATAATCGCCAGATTTGTATCCTTTGCGCGAATATTCCACGACATAACCCGTGGCATCCAGCGAGACTGCCATTCCGGCATCGTTGAAATATACGCGTAACTCCGCACCCCATTTGTTTGGTTGTGCTTGATAGTTTACAGGACTTCCGGGCGTTACTTTGATGTGTGTCGCCGCCATGTAACGTTTCTCAAACTTCGCCTGAGCCTGTGGAGCTACTTCTGCTTCGAGGAGCAAACCGTGCTTTCCATGAGATGCAAACTTAGACATTCAGTAACTCCGTGTTTGTTGTTTCCAGTCTTTTGTGGCTCTTACCGAAATCCGAAAGTGAAAATGAATATGTATATTTGACATTGGTGATTAGATATCGACGTAATCGTCTTTCCATCAGACAGAGTTACTCACTGCTATTGGGGAGGTTGTTATAAGAACGGATCTTAGAAGCGATAAAATCAACTTCTGCTTTGCTCAACTCATAACGCGCTGCGAGTGTTTCATCAGTCCATTCCAAGCTCATATCGAGAATCGGAACGAAATCATATGCAGATTTGGTGAGATGATGAGAGTACATGAATTGCGCAACAAGAAACCGGAAGAAGCGCGTTTTCATATATGCGATAAGATTTAAAGCCTCTTTTTCTGTGTCATAAGCCCCAACGACTAAGTAAGTTTCAGTGCAAATTGAATTTGGAGGCAATATATCGATCTTTGAAAAGACTCTACGTCGCCCATCTTTTCCAGGATTACCTGCATGGTCGTAGGCAACATAGGACGTGATAACCTTCCATTTGTCGATTATTTCATTTCCAACGTCAACCTTAGCCCTCGAAAATGGCCCCTCACCCTTTTCCCAGCGGAGAATAATATCTCCCGATTTCTCAGGTCGTGCATTTGTGGGGAGCCCAAATGGCTTTCTGCTAGAAACTTGTTCGTTCATTCGTGGATCGTGTTGTGATAGAATCTTGCGAATGATGGGGACTGCCGCACTGTGCCTTACGAAACTTGTGAACTCATTTAGACGTCTTTCGCTAATTACAGGAAGGGCGTCTCCTGCGACGTTCGTCACTTCGCATACCCCTCGTGAATCACGATTCCATAAAAAATAGCAAACCCCTCCGGCCAGATCGACTCCCGGAAACGCATCTCGCGCATTTTCGCAGTCAACTAATTTGCGAATTCTATCATCGGCCAGCATTGTCGCACGAAATTCCCCAAGCCCCTTGCCTCCGCCGAGCCATCGTGATGGAATGACCATTGTTAGGAAGCGCGGCTCCAGAGCTTTTGCTTGATCAACAAATTTTTGATATATCGGTGAAGCACTAGCGCCAAATCCTCCATCGTTTAATTGGTACGGCGGATTTCCAATGATCACATCAAATTGCATGTTGCCTCCAAAGAGCTCGGCAACCCGAGTCCTGATATCGTCAGTGTGAATAAACGCGTAGGCATGAGTTTCTAACCCTTCACCACGATCAAACGTTTCCTTGCTGGCACCACAATACTTACATTTGCCAACCTTCCACAGATGTTTTGTGCGCTCGAACCAGATGTTGCCATTATCACTCTCGAAGCCTTTGGCAATTGAGTGTTCGCCTTGTGCGTGTTTCGAACAATAAAGGCTACGCCGTGCTAACAGGCTGGTAAGCTGCGTTATGCCGATGCCAAAGACCTGCTTAGTGAGAATGTGATCAACGCGCCTTTGCAGGTCTGGAATTTGTGGTTCCAATCCCTTGGCAAGGCGGCTGGTGATCTCCCGCAGGAACACGCCAGATTTGGTGCAGGGATCGAGAAACCTTACCGACTTATCTGCCCAAATATTCGCGCCATCGTGGCTACTGGCCCACGCTTCGGCCAACGTCTCCAACATACGGTTGGCAAATTCCGGCGGTGTGAAAACTTCGTCGTTGGAAAGGTTGGCGATGCATGTCAGCACATCGGGGTTGCGCCCGCGCAATGTAAAACTCGCTTGTGTGCTCATGCGGCCTCCATTGGCGAACGTCCTTCATCGGCAGCAGCCAAGTCGGTGACTGTCATTGGCGGGTAGTTCTTCACCGGCTTGAAGATTTCATGCGCGCTCAAATTTGCAAAGAGCGAGCCTTCCTCGGCAAGGCCCGCTGCGCCAGTGAGCACGTCAAGGCGGAAGTCGCGGCGCTGGAACTTGCCTTTGCCAAGATAACCCCATTCGGCGAAGGTTATGGGCTGACCAACATAGTCCCGCATCGCAAGCGCATCGCCGTGGACGAGGTTCTGCGAGATTACATAGGATGCAGACCGATAGAGCTCATCCGCTTCGCTGATGTTCAAATAGCTCGCGAATATTTCAAGCAGGTTAGCACGGCACTCGGCGATATTGTCGTCCAGCAATTCAATGCCGTAGATGCACATGATGGCAAGGAGCGCAAATTTCTGCTTCTCAAATTCCGACTTGCCATATTTGGCTTCCACAGCGGCCAACTTGCGCTGAAGAACTTTGACCAGAAAATTGCCACTGCCACAGGCAGGTTCCAGAAAGCGAGAGTCGATACGCTCAGTCTCGCCCTTAACCAGATCGAGCATGGCCTCCACCATCCAAGGCGGTGTAAACACCTCGCCATGATCCGCAACCCGTTGTTTCGACTTTATCAATCCCATGGTCGCACTATTAGGTGCTTTTTCAGGATTGTCGAGACGGTGTGCAAATTAGGTTGGGCCTACCGGAACACTCTCCATGGCTACCTTCTAATTAAGAATAGGCTTGACTGCATTTTTCTGGCGATCACGAATAGATTGAAGCCAATCTTCCAATGCCTTGACCTCATTACGCAGGTCATCAAGTGAAACAGCTTCGGGGTTCAGAGCCTGTGCCGACGAATGAAGGTCTTCGGATAACCTAGATTGGGCGGCCATCACTTGCTTCACATCTTCATCGGTGAGAATGCTTAGCTTGAATATCGATGTAGGTTTGACTTTGTTATTGAACCTTTCAAGCACAGGGCGGATATAATCGGAAATCGCTTGCTCCCATGCATCGCGCAATTGACCGATAGTGCCTTTGCAGAAAATGGTACGTTGCGTATCGGTCAGGTTGTCAAAACCAGACTTTTCTGCCTTTAGCGATGACCGCAGCGCATTGCACATATCGAGCCCAGATTTCGCCTTGTCCGGCAACTCGTTTTCAATGTATCCGGGCTTTTCTTGTTGCCGCCGGACGTTGCGAAACGCGACAGGCCGATTGGCCTTTTCCGCTTCGCGGCGAAGTTCGTATAAGAACACAATATCATGCGTGAAAACGACAACTTGGCGGTGTTCCGCTTCCTCCACCAGCCGCGACGCAACCGCGCCTCTGTGGATGTGATCGAGCGATGACATCGGATCGTCGAAAACAATTCCTGAATAACGCTGAGCCGTGACCAGTTCGGCAAGAAACGCGGCGAGTGCAACACAGCGGTGCTCGCCCTCGCTAAATATCTCGCCGACTTTGGCGCTGGGGTTTTCCACCAACGCAACCCGAAAATACGATATAGCCTGCCGGTCTTTTTCTTTTCGAAGTTCGACCGGCATTCTGGACAGTTTGAGTTTTCCAATCTCGCGCGCGAACCGACCGCGCAGCGCGTCTGTGACCATGCGATCCGAGAGTTCCTTATTCTTGTCGGTAATTGGTTTCTTGGCAGTTGCCTTGAGCGCAGTGGTGATCGACTCTATTTCCTTGAGGCGCGCGATGTGCGCCTTGATGTCTGGGAGCAGCGGCGTAAGGGCAGCGCGATCCTTGAGTTCAATATATTCAGATTTCAGTTTCTTGTAGTCATCGCTCTGCGTATCAGCGGAAAGCTGCGCTGCGCGGATTTTGAGATCGGCTGCGAGCGTCGTAAGCGCCTGTAGCGGATTAGGGCCAAGTGATTTGGGCTCGCCGTTTACCCTGACCATTGCTCGAAGTCTCCATAGCACAATGATAAAGGCTCGGCGGACTTGGTGTGCAAGAGCCGCATCGCCGATATCCGTGGTGAAAAACTTACTGGATTTCAAGACATAACCAAGGCTCAGCAACCGCCCTTTCAAATGAGTAAGCGCAGTGTCTACTCTCCCACGCGCCGCCGCTTCGCCAGCCTTCGTCGAGCTTTTGACAAACGACTCGAATGTCTGTTGGCGTGCAATTGCATCTACGCCAAGGGGTTGCTGGCAAAGTACGCAAAGTGTGTCAGGTTCGCTCGAAGGGAATAGCTTGTCGGGATAGGCCACGGTTTCCGCGTAGATGCGCGCTGCTTCCCATAGTTTTTGCCATGCAGCTTGGCCTACCTCGGGCAGCGGCGATGCACTGAATAGCTTCTGCGATGCGACTGACGCGGCTTCCACGGCATCCGCGTGGGTCTTTCTCAGGGCATTCGTTTCCGCGAACGCCGTCGAGCTGGTAACGTCAATAAGAGCTTGCAGTTTCGACTGAATATTTTCCACTTCCCCGCGCTGATTATCAAGCCGGGACACTGCGCGCTTTGGGTCTTGGGCGAAGTCGGTTTCTAAAGTGGCAAGGCGGGAAGATTCCTGATTGGTAAACTCAGCAAGCTTGTCAAGTTGCGAGAAATTGGATTTCGCGCTCAACCCAATGACATAGCTGCCAGCAGCTGTGTCCATGCTCAGCGAAGGGTTAGAAATCGCTAGCGGAATTTGGTTCTTGAGCGTCGCAATACTGCTGTCAAATGCGGTTTTGATGGTGTCAGAAGCTCCGGCTAGCGCTTCTAGCAGGCGCATGGGCCGAGGGATGTAGGCCACTTCGTTGGTGCTTTCTACATGTATACTCGCACTTCTGGAGTCGAAAATGCTCACCGATGGAAGGTCGCTGTGGGGTTCGACGTCAGGCGTCCAATTGAATGTGTCGGAATTCGCGCCACGTTTGAAACATATCTCGGCTGATTGCGGTGTGTCGGTTTTGTCCTCCAAGTTCCTGTGGATGGAGAACTTCTCATCCCGGGACCGACAGGCGTGCTTTAAAACTCGAACGTATCCAGATTTTCCCGAACCGTTGTCACCATAAATTACCGTTAGCCCAGACGGCTCAAAGGATAGCTCCTGTTGGCTGGCAAGCGCGTTGATGGCAGTGGGATTCTTTATCGAAACAAGGGAAATTGGTTCGGCTGCAATGCTTTCCGCGACAATGTGAGACTGAGAAATCGGTGTATGAGCGCGTGTGGGATCGAGGCAAAGCTTGGTCAGTTCTACAATTGCCAGATCATCGAGCGTTTCACCTATAACTAGCCGACGAAGGGCATCGCGCTGCCAAGCTGGTCTGTTCTCCGCCCATGTCACAACGTCTGAAAGTGCCGCCTTTTCTGTAAGTGGAGCGGAATGATTGGCTGTCGTGTTCATGCGGTAACGAAACCTCCCTTGAGCGCTTGCTTGAGAGTTGTTGGAAACATAGCGCTTAGGTCGGAGGGAGGTTTCCGCTTGAGGGCGGACATGGTACCTAGCTCTTTCCGCAACAAGTTGAGTTTCGTAACCTTCTCTTTTGCTTTTTGGCAGCGATGTTCTCTAGAGGATGTAGTGGTTCATGGAAAGTGGTGCTGCTTAGGTGACTCGAACACCTGACCCCCGCATTACGAATGCGGTGCTCTACCAACTGAGCTAAAGCAGCCTGTTTTGGGCTTCCGCCCTACTAATCCCATACTCACACAAACATCTATCAAGCAAGTTATTGCCCTGTCTCGGTTTTCTAGAACACACCCGCTAATTACGAATGCGGTGCTCTACCAACTGAGCTAAAGCGGCCTAAGCTCGGGCAGTGCACCCGAACCTGAATGACCGCTGGTTAGACGGTTTCAGGGTCATTTTCAACTGCTTTGCTCAACACCGGGG
>Ga0075023_100000320_pt1 | contig 11970 bp, 16 predicted proteins | sample Str014_FD_71388 | JGI IMG/M metagenome (GOLD analysis project Ga0075023, IMG submission 71388) | Freshwater sediment microbial communities in response to fracking from Pennsylvania, USA - Straight Creek_MetaG_SC_2014 | ecosystem: Environmental > Aquatic > Freshwater > Creek > Sediment | place... | reverse complement strand
GTCTCTGCCTCAAACGGCGCCTGTTTTTTCCAGGCGAGCCCGAGTTTGTGGGCCATGGCCTCGATAACAAGGAACCCGAGATTGTGACGGGTCTTCTCGTACTCGCGGCCCGGATTGCCGAGACCGGCAACGAGCGAAATGGACATGACTCAAAGAACAATCGTTCCGGCCAGTGCGGTCAAGCAGCCAGCCGGAACGGAAAAAGCTTACTTCTTGGCGGGAGCAGCGGGTTTGGCACCGGCGGCGGGCTTGGCGCCAGCCGCAGGTTTGGCACCGGCGGCGGGAGCAGCGGCCTTCTTGTCGCCTGCCGCAGGAGCGGCCGCGGCAGCCTTGGCGTCGCCCGCAGCAGGAGCAACGGGTTTGCCATCGGGACCAACCGCAGGAGTCGCGGCGGCACCAGCGGCAGCGGCGCCTTCGCCAGCAGTCGGAGTGGCGACAACAGCGGAGACGACTTCGGCCACGGGCTCGACACACGAGACCACGGGCTGGCTCTTGTCGTCGCGATACTCAACGCCGGGAACGATCTTGAGTTCACCCACGTGGATGGTCTCGCCGACTTTCAATTCGGTGACGTCCACCTCGATGAACGCCGGCAGATCCTTCGGCAAACAACGGATGCGTACAAACTGGTTGGACGTTTCAAGAACGCCACTCTGGTTCTTCACGCCAAAGGACTCGCCGGTGAGACTGAGGCGCACACGGATTTCGAACTTCTCGTCCGCTTTCACCTCGTGGAGGTCGACATGCAGGAAGCGATCGGTGATCGGGTCTCGCTGGACTTCCTGAAGAAAGGAAAGTGCAGCCTCGGGTTTGTCCGGACGCTTCAGCTCAAGGAGCGAGGCGGACCCCGCGATCGATTTGATCAAGCGGGAAAATTCAGGGCCATCGATGGAGAGCAACTCCGGTTTGGTGTGTTTCCCGTACAAGATGGCGGGAACCTGATTGACCTTGCGCAGACGGCGTGAGGCGCTGCGACCGGTATTGGCGCGAGGAGCGACGTTAAGTGTGAACTGTTTTTTTGACATGGATTCGTTCCCCCTGTCACCCCGGGAATCGAGGGCAGGCGTAGTGGAAAAGGGTTCGAGGGAATAGGCCGGCACCCCTGGATGGCAACTAAAACTTTGGCGCGAATGCATTTTTCGGACAATTCTAGTAAAAGGAACATTGACAACGGCGCGCGCTCGCCTGTTTTTTCGACCCTCCTTTGTTGCCCGGTAGCTCAGTGGCAGAGCAGGTGACTGTTAATCACTTGGTCGCTGGTTCGATCCCAGCCCGGGCAGCCATTTCAAATGTTTGGCAGGGAGTGACAGGCGATGCCAAAGAGGGACTTTTCCCTTCGGTACCAGTGGCTTGCAAGCAAAGGCCTAGTTGCCGGTAAACGTCAGCGAGTGACACCACCGGACCCCGAACGCCCGATTCTTGTGCGTTATTTTGTGAGTTGGGGGTTTTGCCGGTCTCCCTCGTGATCCAAGGCAATTTTGCCATTTCAGCGTGCAAAGAAAGTGCGGGCACATCCGTATACACGTTTGCCGTGAGGCTCGGATCAGAATGGTCCATCACCTCCTGAGCGGCACGTTGATTCACCCCGTAACGAACCCCAAATGTCTGCCACGTGTGCCGGAAGGCATGAATATGAACGACCCGGCCCATCGCGTCTCGATGGGCAATTCCCGCCCGCTTCAAATCGCCCCTAAGAATGTCGTAGGTGGGCCAATTGAACCAAAAGACCTTCTTCGTTGGATCGACATCGGCCGGCCGCGCCGCACGCAACGCCCCTGCAAGCTCCGACCGTAACGGTACCGCGTGCTTGTTCTTGTTCTTGGTCGTACCCTCACGAAACAGCGCGTAGGGCTGCGCTTCTTCGAGGTGGAGATCGCCCCAGACAAGGGAACGCACCTGAGATTTGCGCTGCCCGGTATACAGCAACACCTGATATGCCAGAAGGTATTTTCCAGCCACTGCGAAAAGATGTGAAATCTCATCCTCAGTGTATGCCCGGCAAGCGCGAACCTGCTTACCGCGGGTCTCCACTTGGCCGACTCGTGCAATAGGATTTGCGGCCAGACGGTCAGACTTCACCAACCAATTCAAAAACGCGTTCAGCGAAATCTGATACTCCTTCATTGTTTTCGCCGATAGCTGCAATCCGGAGCGCCATTGGGCGAACTTATCTGCGCGCACGTCGGAAAGCTGACGCCATTTGAGTTCCGAAAAAATCCTCCTCAAGCGCGTAACGGTGTCGTGAACGTGTCTTTTCACCCGCCCAAGACCCGACAGCTCACGTTCGTAGTCTTCGACAAGCCGAACCAATGGAGCCGCAGCAGCGTCCCGCACCGACCTCGACGGAATCATCCCTTCATGCTCACGCTGCTTTTCAAGCATAATGTCCCGGAGCCGCTTCCGCGCAATTTCCTTATCAGGTGTATTCAACGGCACCGTGATCGGCCTGGCCCCCTTGCTGACGGCGTAGCGGCCACTGTAGCAGTCGCTACGCACCCGCTTGCCATCCACAATCCGAGAGGGTTTGAACACGAATTCGATCATGGCGCGGGTTGCGACCGGCGAACCGTTTGCGCATCGAGATACGCGTTCAAATCGCTAGGTTTCACACGCGGCGAACGCTCGCTCACTTTGACGAATGGAACGCACCCCGAATCCACCAAGCGACGAAATTGCCGGAGTGATATCCGGAGCAATCCCGCCGCCTGTGGGTAGGTCAGCAAAGCGCGGTTCTCAGTTGGGCTTATTGCTTCCATCGTTCTCAGTTTTTGGAGATTCGGTGGCCTTGTCTGCGTCGTCAGCAGCACGCTCATCTGCTCGCTCCTGTTCGATTATCGCGGCAGCGCGAAGAATTCCTTCATCCGCGAAAAACTCCGGGAGTGATTGATTGGCGACCGAATCCACTGCCGCGCTGCGAACCTCTTCGGCGATTTTTAGAATCAGTCTGTCTGTCTCCTCCTCGTCGTCGGGAGGCTCAGAAGGCGAAAAATCAATCTCCTCTGCAGCATATTTCTGCTCAATCTCCCAGGTTTGGTATACCCGAAAAACTCCGCCTTTATTAATTGCCCGACCAAGGCGCTCAGCGAGCCAATCGGCAATCCTCCCAAAGCTGTAATTCTTGCCCCTGAGCTGCCCAATAACATCTGCGTATTCCGACAGATCAATCGGCGCGTCCCGTTCAATTGCCCCTCGTGCTTCAACGAGCAGCATCTTGGGAGTTGGAATATCTTTATTTGGTTTCATACGTTTTATCGTTTCACCGTTTCTTCCGTTGTCAACACCTTTCGTGGTCAGTTACACCAAGGTTAAACAAGGAAAGGCGCGGCGGGCGGGCGTCCGCTGACGCGGACGCCCATCCCGCTCGCGCACTCTCTCCTCGCGTATTCACGTGGTGACTACACCTCCAATGCTGATTTGCCCTTTGTCCGTCGTCGCACGTGTCACACGCACCTTCACGGCCTGAAAAATCTTCGGGCAGTCGAAATGCGTGCTGTCATGGCGGTGCTTGAACAAGAAAACCTGTTCGCCATCGCTAATGCTGACCGTCGTTTGAGTGTATTTGTCCTTGTCCCACTCCTTTTCTTCGGTGCGGACACCGACGACCGTGCCGGTGAGGAATAGACCGCCGCTAAGCTGCGGCAGCGTTTGCGGGGATGCAGGCAAGGCCTGCGTATTGCTTGTGCTCATGTTCTATTATTAGTGCTTGATGCTGGTTTATGTTGACCGCACCAGGAGCCGCCAGCTGGCGCCCGAGACGGATTGCTTCATAAGCGCGCATCAGGAGAAGCGCGTTGAAAGTCATTCGTAGTTTCACCACCCGCACCCGACGCTCGCCACGACCGTTCGTCGTTATGAGAAGGGCCTTGCGCCCGTCATAACCCAGTCGTGTGCGCAAATCGACACGGACAATGCATGAACGCGGGTCCTCTGTTGTCGCGGTGCGAGCCTTTCTGTGTGAGTAGAAGCCTTTCGATGCCTGGAACACACGAAACCGCCCTTTGTGCTTAGCGACCCACTCCGGCACCTCTTCCACGCCTTTTGCAACGTACTTAAACACGTAGCGGATATCCCGGGCTTTGACCCGCCTGACGTTCACGCGACCAAGGCCCCACCAGGACTCAACACGTGGGAGAAAATCCTGCGGAATGCGTTTCTTGTACTCAACCAGGAGATGCCAATGCGCGTAACCGTCATCATGAAATTCCAGTTTCCAACACCACCGGAAGGAATGCCCAAACGCAGCCCGCAACCGGCCTAGAAACCGCCGCAAACGATCTTTGCCGCGCTCGTAGGCCTCCATTGGTCCAATGCTACGTGTCGCCATCGTAACCGTGATAAATCGCCAGTTTTTGAAATCAGGCAGACCCGCTTTCTGGAGTCGCCGGAGTTTAATGCGCGCGCCAGATTGCGTGAACCAAGTCTCCGAGGCGTACGGCAAAAGCTCTGGATCGCTCGATTCAACAAAGCCAACAGCGCCGGAGGGTTCACACTCACGACTGCCAGACTCGCCGAGGCACGCCCCTTGCGGGGAGGAGCAAGGCGAGGAACCGCAGTCGGGCTGATCCTGCTGGCATCTGCCAAGCGTATTCCACGGCGCTTCTAAACCTGCGCTGTTCATGGCGTCGGCCCTCCCGATTCCAAGACGGCTAATACTTGCTGTTTCTGCTCAATCGGATACTTGTCCCAAGTGCGGAGCAGATCAGCGAGAATTGCGCCGTCCCACGAAATTACTTTCCCTTTTTCTTGTGCGTCAGGTTGTGAGTTGGCGGTTTCACTGGTTTTGCAATCCTCTGCTAAAGAAGCCCCTTCCGCGTTCGCTGCCGCAGGTTCGATCCCAGCCCGGGCAGCCAATCTCCTAATTTGATCGAACGATCGGCACAATGCTTTGAAAGCATTGATGCAAGGGCGCTTTCGGAGAACTGCACATTAAGCAGATAATGCCCTTTTTCGATCATGGGTCTGAAATCGACCCCGTTCTCCCCTTTCACAGCTGATTCGGTGCCCGGAACGTTAACCACGATCTTTCGGACAATCGCTTGAAGCATCTCGTCACGGGCCTCCTTCGGCAAGGATTCCACGAGGCTCTTTGCCTCGCTCAAAACTGTCGTGATCTGCTGGCGACGTCGTCCATCAGCGGCTACATCTTGAAGTTTGGTGCGCGAAACAAAGGAGCATTCAGATCCGATGCCAATGCAAGCGCAAGCGCGGTTTTACCGACACCTGTCGGGCCCACAAGAAGGGGCGTTAAGCGCGGCTTAATTTCAAGTTTTGAGCATACTGCGGGAGGCGTAAAGTGGCAACGTGCCATAGCCAAAATCCGTGTGTAAGCAGTAGCTTGTGATACTGTAAATTTCATGAGTTTCGTGAGATGAGTACGTCCTGCTTTCTCATCCCATGATGGGCTGTGCTGTCTGTGAGAATATTGAAGACTCCGACACCGTGTTTCCTGACGATCTATCAAATACAGCTAATTATCATGAGGCTCCGTCGCCTTCGGTGTCGTCGTCGTCGATTGCGTTTTCGGCGGCGTCTTCGTCGATATTGAAAGACGTGACTCGATGTTTCCTATTATTCAGTGACACAATATCATAGCCCCACTCGCTATCGAGGAGTAGCACGTAGCTAATATTGTGAATATACCCACAGCCAGGCTCAGGACAGGCAATCCCCGGGACGTGGCCGCCAGGGCTTCTGCAATTCGGACAGCGTTCCGTCGGTAGTTTAGAATTGAACTGTTCTATAAATTTCAGCGCTTTCTTCTTTGCCCTACGAAATTCATGTTCGAGGTAGTCGTCGTCCACCATGGCTGTATTCGAGTCCGTGATATATTTATGCGGCGTGAAGGAGATTGAGTGTCGTCATTACGAGGCCGCGGGAGGAGTTAAAAACTGAGAGGCGCACGAGACGCGTCTCAAGCTCAACGTAGGCGAGTCCCGCCCAGACAGTATCGAAACTGCGGTGTCCTGCGATGAGGCGGGCGTAAGAGGCGAGTTGGACCAGATCGCGACCGCGCAATACGTCCTGCGTGCCGGAGACGATCACCTTTGCCTCGATGACGCCCAGCGGGGCGGGCCCACCGTGGACGAGCAGGTCGCAGGTGCCGTGGCACATGGTGCCGCACGCTTCCAGATCGGTCTCGATGCTCAGCTCGTCGACGCCAAGCGACAACACGGCGCGGCGAAGGGCAGAGACCCAGCCGAGATAAGCACGCTCAGTGGGAGTCGGTTGCTGCTCAAAATCGCAAAGCAGGCGGAGGGTGCGATGAAATTGGGTCCCGGCGTCGAGTGGGACGCCAGAGAGTAGATGTTGGTTTTTCGTCCAGCGGACCGGAATCGTTTGGACCGTATCGGGCCGGAGGTCAGCAAAAGCGGAACTGGTGGCGGCCTGAGGGAGGGATCGGGTGATGTCAGTAATCGTCATGGTAGTATTTGTTTGTTGCAGGGATTACCCGTTGCTGTTTGAAATATTCAACATGCTTCCAACGAAGTCAAGCAAAGAGTTGAAAACTTCAACAGACGAACCGATAAAAAGAGGCGAAAGCCCCCGTGTTGGGGCAGTGCTCCAAGCACTCGATCCAGCGACGTGGACGCAGTCGTCGCTTGCTTCGAAGGCGAGTCTTAATCGTGGCGTTCTCAATCAACTATGGCAGGGGAAAACCTCCTCCACTCCTTTGCTCGTCGGGCGTTTGATTGCTGTGCTGCCCAAGAAGGACGCTACCAACCTGCTGGCGGCATATCTTGAAGACGTTTTGGCAATCGTTGCGACCGAAGCGGCTGAGGCGCCTGGCGCAGATGACAAGAGTAGCATCAAAGCTGCATTGAAGGTTTCATATCCTCCGCCTGTGGTTCCGGGGGCTGCCTGAGATTCTCGATCCGAAATGGGCCTTCGGTGACTTCGTTCACCGGCGGCCCTGGTGCGGTGGTGCCTGTGATGAGGTCTGCATGGTGCAGGCCGCCTCAAGTAACCATCAAATGAATACTAATTCATACCCTCGTGTTCTCGTGTCCGATGAAGGGCACGTTCTTATCCTGCGGGGCTGGCGATACCCAGCCCTCGTTTTGTCCGCCTTCCATGCCCGGCAATGGGCTGAAAGGCGCTATCTATCCCAAGCCATGGAAGTCCACGGTGTACTCGCGAATGCTGTCATTGCCAGCCTAGTTTTTGCCGGAAGTAAATTCTCCCTGCGCAAGGGTTCCTCAGAGGATCCGCTGCTCAAGCGCTGCGACATACTGATGTTCGAAGCGTCGAACGGCATGTGCGTAGCCGTTCTTGGAGACGATCTGCTTGTCCTCGCCCACGGTGAAAGGCTGAGCGTACTTGAGGCAGATCTCGTCGTCGGCCCTTCCTACTACCGCGTGCTGGAACGGAAAACCGACCTCCGTCTCGGTATTGGTGAAATCGTCAATGCCGACCTGACGATGATCGTTCGCCGCCAGGATCCCAAACCTGACGTCAGCGAACGCTGTTTGCTCGCTCTCTACGAGGAGGCTCTCCGCCGATGAACAATCCTGCCATATCTCCACCCGACATTACACAATTTCCAATGTACCTGCTCTCACCACGAAACTTGGTTGATTCCCGCGTGGGGGATCACGACTACGACATCGTCGTCGGACAGATGACTAGGTTCCGCCCCCATGTCATCGTGCGCCAGCTGGCGCTCCACCATCCTAATGATTTCGAGGCTGCCGCTGCGCGGCTCGACCGAGTCGCCTTCCAAGTCCTCCGTGTAGCCGGTTCCTTGAGCGTCTTCAGCCTGGCAGATCCTCTCTTTGATCCAGGCGAAGAGCTGTGTTTCCACTTGGAGCGCGATGACTCGGTCGAGCGGATCAAGTCCGATTTGATTGCCGACTCCATCAACGTCCAGGAAACCATCGCGTCCATTACGGCGACGATTCAGGCTCTCACAGCCGATCAGGCCAAGGCAGCTTGGGCTTGCATCGTCTTCGGGCAAAGCGCGCCGCTTTCCGACTATGAGATCCTGACGGCGCCATGGTGGACCCCGCGATTCATGGCCAATTGGGTTCTCGAGCAGCCTTAGCCAGAATGTTTCACGCCGCTCCCGACTCTTCGCAATTGCGACGCCGGGAGCGGATCATTATGCCACCTCTTCTGCTCGCTCTCTTAAGGGAGATGAGCCACATCATCGTCTATCCCATGACCGGATGGTGGCGCTCCCGCCCGAAAGCTGGGCAAGTTGAAGCGAAGATCCGGTACGCCCTTATCGTCACTCTCGAATCCGCCGACAGCACGGTCGATACCTCTTCCTTCCCAGTGTTGAGTTCAACGTTTTGTTGCTGTGCTGCGAAAGTCGCCGCCTCTTCCCGGGGAGATCTGCGCGGCGGTCCGTCCATCGCGAAAGTGATCAAAACCTCAGCCATGGACGGAGCGTGCAGCGTGGATCATAGCTCGAACGCTCACCCGCTTGAGACACTTCAAAATGTCTTCAACCTCGACGGCAGTAAGCCGGTCCAAAACGAGCATCTGACTGACCCGGGGGATTGAGATGCCCGCCGATTTCGCGATGTCAGCGAGGCCGTAAACCTGACGCGTCCGGAGCTGGTGTGCCCAGCCTCGAACCATGTCAATCGTCTGACGCACTTGACCAGCCGCAGACAAGGCCGGTGCACCTGTAGGTAGATTCGAAGGAGGATGCCGAAATGGGGTGAAAATAGCAGGCTCGGAATTGGACCGCCCAACGGGGAAATCCAGCCCAAGGATTAGGTCGATGGATCGCCCCCCGCCTTTTTTGGGCAGCCATCTCCTTCAAGGAGATGCGTAATAATGAAGGGAATCGAAAAAATCCGCTTGGCCACTTCTTGGCCATTTTTTCGATTCTGGTCCTCCCGAAATCGAAAAGGGCCACCAATTCCCCTCTCACGGGTTCGTCTGTCAATTCCAGTGACAACGGCAAACGTTTGCGACGCCAGCAACAAGTTTGGCGTGACGTTTGACATCCCTTAGGCGAGGCAGCGGCAAGCCGGTGCCAGTAGCGCTCACGGGAAAAACCGTCCGCAATCGCCGAGGGGGCTATGATTTGAGGAGGCGTGGCGTTTCCCCTCAGAAAACCTAGTCCATGCGATATCCGGATGGAGCGCGGTGAACGTGCCTGCTAGCTGCTACCGCTTTACTTTTGGCGTGTCCGGTGCAGTTGCGTGGGTTGCTAACCAGCCCGGAATAGCCGGCGCATCTGCTGAGTCTAAAAGAGTCTTCCACTCTGCGTCTGTCAGGCGCTGATGTGAATCGTATTCATAGTATTGCATGACTGATCCTGTGCAAAGGACCTCAATACCTTGCCACGGGTATAGTATGTAAATTAATCGTGGACGCCCAATGGCGACTGCGAGCGAAGCATTTCTCGTCGGGTCAAATCCGGCCTCCGCCCAGCGCGGCGCATCGTCGTTTGAATTTTCCCACGAGTTCCCGTCGTAACCCATGATGCCGCCCATCGTTTCGCCATAGCTTTTGAGAAACGCTTCATCTTCGGGCGACCACGGCTGATGACTGGCCTGCTTATAGCCCAAGGTTTCCAACATGTGCGCAATCCGAATCAACTGCTCCCAACGGGTCTGAAGCTTTATATTGAAGCTACGCGTTATACTTATCGCTTCGTTTCCATCTTCCGCAGGCATTTTGGTTTTCTGCGCCTCTAGCGGGCTGAAGCAGCCCAATTGAGAAAAAATTTTGCTCGCCGTTTCGCTTAGCCGCGCCATCCGGGCGAAAAATTCGGGGTTATCTTCTACGAATCCGGGCGGTGCCATCACTATCCCCAAATAATACTCTGCCGTCTTCGCCTGCAGCGTGAATGTATGTTTAAACTGAGCCCAGCCAGCTAACACTGTCTGGCAGCTTTTCGCGGCCCATGCCTCGCTTTTCATGAACTCAGGCGCGCCGGCCAGAGGCGGCTGCACCAACGCGCTCAGTGCTTTGAGATAATCATTGTAGAGATACGACGCCTCTCCACGTTGTCGCCAACTGTAGTTTGGTGTCATACGATCTTTCTCTTCCTGCACTAATGCATTATCGGCTGCCCCCAAATGGGTTGCGGCAAAATCGGACCCCAACAACGCTGCCACCGCCAAACCGCCTAGACGTGAATTCGCATCGAACATTCGCTGGAACAATTCAGCGTCTGGGGTGCGCATCGCGGGCATGATTCGATAGGTCGTCTGCGTAAAAACCGAATTCATTGTGCTCTTGGCCCGAAGATCCGAATTGATCGGATATAGTCCGTCTTCCACTAGATTTCGCGCGAGCCGCACACGGGGACCACGCTGGGTTAGGTCGAGAGACGGCGATTTTGCGACCTTATACCCGAACGATCCATCCTGTCGCCTCTCCATACCCAAACCTGAATTTCGAAGGACTCGATCACATAAATCCATCATCGACAAATCGGCAGGCGGACCGAACAAGTGCGCTGCCCTGTTGATGTGCCCACCAACGCCCCCTTTCGCACTTGCTAGACCTAGCAAAAAGATCGCATCAAACTCCTGATCACGGCCCCCACGAAAAGGGACCATTTGCAGCCAGCGCACGGTCCTAAAATATGTCGAAAGTTCCTCTGAGTCAGCATAAAACCCCACCGGCTTACATCGCCGGTAATCAATCGCGATTAACTTCTGATTGTCCACCGGCGCCAACCATTCCGGCAATTCTGTTATTTCGGCTTTCTTGATCTTCTCGACTTGGGAGAGGATTTCCGCCCGGAGGGGTTCATCAAACTGATCGACCGAACTACCTAATAGTACCATAGCCGGTCCTAAGGCAAATTGCGCCTGGCGCAATGCCGCATCAAAAGCCTCCTGTGGTATGATCTGTTCCTTGGCCAAGCTACGAGTCTCGCTCAACAGTTTTTCTAACTCTCCCCGCATTGCTGAAGCCTGACGCAGTTCGAGTTCGCGGAACGAGTCTTCGAACAAAACATGGAAGCCGTTCAAAAACGAGTCACTCGTGATAAAAACTGGGCCACCAATATAGGGATCGAATGACTGCTTAACTGAACCGCCATACGCGATCTTGTCCCTTTCGAGCTGCGTAACGACATCGGGGGCCATCTTGCCCGTCAATTTCTTCCAGTCGTAGCCGTCGCCAGGAAGCGGCAGCCTTCGTTCCCGCTCAAACTTTTCCGAAGATACGTGTTGTTTGGCTGATTTGTCATGCCCATCAGCGAGAACCTGTTCAGCTGTCAGGCCGGCCTCCCAGTCATCGTGTTCTGCCTTCCACTGTTTCCAGGCCAATTGAAACTGTTCCTTGGAGAGGTTCTTGCGATCCGGGTACTGAGGTTCTGGAGGTATCGTCACGCTCTCCGCTCTCAAAGAAGTCATGGCTCCCATCAAAGCCAGACTGAGACAAAACATGAGTGAAAATATGAAACCGCTCTTGGGGTGCATCTTGGAGTACAACGAAGCTGACTCTGTTTTCTTAGTTAAATCTTCGCACCGCCAGCAGATTCACACGATCCAGCAAACAGATCAAAATCGATTTAGAGGTCGACGGATTGTTCAACTAGTTTGAATACGCGCTGCCTCGATCAAGGCCAGCACTTCCGCTTCGTCGAACAATACGACCCGTGCGTTAATTTTGTGGCGCGCGATCTTTCCATCGTTCGCCCAACGGAAAATTGTCCGCGGGCAGACTCCCAACCTTTCGGCGACGACTTTTGCTTTGCCGAATTTCCGCGCAGACAGCCCATCGGCTACCGAGCCTGTTTGATTTTGTAATTTGGTTTTCATGAAATCCTCCTGTTCGTTGTGCCTCCAAAAACGCTACGCTTCCCAACCACCCGGCTTAAGCGAGAGCTGCCCCTTGCTCACACTGCTTTTGGGTAAATTCGCCGGCGGCGCAGGCCGAAGTGGTAAAAAGGCGATCTCCGTCACGTAGGAATTCGCGTCTTGCTCGCGGTCCTGCGCCAGTTCGGGACGGGCTTTGACCGATTTTAAGGACTGTTCTTCCGGCGCGATGAAGAGC
>Ga0075023_100000315_pt1 | contig 12018 bp, 8 predicted proteins | sample Str014_FD_71388 | JGI IMG/M metagenome (GOLD analysis project Ga0075023, IMG submission 71388) | Freshwater sediment microbial communities in response to fracking from Pennsylvania, USA - Straight Creek_MetaG_SC_2014 | ecosystem: Environmental > Aquatic > Freshwater > Creek > Sediment | place... | reverse complement strand
ATGTCGATGTGCGTGCCGGGTTCGACTTCACGCTGGTGCCAGACCAATTCTTCGCGCGCATCACCGGCGTGTCGAAGAAGCAGGATGGCTATCAGGATCGGATCGATTTCGTGTGCGCCTTCCCGGCGAAGTCCGGCACGCTGCCGGCGCACACCCGCAATCGCGACGGCGGCTGCAAGCTGGGCACCCTGGGTGGCACCGATGTCTCGGGCGCGCGCTTGCAGCTGCGCTTCGTCGCCAGTGAGGCCCTCGAATTGGGTCTCGCCGCGGACTTCCAGCGCGACGATTCGGAAGCACGCGCCGACACGATGATCGGCATCGTGTATCCGAATCCCCCGTCAACGACCTGGGACAACGCGATGTTTGCAAAATACGGCGTGCACTATGACAGCCGCTTCCTGCCGCCGAATCCCTTTGTCAGCTACGCGACCTTTGACGACCCCTATTCCGGACTGAGCTTTCCCCCGAAGACCTCCCTGAACCAGAAGGGTGTGTCCGGCACCGCCAACTGGAAGATCAGTGACACGGTGGCAGCCAAGCTGATTCTGGCCTGGCGCAATTGGGACAGCTACTTCTCGACGGACCAGGATGGCTCACCGCTGGGCTTCTCAGTGGTCGACGGCATCGAGCGCTTCCAGTACCGCACCGCCGAATTGCAATTCAGCGGCAAGGCGATGCAGCGGCTCGACTGGACCGCCGGCGCATTTGTGTACGATGGCAACAGCATTAACTCCCAGCAGGTCGAGCTGCCCGCCTTCGGTGGTCCGCTCTACTACAGCAACCCAACGGGAGTGGGCCCATCGGGCCTGCCCAATGCACTGCTGGTCAACGGCCTGGATAATGGTCACTTTGAGAACCATTCGGTATTTGTGCATGGCATCTACAACCTGACGGACGCCTCGCACCTCACGCTCGGTCTGCGCTATTCCAAGGACAAGAAGCACGACCTGAACGACAACACGATCGTCAAGCAGACCGTCGATACGGAAAAAGGCCGCACCGACTGGCGCGTGGGCTATGACTATCAGTTCAACGCCGCCACGATGGCCTATGCCTCGGCCTCGACCGGCTACCGGCCGGCGGCCTATAACCCGCGGCCGTTCCAGCAGTCACAGTTTGTGGCGGTCAATGGCGAAAATCTCGTGGCCTATGAGCTCGGCCTGAAGACCGACCTGCTGGATCACCGGCTGCGCATCAACACCGCGGTCTTCTATACGGACTACAAGCAACGCATCATCGCCGCCGGCGGCGTGGAGTGCCTCAAACTCCCCAACGGCACCCCGATTCCAGGAGGCATGGCTCCCAATCCTGAGGGCGGCCCACCCTGCCTGGGCGGTGCCAACCCATTAATACCGATCTTGATTCCGCTCACCGGGTATATCAATGCGCCGGCCAAGATCAAGGGCGTGGAACTCGAAGTCGCCTACCGTCCGGTGGACGCGTTGCTGATCAACGGCTCCTTTGGCAACAATAACTACGATGCGACACCGGGTATATTCCATGGCGTGCCCTTTGCCGGCACCGTGTCGAACGGACAGGCGGCCTACGTGCCCAAGTACAACGCCAGCCTGTCGGCGGCATGGACCTTCAACCTGACAAACGGCGCCACGCTGACGCCGCGCTGGGATGCCTACCAGCAGGCCGAGATCTGCTCGGGCAACAACCTGATCTCGTGCACGGCTGCCTACACCCTGCACAATGCCCGGCTGGAATATGCGGCCAAGGGTCGCACTTGGTCCGCGGCGCTGGGCGTCAACAATGTGGCCAACAAGGTCTACTTCCTGAATACCTTCGACACCTCGGCGTTCGGCGAGCCCACGATAGAGGGCCAGCCCGGATACCCGCGTGAGTGGTTCCTGACCTTCAGGCACGAGTTTGGAGGCGGCACCTGAGCCTGAACTCAGCGCCTCTGGGCTGAACTGAACTGACAGAGGGTGGGCAGCAATGCCCACCCTTTTTTTGCCACGGACTTATGCGCCCCAGACCTCGCCGGCGACCTTGACAATCAAGTCGAGCTTGCGCCACTGCTCGTCCTCGGACACGGCATTGCCATGATGCGTGCTGGAGAATCCGCATTGCGGCGAGAGGCACAGATTCTCCAGCGGCACGTAGCGCGAGGCGGCCTCGATGCGCCGCTTGAGTTCGTCGCTGCTCTCGATGGTCCCCTGCTTGGTGGTCACCAGGCCCAGCACCACTCGCTTGCCTTTGGGCAGCAGGCGCAGCGGCTCAAAAGTGCCGGCGCGCTCTGAGTCGAACTCCATGAAGAAGCCATCGACGTCAGTCGAAAACATGGCTTCCGCGACCGGCTCGTAGCCACCCTCGGCGACCCACGAACTCTTGAAGTTACCGCGACAGGTGTGCATCGTCACGCTCATGCCCAGCGGACGGTCCCGCAACGCGGCATTGATGACCTTCGCGTAGGTACGCGGGAGCGTAGCCGGATCATCACCATTGGCCTGGCAGCCGCTGCGAAACTTGGCATCGCACAGATAGCTGAACGATACATCGTCGAGCTGCAGGTAGCTGCAGCCGCGCGCGGCAAAATAGCCAATGGCACGCCGGTAGGCGGCGCCGACATCGTCCCAGAAGGCGCCCATCTCGGGATACACCGCTGTCGACACCGCCTTGCGGCCGCCGCGCATATGCAGCATCGACGGTGAGGGAATGGTGTACTTGGCCGTCTCGCTGGTTACCGATTTCAGGAAGGCGTAGTCATCGGCCATGATCGGCCGGGTGCAATCGACACGGCCGGTGACCGTCGCCATCGGCGGTTGCTCTTCGGTACCCCCGAACTTCAGTCCCGGGCTGTCCGCGATGGTGACGCCGTCGAGCTGCCGCAGGAAATCGATGTGCCAGTAGTCGCGCCGCAGTTCGCCATCGGTGATCGAGCGCAGGCCGATGGACTCCTGGCGTGCGACTACCGCGCGGATCGCCGCGTCCTCGGCGGCCCGCAGCTGCGCGGCGCTCAGTTCACCACGCTTGTGACGGGCGCGAATCTGCGCCAGCGCGGTTGGCCGCAGCAGACTCCCGACATGATCGGCTCGAAATGGCGGCTTCACGATGCTCTCCCTGTCGTAGTACGATAGCGCATGCGCTGCATCACGGTTCTGTATCCCAATTCGCCCGGCGTCCGCCTCGACTTCGACTACTACACGTCAACGCATACAGTGGCGGCCGATGTTCAAAATTTCAGCAGCGTGCAGCCGTTGCTGCAGGTCGACGAGACACTGTAGTGGTGCGCCCCGGCGCGCTCGACGGTCAGTGAATCTGCGCTCCACCGCCAGAGAACATTTCCCGGTACCGTGGCCGCGCGCTGCACTTGAGCTGGCGTGCGTTCGCCACTCGACTTAAGGTGCACAGGTATGAGCGCCAGCGCACAGCCAGCCATCGCCGCGGCATCGATGTTGAGCGGCGGCGAGGCCATCGTCGCGGGTCTGCTCGCGCACGAGGTGGACACGGTCTTCGCACTGCCCGGCGCGCAGATCTATGCGCTGTGCGATGGGCTGGCGCAGGCCGCGGCGCAGATCCGCACCATCGGCGCGCGTCACGAGCAGGCGGTCGGCTATATGGCCTACGGCTACGCGCGCGCCAGTGGCCGTGTCGGGGTATGCGCCGTGGTGCCAGGTCCCGGCTTGCTGAACGCCGGCGCCGCGCTGCTGACCGCGAACACCTGTTGTACGCCACTGGTCGCGCTGACCAGCGATGTCACCACACACTTCAAGAACCGTCATCGCTATCAGCTGCACGAGCTGCATGAGCAGCTTGCGGTATTGCGGGCGATCGGCAAATGGGCCACACCGGCCGCCGGCACCGGCGACATCGGTGTGCTGCTGGCGCAGGCCTTCCAGGAGGCGACATCGGGGCGCAACGGGGTCGCGGCGCTCCAGGTGCCCTGGGACGTACTGGGTGAGCGTGCGGCCCTGGCGCCAGTCGCACCGCTCGCCCGTCGACCCGACCCGCAGGTCGACAGCGATGCCATCAGCCGCGCCGCCAGGATGCTGAGCGCGGCATGCACGCCGATGATCTTCACCGGCTCCGGTGCCCAGGATGCCAGCGCCGCGGTCAGCGCACTGGCCGAGCGCCTCGCGGCACCGGTCGTCAGTTTCCGCGGCGGCCGCGGCGTGGTTTCGGATGAACATCCGCTGGGTTGTACCGTCGCCGCCGGCGCGCGGCTGTGGCGCTCCACTGACCTCGCGCTGGTGATCGGCTCGCGCTTCGAGCTGCTCGATATGCGCTGGCGCCATCGGCCCCCGGGCCTGCGGATCATACGCATCGACATCGACCCGCTGGAGTCGTCACGGCTGGCCGCCGATCTCAACCTGGTCGGCGAAGCCAACGCGGTGGTGAGCGCGCTGCTCGCCGAGCTCGCGCGCCACCACTTCCAGGCGCCCGAGCGCACTGCCCGCATCGCCGAGGCCAGGGCCGCTGCGGCGTTGGCGATCCGCGCCGTGCAGCCGCAGCTGGACTACCTCACGGTGATTCGCGACCTGCTGCCGCACGATGGCATCTTCGTCGATGAGCTCAGCCAGCTGGGTTTCGCCTCGATTTTTGCCTTCCCGGTCTATCGGCCCCGCACGCTGATCAGCGCCGGCGCCCAGGGCACGCTGGGTTTCGGGCTGCCGACCGCACTGGGCGCCAAAGTCGCCTTTCCGGACCGGGCGGTGGTCTCGGTCTGCGGCGACGGCGGGTTGCTGTTCGCGGCCCAGGAACTGGCCACCGCCGTGCAGTATCGCATCAACCTGGTGGTCATCGTCTTCAACAACAACGCCTACGGCAACGTGCTGCGCGATCAGCAGCACAACTATGAGGGCCGGACATTGGGCGCCAAACTCGTCAACCCCGACTTCCTGAAGTTCGCGCAGTCCTTTGGTATCGACGCGCAGCGCGTGGCCACGCCCGCAGCGCTCCGTCCGGCCCTCGAGCGCGCGCTGGCGCTGGCCGCACCCGCCCTGATCGAAGTGACGCTGGCGCGCGGCGCGGAGGCCGATCCCTGGCCGTTCCTGCATCCCGCGTTCCCGGACCAGACTCCCTTCTGAAGCCTAAACTGAGGTTTGCCATGTCGCACTATCCCAAGACACCTGGCTTTACCGGCACGCTGCGACCGCTGCGTTTCGAGGGCGATCTGTACGATCTGGAGGTGGACGGCGACGTGCCCGAACAGCTCAACGGCACTTTTCATCGCGTCCATCCGGACGCGCAGTTCGCGCCGAAGTTCGAGAGCGACCAGTTCTTCAACGGCGACGGCATGATCACACAGTTCCGCTTTGACAACGGCCGCATCCATTTCCGCCAGCGCTATGCGCAGACTGACAAGTGGAAACTGGAGCGCGCGGCTGGCAAGGCGCTGTTCGGCGCCTACCGCAACCCGCTGACCGACGAACCGGCCGTGCAGGGCCGGATTCGTGGCACGGCCAACACCAATGTGATCGTGCACGCGAAGCGGCTCTATGCCCTCAAGGAAGACAGTCCGCCGCTGGTGATGGATCCGCTGACGCTCGAGACCCAGGGCTACAGCAATTTTGGTGGCCGGCTGCACAGCCAGACCTTCTGTGCGCATCCCAAGATCGACGCCGCGAGCGGCAACATGTGCGCCTTCAGCTACGCCTCCAAGGGCCTGCTGACCCGCGACTGCAGCTACATGGAGATCAATGCGCAGGGCGAGCTCGTGCACGAGACCTTCTTCGAGGCGCCCTACTACTGCATGATGCACGACTTCGGCTTGACGCAGGACTACGCCGTGTTTCACGTGGTGCCGATCGTCAGTTCCTGGGAGCGGCTCAAGGCCGGCCTGCCGCACTTTGGCTTTGATACCACGCTGCCGGTGTACCTGGGCGTGCTGCCGCGCCGGGGCGAAGCCAGTGCGATGCGCTGGTTCCGCTCACCGACACTGTTTGCCAGCCACGTGATGAATGCCTTCAACGACGGCACGCGCATACATTTCGACACGCCGGTCGCCCGCAACAACATGTTTCCGTTCTTCCCCGACGTACACGGCGCGCCCTTCAAGCCGATGGAGGCCATGAGCTTTCTCACCCGCTGGACCGTCGACATGAGTTCAAGGGGCGATGAATTCACGAGCTCCGAACAGCTCACGACGCTGTTCGGCGAGTTTCCGCGCATTGACGATCGCTACGCCTCGCAACCCTACCGCCACGGCTGGCTGCTGGTATCCGACCTGCAAAAACCCTTTGAGGGTCCGGGCGGGCGCGCCTCCGGACTGATCATGAATACGCTGACGCACATCGACGTGTCGACGCGCGCGAACACGAGCTGGTGGGCCGGGGCGCAGTCGATCGTCCAGGAGTGCTGCTTCATACCGCGCTCGCGTACCGCGGGCGAAGGCGATGGTTACGTGGTGGCGCTGATCGATAACCTGGTGACCAACTACAGCGACCTGGCGATCTTTGATGCGCGGCGCGTCGCCGAGGGACCGCTGGCGCGCGCCAAGCTGCCCTTTCGGCTGCGGCCTGGTCTGCATGGCAACTGGGCCGACCGCTCGCAGCTGGCGGCGTGACTGTGCGAACTGTAAGCAGGGTGCTGTGGGTCGCCATGACACAATGGACTTTTGCCGGCGGCGCCGCTGCGGCCGCGCCGATCGTGGGACACGCAGACAACGAGAACCATTTTAGCGCCCTGTCAGCGATCAACGCCGACAACGTCGGGCGACTGGGTCTGGCCTGGTCTTACGATCTGGATACGCGCCGCGGCCAGGAAGCCACGCCCATTGTCGTCGATGGCGTGCTGTATACCAGCACCGCCTGGAGCAAGGTACTGGCCTTCGATGCCGCCAGCGGCAGGCTGCGGTGGCAATTTGATCCCAAGGTCCCCGGCGCCACCGCGATCCACACCTGCTGCGATGTCGTGAATCGCGGTGTGGCGATCTGGCATCGACGCGTCTACGTGGGGACGCTCGATGGGCGGCTGATCGCACTCGATGCGCGCAACGGCAAGCCCATCTGGTCGGTGTCGACAGTGGACGCGAACCGTCCCTATACCAGCACCGGCGCGCCGCTCGTGGCCGGCGGCCGGGTGGTGATCGGCAATTCCGGCGCGGAATATGGCGTACGCGGATACGTCAGCGCGTACGACGCACTCACGGGCAAACTGGACTGGCGCTTCTACACCGTGCCCGGCGACCCGGCCAAGGGCTTCGAGAACCCGCAGATGGCGAGCGCGGCCCGCACCTGGTCGGGTCAGTGGTGGCTCGATGGCGGGGGCGCCACGGTATGGAGCGCCTTCTCCTACGATCCGAAGCTCGATCTGCTGTACTTCGGCACCGGCAACGCCTCGCCCTGGGGCCGAAGGGAAGATTCGCCAGTGGCGCTGGACAATCTCTACGCCAGCTGCATCGTCGCGCTACATGCCCGCACCGGTCAGTACGCCTGGCATTTCCAGACCACCCCCGGCGACCATTGGGACTACGACGCTGATCAGAATCTGCCGCTGGCCACGCTGATGATCGACGGCAAAGCCCGCGACGTGGTGATGCAGGCCTCAAAGAACGGCTACTTTTATGTGCTCGACCGGCGCAGTGGCAAGCTGCTCGCGGCCAATAACTTCGTACCCGTGAACTGGACCACCGGCCTCGATGCCCGGACTGGGCGGCCGGTCATCAACCCGGAAGCAAAATATTACGAGACCGGCAAAGTGTGGGTCTCGCAGCCTGGCGCGCTGGGTGCTCACAGCTGGCAACCCATGGCCTACAGTCCGGCAACTTCGCTGGTATACATCCCGGCGCAGGAAGTCGCACAACCTTACCTGCGCGATCCCGCCTTCAAACGCCAGCCGGTCGGCATGAACAACGACCTGGACATGGCGAGCACCTCGCTGCCCGACGATCCGGCAGTTCAGCAGGCCGTGATGGCCACGCTCAAGGGGTACTTAAGCGCCTGGGATCCGCGCGCGCGGCGCGAGCGCTGGCGGGCCGAGCTGCGCGGCCCCTGGAATGGCGGCGTGCTGGCCACGGCCGGAAACCTGGTGTTCCAGGGCACTGCCTCGGGCGAGCTGCAGGCCTTCAATGCCAGCGACGGCCGCAAGCTCTGGTCTTATGCCGTCCAGAGTGGTGTGCTCGCCGCGCCGATGACGTACTCGATCGACGGCACGCAGTATCTGGCCGTGATGGTCGGTTGGGGCGGCGTGTTTCCGCTGGTCGCGGGTGAACTGTCCTTCAAGTCCGGACACCAGGTGAATCGCAGCCGCTTGCTCACCTTCAGACTCGATGGCAAAGGCCAGCTGCCCGCCCCGCCCGCCGCCGCAGCGCCCAGCGTGCACGCAGCCAAGGGGCCGGTGGATGCCGAACAGGCGACCCGCGGCGCCAGACTCTATACTCGCGACTGTAGCGGCTGCCACGGCGATACCGCGGTGGCCGGCGGCGTGGTACCCGACCTGCGTTTCAGCGCTGCGCTGGACAACGACGAGTTCTGGCGCACGGTCGTCGACGACGGGGCGCTCAGTAGTGAGGGTATGATCGGCTTCAAGTCGGTACTCACTGCCGAGCAGATTAATGACATCCGCGCCTTTCTGACGCAACGGGCACAGGCCGCAGCCAGCCGCCTGTAGTGTCATCCACCAGCAATACTCAGGGGACCTGTCCATGAAAAGAAGAACCTTCTGCACCGCAGCCGTCTCCTCCCTGGCGCTGGGGTCCGTGTCACTGCGGCGGGCCTTTGCCGGCACGGACAGCAGCCCCGACCTCCCCGCCATGGGCTATTCGGGCAAGCAGACGATCCTGAAAGGCAGCGACGTCGACGCGCTGCGCGCGAGCCTCCGCGGCCAACTGCTGAGCGCGGGCCAGGACGGCTACGAAGCGGCGCGCAAGGTATGGAATGGCGCCTTTGATCGCAAACCCGCATTGATCGCGCGCTGCGTGGGCGCCGCGGACGTCACGCAGGCAGTGCGTTTCGCCAGCGCCCACCAGCTGCTGGTTGCGGTGCGCGGTGGCGGCCACAGCCTCTCTGGCCAGTCGGTGTGCGAAGGCGGTCTGATGATCGACCTTGCACCGATGAAGAGTATCCGCGTGGATCCGCTGGCCAGGACTGCGCGCCTGGAGCCCGGCGTGCTGCTGGGTCAGTTTGACCGTGAAGCGCAGGCCTTCGGGCTGGCCACGACCGCCGGTACCGTGTCGCATACCGGTGCCGCGGGCCTCACGCTTGGCGGCGGCTTCGGCCGCATCGGCCGCAGATTCGGCCTGGCCTGCGACAACCTGACCGCCGCGGACCTGGTGAGCGCGGACGGCCGATTCGTGCGGGCCAGTGCCACGGACAACGCCGAGCTGCTCTGGGGCCTGCGCGGTGGCGGCGGCAATTTCGGTATCGTGACTTCGTTTGAATATCGCCTGCACCAGGTCACGCCGCAAATGTACGGCGGCTCGCTGGTGTTCCCCTACGTGGAGCCGCGCGCACTGCTGGGTTCATTCGGCCAATTCATCGCCGGGGCCTCGGACCATCTCTATACGGATTGCGCGATCGTACCGACGCCAGACGGCAAGCGCATTGTGGTGCTGGATGTCTGTCATAGCGGCACGCAGCCGGAGGCTGAGAAGGAACTGGCCGGCCTGCGAAAGATTGGCAAACCACTTATCGACGCGCTGCGGCCCATTAACTATGTTGATCTGCAGTGCGCTGGTGATGCCAACTACCCACAGGGTCGGAGCTACTACATCAAGTCGGGGTTTGTCAGCGGTATTACCCCAGCGATCGTGGATACCGTTACCGGCTATCTGGAGGGCGCAGCGCTCCCCGGCGGTATCATGCTGTTCTCACACCAGGGCGGCGCCATTTCCCGTGTGAAGCCCGATGCCACGGCGTTCTTCCATCGGGCGGCACCGCACAGCGTCATGATGGTTGCCTGGTGGGATGACGCGCAGGACGCGGAACGCAGTAGCCGGTGGATACGCAGCGGCTGGCAGGCCATCGAGCCGCATACCGACGGCTTCTATGTCAATGAGGTCTCGGCCGACGACAGCGAACGGCGTATTCGTGGCACTTATGGCACGAACTACCCGCGCCTGGCTGCGCTGAAGCGGCACTATGATCCCGAAAACCTGTTCCGCATGAATGCCAACATCAAACCAGGATGACCCGCCATGAAAATCAGTCACACGTTGTTACTGACATTTTCCGTATTACTGGCAACTGCGGCCTATGCCGCCGAGGCGCCGCCGACCTTCCTGCGCGGCGTGGTCAGCGCCATCGGCAACGACACGGTCACGCTGACACTGGCGAGCGGCGAATCGCGAGTGCTGGCGCTGGCCAAGGATTGCCACGTCTCCGTGCTGAAGGCGATCCAGGTCGGCAGCATCAAACCCGGCAGTTTCATCGGCAGTGCCGAGATGCCGCAGAAGAACGGCACGGGCCGCTCACTCGAAGTGCACGTGTTTCCGCCCGGAGTGAAAGCCGGCGAAGGTCACTACGCCTGGGACCTGAAGCCCGGTTCAATGATGACCAATGGCACGGTCGGCAAGGTGGTCGCCAGGGCCAGGGGCCTGCAATTGCAGGTCTCCTATCCGACCGGCGAGCGTCGCCTGGTGGTGCCCAAGGGTACCCCGATCGTGGAAATCACCCCCGGCGAACCCTCGATGATCAAGGTGGGTATCCCGGTGTTTGCAATTCTCGGCAAGGCACCCGACGGCAGTGACATCGTCGGCGGCCTGTCGATTGGGGAAAACGGCGCGCCGCCGCCCATGTAGCCGCACTGGCGCGCGTCAGTCAGCCGGCAAGGGGATACGGCGCTGCTCCGCGGCGCTGCGGCGCGCGGCTTCGATGACTTCAAGCACACGGCAGGCCGCGGCGGCGCCGACCGGCACTGCCGCGTCAGTCTCTATGGCCCGGCGCATCTGCCGGTAGAACTCGAGCCAGGCGCCACGCTGCGGCTCGACGCGCTCGGCGCTCGCGGTCGTCCCGACGGTCAGCCTGCCCCACTGCGCACTGGGCTCCATGCCAAAGCGGCGGTCGGTCGGCAGCAGGCCCGCCTTGAGCTGCGCTTCCTGCGGATCCAGGCCCGACTTACGAAACGAGGCCAGTGTGCCATTGAGCTGGTAGCGAAAGCCGTGATCGGCCGCCACCGAGCTCGCGCTTAAGCCGATGCGCAGTGCTCCCCGGCCCAGCAGCAGCTCGAAGCCATCATCGACCTTGGCGCCAACGCGCTGCGCGAAAATGTCCGCCTGCACCCACTCGGGTGGCCCGAACAGGCACAGTGCCTGATCGATCAGGTGTGAGCCCAGATCAAAGAGTATGCCGGCGCCGGCCTCGCTGCGCTCACGCCAGCGTACCGCGACTTCCGGCCGGAACCGATCCCAGCGCGCCCGAAACAACAGCGCCTCCCCCAGGGTACCCGCCGTCAGCAACTGCTTCAGGGTCAGAAAATCGCTGTCCCAGCGTCGATTGTGAAACACAGCGAGCTTGCGCCCCGCGCGTTGCGCCGCGAGCTCCAGCTCGCTCCCCTCGGCAACGCTGGTGGCCAGGGGTTTGTCCACGACTACGTGTTTGCCGGCATTCAGCGCGAGCAGGGCATGCGAGTGATGCCAGCGATTGGGGCTGGCGATGACCACCAGATCGAGGTCTTTGATCTCCAGCAGGGCTTCGATGCTGCTGACGACCTGCGCATCGCCCAGACCAGCCTGCACCGCCTCGATCTGACGCGTGACCACCGCGATAATGCGCATGCCACTGGCGGTGATCAAGGGCGCATGCAGATAGCGGCCCGCCAGACCGAAACCCACCAGACCCACATTCAGATTCGACATGGCGACCTGTCAGCCCTCAGTGATGCGCGGCGCTGAACATGAGGTAGAACGCGCGTCCCGGCTCCGGCTCGAAATACCGGCTGTTGCTCTCATTGACGATCACCGACCCCACGTAGCGGCGATCGGCAACGTTGTCGATCCGTGCGAATTCGCTGAACTGCCAGCGCTGGCGCTGCTGCGTGAGACCCACGCTGAGATTACCCAGCCAGTAACCGCTGGCGGCCGCCGAGTTGGTGTCGTTGCCGTAGATCTGCGCCCGGCCGATGAGCTCCGCG
>Ga0075023_100000312_pt1 | contig 12075 bp, 10 predicted proteins | sample Str014_FD_71388 | JGI IMG/M metagenome (GOLD analysis project Ga0075023, IMG submission 71388) | Freshwater sediment microbial communities in response to fracking from Pennsylvania, USA - Straight Creek_MetaG_SC_2014 | ecosystem: Environmental > Aquatic > Freshwater > Creek > Sediment | place... | reverse complement strand
TCCATGCCGTTCTTGACCTTCAGCGCCCTCGCGCGCTCGGCCAGCTTGGGGATGATCCTGTCGGCCACGTCGCCCACCAGCACCGCCACGCTGATCGCCATGCAGCGCTCGCCGGCCGAGCCGTAGGCGGCGCCGATCAGCGCGTCGACCGCCTGCTCGATGTCGGCGTCGGGCATCACGACCATGTGGTTCTTGGCCCCGCCCAGGGCCTGCACGCGCTTGCCGTGGTGGGCGCCGGTCTCGTAGATGTACTGGGCGATCGGGGTGGAGCCGACGAAGCTCAGGGCCTTGACGTCCGGGTGCGTCAGCAGCGCGTCGACCGCGACCTTGTCGCCCTGGACCACGTTGAACACGCCCGGCGGCAGCCCGGCCTGGGTCAGCAGCTCGGCCATGAAGACGGCGGGCGAGGGATCGCGCTCGCTGGGTTTGAGGATGAAGGTGTTGCCGCAGGCGATGGCCACCGGATACATCCACATCGGGACCATGCAGGGGAAGTTGAACGGGGTGATGCCGGCGACCACGCCGAGCGGCTGGCGCAGGGTCCAGTTGTCGATGCCGGTGGAGACTTGATCGGTGAAGTCACCCTTGAGCAGTTGCGGCACCCCGCAGGCGAACTCGACGATGTCGATGCCGCGGGTGACTTCGCCCTGGGCGTCGGTGAAGACCTTGCCGTGCTCGGCAGTGATCATCGCGGCCAGGGTGTCGCGGTGCTGGTTCAGGAGGCCGAGGAAGGTGTTCATGATCCGGGCGCGCCGGATCGGGGGCATGTCGGACCAGGCGGGGAAGGCGGCGCGGGCGGAGGCGACGGCGGCGCCGACTTCGTCGACCGAGGCGAGGGCAACCTGGCGCGCGATGGCACCGGTGGCGGGGTTCCACACCGGCTGGCGGCGGCCGCTGGTGCTCGCCACGGGGCGGCCGTCGACGTAGTGGCCGACTTCGGTGCTCGACGCAAACGCGGCGGTGAAGGCTTCGGGTGCGCCCATGGTCGTCTCCTCGGTGCAGGTTGGTAGATCAGCCGCGCAGTCTATCGCCCGGGACCGTGCCAAAAAAAAGCCCACCTGCGTGAGCGGGTGGGCTTTGAAGTCCTTCGGAAAGGACGTCGTTGGGACCGGTAGCGGTGCAGTGCACTGTTCGGTGTTGTTGTTCTTCGCAGTGCTTACTGACCTTGCATCGTGCTTCTCGCGAAGCGCCGTGTGACAGCAGTGCGATGACTCTAGGGGCGCAGGTCTGCCGGCACCATCCCCAGTTCGAGGGAACGCGGCGACGCGCGTTGCGACATCTTGTTGCATCCGTCGCCGATTCGGCGCGCGCGACAATGCGCGATGACCGGTTCTTCCCCACCAAGATCACCGACGCGACCCGCAAAGCCGCTCAGCGAGCGCGAACTCGACGAGTTGCAAGCCCTGATCGACCAGGTGCCACAGCCGCTCGAAGCGCTGGACGTGAGCATGCTCGACGGCTACCTGTGCGGCGTGCTGTTGCAACCCAGGCACGTGCCGGTGGCGCGCTGGTTGCCGCACGTGACCGATGTCGATGGGCGCCCCTTGCCGGCGCGCTTCGATGCCACGCGGCTGAATGCGCTGGTGCTGCGTCGCCACGCCGAACTCGACGACGCGATCCAGCGGCGTCAGTGGTTCGATCCCTGGGTCTTCGAGCTGAACGACGAAGACGCGCTCGAAGACGATGCGGTCGACGAACACGACGAACACGACGAAGGCGACGCGGGCTCGGGTGCGATCGACGCGGTCTACCCGTGGGTCGCCGGCTTCGCGACCGCGCTCGAAATCTTTCCCGGCCTGATGGCACTCGATGCGAAGGCCCTCACCGAGCCGCTCGCGCTGGTTTACCGCCACCTCGCCCCCGACGACCTCGAAGACGCCGACGACCTGCTCGCCGAGATCGAATCGCTCGAACCGCCGGAAGACCTCAGCGAAGCGGTAGAAGGCCTGGTGCGTGCGACGCTGCTGCTGGCCGACATCTCGCGGCCCCTGGCCACTGCCGGCAACGCGGCGCCAGCGCGCCGGCCGCGCCCTTCAAATCGCTGACGGGTCGACATCGACCGCCCAGCGCAAGATGCGCTCCTCGGCGCGCTTGTGCGAACGTCGCAAGCCGTGCAGCGCCGGCAGCCACAGCGCGAGAAAACGCTGCAGCGCCGCGCGCGAGGCCGACTCGACCAGCATCTGCATGCGCTCGACATCGGCGACCCGCGCCACGCTCATCGGCACCGGCGGATACACCATCACGTGCCCGGCGCCGGGCAGCGTGGCCGCGAGTTCCGCCGCGGCTTGCAGAAACACGCGTGCGGCCTCCGGCGTGCGTGCATCGGCGCGCAGCGTCGCGAGGTGCGAGAACGGCGGCAGGCCGGCCATCTCGCGCTCCTTCAGCTGGCTGGCCGCGAAGGCCTCGAAGTCGTGTTTCTTCAGCGCGCCGTACAGCGCATGTGTCGGGTGCCAGGTCTGCACCCACAACTCGCTGCGATCGGCCTGCGCGGCATCGCGCCCGGCACGGCCGCCGGCCTGCATCAGCAAAGCGAAGAGCCGCTCGGGCGCGCGAAAGTCGCTGCTGAACAGCGCGCTGTCGGGATTGACCGCGGCGACCAGCGTGATGCGCCGGAAGTCGTGGCCCTTGGTCACCATCTGCGTGCCGACCAGCACGTCGACATCGCCGGCGTGCACCGCGCCGAGCTGCGCCTCGAGCGCGCCTTTCAGCCTGGTGCTGTCGGCATCGATGCGGGCGATGCGGGCGGGCTTGTCGTCGGGCGTGCGCAGCAGCGCGGCGAGTTGCTCCTCGAGGCGCTCGGTGCCGCGGCCGATCGGCGCGATGTCGAGGTTGCCGCAATCGGGGCAGGCGCGCGGCACGCGTTCGGTGAAGCCGCAGTGGTGGCAGCGCAGCGTGCGGTCGAGCTTGTGGAACACGCGCCAGGCACTGCAATGCGGGCAGCCGCTCTTCCAGCCGCATTCGCCGCAGTGCAGCACGGGCGCGTAGCCGCGGCGGTTGAGAAAGACAAGGCTCTGCTCGCCGCGCGCGAGCCGGTCCTGCAAGGCGGCGACGAGCGGCGCCGAGAGCGCCGTGTTCACGCCGTGCAGCTTCGGCTGCTGGTTCATGTCGACCAGCCGCACCTTGGGCAGCGCGCCACCACCGATGCGCGAGGGCAATCCGAACTTGAGGTACTTGCCCTCGGCGACGCGTCGCCAGCTCTCGAGCGAAGGCGTGGCCGAGCCGAGCACGACGCACGCCCGCTCGAGCCGGCCGCGGTACACCGCCAGATCGCGCGCCGAGTAGCGCGCGCCTTCCTGCTGCTTGTACGACGGGTCGTGTTCCTCGTCGACCACGATCAGCCCGAGCCGCGGCATCGATGCGAACACCGCCAGGCGCGTGCCCAGTACCAGATCGGCCAGGCCCAGGTGCGCTGCGAGCCAGCTGCGCAGCCGCTGTGCCGGCGTCAGGGCGCTGTGCAGCGAGACGATGTGGCGGCCCTCGAACCGCTCGGCGAAGCGCGCTTCGAGCTGCGGCGTGAGGTTGATCTCGGGGACGAGCACGAGCGCCTGCTTGCCCGCCGCGAGCGCCTGCGCGGCGGCGCCGAGGTAGACCTCGGTCTTGCCGCTGCCGGTCACGCCGTGCAGCAGCACCGGTGGGGGCGGCTCGGTCTTGCCGGCGGCGGCGATCCGCGCCAACACGTCGGTCTGCTCGGCGGTCAGCGCCGGCGCCTCGGCAGCGGTCGCGACGGCGGGCACTTCGGCCAGCGCCTTGTGGAGCTTCTTGATCCGGTTCGCGATCTGCGCGTCGCCGAGCTTGCGCAACTCCGGCGGCAACACCGACAGCGCGATCTCGCCGGTGCTGCGCTGGTAGTAGGCGGCCGCGAAATCGACGAGCTCGCGCCAGGCCGCCCCCAGCGGTGGCAGCGAAGTGAGGGCGGTCGTGACGGGGCGCAGCTCGACGGCAACCTCCGCCGCGGCATCGACCCCGCCGTGCCAGACCACGCCCGGCACCTCTCGCCGCCCCAGCGGCACGCTCACCAGCGTTCCGGGCGGCAGTGCATGCTCACTTGAGTAGTCGAGCGGCGCCGACAGGCCGGTGTGTTGCGGTGCATCGACGGCCACCCGCAGGCGTACCGGGGTCGGCCCGTCAGTGAAGTTACCGCCCAAAGCTCAAGTCTCGTTCACAAGAATGCGATAAGTCGATGATTTCAAAGCGCTTTCAAAGCTTTCCACTCCTCCTGTGGATAACTTTGTGCGTAACCCCCTCCGGAAGGGCCGGAAACGCTGATGGCGCGTGGCCTGGCTAGAAATTGCCCGCTTTCGCGGCAGCCATGGCGGATCAATGAAATCAACGACTTAGCGCAGATTGGTATAAGTCCTATGCTGCATCGCAGCAGCCTTGGCGGCTCGTAAAGGACATGCCCGATTTTGGGGATAAGTCAAGCCCTGAGCGTTCACTTACCTGCAAAAGAAAAATTCTTTGGGGGGTTGTACCGCGGCGGCGTCAGGCGCCAGCCAGCAGGCGCCTGGAAACCTCGTGCACCGCGTCGACCAGCACGCTGACGTTCTCGGGCGGCGTGTGCTGGCTGATGCCGTGACCGAGGTTGAAAACGTGGCCGCCCGGGGTGCCGTAACTCTCCAGCGTGCGCGTGACTTCGGCGCGGATCTGTTCCGGCCCCGCGAACAGCACGTTCGGGTCGATGTTGCCCTGCAATGCCACTTTGTCGCCGATGCGGGCGCGTGCGGCGCCGAGGTTGACGGTCCAGTCGAGCCCGACGACATCGGGCTGCGCGGCGGCGATGTCTTCGAGCCAGAGCCCGCCGCCTTTCGTGAACACGATGTGCGGGATGCGCTGGCCTTCGTGTTCGCGCTTGAGCTGCTGCAGCACGCGCCGGGTGTAGGCGAGGCTGAACTCCTGGAACGCGCCGTCGGCGAGCACGCCGCCCCAGCTGTCGAACACCATCACCGCCTGCGCGCCCGCTTCGATCTGCGCGTTCAGGTACTGCGCGACCGCCGCGGCGTTCACTTCGAGCATGCGGTGCATCAGGTCGGGCCGGCTGTACATCATGGTCTTGACGAGGCGGTAGTCGTCCGAGCCGGCGCCCTCGACCATGTAGCAGGCGAGCGTCCACGGGCTGCCCGAGAAGCCGATCAGCGGCACGCGGCCATTCAAGGCCTTGCGGATCGACGCGACGGCATCGAACACGTAGCGCAGCTTGTTCATGTCCGGCACTTCGAGCTTCGCGACCGCGGCTTCGTCGCGCACCGGGTGCGCGAACTTCGGGCCTTCGCCGAGCGCGAAGCTCAGACCGAGGCCCATCGCGTCGGGCACGGTCAGGATGTCGCTGAACAAAATGGCCGCGTCGAGCGCGTAGCGTTCGAGCGGCTGCAGCGTGACCTCGGTGGCGTAGTCGGTGTTCGTCGCCAGGCCCATGAAGCTGCCGGCCTTCGCACGCGTGGCACGGTACTCGGGCAGGTAGCGCCCCGCCTGGCGCATCAGCCAGACGGGCGTGTGCGTGGTGGGCTGGCGCAGGCAGGCGCGCAGGAAGCTGTCGTTGAGGAGCGGTGCATGCATCGAGGCATTGTCGCAAAGCGCACCGTGCGGCCGCAGGTGCACATAATGATCGCAAACCCACCCGTTCAGCCACCCGAGGAGACGAGCATGCTGGCCAACGACATCCTGAGCACGATCGGCAACACGCCGCACATCCGCATCAACCGGCTGTTCGGCAACACGCACAGCGTCTACATCAAGAGCGAGCGATCGAACCCCGGCGGCTCGATCAAGGACCGCATCGCGCACGCGATGGTCGAGGCGGCCGAGGCCTCGGGCGCGTTGAAGCCGGGCGGCACCATCATCGAGCCGACTTCGGGCAACACCGGCGTCGGCCTCGCGATGGTCGCGGCGGTGAAGGGCTACAAGCTGATCCTGGTGATGCCCGACAGCATGAGCATCGAGCGACGCCGCCTGATGCTGGCCTACGGCGCGAGCTTCGAACTCACGCCGCGCGAGAAGGGCATGAACGGCTCGATCGCGCGCGCCACCGAGTTGCTCGCCGCCACGCCCGGCGGCTGGATGCCGCAGCAGTTCGAGAACCCCGCGAACATCGACGTGCACGTGCGCACCACCGCGCAGGAGATCGCCGCCGATTTCCCGAGCGGCATCGATGCACTCATCACCGGTGTCGGCACCGGCGGCCACATCACCGGCTGCGCGCAGGCGCTGAAGAAGATGTGGCCGAAGCTGCAAGTGTTCGCTGTGGAGCCGAGCGCGTCGCCGGTGATCAGCGGCGGCAAGCCCAGCCCGCACCCGATCCAGGGCATCGGCGCGGGCTTCGTCCCGAAGAACCTGCACATCGACCTGCTCGACGGCGTGATCCAGGTCGAGGCCGAGGCTGCACGCGAGATGGCGCGGCGCGCAGCGCGCGAAGAAGGCATGCTGGTCGGCATCTCGTCGGGCGCGACGCTCGCGGCGATCGGGCAGAAGCTGGCGAGCCTGCCGGCCGGTGCGACCGTGCTCGGCTTCAACTACGACACCGGCGAGCGCTACCTGTCGATCGAAGGGTTCCTGCCGACTGAGTGAGTGAGCAAGGTCTTGGCTGATCTCGCGCGCCCGGCGCCGGGCCGCCGTGGGCCACGAAGAGGCCCACCTGCGTGGACCTCGTCGGGCGCGACCCCCTCGGGGGATCGTGCGGCGTACTCGACGCGCGAGGGGTCGTCATGAAGCCGCGGATATTGATCGTCGAAGACGAGCCCGGCATCGCCGACACGCTGCAGTACGCGCTTCGCACCGAAGGCTTCGAGCCCGCCTGGGTCGCGACCGGCGAAGAAGCGCTGGCGCAAGTCGGCACGCAGCCGCCCGCGCTGGTGATCCTCGATGTCGGCCTGCCCGACACGAGCGGCTTCGAGGTGTTCAAGCGGCTGCGTGCGACGAGCGACGTGCCGGTGATCTTCCTGACCGCGCGCAGCGACGAGATCGACCGCGTCGTCGGCCTCGAACTCGGCGCCGACGACTACGTGCCCAAACCGTTCTCGCCGCGCGAGCTGGTGGCGCGGGTGCGCGGCGTCCTGCGACGCGTCGCGAAGCCCGCCACGACGCCGGTGCCGGCCAACCCGACGCTGCCGGTCAGCGTCGACGAAGGCCGCCGCCAGATCCGCTTCTACGGCCGCCCGCTCGAACTCTCGCGCTACGAATACGGCCTGCTCAAGACACTTGCGGCAAGGCCCGGCCACGTGTTCTCGCGCGACGCATTGCTCGAACGCGTGTGGGACGACGCCACCGAGAGCCTCGACCGCACGGTGGACGCGCATGTCAAGACGCTGCGCGCGAAGATGAAGGCGATCGCGCCGGCGCTGGAGCCGATCCGCACGCACCGCGGCAGCGGTTACGCGCTGGCCGAAGACCTGCCGCCTGAATCAGGTCCAGCGCCAGGCCCAGCGCTGCCGGCGTGACGAAGCGCACCCGCATCTTCATCGGCATCCTGCTGGCCTACGCGCTCGGCGTCGGCGCGCTGATGTACCGCCAGCTCGCCGACATCGACCCGCGCTACCGCGAGTCGGCCGAGGAGTCGATGGTCGAGACCGCGCAGTTGCTCGCGGCGATGGTTGAGACCACGTCGCGCGGCGGGCAGCTGCAGCCCGAGGCACTGCAGCCGGTGTTCGAATCGCTGTACGCGCGCCGATTCAACGCCGAAATCTACGGCGTCGTGAAGAGCCGCGTCGAGTTGCGCTTGACCGTGGTCGACACCGCCGGCAAGGTCGTGTTCGATTCGCTCAACAAGTCGGTCGGGCAGGATCACTCGCAGTGGCGCGACATCAGAAGCGCGTTGCGCGGCGAGTACGGCGCACGTGCCACGCCCGACGTGCCCGGCGACGCGAAGACGCAGGTGATGTACGTTGCCGCGCCGGTGATGGCCGAGGGCCGCATCATCGGCGCCGTCAGCGTCGGCAAGCCGGTGCAAAGCTTCGGCCAGTTCGTGGACGCGGCGCGGCGCAAGACGCTGCTGGTCGGCGCGACCTCGGTGGTCGCGGTGCTGCTGCTGGTGGTGATCCTGTCGGTCTGGCTGGTGCGGCCGTTCGGCGTGATCGCCGACTACGTGCGTTATGTTCGTGCGCAACGATCGTTCAGCCTGCCGCGCCTCGGCCGCCGCGCGCTCGGCGCGATCGGCGCGGCCTACGACGAGATGCGCGACGCGCTCGCCGGCCGCAACTACGTGGCCGACTACGTGCAGACGCTGACGCACGAAGTCAAGAGCCCGCTCTCGGCGATCCGCGGCGCGGCCGAGCTGTTGCAGGAGCCGATGCCCGACGCCGACCGCGCGCGCTTCACCGCCAACATCGTGCGCGAGACGCTGCGCATCCAGGAGCTGGTCGACCGCATGATGGAGCTGACCGCGCTCGAATCGCGCCGGCAGCTCGAACAGACCGCGCCGGTCGACCTGCGCGCGCTGCTCGACGACGTGGTGACGAGCGCACAAGCCAGCGGCGCGGCGCGCGGCGTGCGCGTCGAGTTGACGACCGGCGACGCGGCGACGGTCGATGGCGACGCCTTTCTTTTGCGCCGTGCGCTCGCGAACCTGGTCGACAACGCGATCGACTTTTCGCCGAGCGGCGGCGTCGTCACGCTCGGGCTGCAGCGCCGCGGCCGCAGCGTCGACCTGCTCGTGCAGGACCACGGCCCGGGCATCCCCGAATACGCCGAAGACAAGGTGTTCGAGAAGTTCTACTCGCTCGCACGGCCCGGCTCGCGCAAGAAGAGCACCGGGCTCGGTCTGCCCTTTGTCAAGGAGATCGCCGAACTGCACCTCGGCCGCGTCACACTGAAGAACGCCGTGAAGGACGGTGCGATCGGCGGTGCGATCGCGACGCTCTCGTTGCCGCTGCGCGCGGCCGCCTGAGGCGCTCAGGCCGGCACGCAGCGCACCGCGTCGCCGACCTGCAGCCTGCCCCCTTGCAGCACCCGCGCGGTCATGCCGCCGTGGCCGCGCATCGCGTTGTAGCCGCCGGCGCCGAGCGCGGCCTCCATCAGCGAACAGGGTTCGCACGGGCCGGTGATCTCGAGTGCTACCTCGCCGCCGATGCGCAGGATCATCGGCTGGTCTTTGAAAAGCGCGCGCGCCGCGATCAGGTTCAGCCCGCGCACGACGAGGTTGCGGCGCAGCCGTGACGCGTCGACCTCGCCCAGGCCCGCGAGCGCCGCGATCACCGGCAGGTGCTCGGCCTGGATCAGGCTGACCTGGCGCTTGCCGCCGTTCGGCGACGCAGATTCGCGCGCCGCGCTGCGGTCGCCTTCGAGGCCGCGCGACGGCAGCGCCTGCACCGCATCGACCGACTGCATGGTCACGCCACGCGCCGGACGCAGAAGGATTGCCTCCAAGCGGCCTTCGCGCGGGAAGCATGACGTCAACGAACGAAGCCCGATCGCTGCGCCGGCCGTCATGCGCCGGCCTCGCCGCGCCGGCTTGCCGACTTCACGCAGGCTTCGAATTCGCTTCGTGCGCGGGCGCGATGCTGGTGCCCGGGCCTGCCGCATCGGTCGGGTCGTTCGAGGAGGATGCTCATGTGCCTGTTGTACCCCCTGCGCCCGCTGACGAACCGCGGGCGCGTCGCGATCGGCGTCGCGGTGGCGGTGTTCGCCGCGATCTTCTTGATCGCATCGGCGCCGTCGCCGCACGAGGCACCGCCCGTCACATCCGCCGGCGTGGCGCCGTGAGCGGCGGCAATTCGCTGCGCGCGAGCCAGGCCCGAACCAGGGCTGCGGCGTCGCGCATTTGAGCGGCCTGCCAGACCAGCTCGGGCGGCGCGACGCGCGTGCCCGCATCGCTCGCCGGCAACTGGGCCGCGAGCTCGCAGACGAACTGCGCGACCTTGGTCGCGCGCACCGGCTGGTTCGTGCTCGCGACCATCATCTGAAGCTGCGCGAGCACGCCGTCGGCCAGGCGCTGCAGCCATTGCTCGGCGCGCGCGCTGCCGGGCTTCTGCGCCGAGCGCACGAACACAAGGTGCTCGAAACCGAGCGCGGCGGCGGCATGCTCGTCGAGATTCGCGAGGCCGCGCTTGAGTGCATCGGGCAGGCCGGCCGGCGTGTGCGGCAGCACGACGACGAGCCGCTTCACGCCTTGCGCGTGCAACCAGCGCGCGAGCGCCGGCAGCTCGTGCGGCTGCGGGCGCACGAACGCGAGCTCGCGGCCGTTCGCGTGGCGCTCACGGTCGAACACGATCACCGCGATGTCGGCGAGGGGCACGCCCACAGGCTCGCCCGCATCGTCGTCGAATCCCTCGACGACGACCGTTTCCAGTCCATTCATCGCGACCGTCAGTGCGCGTGTCGCGAGCACCTTCACGTGAGCGAATCGGCGGCCGGCGAGCAAGGCCTCGAGCACCGCCGAGCCGAGCGCGCCGCCGCCGCCGGCCACCATCACCGTCGGCGCCGCCGCAGCATCGGGCGGTGAAGACCGACCGGCTCGCAGCGCATGGTTCAGGAGCGTCATGCGCCGACTTTAACCATGCGCTTCGGCAGCGACCCATTGAACGCGGCCCGCGTGGCCGCATGTCCTGGGCGCGGGGTAGCATTGCCCGCCATCTTTCGGAGGAACAGAACATGAGTCTTGCCATCGCCGCGCAGCGTTCGTCATCTACCCAGCGTTCGTCATTCACCCGCTGGCTCGCCGCCGGCCTCGCCACGCTTGCGATGCTCGGTCTCTCGGGATGCGGCTACAACAACTTCCAGACGCTCGACGAGCAGAGCAAGGCCGCGTGGTCCGAGGTGCTGAACCAGTACCAGCGCCGCGCCGACCTGATCCCCAACATCGTGGCCACCGTCAAGGGCGAAGCCAGCTTCGAGCAGGACACGTTGACCAAGGTGATCGAGGCCCGCTCGAAGGCGACCAGCATCCAGGCCACGCCCGAGCTCGTCAACGACCCGGCCGCGTTCCAGAAATTCCAGGCCGCGCAAGGTGAACTCACCGGCGCGCTGAGCCGCCTGATGGTGGTCGCCGAGCAGTACCCGCAGCTGAAGGCGAACCAGGCCTTTCAAGACCTGCGCGTGACGCTCGAAGGCACCGAGAACCGCATCACGGTGGCGCGCAACAAGTACATCAAGACGGTCGAGGAATACAACGTGCTCGCGCGCAGCTTCCCGAACAACCTGACCGCGATGGTGTTCGGCTACAAGACCAAGCCGAACTTCACGGTGCAGAACGAAGCGCAGATCTCGGTGCCGCCGAGCGTCGATTTCAGCAAGCCGGCCTCGGCCGCGAAGTGACCGTCGAGCGAAGCCTCTGATGCTGCACCGCCTGTTGGGCCTGATCGCCGCCGCGCTGCTGTGCTTCGGCACGGCGGTGCGCGCGCAAGACGTGCTGCCGGTGCCGCCGCTGTCGGCCCGTGTCATCGACCAGACCGGCACACTCACCGAGCCACAGACCACCGCGCTGATCCAGAAGCTCGCGCTGATCGAGACGCAGCGCGGCGCGCAGGTGGTGGTGCTGATCGTGCCGACGACCGCGCCGGAAGACATCGCCGCCTACGGCCAGCGCGTGGCCGATACCTGGAAGGTCGGCCGGCGTGACGTGGGCGACGGCCTCGTGATCGTGGTCGCGAAGAACGACCGGCGCATCAACATCGAGGTCGCGAAGACGCTCGAAGGCCCGATCCCCGACGTGCTCGCCGGCCGCATCATCAGCGAGCAGATCAAGCCCGCGTTCAAGGCCAACGACTACGCCGGCGGCCTGAACGCGGCGATCGACCGGCTCGACAAGGCGATCGCCGGCGAGGCGCTGCCCCCGCCGACGCGTCAAGGCGGCGGCAATGCGAAGAGCCGCGGCATGCTCGGCGGCTTCGACATCCAAGACCTTGCGATCTTTTTGTTCGTCGGCGTGCCGATCGCCGGCGCATTGCTCACCGGCATCTTCGGCCGCAAGCTCGGCTCGGTGCTGACCGGCGGCGCGGTCGGCGGCATCGCCTGGTTCCTGACCGCGAGCGCGCTCGTCGCGGGCGGTGCCGGTCTCGTCGCGCTGTTTCTCGTCGGCGTGATGGGGATGGGTGGCGGCATGCTCGGCGGCGGGCGCGGCCGCATGGGCGGCGGGCCGATCATCTGGGG
>Ga0075023_100000311_pt1 | contig 12136 bp, 8 predicted proteins | sample Str014_FD_71388 | JGI IMG/M metagenome (GOLD analysis project Ga0075023, IMG submission 71388) | Freshwater sediment microbial communities in response to fracking from Pennsylvania, USA - Straight Creek_MetaG_SC_2014 | ecosystem: Environmental > Aquatic > Freshwater > Creek > Sediment | place... | reverse complement strand
GTCGAAGATAGCGCGATGGACCGCGCTGACCGCCGTCAAAGGCTGCGCATTCTCCAACGTCTGCACCGCCGCCGCGACCGCGAGTTGACTAGCCAGTTCCCCACGGCTTTCCCCGCCCACGCCATCGGCCAGGATGGCAGCGATGCCGACGGCCCGCTCTTGCTCCGCGTTGGCCGGATGCCAGAACGCGACAAAATCTTCGTTGTGGTCGCGTATCGGTCCGGGAACCGAAAGTTGGGCGTGCGAAATGCGCATTTATGATCGGAAGAGCGGCTCCTCATCCGATAAAGGAGCCGCTCCTTGACTCTTATCTTTCCGACTATGATTTCGGAAAATACTCAGGCTTTCGCCAAGACTGGCTGCTTGGATAGAAAGACTTCCTTGCCGGACTTTTTGCTGCGGCGCAGGAAATAGAATGCTCCCCAGGCCCCCCAGACAGCAGCAATGCCCAAAGCGATGTACGGTTCTTTCCAACTCATGCCCGCCACAGTGAAGGGACCGATCAAGTAGAAGAGCATGCAAGCGAGATTGGCCAGAAGCCCGAAAACTGGAACGACCACATGCTTGAACCCATGGAAACTATGGTGTTCGCGAAACGCCACGATCGCCACCAAGCAGGTGAGCATATAGAGCAGGAACGTACCGAAGTTGCTCACCAGCGTGACGATCACCAGGGTATTCGGCAGCGAAGCGTAGGTGGCTGGATCAAAGATGCCGAAGCTGTACCAGACATTGTGTTTGTCGAGCGCCGCCGGCGTCGTGCCGCCGAGGTAAATCACGATGGTGGCAATGCCGATCACGGCGGATATAATGGCCAAGGTCCAGATCGAGCGATGCGGAGAAAGCGTTTTCCCGTGCAAGAGGCCAAAGTGCGAGGGCACCTCTTCGTCGCGTCCCATGGCGTAGGTGACGCGAGCGCCCGTACTCAGGCAGGAGAGCGTGGTGCCGATGAGGGCCAAGAACACGGTGAAGGCCTGAACCAACATGAAAGCTTTGCCAGCAGCATAACTGCCAAACAACCAGGTACCGACAATCACCATCATGTCACCGATGGGTGCGCCGGAAGCACCGGCCATCGGAACGGTATAGCCGTTGTGAAGGAAGTAATTCGCCGCGAAGTACTCGATCAGATAGCAGACGACGCCCTGAATAGCCAGCGAAAGGAGCACCGCCCGCGGAATGTCGCGCTTGGCATTGCGTGCCTCCTCCCCCATTGCCGTCACCGACTCAAAGCCGACGAGGATGAGGATCGCGATACAGGCCTGGATGAAGATCAGGTTAAAACCGTGCGGGGCGACGACCGACGCCGCGGTCGAGTGAAAATTGAAGGTCTGCGGATCTTTGTCGTCACCCGCTTTGCCAGTAATGGCCTCCTCTGACGCATAACTAACGGTGAACGGCGCAGCCAGTTTCGGGTCGGCGACCGCATTGCCGTCTTTGTCTCCAGGGACTGGCGTGCCGTCTTTGTCGACCGAGTCCTGCATCTTGTAGACAGGCTTGCCGTCTTTATCGACCGCGGGCTTGTTGTCGGCGTCGAGCACCGGGACTGGTTTGCCGCCGTCATCCTTCACGACCTCCTGTGCCACCAGATAATTGACAGCCACACCGTTCGATAGGTGATACCCGACCGAACCCTGCGGATGTTGACCGCGGTAAGCGATGGCTATGACCGAGAACACCAACAGTGCGGTGATCTGAATAACATTGATCGCCATGTTAATGGCGGTCGTTCCGGTAACTCCGCGATAAGCGATATAACCAATGCCCAGGGCAAAGACAATGCAGAACAAAATCATGAACAACGGGCTGTTGTAAGCACCGCTGAAGGTGTCGGGCAAAAACTGATTCAGCAGGTATCCGCTGATCAAGGCAGTAACGCCGACCATGCATCCGGGATAGACCCAGTAATAAAGGTGGCTAGCCCACCCTGTGAAAAATTTTGCCACACGCGCGAACTTGAATGCCTTGGTTTTCGACGCGAACGCCTGCTCGGCGTAAAAATAGGACGAGCCCGCGCCTGGATAGATTTTGGACAATTCAGCGTAACAGATGGCGGTGGCAAAACAGAGCAGGAGCGCTAGCAAGATGCCAAACCACATGGCGCAACCAGCCATCGGAGCGCCGTAGAGTGACTGGATCTGAAAGGTGAGCCAGAGGAAGGCACCCGGAGCGATCAAGGCCATTGCGTTGATCGTTAAGCCGGTGAGCCCGAGGGTAGGTTTGGGAGCAGAGGTTGAGGTGGAGTTTTGAGTCATGGTATGCGCGCCTTATTTTCAGGCATTTGATATGTGCATCCCTCATACCACTGATGCTTTACATGATCTTAAAAATTGTGCGATTAACCTCAATAGAATATCAACAACCACTCGATATGTGCCCTAGTTACCCACGAAACACGCGAGGGATTCCGTCGAAGAGCCGAATGGCTTGGCGACAAGCGACCGAGCCTCCCGGCGTGTTAATGAAAAATTAGCGGAATGAGCCCATCTCTTGATTAGTCGAACGGTTGATCGCCGACTAAATTGAAGTCATGAAAACATACATTTTTTCAGGGCATCATGGAGAGTCATTTCAATCCGAGACCGGCCATCGCTCGTTGGATATTAGCCGTATCACAATTCCACGCGTTTGCCTGGCGGTAATGGCGCTTTCGTTTCTTCTCGTTGTAACGATATTATCGATACGAAATAGAACCAACATCGAAGTGCGCCCGGTGCTCCATCCCGGGCATTTCCCAGCCCGCGTTACCCATTGACCCCGCAGCTCGATTCCTTCGATTGGAAGCTGGCCAAGAAAAGACTCGTGGGCATCGCCCCAAAGCATGTTCGCGAGATGGGTTATTGGTGTTTATAAATCGCATCGATTCCCACGATCCCGCAGGTCCGGGAATCTACTGCCACTCATCAGCCGGTGAAACGATAACCGACACCCGGCTCGGTCTGAAAAAACTTCGGAGTATCCGGCTCTTCCTCGAGTTTTTGCCGGAGTCGAGTCATGTACACGTGCAGATAGTGCGTCTGCGCTTCAGACTTTGGCCCCCATAGCTCGGACAAAACAAAACGGTGGGTCAGCACCTTGCCTCGATGGACAATGAAGAGATGGAGTAGGGCATATTCTCTCGCCGTGAGTTTGACTGGCTGCCCATGCCTTGTGACTAGGCGCCGGCTTGAGTCGACTTCCACCGACCCAAAACACAACGGATGGCCGTCGTCCACCGGTTGCATCCGCCGCAGCAGTGCCCGCAAACGGGCAAGCAGTTCGTTTTCGCCAAATGGCTTGGTCAGATAATCGTCTGCACCCGCGTCGAGCGCGGCGACTTTATTGTTTTCTTCGCCGAAAACGGACAAAATTAGAACGGGCGCATGGTTCCATTTTCGAAGCTGCCTAAGCACTTCGACTCCCGGCATATCGGGCAGGCCCAAATCGAGCACAATGATGTCCGGAGGCCGGGCAGCCGCTTCGGCCAGCGCCGCCTGCCCGGTTTCGACGATTCGCACGCGGTAGCCGGCCTCTTCCAAAACGGAGCCGAGTAAACGGCGAATTTGTATCTCGTCGTCGACGACCAAGACCTCAGCTCTGGCTGCCTCGGGGATCATTCATTGGGGACACTACCATGCAATAGGTGGGGCAAGTAAACGGTAAACACCGCACCTCCACCCGGGTTATCGCCCGCCTGCACCTCGCCGCCCTGGGCCACCACGAAACCACGCACGACCGAGAGACCGAGCCCAAGTCCCCCGACACGCGCAGATTTAGGCCGTTGAAATTTCTGGAATGGATTTTCTCTTAGCTCTTCGGGCAGTCCCGGCCCACGATCAGCGACCGACACAAAGGAACGGGCCGTGGCCCCGTTTTGAATGCCGGCGGACAGTGCAATCTCCGTTCCCGCCGGAGCATAGCTTACGGCATTGAGGAGTAAATTGAAGATGATTTGTTCCAGGAGGGCAGCGTCGGCCATGAGTAGAGGCATATCCTTGGGCATCGTGATCGTGATACGATTTTCAAAGGAAAGCGTATTGCGCAGCTCAAGGAGCGCCGCGTTGAAAACATCGCGAACGTTACACCAATCGAGCCGCGGTCGAAGCACCCCCGATTCTAGCCGCGATTGATTCAAGAGATTATTCACCAACCGCGTTAAGCGCTTGGTGGCAGTTCGGATCTCGTTCAGCATGTTTTGCTGCACCGCTTCGGCTGGTGTATTCAGCTTTTCAACCGCCGTGCTCAGCACGGCTAGCGGTGTTTTGAGCTCATGAGCCACGCTGTCGAGCAGAGCACGTTGCAGTTCTTCCGATCCGGCGAGTATGCGCTCGCGTTCGATCGCGATCCGGAACCGCTCGTGCTGGATCATCAGGGTCAATTGCGCGACGAAATCGCCGATCAGTTCGCGCTGAACCGTCGAGAGCGTTGGAGCGTTCGTAGCGGGACAAAGTACAAATATTCCGCAACAGTCTTCCGCCAGCATGAGGGGCAGATAGAATCCGGTTGCCGATGTAAAGAGGGGCGTGAAGCGGCCCGCTTCGCGCCGATGGCTCGCAACCCAGTCGGCGATGTTCCTTTCGGCCTCGTGCAACAGAAATGAGTTGGTCGGATGAGCGACCAGAACACCGCTTCCCTCGGTGAACAGTAGCGCCGAGGTGGCATTGAAAGCCGCATCAACTTGACCAAGAAAGGCGGTGGCGGCTTCGTCCAGCGTACGGGTGGCCGCAAGCGCACGGGTGAGGTGAAAAAGCGCCGTCGCCCGTTGTTCACGCCGACGTTCGTTGAGCTCCTGCGCCTTTACGCGGGCGGTCAGTTGCCCGGCGACCAAAGCAACCACACAATAGGTGCCAAGCATCATGCCGTCTTCAAAGTTTCCGACTAAAAATGAAAAATGCGGGGGGATGATAAGAAAATCCCAGGCCAACGCACTTAATATGCCTGCGATAAGCACCGGTCGCCGTCCCACGCGTAGACTGAGCGCAATCACCGCCAGCAAATAAACCAATCCAAGTGCGAGGTGGCTGGTATGGGATGCGATGAACCACCCCATCGCCGTGACTCCAGCGATTACCACAACCGTTTCAATGTATTCACGTACCGGTGACGGCTTCTGCTCGTTCCAGCCGATCAAAGATTGCTTTTGGCGGACGTCAGCGATTTGCGGCATGGAAGACCGTATCAAAAGATGATGTGACTCTAGCGTTGAAACTCGAACCAAGCGGTAGCCACACCCGCAAGCAAGCCGAAGAGGTGACCTTCCCAAGACGTGGCGCCCCGCGCCGGAGCCACACCGGCAAGCATGCCGCCGTAGAAAATCAACACCGCTGCGGCGATCGCTAAATCAGGGGTCGCGCGGGTGAACCAGGCGAGTGCGAGCAAATAGCCCAAAAAACCGAAGATCACGCCGCTCATGCCCACATGCGCAGCTTTGCGCCCGAGCAGCCAGAGCAGCACGCCTTGCGCGAACGCAATGATCAGCGCAACGGCGACGAAATGCGACTCACCGTGGCGCAGCACAAGCGCACCAAGCACGAGGAAGGGCGGCAGATTCGCAGCGAGGTGCGCGAGGTTAGCATGGACAAAGGGTGCTGTGGCCAGGCCGACGAGGCCCCCGGAGGTGCGCGGGACGATGGCGAGTGATTGGGCCGCCTGTTTCGAACAGTGCGCGATCAACCAGCCGACGATCATCGCAATCCCAGGCCATGAGAGGTAGATATAGGGAGGGTCGGTGAAGAGCCGCGCGAGATAAGCAAGGGCGTTATCCATGCCTGAGGCATGACCGATTGGGGCAAAAAGCGGAAGGACGAAGATTATCGGCTGCTGGCCGGCTCGATCTGAGCGTCGGCGGGCGAATCGACGCCAGGAGTTTCGGCTCGATTTGCAAAGGCGATTTCTGGTGCCGCAAAACGCGAAGGGCTCCAGCGAGGATCGCTATCAGGGGGCGGAGCGAACAGCGTTGCGCCGATGTGTTCGCCGAGTTTGCGATAGCTCTCCCACTGAGCCTCGTCGAAATATTGATCGGAGGTCGGTTCTTGTGGGAAGAGCGAATGGGTGCGCTGATACTGCACGACATCGACGGGTTCGTCGCCGGCCAGACTGGGTTTGACCATGAGTAACCACCCGGTTTCACCGGTATCGACATAACGGATGCGCGCCAACAAGGCATGCCGCGAGCCAGCTGGTTGCCGCCCGGCATCCGCATCGACATCGGCGCGCAGGGCGGGAAAGTCCTCCGGCGAACCGAAAAGGTCGAGGACGGCCGGATGCACGATTTGTTCGAGCGACGGCAAGGAATGGCCGGGCTCTTTTTTCTCGGGTTCATGGGCACGGCGAATCACCTCGATTTCGGCCCCAAAATCCGTGCGGGCTTTGCGCACCAGATCAGCCAGATCGGCGAACTGGTAGTTCGGATCTTGGCCGCTATCGGTGCAAATGATAAAAGGTACCCGCCGACGCACGAGTTCGTAGCAGGCCGTATTCTCGAAATGGCCGCCATCCGAAAGATACCAGTGTCGGCGCGCGGGACCGTGAAAGCGCGCAAAGAATTCGTTAACGAGGCAGGTCTGCACCGGGAGCACCCAATTCAAGAGTCGACCCGCAAGCTCAAGAAAGGTCGGCTTGGTGGAATTTCTGCGTTCGCTCGGCTGAACCCCACCATCCCACCAATAACCGAGGCGAACATTGGCCAACCCGAGCAGAAGACTGAGCCCAAGGTGAGTACCGGCGCCAAGACCGGTGGTGAAAGCGGCACCGGAGACAGCGGTCCAGCGTCCAAGCGACAGCGCTTCAATCCGCCGCGCTGAGCTTGCGCCACCCGGATGCAGATGAGTCGATTTCGCGTGCGCCGAAGTCTGCAGCGCGTGGAAAGAGGCGTCGGATCCATGATCGAGCGGGATGATCGTGCGCGACGGATCTTCCCAAAGTGCGGAAAGAAGCATGCGCCGGCGTGGCTGCGCGTGGTGCGCACTCCAAAGCGCGTGCGATGCCGTACCCACTGAAATGCCACAAGGACCGATGCACATGGGAACACCCTTGCGGTCGCATCGTTCGATTTGGGTTTTGGCCGAAAGCGTTTCGTTGACGGTGACGTTGATGAGATGCAAAGGACCTCCGCGAGTTTGCGGCTGATAATCCTCGAGACAGAAGTCGTCCCCGGCAATCAGCTCGGTCATGCTATAATTTTCCGCTGCCTGCCGATTTGGGTTAGTTGCTCCAATATAGGCGCGGCGCAAACGTGCCGAGTAGACTTGCTGGAGTGACGACAGGTTCACAAAGCTGAAGCTCCTGCTGAAAAAACATGAAAAGACCAGCGTGACGGCTACCGCCACCGAGAGCATCCAGGGATCGATCATCGGTTGAAGTCCGCCTTCGACCGAAACGTGCGCCCCATCCCAGGCGAGCGAGCAAGCCGCCACCGACACACCCATAACAATCAAAAGCAACCAGGCTAAAGCGATAAAGAGAGCGATCGTATCGAAGGTTAGCTTTAGCTTGCCCTTGCCGAGCAAATTCTCAGCCAGGATGTAGAGCTTGGCGGCAAAACCGTAAATCCCAAAGCCGACGCCGGTCAGCGTGGCCCACAGGGTGGGAAACGCGAAATCGCCCGCCGACCATTTCCAGTAGGCGGTCTGGCCCAGTGAATCGACGAAGGCATAAACCAGCAACCCGACAGTTGGTACAAAGCCGAGTACCAAGACCTGGGTCAGCCAATTCTGGGCGTAGCTGACAAATTCTCGATCGGAATAGGTCGCGCACTTTTTACTAAACATCGCACCGAGTCGGCGAAGGCCGGTCATCAAAGGCGTGGCCTGGGTTAGCCAATACAGACACCCCGCCGGAAGCATTAATGTCACAAAAGGAACAACCGGCAGCAACAGCCAAGGACTCCACCAAATGCCGAAGATATGGCGAGCCCACATGCCATGCTCAATCTTGAGCCAGAACCCTGAGCTGGCCAAACTTGTGCTAAGTTCGGTCCGCACTAGAATGCCGAAACCGAAAACCAAAAATGCGAACGTGATCATCACGACGTGCAGTGCGACCCAGTTGCGCAACATCACCGCCGCAGCGATCCAGCTGTCGCCCGCGCCGTTGGGCGAGAGGAAGCGCCCGTTATCACGCAACCACTGGATTGACCACGAATGATTGTCGGCAAGTTCGCGCTCGACCTTGTCGGTATTGGCGTGGTCGCGAGAAAAAGCGGCGCCAAGGAAGCTGCCGAAATAGCCGCCCCCGGATACGGTCGAAAGGTAATCGATGCGGCGAATGAGCTTTTTTCGAGCAAGCGCCTGAAAGAAACCGATGCAGAAAGTGGCGCTGCGAATGCCGCCACCGGAAAGCGCGACGCCAACCAACGGAGCGTCGGTGTCGTTGTTGTTGTGCGTGCGGCGTACGTGAATCTGGGCCGCCTCGGCCGTGCGCAACGCTCCGGGGTAGGCGTCATCAATCGAATCTGAACGTGGAGGAGCCATGGGTGCTGGCCAGACGCGCGAAGCGTCAGAGCGGTTTAGGTTTTCATACGGTCGAAGCAACGCGCTGTTCGGCGCGCCAATTAAAAAGGGTCCACAAAAAGCTCAGCCCGTCCTGCAGGGCAAAGGCTACCGCCAGCGGGCCGGGGATAACGCCGCGCCACCACAAAAACGCCATAATAAAAGGCACGAGCGGACGATCGAGAAGTGAGGCAAAGACAAAGCCGGCGAGATTTAACCGGCCACTGGCGACATAAAGCATGCCGAGGCCGCCGATGAGCAGACCGACGAGACTGAAATAGTTCGCCGCCTGCGCATCGAGCGCCGGGAGGTGGATGAGCGAAGCGGCCCAATGCGGCCCCAGCAAAATCAGCGGGCTCTCGACCAAGATCAGCCACCCAAAAAGTTCCACCGAACGCGCCGATCGGGATTGGCCATTGGCGTGGAGCAACTGGCGAAACATTTCGAGGGCGGTGGGCATAGGGCAAACGGACCTACAACGTTTTTAGGTATTCAAGCAGAGCGTTCTTTTCCTGGGGCGGTAGATTGGTTCCGTAGGTATGCCCCTGATTGCCGTTGCCACGCTCACTCACGTCGTGCTTCCAGCCAATACGCTTAGCTTCGTCCCCCGCCGTGACAAAGCCCACCCTGACGGGATCGTAAACGTCGTAACCGCGGTAAAAGACCACCGGGCGATTGGCCACCGGTTCGAGCAGATCGCGCAAGGTGGGCACCGCACCATTGTGCAGGTAAGGCGCGCGCAACCAAATGCCGTCGAGCGGCGGCGATTGGTAGCATTCGATTTTCACCATGTTGGGCCGATCGATATCAAAATCCTTCACCCGCCGATTGGCTTCATCGGCCGCGGCCTGCGTCCAGGTGTCAACCCGTTCACGATCAGTGCCGATCTCGGCGAGAGGCACGGGCTTATTGGTATATTTGCCGCCGACCTCGTGGCAGGATGCGCATTGCTGGGCGTAAATCGGCCGGCCTTGCTCGGCGAGCGCCGTGTCGATCGGAAAGGGATACTTGGGCGGCGGCTGGTCACTGAGAAAATTGTCGAGTTCCTCCATGCGCTTGAGGAACCAGTCGTGGCGCTGAAATTTCCAAATCAGCCGGTCGAATGGCGTCTTGGGGTCGGGCGCGGCGCCAAGACCAAGCGCAGAGTCGATTAAGACAGAGCGAACTGCGGGCGTATCGCAACTCCAGTTGAGATAGAGGCCAGGGCCCTTGCGGATTTTGAGGTTCCAAACGGAAGGGAAATCGGCCTGCCCGGTGGAATTATCCATCGGCATGCTGGTCATAAAGTATTTCGTTAGGTTCATGGGATCGTCTCGGCCTCGCCCCCAATCGGGCCAGTGCGGACGATTCATCCAGCCGAATTGTTTCTGCTGATCGAGCAGCGCATTTTTTGTGAACGGCACGAGCACGAAGCGGTAGAGCAGGCTGTCGATAAACGAGAGATCGACCTCGCGCTTGATCTGCGCTGTGATCGTCTCACCGTTGAAACGCGGATCGCCGGCGCATTTGGCAAGAAAGCGAATCATTCCCTGCACGTCCGTAGTATGCGACGGAGCACCGGCCACGACGTGAATTTTATCTTCCGGACTGGCGCGCCAGGTGCCGGTGTGGCAAATCGCACAATTGTTCGCAATGCGGGGGAACCCAATCGTCTGCTTGGAAAAACCGGCGGGGATTTCTTTGCCTTCCTCCCAGACCAAGCCGAACGCTTTATAACCGCCTGGGCCAGGGACATATTCCGGGAAAATACGCGGCAACACGACCCATATCCAATAGGGAAGCCCGCGGGTGTTTTCCGCGCCAATGGAGCCATATTTGAAGCGCTCTTCCTCGCTCGCGAACGCCGGTTGGGGCACGACGCGGAAGAATTTATACCAGCCAAAGAGCCCCCCGGCGGCGACCAAAAGGGCCAAACAAATAAGCCAACGCCAGCAACGTGAGGAGATTTTCATAGGGAAAGACTAGACTGCACCGGTGTGGTCGCTCTGCGCGAAATGAAGCGAAGGAGAAAAATGCGTTAGAATGTTTTCAGGTACTCGATCAGGGCATCTTTTTCGCTGGACGGAAGTTCGGTCCCAAATGCATTTCCTTCGTGCCCCTGGTTGCCGTTGCCCGGAAGGTTAGTGTCGAAAGCGAAATATCTCTTGCCGTTTTCCTCAGCGACGTCGGCCAAAAAACCCACATTCTTCGAATCGTAGACATCGTAGCCGCGATAGAATGTCCGGGGCCGTTGACTGGCGGGTTCAAGTAAATCGCGGAGGTTGGGCACCGAGCCGTTATGGAGATAAGGAGCGCGCAGCCAAATTCCATCCAACGGCTGGTTAGCATAGCCGCGGGTCTTGCGAAAATGAGAAAAACGCTCTTCAGGATAAGCCGCGTAGAGCTGGTTCTGGTTGGCACAGAGCTCTTCGCTGTACGAATCGAGGCGATGGCGGTCGGTCCCGATTTTGTCTATTAGGGAGACTTGCCCGACATATTCGCCGGAGAAATCGTCGCCGCTGCGCCCGTGGCAACTCGCGCAATATTCGCGATATATCGGTTCGCCTCGAGCAGCGAGCGTCTTGTCGATGGTGTACGGATAGGATGGCGGCTTGGCGTCGCGAAGCCAGCGTTCCATGCGCTTGATCGAAGGACGGTCGAGAGTTGGCGGAATCGCGCCGGTGCCGTAGGCCGCACTGCGGTTACGTTCCTCGACCGAACTATTGTTGCCATCCCAATGGAGCATCATGCCTTGGCGTTTTCCTTGATTCCAGATCGACGGCAGGTCGCAGTTTCCCACCCACTCGCGTTCGGGCAGCAGATCCATTCGGAAATTCATCAACACTTTGGGCGGGTTAAACGTATCCACCCGACCAGGACCGGTGTCGGGCTCTCGATCCATGAATCTAAAACGATCGCGAAGGAAAATGAGCCGCTGCTGGGCGAGACTGAGGGCGACGTAGCGAAGGATCGCGCGATTGATGAAGTCGTCAGTCGTACCAAGGCTCTTCATTTCATAACTGATCCGTTCCGGTGTAAATTTTTCGCTGGTAGCACAATTGAAGAGGAAACGCTCGAAGGCTTGAAGATCCACGGTGTTCGCCGGCATGCCGGTGACGATGCGCGGCGTGCTGTACGGCGTATCGCGTACGGTGCCGACGTGGCAGACGGCGCAATTGAGGAACACCCGGTCGATGCCTTGTACGTTGCGTTTGGATACACCAACGGGAAGATCCTTGTCGGTCGGACGCGCGGGATCGAAAACAAATCCTAGGGAAGCGAAACCTTTTCGGCCGTCAGGGAGAAACTCGGGAAAGAGTTCGGGCAAGGCTTTCCAGACCCAGTAGGGGATACCGGCATCGCGTTCGCCGCCCGTCGAGCCATACTTAAAATGATCTTCGTCATTCGCATAGGTCACCGGGCGATCGCGCGTGAAACGAATATAGGCCCAGAGCCCCACGATCACGAACAGTGCCACGATAATCGGCCAAAAACGCCGGCAGCAACAACCGCACGCGGCTCGTGAAGCGGGATCCGAAGCCATGACGCAAAATCAGGTTGGAAATTTTAGGGCAAAATCGACCAAACGCGTCTCGCCCCACCAAACTTTTCCCAAATACAGTTTGTTCGCCGGATCGATCAGCCGAATCTCGTCGCGAATCTTGCGGGCGAGCAACGAAGTCTTTGAG
>Ga0075023_100000307_pt1 | contig 12221 bp, 8 predicted proteins | sample Str014_FD_71388 | JGI IMG/M metagenome (GOLD analysis project Ga0075023, IMG submission 71388) | Freshwater sediment microbial communities in response to fracking from Pennsylvania, USA - Straight Creek_MetaG_SC_2014 | ecosystem: Environmental > Aquatic > Freshwater > Creek > Sediment | place... | reverse complement strand
GTCCTGTGCCAGCGCATGCCCATAAGCGCGATCTGCGTCTGGTCGGCCAAGCCGGTCAAGCAGATTGGCGCGCAGCAGCAACGCGAGCGCGTGCAGCGGGTCAAGCGCAAGCGCCTGATCAGTAGCCTCAAGTGCTCCTGCCAAATCGGTCTCGGCGCGGCAAACTGCAGCCAGCTTGAGCCACAAATCGACGCTTGGCGACGCGCGCTCGATTGCCGCGCCCAGTAACCGCCGCGCGTCAGGCAGCGCATTGCGCGCGAGCGCAGCGTCCGCCTGCGCAATAAGGCTCTCAGCTGCCACCATCATTGGTAAGCATAGACAAAAAAAACGGCGACCCGCAAGGGCCGCCGTTTGATAAGCGTCGTAATCGTGCTTAAAATTGCACAGTCACGTTTGCATACAGGTAACGCCCGAGTGCGTCATACACCGCAGGGTAGGTGTTACCATTACAAGTAACGCCCGCGCACGAGCTTGGTACCTTGCCGCCGCTCGCACCCGAGGTCACGAGTGGGGGCGACTTATCAAGTAAGTTGTTGGCACCCAACCGCAGCGTAAACCGCTTGGCGACACTGAACGTCGACGCCAAATCAAAGTAGCTCTGTGGATTGATATGGCTACCAAACGTTGAATATGCGGGGTTATTCAAGATTGCATTGGTGCTGGTGTAATCGACATCGACCGCACCAAAATAACGCCAGCGGAGCGAAAGCCCAACACCCCCGTTGGTGTTAAACGAGACGCGCGCTTGGTGACGCCATTTTGGATTTGGCGTCCCGCAATTTGCACCAAACAGTCCTGCACAGTCGTAAGGTGTGCCAGCAAGGCCGGTATCGGTCTTCAGATTTTGAAGCGCGGTACCCACAAAACTGAGTGACAATGTGCCCAATGTCCCGAGCTTCGACGAATAAGATCCGTTGAAATCGATACCGCGTGTCGACTGACCACCAATATTCAATTCGGTATCCGTGATGAAACCATCAGCACCGAGCCAGAGCGATCCATTGCTCGGGCTCCGATGAACCAGCTTACACGCCACCGCTACGCCGTTGACGCAGGCATTGATGATGTTGTCGGCACCAATGGTTGTGATCGCATTGGTGATCTTGATGTCATAGTAATCGACCGAAAGCGCCAAACGTGGGGCAAACCGAGGTTGCAAGACCACACCGAGAGTTTTGGTTGTGGCCTTTTCTGGGGTCAAGTTCGCGTTGCCACCCAAGAAGCCGTTATATTGAGCTGCAGGGTTAGGCGTGATCTTGCCATATTGCGCAGTCGTAACGCCCGAAAGCTGACATGCAGCAAGCGACGCTGTTGGTGATCCGCCCGAACACGGATCGGAAGTGCCATCCAATGCCGTCCGTCCCGTTGCATACAACTCTTGCAAGTTTGGTGCGCGACTCGCACGATTGAGGCTCGCACGGAAACGAATGTCCTTGATCGGTGCGAATTCAAGCTCAAGCTTGTACGTACCGGTGTCGAACTTGTTCGAACTGATTTTACCTGTGTCGTCGGTGCCGTTCGTTGTATAATGTGACACGCGATAGCCGCCGTTGAACGACAGATCATAAATTGCGCCGCCACGAGCGATGGGCACTTGCACCTCGCCGAAAGCCTCAACCACGTTCAGCTTACCAGCAATGTTGAGCGTTGGCGCGCCTTGGCCCGCGAGATCGCCCAAGCGGAACTCTTGGTTGGCATTTAACACCAACGATTCCCGACGATATTCTGCTCCAACGTTGATCAACACGCCTTCTTCTGCAAACGGGCTTTTAATGCCATATTTACCGAGCTTGCCCGTGAACGACGCGTTCGCCACTTGCTCTTCATTGACGCCATGTTGTTGACCAATGCCCTGAAGATAAGTCGCGGCTGCCGGGGTTACACTGCCGAGCGTAAAGACGTTGTAGGGCACGCACGCGGGATCAGTTCCGTTGAGAACCGAACGACATTCAACCGTGCCGTTTGGCGCCGTAACGACATCCAACGCCCGATTTAACTTAATCACCGACAGATCGTTCAGATACGTCTCATTGAGCGTGGTACGACCGTATTGATAATAGGCATCATACGACCAAGCTGGACCAAGATCTCCTTTGGCTCCGATGACGCCACGAATTTCGGTATGCTCGCGATCATCAATACGCGGACCGCCTTCAACGTTACGACGGAGAAGCTGCATATAGCCTTCGTTGTAGCTGCCCGGTGTTTGCACCAAGCCGGTACCATTGGTCAGCGCACCCGTTTTACCATCGAACCAGAGCGGCGCACCGGGATTGGTGTAACCAGAGAGCGGCGATGCCGGTGCCGTGGCGGTGGCGGTTGTGAATCCCGTGATCAGGTTTGCAGGGGTGCAGACGAGGCCCAACTGCGAAGCGGACAATAAGGGATTATCGCAGTTGACCGTCTTGGTGTTACCAAAATCACCCGATGGTGCAATTTGCGCGATCGTGCGATCATCCATAAACATGGCTTCAAGATAAGGCTTGAAGGCGTCACTCACGTCATAATGGGCAAACAGACCGGCGGTGTAACGCTCATCCGGGCGTTGATAATAATTGGTTGGTGCGAAGTTATACCGCGTAAAACCAGGTGCAAATGTGCGACCGGCTGCGACGTGGTATGAGTTGCTCGTGCCATCCACGAAGTTACCTTCGGCCGACGTTCCCGAACCACCGCAGCGAATATTAGCACGCGCCGCGTCAAGCTGCGCTTGCGAGGGCTTCGCTCCACCGGCAGGATTGACGTTTTGCAGCACGCATGAGCTGTAATCACGTTGATCTTGCGTGATCGGGTTGGCCTTACGATAACCCGCGTACGCCGTAACATGACCGCGATTACCACCAAACGCGCTTCCGATTGTAAGCGTCGCATCAGTTGCGCGGCCATCGACCGAATTGCCACGCGGATATCCGTAGCCCACAAGGCCGGATGCCGTCCGCGCGTCGAGTGCTGGGGTCAGCGTCGTATCGGTGTTGTTGTGCTGATATGCGTTGATTTGGCCATCAAACTTGATGCCCGTAAAATTGGTGTCCATAATGAAGTTGACGACACCCGAAACAGCGTCCGCACCATAAGTTGCCGATGCGCCGCCAGTCAGAACGTCGATACGCTTGATGAGGGCTGCGGGGACCGCGTTAATGTCAGCCGCCGAAGTCGTTGGATCACCCGGCAGCAGGCGCCGACCGTTGACAAGAACCAGAGTGCGGCGTGGGCCGAGGCCGCGAAGATCGACCGTCGCCGTACCATCGGCACCGTTGGACAGCGTGCTTGCCTGGCCTGCAAAAACCTGGGGCAGCGCGTTGAGCAAATCTTCGACGCGAGTCGTTCCGGTCAATTTCACGTCTTGCGCGCTTACGACCGTGACAGGGGCAGCAGACGTGAGGTTTGGTGATTGGATACGCGACCCCGTAACGATGATGACATCAGAATCGGCTGATTTTGCTTTGTTTGGAAGTGCATCTGGGGTGGATTGAGCGATTGCAGCGTTGGAAAAAATCACTGCCCCCGCGATAATGGTGCCAGCCATGAGGCGGCGACGAACGCGTTGGTTTAACATATTAATATCCCTATCTAGCGACGCAATGCAATAAACGCGGTTTCGCAACCTTGCTCTTACATTAATGACAATAGGGGTAATTTGGCGTCGGATTCAAGGCAAGCGCTATCGGACACGAGCGCGAGATTGTGAAAGGTCTGTGATATTTATGTTACAGTGGTGTGGCAGATGCGATTACATCGGGTGGCCAATCTCATCATCGAGAGCCTCAATTCGCGGCATATGGTATGTTAGCGCCACCATTTGGCGTTAGATTGCATTAATTCTACATTGTGTAATTATATTATTGAACAATGTAGAATTAATGTGTACGACTCGGGCCGTGAGCGTGACGGAGTGCTGAACACTTTGTTGAGCATTGCGCGTTATCGGTCTACATTCTGAAGGGGGGTCTTATGTCATCAGCTGATTTTTCGTTGCTCACCAAACGCCGATTTGCGCCGATGTTCGTCGTGCAGTTTCTCGGCGCGTTTAACGACAATGTGCTGCGTTTTGGGATGATCTCGCTCGCGACGTACACGATTTTCCAGAATGACGATCACAAAGCGGCGATCCTCGCGTCCGAGGCCGCCGGATTGTTCATGCTGATGTATTTACTATTCTCTGCCATTGCGGGGCAATTGGCGGATAAGTACGACAAAGCGCGCTTGATGCAGATCATCAAGGGTGCCGAAGTTGTGATCATGGCGCTGAGTGTCGCCGGATTTTGGTATCAATCGATCCCGCTGCTGATGACCTGTCTTTGCTTGATGGGCGTGCATTCGACCATTTTTGGCCCCGTTAAATACGCCATTCTGCCGCAGCATCTTGGGCGCGATGAAATTATGGGCGGCACCGGGATCATCGAAGCCGGCACCTTTCTTGCCATTCTTGGCGGACAGCTTTTAGGGATGCGCATTGAGCATCCGTGGCATGCGGGTGTGGTGGCGCTCGGCTTAGCGGTGATTGGCTTTATCGCGGCCCTCGCCATTCCAAAAGCCCCCGCGCCTGACCCAAAAATGCGGATCACCCGCAACCCCGTGTTCGCCACATGGAAAGTCCTGCGCATGGCATGGGCAGGAAAGGGGACCTAGTTAGCAGCGCTCGGTATCAGCTGGTTCTTCGGAGTCGGCGCGATTTTGCTCAGCTATTTCGAGCCTCTGGTCAAGGGCACTTTGCACGCTGACAAGGACGTGGCGATTCTGTTTCTGATCATCTTTTCCGTCAGCATTGCGCTCGGCTCTTTGGTCGTCAATCGCCTGCTAAAAGGTGCCGTTGCGGCAACCTATGTGCCCGTGTCGGCGCTGGTGATGGGCGGTTGTATGATCGATCTCTGGCTCGCCTCGCTCGGTTTCATGATGAAGGTGCCGGATGGCAATATTGCCGCCTTTCTCGCCTCGCCCGGAAGTTGGCACATCATGGCTGCGCTGGTTGGCATTTCATTCGCTGGCGGCATGTTCGTTGTTCCCCTCTATGCATTGCTCCAAACCAACAGTGCCGAGGACGAACGCTCGCAAATTATTGCAGCGAACAACATTCTCAATTCTATTATCGCTGTTCTCGTTATTGGTGCAGCGACTGGCTTGTTGGCGATGGGTATGAGTGTCGCCGGCCTGATTGCAGCGCTCGGCGTGGCGACATTGGTGGTGGCGCTGGTCTCTTGCTTATTGCTCCCTGAAACCGTGATAAAATGGCTGATACGGCGCGTGTTGGCCGTGCTTTATGATGTCGAAATGACGGGCCTTGAGCATTGCCCCAAGCCGGGCGAACGCGCTGTGGTGGTTGTCAACCATGTCTCGTTTCTCGATGGTCTTCTGCTCGCGGTGTTCTTGCCCGGTAAGCCGACCTTCGCGGTACACACCGCTATTTGCAATCGCTGGTGGATGAAGCCCGCGCTCAAACTGTTCAACGCGTTCCCGGTCGATCCTACCAACCCGATGTCGACCAAAGCGATGGTCCGTGCTGTCAAAGAAGGGCGGACGCTCGTGATCTTCCCCGAAGGGCGCATCACCGTTACTGGCGCGCTCATGAAGGTTTTTGACGGGCCCGGCATGGTCGCCGAAAAGGCCGATGCACCGATCATCCCCGTGCGCATCGACGGCGCACAATATTCAAGCTGGTCATACCTGCGCGGCAAGGTGCGGCTGCGCTTGTTTCCCAAAATCAAATTGACAGTACTGCCTCCGCGCCGCTTCGTGATTGAGGGCGAAATGTCCGCACGCGCGCGGCGTGCCATCGCCGGACGCAAGCTTTATGATCAAATGAGTGAGATGATTTTTGCAACCAGCGACATCAACCGCACGCTCTGGCAGGCGCTGCTCGATGCCAAGTCGACGCATGGCGGCAAAACACAAGTGTTAGAAGACATCAAACGTGCGCCGCTAAATTATGACAAGTTGGTCGTCGGCAGTCTCGCGCTTGGCAAGGTTTTCTCCAGTCAAACCCAACCCGCCGATGCGGTTGGATTGTTACTGCCCAACGTCAACAGCGCGGTTGTGAGCTTTTTCGCACTCCAAGCCTATGGCCGCGTGCCCGCAATGCTCAATTATACCGCGGGCCTCGCAAATATCGACGCCGCATGTACCGCCGCCGGTGTACGCACAATCATTACCGCGCGCGCATTCGTAACGCAGGCAAAACTGCAACCGATCGTCGATAGTTTGCTGGCGGCTGGACGGACCGTCCTTTTCCTTGAAGACATTGCCGAGGACGTGGATGGCGTTGTGAAGCTTCGTGCGCTCATTCGGAGCGGCTATACCGATATCTTCCACCCCAAGCAAAAGATCGAGCCGAGCGCCCCCGCCGTTATCTTGTTCACGAGTGGATCGGAGGGGCTGCCCAAGGGTGTCGCACTCAGTCACACGAATTTGCTCGCCAACCTTGCCCAGCTCTCGGCGCGGATTGATTTTTCTTCGGCTGACATCGTGCTCAACGCGCTGCCGATTTTCCATAGCTTTGGCCTTACGGGAGGCACATTGCTGCCATTGCTAAACGGTATCCGCACGGTGATGTATCCCAGCCCGCTGCACTACCGCATCGTGCCGGCCTTGGCCTATGACTGCAACGCGACGGTAATGTTCGGCACTGACACTTTCCTCAGCGGCTATGCCCGGATGGCGCACCCGTATGATTTTTATAGCCTGCGTTATATCTTTGCGGGTGCCGAGCGCGTCCGTGACGAAACCCGGAAAATTTACTCCGAAAAATTCGGTTTGCGTATTTTAGAGGGTTATGGTGCAACCGAGGCCGGTCCCGTTATCGCGGTTAATACGCCGATGCACTACCTCGCCGGCAGCGTTGGGCGCTTGCTGCCAGGCATCACACCGCATTTGGATGACGTTCCCGGAATTACCGAAGGTGGCCGGCTGCGCATTCAAGGGCCGAACGTGATGGCGGGCTACTACAAAGCGGAGGCGCCGGGCATGCTCCAACCCCCCGAAGACGGTTGGCATGACACCGGCGACATCGTCACCATCGACGCGCAGGGTTTTGTGACCATCCGTGGCCGCGCTAAGCGCTTTGCGAAAATCGGCGGTGAGATGATCTCACTTCCGGCGGTCGAAGGGTATGCCGCGCAGTGCTGGCCGGGCTTCGATCACGCCGTCGTATCGCGTCCCGATCCAAAGAAGGGCGAGCAACTCGTGCTGTTTACAACCGCGCCTGCGGCAACTGGCGCGCAACTCTCAGCTTGGGGTAAGACACATGGCATCGCTGAAATCAGCTTGCCGCGCGATGTGCGCGTATTGGAAACACTTCCGGTGCTGGGAACGGGCAAAACCGACTATGTCACGATGACTGCGATGGTCCAAAGTCATTAGCGGCGCGCAACATAAAATCGATCACATCAGTGAGGCGTATTTCCGCTCAAAAAAAGCCACTCCGCCCTCAAAGTTGAAGGCGGGCTTAGCGCAATACGCCGTCATTGAGCGACGACAATAGCCGCAGGCTATTAAGCGTATGGTGAAATGTCATTGGCACTTCTAGGCTAATTTTGGGTATTAAAAAAGAGCGTAATGCTTTTTGCCGTGTGATCATATTGATGGAGAGAAAAATGTCCAAAGACACTGGTGTGCGTCCTTTGAACGCACAATTGAATGATAATCTGGATGGCGGCATCGATTATGCCATCCGCGTCGTGAACGATGTCGCATCGTCAATCCAAGCAAGCCTTGACGCGCTCCAAAATCAGGCAGCGGCCCAAAATAGCGACGCTACTAATCACGTCATGTCATCGTCGCTCGCGTTCACAAGCTCTTCGGTTTCCGATTTTCTCAACCTCAGCAAAGCACTGTTGCGCGTCGGATCGGCGCAGGAATATTTCGAAATTCAGAACGCGTTTTTCCGTAACCGCGCGGCCGCAACACGCGATCACATTAAACAACTGTCCGATGTTTTCGCGCCCCCGCAATGATTTCAGCGCCACTTAATTCGGCAAAAGTATCACTATTGGTCCGACGCGCGCTTGCTGATTGCTCCATAAGCTCGGATAAGTGAAATTCTACCGGCGAACAGCGGAGAGGATGCACGAACGATGTCAAACCTTGAGCAAATGATTGATGACTCGCGGTTCGGTGATGCCCCGCTCCGCGTTCGCCTCCAGCGCCTCAAAGAGAAGATCGATACGGCGTATCCAGAGTTTGCAGCGGCCATGGCCGTTTTTGTTGCCCGCCTTGAGGCAGCAAGCGCGGGAAGCGGTATTCCGCACGTTGGCGAACGCATGCCCAACTTCATGCTCACGGACGAAAACGGCCATCTCGTCAATTTAGAGGAATTACTGGTGACGGCGCCGGTCGTGGTAACGTTCCATCGCGGCCATTGGTGCCCGTATTGTCGCTTGAGTGTCGAGTCACTCGCGCGCACCCAGCCCAAATTAGCGCATGTGCAAATCATTGCGATTTCGGGTGACAAGCCTCGCTACTCAAAGATTTTGAAGGCTGAGGCGAAGGCCGATTTTCCGTTGCTCACGGATCTCGATCTCGGTTACGCCTTGTCACTAAATCTTGCCATTTGGTTGGATGATACGACAGCAGGTTACATTGCCGCTTCCGGCTTCGATATCGCTGCCTATCAGGGAAATCCAAATTGGATTCTACCGATTCCAGCCGTTTTTGCGGTGTCGCAAGACGGTATTATTCGCGCGCGCCACATCGATCCGGATTATCGCCGGCGACTTGACATGGAAGACCTTGTGGAAATGAGTCATTTGCTACGCTAGTTCGAGCTGCTCCGCCCAGTCGGTAGCCCGCAGTAAATTGTGCAGCACCGCGACCTCACGCGACCGCTGTCGACCCGCGACGGTATAAATCGTCACCGTCCGCCGCAGATCCAGATTGTGACAGGTGAATTTGCGCAACGACTTTGCGCGAAACGACGAGCGCGGCGCTACAGAAAGCCCCAAATTTTGTGCCAAAAGAGCCTGGAGGTCGCTCACCGTGTCAACAATATGTGCGTGATAAAGGTTTAGCCCGACCGCAGAAAGTTGCTCCTGATCGCTTTGGGTGAGGTTGAGATCGTCCAGCAGTAACAGCTTTTCGCGGGCCAGCAGAGCGGAGTCGATACTGACATCCTCGCTCAGCGCCAATTGATGCCCCACACCAACCACGATGTTATACGGCTCGGTAAACATCGGGCTGGCTTCAAGCCGATCCCAGCTCTCGCCGAGTGAATCGCTCACGGCAATATCGATCTTTCCACTCTTCAGCAATTCGCTAATCGCCGGACCTGTTCCGCGCACAATCCGAAGTTGGAGGCCGGCAAATTTGCTGAACATTTCGTTGAGCGGTGGCATGAGCAGTTCAATGTCGATCGCGGGTGCGACAGCAATTGCTAACGTCGTGATGTCTCCCTTTTTGACAGCTGTAGCGATCTCCTTGGCGGCGATCGCGCTCTGGTAACACTGTCGCAGTAACGGCAACATGCGTTCGCCCAATTCAGTGAGATGCGACAACCGCCCCTCACGACGCAAGAGCGGACCGCCAAGTTCGTGCTCAAGACTTTGAATCGCGCGCGTGAGTGAGGGTTGGCTCACATTGCATTGTTCCGCAGCGCGGGTAAAATTGAGCTCCTTGGCCACCGCCAAAAAGTACCTAACCTGCTGCATTTCCATGATATTGATCCCCAATCATATGCAGTGAGATACGTTCTTTTGGGGAAGTTTGTTACACTTTTAGCCGACGCGCGCAACTATCATCTTGGTCGCGGCAATTGTCACGCACATCGTCGCGAAGGCGATCCAGGCATATGCCCACAACAAGGGCATGCCGATAAGAATAAGCCCATCGTTTTGACCAGGGATAAGCTGGCAACCCAGTGACATGATGAAGCCGCCAGCCAGACACCGGACAATCGAGACCACCGAAATTTCAGCCCATTTCAAGCGGCCTGTTTGCCAGCCTCCCAACATGGCGCCCGCAATGAGCATAACGAACAGCACGCTGCGAAATACAGCATTGGGTACCATGCCGTGGCGCGCGACATCGGTAAGAATATCCATGTACGTCCACGCGCCCGACGTGAGCAGTAACACCAAGAACGTCACACCGATCAAAAGTGTCGCGGTGTGCGGACGGTAGTGCTCGTGGCGCCGGCCTTTAACGAATCCCGCGACAGTCAAACGCAGCACGCGGTATCCCAGAATGAGTGCGGCACCAACGATGGCCCAAGCTGGCAGTCGCAAGAGTAGCGGTGTCACGGCGAGCGGATGAGGCGACGGCAACGGTACAAACCGTGCGGTGAGGACACAGGCAAGAAAATAGCCCAGCGGAGTAAACAAATACGCCCAATCGCCGCTTCCGAGCTTCGCGATAGCACCAAAAACGCAGGCCCGGTTGATATAGGCACCGAGTCCGAGGAGCACCCCGCCTGCGATCGTCGCCCCGCCGACATCATAGCCGCGCGGCATGTAGAGCTGCCCGAAAATCAGATGGTAAACCGCGACGCCGCAACCGACCCACAACGCAGCCTCGATCATCGCGCTTAAGCGGTTAAATTTGCGTGCGGTGACGACCTCGTCAACCGCCGCGACAGTGCATGTGGCGCCATATTGAATAGCAAACCCCATGACACCGACGCAGACGATACTGAGCAGATATAGGCCAGCGGTAGGCATAAACTATTTGGTCGTGCTGGACGCGATGGACGCCGACACTTCGCTCGCCATTTTGATCGCAGCATCGCGGTCAGTCAGCGCAAATCGCCGCTTGATATAGCCAAAGTCTGTCCACGCGACCCACACGCTGCCATCAGAATCTTGAACGACAAGCATCCGCACCGGCCAGTCAAGCCCTGCATAAGGGTTTGAGGACAGGAATTGAACGCCAAGCGGAGGATTACCAAACAATAACAGCTTGGAGGCCGGAATTTTAATATTCGCGCCCTCCCCAAGCTTCGATTGATCAAATTCGGCGAAGAATTTTATTCCCTTAGCGGCGATATCCGCCTTGATATGATCAACTGTAGCATCAAAGCCGTAAATACTGTGAACACGTATGACACCCTCTGCGGGACGATCAGCAAGCGCAGCAGGTTGCGCCGACGCCGCCGTCGCCGCAACACTCCCAACCGCGCAGGCGAGAAGAAGCGAGGCTGCAATGCGCTTAAAAACAGAATATTTCATAATGATCTCCTAACTAAACAAGGGTGGATTTACGAGTGACCAATAACATCACCGGCCTCAGTTTCGTGCAAAATAAACCCGTCAAGCGGACCACTTGTGACGTCCCACGGTCTTTGCTCGATCACGAGTTTGGTATCACGATAGCCCGCTTCCCAGCGAGATTTGATCCCCGCTGCGCTGAAGTCGATGTCTTTAGTGTGATCTTCGCCGGCGAGCGGGGGCGCGACCAGGCGCACAACGTGAATGCAACTTTCGCAACCGAAGGAAGCAAGCTCCTGCGCGGTGTCCGTTTGGCGCACGTCCTCGGGAAGGCTGTTCACGAGTTGCTGCACCACGTGGCGCAATTTGTGAATCTGCTTCTGTCGCATGATGTGCGATGTCGCGCGACTGGCGTATTGCAAATCCTTTTGGCGACTCATCACGCGCGTCATCGTATCCGGGTCGGGGCCGCTTGGTCGCCAAATGTGAACGGCGAACACGACGCCATTTTGGCGCGGGTCATCATCGAACACCGCCTCTACCGGAGTATTGGAGATGATCCCGCCGTCCCAATAAAGTTCGCCATCGATTTCGACGGCAGGGAAAGCAGGCGGCAGCGCCCCCGATGCCATCACATGCTTTATCCCCACGGCCTGCTTTTTGCTGTCAAAATAATGCATATCGGCGGTGCGTACATTTGCGGCTCCCACCGTCAGCCGCGTCTTGCCCGCTTCGAGCACGTCGCAATCTATGAGATCGGTCAGCGTTGCTTCGAGTTTGGCGGTTGAATAATAGCCAGCCGTTTGTGGCGTAAGGCCTGACTTGAGACCCATATTGACGAGACTCTCGGCGAGAAATGCGGGTTGGTGTGGGGTAAAGAAATTCTGCACGCCCGACATCATCGTCGTGGCGTTCGCCAGCTGTGGCCCCCAAAAAGGGATCGTACTCATCAATGTGGTGACATCGCTGTGCTGCACACGACGCCAGAACTCGCGGAGCTTTTCAACGCGGTTCTCTGGCGCATTGCCTGCGATCAGCGCCGCGTTGATGGCACCAATCGACGTGCCAACCACCCAATCCGGATGGATGCCC
>Ga0075023_100000306_pt1 | contig 12227 bp, 9 predicted proteins | sample Str014_FD_71388 | JGI IMG/M metagenome (GOLD analysis project Ga0075023, IMG submission 71388) | Freshwater sediment microbial communities in response to fracking from Pennsylvania, USA - Straight Creek_MetaG_SC_2014 | ecosystem: Environmental > Aquatic > Freshwater > Creek > Sediment | place... | reverse complement strand
CTCCTGCAACGACGCTGCCGCCACCACCTTGCATTCCAGTTCAGGCCAATAACTTTTGCGGAACTGGCGGCTGAAGTGATTACTTGACGGCTTGATACAACATCAAAGCTGCTGCATTCGCGAGGTTGAGGCTCTCCGTGCCTCGTGTCTTCGACGGGGCACCATCTTGCGCGGCAATTCGCACGTGACATATTTGATCCGCGTGGTTGCTGCGGCCTTATTTATCCATGACATTACAAATTTTTCAGTTGCTCAAATCAACCTTGCTCACCTAAATATTACGTAGGGTAAGTCGAGGGAATCTATGAATAAATTGTTAATTTCAGGCATCGGAGCAGTTTTGCTTGGCGGGTTTTGCCAGAGCGCTTCTGCGGACACGTTGGGCAATTCTCGCGCTGTGTCTGCACCCAACGGCAAAGTTGAAATCAACGGCGGCTGGGACGGGTCCACCACAAATCCGGGAAGTTTCGATTTCAACGGAGCTGCGGCCTTCGCGGCACCCATCGGCAATGATTTTGGCTTTCAGGGCGACGTGGCCGCAGGGCAATTTGCGGGTGCAATGAATTATAGCGCTTCTGCCCATGTGTTCACGCGCAATCCTGATTCTTATCTGCTCGGCATCGTCGGCGGCGGTGCTTGGTCTGCCAATGCTTCAACCTATGTTGTTGGCCCAGAGGCCGAGCTTTATGCCGGGCCTTTCACGATTGATGGTTCTGCGGGATTTGTCGCAAAATCAGTCTCGGGCGTTTCCAGCAACACTTTCTTTGCCGCCGCTGATTTGAAATATTATCCGACGCCAAATTTGAAACTCGAACTGGGTGCGGCGGATTTTGATAATAGCAAAACAGCGCATCTCGGCATGGAGTGGCAGGTTTCCGATTCTCAACCCCTCAGTCTTTCAACGACGGGCACTGTGGGTGATAATAATTTTCTGGCGGCCAATGTTGGTGTCACATATTATTTTGGCGGACTGTCAAATACCCTGATTGATCGGCACCGCCATGAAGACCCGGCGAATTTCAGCAGGTTATTGGTGTTTTATAATGGCGCCTATCAATATGTGAATGTCGCCAACGGCTCGGTTGTGGCCACCAACGCTGGTGGCACTTGCCCAGCGGGCTATGTTTTAAACCCTATTGGTTGCGTGCCGATTTCAAAATAGTCTTTTGTTTTATGGGGCTGTTGAATCGGCTTGGTATAACATCAAAGCCGCAGCTGCTGCCACATTCAGGCTTTCAACCCCTTGCTTCATCGGGATTTTGACCTTTTGCTTGCAAGCGCTTGAAATGGAGTCGGACAGTCCGCGCGCCTCGGAGCCCAAAACAATCAGCGTTGGGGCTTGATAGAGACGGCGGAAATCTTGTTTGGCATCCATTCTTGTGGCCACGCTGTCACCCGGCCATGATTTCAGAAAATCGATGAAGCTTGCTTGTGGCATACGGCAAAGGGGCAAAGCAAAAATCGAACCCGTGGAAGCGCGCACGCATTCTGGCGCGTAAGGATCACAGCACTCACCCACCAGAATGAGGCCTGCGGCAGAGGCTGCATCGGCGGTGCGGATAATTGTGCCCAGGTTGCCGGGGTCTCTGATCTCTTCCAGCGCCAGCCAGTTGCCTTCTTTCGAAGGATGCGGCTGCCAGCGCTGTTTGAACACGGCCAGAACATCATGCGGATTGTTCTGGGCCGAAAGCTCGGCCATCACTTTATCGGTCACGATCGAAGGCTTCATGCCATCGAACATCTGCATGGGCTTGGTGGCGACGATGTTCTGCGGCTCCCAGCCCAAATCCTCGGCGCGCTCCAACATGGCGAGGCCTTCGGCAACAAAAAGCCCGGCTTCGCGACGGGCTTTCTTGTCATCCAATGAGCGGATCAGTTTGATCGTGGGGTTTTGCAGGGAAGAGATGGGCAGCACGGCATGGCTCCAGTTTTACTGCTGTAGCATAGGCCACGCAGTGTCGCTTCTGTTTTTGGATATATCAACCGTGGTCGATCTCAGCCTGTGTCACGGTATGGGCCCAAGTGAAGGTTACGGTGGCACCCGGCGCTAATGTTGACCAGATGCCGTTATTGGCTGTGGCATCGGGCGAGGCCGCTGCCCCCAGGGGGCCGGGGATCGTCAGGGTTTCGCTGGTGATGCCGCCAGCGCCCGTGCCCAGCGGCACCAGAACGGCGGGTGTTCCGTGCAAATCCTTCACTTGCACATTGGTCATCGGCACATTGCCTGTGTTGGCGATGGTATAAGTATAGGTGACAATTTGGCCGACAGAGAAGGGACCGGCGGGTGCAAAGGTTTTGCTGATGGTGAGCAAGGGCGTTGGCGCGCCGTTGTTGGTGATCGTGCAGCTGATCACATCAGCCGCTTGAATGGTGAAGTTGATGGGCACTGAGCTCAAGCCCGCGACATTCGTGCCTGCGGCATTGCTGTTGGTGCAGGTGACGCTTTGGGCATAGGCTGTGAGCAATGAGGTTGAGCCTGGGGCCATGGCCTCGGTGAGGGAATAGGCCGTGTTGGCAGTGGCGGTGAAATTTATCGCAGCTGAAGTGATGGCAGCACCTGCGCCCGTGGTGTTGATTGCGGCGGGTGCGCCGGTTCCGGTTGCTGTGAGCCTGAACTGATCTGCCGCAGCAATACGGCCCGATGCCGACAAGGCCTTTTGCAAAGTGATTTTAGGTGCATTGCCGGCATTGGTGAAGGTGCAGGTGATTTGTGCTGCCGGCAGGATATTGGCGGCTGGGATGCTCAGCACTTGTGCGGCAAGCGTGCCGAAGGTACCCGCATTTCCCGTCACCGCGGCATTGGCATCGGTGCAGTTTGCTGTCGTCAGTGTGAAAAAGGCGTTTGCCACCTCAGTCACTTGAACCGCTGTGTTGAGTGCGCTGACATTGATGGCACTTGGCGCGGCAGGAGCGGGCGTTCCAGCGACGGCTGTGGTGATCGCTGCTGGTGCCGCTGCGAGGTTGGTCACCGTGAAACTGAACGGCCCGCCGGCAGCACCGGTTGTGGTTTTGCGAATAGCGACTGTGGCAGGAATGGCGGTGTTGGTGATGGTGCAGTTGATTTGAGCGGCGGGCAAGGTATTGGCGGCTGGTACCGTAAGAACATTTCCCACCAGGCCACCAAAGCTCGCGGGATTGCCTGTGTTACCAGCATTGGCATCGGTACAGGTTGCTGTTGTTGGCGTATAGCTGGCATTGGCACCTTCGGTGATCTGCACCTGTGTGACCGCTGCTGTCACCTGAATGGCGCTGGGAGCCGCAGGTGTGGCCGTGCCCACTGCGATGGTGGTGATATTGGCGGGGTTGGATGCCAGATTAGTGGCGGTGAAAGTGAAGGGGCCGCCAAAGGAGCCCGTTGTGATTTTTTGCAGCGTCAGTGTCGTCGGATTAGCCGCATTGGTGAAGGTGCAAGTGATTTGTGCTGCTGGCAAGATATTGGCGGCGGGGATGGCCAGCAGTTGACCCGTGAGCGTGCCGAAGGTGCCGACATTGCCGGTTACTGCAGAATTGGCATCTATGCAGCTGGCCCCCGTCAAGGTGAACTGGGCATTGGCATTTTCGGAGACCTGAACGGTTGAATTCAGTGTGGTCACAGTGATGGATGTGGGTGCCGCTGGAGCAGGCGTTCCGGCTGTTATGGTGGTGATCGCTGCTGGAGCTGAGGCGAGATTGGCCACGGCGAAATTAAACGGCCCACCGGGAGCACCGGTGGTGGTTTTTTGAATGGCCACTGTTGCAGGCTTTGCCGTATTGGTGATGATGCAGTTAATTTGGGCGGCCGGCAACACATTGGCGGCGGGCACCGTGAGGACAGTGCCCGCGAGGCTGCCGAAGCTGGCGGGGTTTCCGGTGAAACTGGCATTAGCATCAGTGCAGGTTGCTGATGTGGCTGTGAAACTGGTGGTGATGGTTTCAGTGATCTGCACTTGGGTGTTGGTGGCTGTCACTTGAACAGGCGTGGGGGCCACTGGTGTTGCAGTGCCAACGGCAGCAGTTGTAATTGCGGCTGGCGTTGCGGCTAGGTTTGTGACGGTAAAAGTAAAGGGCCCGCCGAAAGAACCAGCGGTGATCTTTTGCAAGGCCAGCGTGGGCGGCTTGGGTGCGTTGGTATAGGTGCAGATGATTTTGGCAAACGGCTTTAAATTGGCAGCAGGAATGGTGATCACGCTGCCAGCCAATGTGCCGAAACTTGCCGGGTTACCGGTGGTGCCTGAATTGGTGTCTGTGCACGTGGCGCTGGACAAATTGAAATTACTGTTGGCGGCTTCGGTGAGCGTTACGGGATTGAGAATGCTTGTCACCGAAGTGTAGACCGGGACGGCAGGCGCTGCGGTGGCAGCTGCTGTGGTTGAAATGTTGGCCAGCGTGCCTGCGAGATTGGTGGCGGTGAAGCTGAACGGCCCACCTTTCACGACGGTCGTAATTTTTTGAACGGCAACCAAGGGAATGGCTGGATTGACGATATTGGTGAAGGTGCAGGTGATCTGGGCTTTGGCACGGATGTTTGTGGCCGGAATGGTGAGCACGGAGCCAGCCAAAGTTCCAAAACTGCCTGCGGGGTTTCCTGAAACCGCAGCGTTTCCATCCACGCAACTTGCTGAGGTGATGCTGAAATTTGTGGCCAAGGTCTCCGTGATGACAACAGCTATGCCATTTGTAGTCGCCGATATTGGCGCAAGGGCGGTTGGGTAAGCAGTACCCGGAGAGGCCGTCGAAATTGCCGGTGGTGCGAAGTTGAGATTGGTGGCGCTGAAGGTGAATGGTCCACCAGCTGAACCCAAAGTGATTTTCTGCAATGCAATGGTTGCCGCATTTGGTGTGTTGACCGTGTTGGTCAAGGTACAAGTGATTTGTGCGGCAGCCACAACATTGGCCGCAGGAATGGTCAGCACATTGCCAGCCAAAGTTCCAAACGATGCCGGATTTCCTGTCACCGCCGCATTGGCATCAGTGCAGGTTGCAGCCGTGGCAGAGAAGGTTGCAGCTGGCGTTTCCGTGATGGTGACGGCGGTATTGAAGGCCGTTACATTAATCGGCGTTGGCACGGCAGGTGTGGCTGTGTTTGTGGCCGACGTGCTGATGGCCGCAGGGGCTGAGGCAAGGTTGGTGCTTGTGAAAGTGAACGGGCCACCAATCGCGCTTACGGTTACTTTTTGCAATGCCACAGTTGCGGGCTTGGGTGTGTTGGTGAAGATGCAACCAATCGCATCGCCATAGGCGGTGGAGGCAAAGTTGTAGCTGGTGATTGGCTGATTGGTCGGCACCGCTGTGGGGGAGCCCGCAGCACCGTTGGTACAATTCAAGTTCGTCGTATACTGTGCCAGACTGCTGATGCTGCCGGCTGCCATTTGCTCGCTGATGGTGGTTGCCACGCCCGAAGAAAGGGTGGCAACTGCCGCACCGAAAGGCCCATTGGTAGCGCCTGATGAGGTTGCCGATGCTAGGATGCTGGCGTTGCTGGTGGCTTGCATACTATAGGTGAACTGATCTGCGACATTGGCGCGGCTGCCACTGATCAGTTTGTTGGCCGAGATGGTTGAATATTGCAAAGCGAGCATCACACCTTGCAAGCCGCCCGCGACGAGTTGCACGTTCACAGTGGTGGGGCTGAGGCTGCCAACGATAAAGGCACCCACTGTGCCCGCAACACCGGTTTCGTTAAAAGTTGCCGTGCCCGCACCACTCGATGTTGGATAAGTTGAGCCCGTCGTCGGGGGCACTTGGTCAACAATTGTCCAAGTTCCGCCATTTGTGGTGTAGGTCAGCGACTCGCCATTGTTGGTGGATTCGGCATCGGCCACCACCAACTTATATTGTCCGCTGGCCACCACGCCACTTGGTGGCGTGACTTTGATGTTCGACAAAATCAGATTAACCGTGCCACCTGTCGCCGTGTAAAGGATCGGTTTTCCGGGAATGCCTAAGAACGCTGAATTGCCTGTTGCCGCACCGCTCCACGCTGGGGCCGCCACAGCCACAATGCTGTCAGCATTGGGCGAATTGCCGCTGAGCGTGAATGAAAAAATCGAACCATCTGACAAGGTAATTGAGAAATTTTGGCCACCACCGAAAACCGTGGCGTTGTTGTAGGTGGACATATCCATCCAACAATAGGTTTGCCAAGACGGAGGCGCTGCGCCTGCTGAAGTTGCAGGGCCGCAGGTGGCGGCCAAGGCATTTGCCGTCGCAACAAAAAGCATGGCCAGCGCCACAAAGGCGAGACACATACTCCGCTTAAATGACGCTACTCCCGACATCGACAACTGACCGCAACTCTGAATTCCGTTGCAGGCGAATTAATGCATTATGGTTAGTGTCGGGTTAATTGCGTGGATTTAATGGGCCAGTTCGTCCCACCAATAAGCATTGGTCCAAGCCTTCTTTCCTGCGTGGTCAATGGCTGTCACCCGAAACCACGGGGACGGTTTTTTGAGGAGCCAGCCCATTTCCAGTGTGTTGAGATCGAAAATGGCAGAGGTGATGGCTTTACCAGTTCTCACGCAGGTTCTTGAGTTGCCGCAGACGATTGTAAGGGTATCAACGGGAGAGCAGTTGACCGCGAGTTCCTTGCCGTGAAGGCTGACGCTGTGGATTTCCGGTCCCTGGCTAGAATAGAAATACCCTGCTTTTAGTGCCTCTAATAAGTCTTCTGGATCAAGGCTTTGGGCTTTAACGTTCACCCAACCTCCGAAGTGATCTGGGGTTTTGAAATGCGCATCATCGGTGGCAATCGCGGTGAGGCGGTTTCCTTCATTCAACAGCTGGTCATGGAGATACCAGCCATTGCCCAGATCATTCTCAATTTCGCAGCCGTGGTTATAAATTTCCACGGCATGGGCGGCATCCAAGGCGCGGCCATCTTCAATCGTATAGCGCGACCATGCAGGGTGGGCGATGGCGATGAAGGCGCCCGCGTCTTTGGCGCGGCGGGCGAGTTCTGGCCCGGTTTCTTTTGGGCCGGGCGGCTTGAAATCTAAAGGCAGGCCTGTGGCCAGAATATGCCACAGCTCGCCTGCGCTGGTTTCTGGAGCGTGGAGTTCAGCCCCAATCAAAGTGGTGAAATCATTGCCACGAAAGCTGCGCGTGTCGTTGACCGGGAAATTGAAATGCGAAACGAAATGCTCTGACAGTTGCAGAAAATCATAGCCGGCATTTTTATAGGCGGAGACAACATCTGGTGTTGGCAATTTGCCGTCAGACTCATTTGAATGCGTGTGGAGATTGCCACGCCAGAAGCGACCGGGCAATGAGAAGGGTGGAAGCAAACGCACTAAACACTCATCTGCATGCCAAGCTCGACCACACGGTCTGCCGGAATGCGGAAGAATTCAATGGCTCTTGCCGATTGGTTGGCCATCATGATGAAGAGGCGCTGTTGCCAGAAAGGCATTTTGGAGCGGGCTGAAGTTCGGATGACTCGACGGCCTAAGAAATAAGAAGCTTGGCTCGGATCAATCTCCAAGCCTTTCTCAGCACAGGCGCGCAGGATAGAGGGCACGTCGGGCTGTTCCATATAACCGAACTTGGCGATCACGATGGAGGCCCCTAAGGGTGCGGTGGTGACGGTGACACGGTCTTCGTCCACACGCGGTTGATCTGCTGTCTTGATGGTGACGAACACCAGCCTGTCATGCAGAACGCGGTTGTGTTTCAGATTATGCATGAGGGCCGAGGGTGCGTATTTCGGATCGGTTTGCAAGAATATCGCCGCACCAGCGACGCGGGATGGTTGGCGACGCTCCAAGCTTTCGAGAAGGCTTTGCAATTCGACCGACTCTTTTTGCAGTTTGTTGATGAGGAGTTTGGAACCGCGCATCCACGTGAGCATCAGCAAGATAATGGTAAAGCCGATGAGCAAGGGTAGATAACCACCATTGGCAATTTTCAAACCATTGGCTGCGAGGAACGCGGTTTCAACGACGAGAATAAAGCTCAAGACGGGAATGACGACCACGCGGGGCAGAACGCGCGCGGTCCAGAAATAGACCATCGCGAGAATGACGTTTACGATCATGGCGAGGTTGACGGCGATGCCATAGGCCGATGCCAGGCTGTCGGATGATTTGAAGACGAGCACCAGTAAGATCACCCCGAACATCACCAGCCAATTGATTTGGCCGACATAGATCTGGCCGCTTTCTGTTTCGGACGTGTGAACGATGTTCATCCGCGGGAAGAGGCCGAGCGCAATGGCCTGCTGGGCAATCGAGAACGCGCCCGTGATGACGGCTTGGCTGGCGATTACGGTGACGGCGGTGGCCAGAAGCACGAGGGGCACCAAGCCCCATGCAGGCATCATCAAGAAGAAGGGGTTTTCAGCGGCTTGCGGATTGGCAATCACGAATGCGCCTTGACCGAGATAATTCAAAATCAGGCTGGGGAAGACAATGGCCAGCCACGCCATGCGAATAGGCTTTTTGCCGAAATGGCCCATGTCTGCATAGAGCGCCTCGCCGCCTGTGACGGCAAGGAACACGCCGCCAATGACCAAGAGAGCCAAACCCGGCTGGTGGATCAACATGCCAAGGCCATACATTGGATTAACAGCGTTAAAGACCGTGGTGTTGTCGGCAATATGAACGAGACCGGCGAGCCCCAGCACGATGAACCAAATAAAGGTGACGGGCGCAAAGATCGCCGCAATGCCAGCGGTGCCCTTGTATTGAAAAATGAAAAGCGTGATCAAAACGGCGAGCGTCAGGGGAACGACGAAGGGCGCAAAGCCCGGATTGATGACTTCCAAGCCTTCAATGGCCGAAAGAACCGAGATGGCCGGCGTGATCATGGCATCGCCAAAGAAGAAGGCCGCACCGATGATGCCAAGGCCTAAAATGATGCCGCCCTTTTTCTTCAGAATGTTTTGGACAAGGACCACTTCCGAAAGGATGCCGCCTTCGCCGTGGTTATCGGCCCGCATGATGATCATCACATATTTGACCGTGACAATCAGGAACAAGGCCCAAAGCAAGAGGGAGACAACGCCCAGAACGGCGGTGTTCAAATCGACACCAGCACTGGACACTGGTTTTAAAGCTTCGCGCATGGTGTAGATCGGGCTTGTGCCGATGTCACCAAAGACAACACCAATCGAAGCAAAAGCGAGCTTCAGATTGATCTTCGAAAAAATAGACGCGTTAGACGAATCCGCGTGGCTCATTTGGCCCCCGAGCTTTCACAATCATTGCAGGCCATCGTTCCCTTCAGGGAGCCGCAACAACGGCGCGGCATTCAGCAGGTAGGCCCGCCAGAGTCAAGGGGGGCCGGGGTTTAGGACGTGGTGTGCCGGGTGGGGGCTTTTTATGCACCCACGGCGCATCAGAATACCAATAGGCCAATTCTTTACCACAGCCAGTGCCGTCTGTGGGGTGCGGCTCCCACTGATTTTTGCATGCCTTCATGCCTTCAGGGCATTTCATGCGCACGTGAAAATGGAAGGTGTGGCCATAGAGCGGACGCACCTTGGCGAGCCAGGCGCGATCAGACCCTTTGGCCCAGTGACAAAGCTCGGCCTTGATGGGGGGATGCACAAAGATGCGCGCCACTTGTGGGTCTTGTGCCACGGTCTGGATCAAACGATCACGGCTCTCGGTCCAAACATCGTGGTTCAATGTCGTGCGGTTTTTGACCATTTCGATCGGCACAAGGGTTTCGCGTTCAGCAGCACTCAACACGCGGTCCGGCATGGGGGTGAACCAGATGTCCGCATCCAAACCAATCTGGTGGCTGGCGTGGCCCGTCTTCATCGGTCCGCCACGCGGTTGGGACATGTCGCCCACAAGAAAGCCGTTCCAGCCCGCTTTGGCTTTGGCTTCGGCTGAAATGCGTTCTAGGAAAGAGTCCAATTGCGGCGTGCCCCAATTGCGCTGGCGCGAGGGGCGCATCACTTGCCAGGTATCGCCGGTGACTGGGAGTTGCTGTGCGCCCGCGAGGCAACCCAGAGCATAGGTGCCGATGGCTGAGGCGCGCAGATGGGCAGGGGACTTCTCGCCGCCAAAGAGTTTCTTGGCCGGCAAAGCAAAGATGCTGAGCGCATGTGGGGCAGGCGAACCTGTGGCGAGTTTTGCCAAGCTGCCTTGATCATCGGCGGTCTGCGCCTGCGCTGCCGAAGTTGCCACAAGCAACTCCAGGAGCAATGCGAGGCGCTGTTTACTTTTTGCGGAAAGCATCAAGCGATACCACTTTGGTTGTTTCATCGCTGTCGGCTTCAGCTTTCTTGGTGTCGGCAGTCTCAGCCCCTTCGGGCGTTTCCATCTTGGGACCTGCGTCTTCTTTCACATCGACCACTTCGAACTGCAAACCAAATTGCACTGCGGGATCGAGGAAGCCTTTGACCGCTGCAAAGGGGATCACCAGTTTTTCGGCAATGTTGTCGAAGGTGAGCTCAACTTGAAAACGCTCTTCGGTCACTTGTAAATTATAGAATTGATGCTGCATGACCACGGTCATCTCGCGGGGATATTTGGCGCTTAAGCGCTCCCCAATCGACACGCCGGGATAGCGCGTGTTGAACTGGATATAGAAATGATGTTCGCCGGGAAGGCCCGATTTTTCAACTTTGCGCAAAGCATCACGCACCACGCCACGGAGCGCGTTTTGCGCAAGCTGATCATAGCGCATCAAATCTTCAGGCATTTCACCGATCTCAATCTACAATTCCGACTCGAAGCGGCAACATAGCCGCTCCGGTAGGCGATTGTCACGCTTTTGAGGAAGTGGCGGATTTCAATCTGCGCGGGCGTGTAACCTTGCGCCGCCGGGATTTCTTTGGTGGTTCCGCCGCCACATGAGGCAGCGCTGCCGCAGTTTTCTCGCGTTCAATCTTGTCAATGATCTGGTCGACATGGGATTGAAACGTCGTGTTGAACCGCTTGCGGTAGGTTGGCCAAGCCTCGCGCGCGCCGCGCATGTCAAAATAGGAAACCAGATCACCGCTGAAAGAGTCCCAGTCGTCGCCAGTCAGCGTTCCGATCTTGTGTTGGAAGAAAATGTTTTGGTTAAAGGTCAGAACAAACATGGCGTGAAACCGGAAGCGGGCCCGGTCAATGCCCTTCAACGCCGCAAAATCGCCGCCCCCGCGCACCACCAGTTCCGCCAAGTCGGCGTTGCTGGCCATGTTGTAGAGGGAACTCGTCTGGGTGTGGGAGATTTGCAGATTGGTCGCGGCGCGCACAGCACGGGCGTTACTGCGGATTTGAATGCCGACGAAGATCATCGAAGCGATCACGCCGATGCCGCCGAGGATTTGCACAATCTCCTGAAGTGTCATTGGCCAGCCCTTTGGTTCAGCTTAGTGCGGCCTACACAAAAAGGAAGGGATGGATTTCACTTTGAAATGGGGGTGGATTCAGCCACCGCGCTTGGCCAGAAAGCCATCAATGCGCTTTTGGGTTTCGGTGAGGCCGATGTTTTCCGCCATGCAGTTTGAGGCCTTGGCGTAGGCTGCCGCTTCATCCAGTTGCAATTGTTGCCAGAACAGGCGCTTGCCCAGCGCGATGGCGTCGGGCTGTTTGGCGGCGATGGCGGTGGCGACTTTCATCACATGTGCGTCCAGCTGATCAGCGGGGAATGCCGCGTTGATGAGGCCCAGTTCGGCGGCACGTTTGGCGGTGATCAGGTCCCCCGTCAGCAACAATTCCAACGCTTGTCTTGGTTGTACGGCACGGGAGAGGGCGACAGCAGGTGTTGAGCAGAACAGGCCGAGGTTGATGCCGTTGACGCCAAACTTGGCATGATCGGCGGCATAGGCCAGATCGCAGGAAGCGACCAATTGGCAGCCCGCCGCCACGGCCGCACCTTTCACCTTGGCAATCACCGGCTTTCGGGCATGACGGATTGACAGCATGAGCTTTGAGCATCGGGCAAACAGCGTGTCGAAATAGGCTTTGTCGTCATGCTGGCGCATCTCCGCCAGATCATGCCCGGCGCAAAAAATCTTGCCCTCGGCGGCGATGACAATCACGCGGGCTTCGTCATCCGCATCAGCGCGCCGCAATGCTGCTTCAAGGGCATCGAGCATCGCTTCGCTCAAGGCATTGGCATGATCAGCGCGGGTGAGGGTGATTGTGGTGATGCCGTCTGAACTGGCAGAATGAAGCAAAGGCATGAGCGGCAAACCTGCAAAGAGAAAGTGCTGGCTTCTGTTGCCAGGTGCCAGCGAACCCCGCCTTTAACTGCAAAGCCAAAGGACTTTAGATTTCGGTATTTCGCACTGCTTACGCAGCGAGAGC
>Ga0075023_100000304_pt1 | contig 12266 bp, 7 predicted proteins | sample Str014_FD_71388 | JGI IMG/M metagenome (GOLD analysis project Ga0075023, IMG submission 71388) | Freshwater sediment microbial communities in response to fracking from Pennsylvania, USA - Straight Creek_MetaG_SC_2014 | ecosystem: Environmental > Aquatic > Freshwater > Creek > Sediment | place... | reverse complement strand
GCCTTGGGCTGTCTGGCAGGTGCCAAACAATTGCCGATGACAGGCCCCACCTGGCAAGTAATGCGCCCGTCACGCAACCGAAACTGGGGCACACCGCAACTGATCAATTTTCTTGAGCGCATTTCCGCGGATGCCAAGGTCAAGTCTGGCTGGAACGGCTTTCTGGTGGGCGATATGGCCCAGCCGCGTGGCGGCCCAATGCTTTCGGGCCATGCCAGCCACCAAGTGGGCCTTGATGCCGATGTGTGGTTCACGCCGATGCCTGATCACACGCTCACCGCCGATGAGCGTGAGAACATGGTGCCCAAGAACATGGTGATCGACCACCGTCAGCTTGACTCCGATGCTTGGACGGAAAGCCGCGCCAAGCTCATCCAAACCGTCGCCAGTGACCCGCAGGTTGAGCGCATCTTTGTTCACCCGCCCATCAAGCGCCAGCTTTGCCAATGGGCTGGCGGCAAGGGCGCGTGGCTCTCCAAAGTGCGCCCATTGTTTGGCCACACCTTCCATTTCCATGTGCGCTTGAAATGCCCAGAGGGCATGGCCAATTGCAAGCCCCAAGGCACACCAAAACCAGAGGATGGCACAGGCTGCGGCAAAGAACTGGCCTATTGGTATTCAGACAAGCCTTGGGTTCACAAGCCAAGACCACCCGGCGCACCCAAGCCCAAACCCAGCCCCCCCTTGACTCTGGCAGGCCTACCTGCTCAATGCCGCGCCGTGATTGCGGCCCCCTGAAATAGGATGAATGGCTTGTAATGAATGAAAGGCTTTGGGGGACAACATGAGCCATTCTGATCGATCCTCGCAATCCAACGCGACAAAAATCAAGTTGGGTTTTGCGTCCCTAGGTGTCGTATTCGGTGACATCGGAACCAGCCCCATCTACACCATGCGTGAAGCGCTGAAACCCGTTGTCGGCGCAGGGGCAGATCTCACCCAGGCGACACTCGGTGTTGCATCTCTATTGCTGTGGGCTTTGATGCTCATCGTTACCATCAAATATGTCATCCTGATCATGCGCGCCGATAACCATGGTGAAGGCGGCATTCTGTCAGAGGTGGTGTTGGTCGAAAAGCTTTTGGGCCAAAAAGGCGGTTGGGTGCTTTGGCTCGGCATCGTCGGTGCAGCATTCTTCTTTGGTGATGCGATGATCACGCCCGCCATTTCGGTTATTTCCGCCGTTGAGGGTTTGGAAGTCATCAACGCCGAATTGTTTGCGCCCTATGTTGTTCCATTGACACTTGCCATTCTGGTTGGCCTGTTTCTATTCCAGTACAAGGGCACATCAGGTGTGGCCAAATTTTTCGCGCCCGTCACTTTTGTTTGGTTCATCCTGCTTGGCCTATTGGGGGCAATCCATCTTATGGATGCCCCGATTATTTTTAGCGCTTTCAACCCAATTCACGGCATTAGCATGTTGGTGCATCAGCCGGGCTTGGCCTTGTTGGTGGTGGGCGGTGTGTTCTTGGCTGTCACCGGCGGCGAGGCGCTCTATGCAGACATGGGCCACTTCGGCAAAACCCCCATCCGTCTGGCTTGGCTTTTTGTAGTTTTTCCAAGCCTATTGCTGAACTATCTGGGCCAAGGCGCATTGATGATCGCCAATCCAAAGGCCATTGAAAACCCCTTCTTCCTGATGATGCCGCCTTGGGCCTTGATCCCCATGGTTATTCTCACCACCATCACCACGGTTATCGCCAGCCAAGCCGTGATCACGGGGGCTTATTCAATTGCCCAACAGGGTATTGCCCTTGGCCTCATTCCGCGCATGAACATTATCCACACGTCAGAAACCGAAAGTGGTCAAATCTACGTCAGCCAGATCAATTGGATGGTGATGTTTGGCGTCATTCTTCTGGTCATCATTTTCAAAAGCTCTGACAACCTTGCTTCAGCTTACGGCATCGCCGTCAACGTTGCGATGTTGATCAACACCTTGCTGGCTATCGTTTTCTTCTGGAAAGGCGATCACGCCCATCGTTGGATTTTTGCACCCCTATTGGTCTTAATTGCGGTTGTTGAAATTTCATTCCTGGCCGCTAACAGCCTCAAGATTGCCAATGGTGGTTATCTGCCATTGTTGATCGGCGTTACGATCATCACCCTGATGTGGACATGGCGCAGGGGCATTGATCTGCTCACCACAAAATTGCGCAAAGAGTCAGTTGAGCTCAACAGTCTCTTGGAAAGCCTTGAAAAGCGGGCACCCGCCCGAGTGGCCGGGGCCGCCGTGTTCCTGCAGACTGACAATAAATACGCACCCTCCGCGCTGATGCACAATTTGAAGCATAACCGTGTGTTGCATGACCGCCTCGTATTCCTTGCCATGAAAACCGCAGATCAGCCGCGTTGGTATGATGACCGTGTGAGCCTCAAACAAGGGCCCATGGGGGCTTGGATTGTCGAAGCCACCTTTGGCTATATGGAACAGCCCGACGTTCCAGCGGCCTTGCGCGCCTGTGCTGAACATGGGCTGGAGATTGACCCCCGGCAGGCGTCATATTTTCTTGGCCGCCGTGTCATCCGCATGGCCGCGCGCAGCAAAATGCCATTCTGGCAACAACGCGTATTTATCATGTTGGCCAATCAATCAGCGCGCGCGATAGACTTCTTCCGCATTCCGCCAGACCGCGTGGTGGAACTTGGCATGCAGATGAGCGTTTAAACCAAATTGTCACAATCAACAGGTTAAGAGATTCACATGACAAATCTCTTGCCCCCGTTCAAAGCCCCCGGCCGTTTCTGGCGCGGGAATCTGCACACACATTCCAACCTCTCAGATGGTGCGCTGGCCCCTTCAGCAGTGACTGAGGCCTATCAAAATGCGGGCTATGATTTCATCTGCCTCTCAGACCATTTTGTGAAGAAATTCGCTTTCCCAGTGGCTGACACACAGACCCTGCGCAACAATCGTTTCACCACCATTTTGGGTGCCGAACTCCACGCCCCGGTGACCAGCGCAGGCGAACTTTGGCACATTCTTGCCAATGGCCTGCCCTTGGATTTTGCACCGCCCACTGAGGGTGAAACCGGCCCGGCCTTGGCACTGCGGGCAAAAGAGGCTGGCGCCTTTATCACCATCGCTCATCCTTCCTGGTCTCGCTACACGATCGAGGATGGCCGGGCCCTGCTCTCATCGGCACATGCCGTCGAGATATACAACCACGGTTGCGCCATAGAGAACGATTTGGGCGACGGCTGGTATCTGCATGATCAACTTTTGAACGAAGGTCACCCGCTCAACGCCATCGCCACTGATGACGCCCATTTCAAAACCCGCGATCACTTCGGCGGCTGGGTGAATGTCAAAGCGGAAAGCCTCAATCCCGATAACCTATTGGCAGCGCTGAAGGCAGGTCACTTCTATTCGAGCCAAGGGCCAGAGTTTCACGAGATCGCAATGAACGGCAAGCACATTTCCATCACCTGTTCGCCGGTTGATTGCATAACTGTAGTGTGCGGCACATCACGCAGCTGTGTGCGCTATGCTCAAGGCATTACAAGCGCTGAATTTGATTTGGCAACACTGGAAACCGGTTGGCTCTTGGAAAAACCATCTCCCTGGTTCCGCGTAACCGCCATTGATGCAGCGGGAAAGAAAGCTTGGAGCAACGCTTATCGCTGGGCTGATCTTGAAGCCTGAGGTTAGCTTACAGCGCTGTAATTAATCAACGACTAACCATAATCTGCTTAAACGCATGACTTAATTGTTTAAGTTGAGTGAGTTGTTGTGTTTGTAGTTTTAAATTTAGTCCGCTGGTTCAGGTTTGTAGGTGCACTGTTCGCACTCAGCTTTGTGGTGCTTGCGCAACAGGCCAACGCCTCCACTTGCGCGCCTGCAACCAGTCAAGGCACAGCACCCGCGTCCTGGCAAACTTATTGCTGGTTGGACATGTCTACCTACAACAGTGCCACTGTGTTTGGCGGTGGGCAGGCTTTCTCGATCACACTTTCAGATGGCTCGATCTTCTCGTTCACCTTGTCTGGCAGTTCTCCCAACAGTGGCGGAATCATTGCTAAGGCCGCCCCGGCGTGGAGCGGCGCTGCCGTAGGTAACACAGCCTTCTTGGGCATTCCAGGAAGCCCCATTCTCTACACTTCGGTCAATGCAACGACCGTCAATTTGACTTTGTCTAACATCAAAGTCACGCCGCCCAATGGTGTCGTGGCATCTGGCCAATATAAAATGGTGGTGGCCGATGCTGAATCCACCAACAATGGCGAGTCTCTGACTTACGTCACCAACGGAGGGCTTTGGACATTGGTTGACCAAGTGCCGCCGATTTCCGGCACAACGTACCCCTCGTCAAACGGCATTGGCACTGCAACTTATAATGCAGGCGGCGCGGCTGGCACCGTTGGTGCCTTTATCGTCGGCAGTCTCAGCCCCAGCACGATTACAGTGCAGCTTCAGGCTGGCGGCTTGCAAGGCATCATGCTCGCCGTGCAATATTCAACCGTTTCTGCCAACAAGGTAATCAGCGGCACGCGCGCCAATGCAGCTGACCAATTCACCTACGGGGTGCAAGCCACAAGCAACAGCGCAACCCTCGCCTCCGTCACAACGACGGGCGCTGCCCTTGGCCCATTTGGCGCCGCGGTGGCCACGTTGTCATCGGGCGTTGCAACCACTGTCAGTGAATCCATGGCGGCCGGCAGTGTCAGCAAACTCTCCCAATACACCACAAACTTGAACTGTGTGAACGGCGCCAGCGGTTCGCCCACGCCATTGCCAACCAACCAACCCCTCACCAGTTATAATTTTCCATCCACGACTTACGGCGATGCCATCGCCTGCACTTTTACCAACACCCCTATTCCTGCCACCGTGGCTTTGCAGAAAATAACTTCTGGGGCGGTGGGTGGGCCGTTTACATTCACGGCCACAAATCTGGCCTCAGCTCCGGCTTCCATCAGCACAACGTCACCAAATTCGGCAACACCAACATCGCCCACCGCGATCAATGTCACAGCCTTCAACACCGCTGTCACCATCACCGAAGCGGCCGTGACCAATTTTACTGCGTCATCAGCCACCTGCACGGACTCCAATGCTGCAGTGACAGGCAACCCCGCAAGCTTTGGCTCACTCACTGGCAATGTGATCACCATTCCTGCCGCAAATGTGGTGGCCGCCGCCGCAATCACCTGCACGATTACCAATACCTTCAATACGGCCACAGCGACAACGATCTCGGTGCAAAAAACCACTTTGGGCGCAGCCGGTGGCCCGTTCACCTTTACATCAACGAACTTGGCTTCGACGCCACCAGCCATCTCGACTTCGTCTGTCGGCACACCTGCGCCGGCGATTCTGGCACCGATCCCAGTTACTAACAATCTCAATCCTGTAACAATCACAGAAACCGCCGCCACCAATTTCACCATTAATTCGGCCAGCTGCACAGATGCCAATTTTGCGGCATCGGGCAACCCGTCAACGAGCTTTGGAACCTTGGCAGGCAATGTTCTTACCATTCCAGCCGCCAATGTGAAGGTCAAGGCGCAGATCAATTGCGTCTTTACCAATATCGTCAATCCGGCAATCCCGTTGGTGGCGATACAAAAGATCACGACATCGGTGGCGGGCGGCCCATTCAGCTTCAGTGCCACCAATCTGTCGGGCACACCAACAAACATCACGACAACGGCTGCTGCCACAGCAGCACCTGCCTCGCCGAATTACATTCCGGTGACGAATAACACCAACCCGGTGACCTTGACTGAAAATGCCAACACCTTTTTCAATCTTTCCAGCGGCAGTTGCACCGATACAAACTCTGGGGTTTCGGGCAATCCGGCCAGCTTTGGTTCGCTCGCTGGCAGTGTTTTCACAATTCCTGCCACCAACTTGAAGCTCAATGCCAAGATCGTTTGCACCTATACCAACGCTCCAAAGCCAGCGACGGTGGCTCTACAGAAGATCACTTCTGGCGCTTTTGGTGGGCCCTTTACGTTTACTGCCACAAACTTGGCTTCCAACCCAACCAGCATCACTACCACTCTCACTGGCACTGCCACACCAGCCTCACCAACCGCCATTCAGGTCACGACAGTCAACACCCAAGTGCAAATCACCGAGGCGGCCAATGCCAGCTTCAACGCGACCTCAGCCACTTGCACCGATGCCAATGCCAGCTTCACCGGAAACCCGGCAAGTTTTGGCAGCCTCTCCGGCACCGTGCTCACCGTTCCTGCGGCCAATGTTTTGCCCGCAGCCCAGATCACTTGCGCCATCACCAACACAGCCAAGTCTGCAACTGTTGCTATCCAGAAAACCACAACTGGCGCATTTGGCGGGCCGTTCAGTTTTTCGGTGTCAAACCTTGCCGCAGCCCCTGCGGCCATAACCACCACTGCGGTTGCAACGCCGACGCCTGCCTCGCCCACCGCGATCAATATCACCACGCTGAATTCAACCGTTCAGATTTCTGAAAACGCAAACCCCTCATTTTCGCTCACTAGCGCAAGCTGCACAGATGCCAATTCAGCGGTAACTGGTAACAGCGGCACCTTCGGCACATTGACAGGGCAATTGCTGGCAATACCCGCCGCCAACGTTCTGCCAGCGGCGCAGATCACTTGCACTTTCACCAACGCTGGCATTCCAACAACTGTGGCGCTCCAGAAAATCACCGCTGGCTACTTCGGCGGGCCATTCACTTTCACGGCAACAAATCTGGCTTCAAACCCACCCAATATCTCCACAACCGCTGTGTCCACCCCAACACCTGCCTTGCCAACAGGCATTCAAGTGACAAGCACCAACACACAAGTGCAAATTACAGAGGCTGCCAGCGCCAGTTACACAGCAACCTCTGCCACTTGCACAGATGCAAATGCTGGCGCCACGGGCAACCCCGCAAGCTTCGGCAGCCTCAGCGGCAATGTGCTCACCATTCCGGCCGCCAATATATTGCCTGCCGCGCAGATCAGTTGTTCATTCACCAACACGGCAAAGCCCGCCACTGTTGCCGTGCAAAAAACCACTACAGGTGCACCAGGCGGGCCGTTCAGCTTCACTGTCACAAATCTTGCATCGGCACCTGCGGCCATCACCACCACAGCCGTCTCAACACCCGCCCCTGCCTCGCCACCTGCTATTGCAGTCACCGCGTTCAACACCACAGTGCAGATCACCGAGGGCGCAAACTCTTTTTTCAGCCTCACCAGTGCCAATTGCACGGATGCCAATTCTGCCGTGACGGGAAACACTGGCACTTTCGGTTCGCTGGCCAGTCGCGTGTTGTCTATTCCCGCTGCCAATGTGCTACCAGCGGCGCAAATCACCTGCGTTTTCACCAACGCGGGCAATGCCCCAACCATAAGTTTCCAAAAAGCGCTGGCCGCTTCAGGCCGTCTTGCAGCAGCTGATCAGTTCACCCTCACCGCAACAGGCACAGGTGCACCCGCAGCGAAAACCACAACCGGCACAGGCGCTGCCATCACCTCAACGGCGATGAGTTTCACGGCAACAGCCAACGCAAGCTATTCACTCACCGAGGCCATGGCTGCGGGTTCATCATCACTGATCACCGCCTATTCCAAATCTGTTGCTTGCAGCAATGCCAATGGCACCGGAACCAATGTTTCTGCCCTTGCCACTGTGCCAATCACTTTCACCGCACAGGCAGGTGACGTCATCAGTTGCATCCTCACCAACAATGGCACCGCCACGCCCAATCTCACGATTGTCAAAACCGCATCCCCTGCTGGCCCCATGCTGCTCGGCCAAACCATCACCTACACTTACGTTGTCAGCAACATCGGTAATGTGTCCATGACAACTGTTAAAGTGAAAGACATGCACGGCTCACCCGCAACACAAGTCTCGTTGGGCAGTGGCGGCATCACCAGCGAAACGCTTTCCACACCCGGGCCATTGGGCGCTGGCGCATCACCAGACACAACAGCAGGTGACGGCATCTGGACAACCTTGGCACCCGGTGCCGCAGTCACCTTCACTTATGTCTACACTGTCACCCAGGCAGATATTGACCACGGGTGATTTGCGCAGCGTGGAAGTCATGATAGAGCGGGCCAGCAAAAGGATCCCAACGTGCTTCCCATTTCTTCAACTTCAAATGCCACCATCAAACTCATCCGCAGCCTTGATGATAAAAAGGGCCGCCGTGAAGCGGGGATGTTTCTCGCCGAAGGCCGTGCCATGTTGCAGCGCGCCGAGGATTTGGGTTTTGAACCAGAGCATGTGATTGCCACCAAACGCCCCTTTGTGTTCGATGAGGTGAAGCCTTTTCTGGTCACTGAAAAACTGATGGCGGAGCTCTCGGCCCATAACAACCCACAAGAAGTTCTGGCCACATTCAAACAACGCTGGCAGCCGCATCCAACTAAGGATGGCACGTGGCTGGCCTTGGAAGATATTCGTGATCCGGGAAATCTAGGCACCATCATCCGCACCGCTGATGCTGCATCTGCTGCTGGCATCATTCTCGTGGGTGATTGCTGTGACCCCTATGCGCCAGAATGTGTGCGTGCCACCACAGGTTCAATCTTTGCCGTACCATTGGTAAAAATGCCCACGCCGCAATTTGTTGAATTTGCCAAAGCCTGGCCGGGCACCACAATTGCCACTCGCATGGACGCCAAGACTGATTACAGAGCGGATTGCCCTGCCCCTCATCTCATCGTGTTGGGCTCAGAATCCAAAGGGCTTTCAGATTTAGTTTCAAGCGCTTGCAGCAGGAAGGTGAAAATCCCAATGAAGCAAGGCGTAGAAAGCCTCAACGTCGCCACGGCGGCGGCGCTGATGCTTTATGCGGCTATAAAATAATAACTGTCGCGCGCTTTAAATCGGCACGCACCCAACGGGATTGAGCACATAACCAGTTGGGCAAGTACCGCCATTTTTGCCAGTACCAGCAACAACTGATCCCGCAGCAACGGTGACGTAACGATAAGCGCCGTTATAATAAACCAACAACTGGCTCACATTCGCAGGGTCTTCGTGGCGGTGGCGATCGATCAGTGTCTTCGAAGTGCCGCCGAAATAGAAGGTCAGGCCCACATTGGCTGAAATCAAGTTATTGTCCCCAACCATGCCAGTCGTTGAAACGGTGAGAGGCATGGTATCAGAAACTTGCCACTCGGCACCCAGATGCGCCGTTTTACTGCCTGAGAAAGTGGCCGCACCCAACTCCAATTTCAAATTGGGCATCGGGTAAAACTTGATATCCGCAGAAGCCAGATAGTTGCCGCTGGTGACACCGGCAGTCGTATTGTTCACATAAGCCGCTGCACCACCAAGAGTGAAATTGCCCGCATAAAGTTCTGCCTCAGGCCCAATCACATAGCTGGAAGAAGTGCCAGTCCACACACCGCCGCCAACAAGACCGATGAGGTAAGCGTTAGGATCGCGGTTAAACAAATGGCCCGCAGCGCTATAGCTGGTTGTGCCGCCAAAACTGCCAGTCGCAACGTCGCCCTGAAATCCGAAATAATCACCGAGTGGAACAGCAAATGCAGCAGAGCCACCAAAATCAGCCGTACCAGAATTGCCCGTTGCAGCATCCCACCCGCCAGTGATCGAAACTTTGCCGTTTGGAGCAGAAACAGCGTTGTTGTTGGTGTTTTCTGCAAGCGCAGATTGCGCCATCGCACAAAGAGAAGCCCCAACCAAAGCGCTGACTAATGTCCGATTCATGAATTCCTCCACTGCCCTAAGTTGTATTAAAGTAACATTGATTCCGGGTGTAAGCAAGCACAATTTGAAATAAATCTTATTCGTCAACGACATACTTAATAAGAAATTGCACAAAATGTAGCAGCCAGAAAAGCAAAAGCCTCAACGCCGCAGCAACGGCTTTGAGGCTTTATGCGCAAACCTAGCTAGCTTTTAGCAAGGCGTAGGCACGAAGCCGATCTGAGACTGCACCGAGCACTTGAATGGTAATTTCACCACCTGCTGTGTCACCGGCGCTGCATTGAACGGCCCGCCTGTGCCGCTCACAATATCCAAGCTGGTGTTGGCTGGATCATATTTGCGGTGACGGTCAACCAGGGTGGCGCCATTGCTCCCGAAGTAAAACTTCAAGCCAGCCATTGCACCCAGATATGAATTGTCACCAACCGTGCCTGCCAATGTGAGCGAGAGCGGTGAAGCATCTTTCACTTGCCATTCAAGCCCAACATGGGCCGTGTTATAGCCAGCGACATCCTTGGCCCCCAACTCAATGCGCAAATTTGGTGTGGCATAATAAGCTACATTGCCCTTGCCGTAGAATGATGCGGTGCCAGAGCCAAACAGGTTCTGCGACATGACGGCAGCGCCACCTTCAAGGGTGAACCGGCCCGCATAAATTTCAGCTTCAGGCCCGATGTAATAACTGCCCGATGTGTTGGACCAAACACCGCCGCCAATCAGACCCAACAAATATTGATTTGGATTACGCGTGAACAAGTGCCCCGTTGTGCCAAAGCTGCCTTGGCCAAAGCTGCTGTTGGCGGCAAAGTCTGCCTGAAAACCGAACTTGTCGCCCAGCGGAACCGAGAATGCCGCGCCGCCATCAAGCCCAACTTGGCCAGCCTGGCCATTCTTGCCTTCAAACCCGCCGAGCAATTCAACCTTGCCATTCGCAGCTTCAACCGCGCGCGTGACGGTTTGGTCAGCCTGCATGTCAGCAGCAAATACTAAAGTACCAGTGGCGCACAAGAAAGTGGCGCAAAGCAATAACGTCTTCATTTTAAACCCCGATTCACGCCCCCGCGTATGTTCGGGATAACAGAACTTGAATCTGATACAACCCACCTGAAGTTGAATCGAAAAAGCCTCAACGTCGCCGTTGAGGCTTTATGTAAAAAAGTAGCCGCAAGTGTGTACTAGCTGTTGAACCAATTGGACGCCGTCGGGCTTATGCAGCCACCGACAACCGCATAATCTGGTCCAGATGGAGGAGCAGAGCTGAGGTAATTCGAAGGAGCCGTAGACCAACCGCTTGGGCAGGCCGCAGGTGGTGCAGATGATGGCGTGAAAGCCGCAGCCCCACCATTGGAAATCAATTCAAGGCTGGTGTTCACTGGGTCAAGTTTGCGGTGACGATCAACCAGCGTCGAGCTGGTGCCACCAAAATAGAATTTCATGCCGGCCATTGCGCCAGCATAAGAATTGTCACCCAGCGTGCCTTCAAGAACGAATGAAATGGGAGCGGCCTCTTTCACCTGCCACTCCATGCCAACATGGGCAGTCTTGAAGCCAGCCAGATCTTTGGCACCCACTTCAAACCGAAGGCCCGGTGTAGCGTAATAGGCCGCAGTGGTCTTGGCATAAATCGTTGTGTTGCCCACGCCCGCCAAGTTTTGTGACAGCACAGCGGCCGTACCTTCAAGGCTGACCTTGCCAGAATAAATTTCAAATTCGGGGCCAACATAATAGCCACTGGAATTATTGCTCCAGATGCCGCCACCCACAACACCCAACAAATAGCTGTTCGGATTGCGTGTGAATAGATGTGCCGTGCTGCCATAAACAGCGTTGCCGAAGCTTGAGGTGACGGCAAAATCAGATTGAAAGCCAAATTTGTCACCCAACGGCACAGCAAATGCCATGCCACCATTCAGACCAACTTGGCCAGCATTGGTGTTGTTGCTTTCAAAGCCACCAAGAATTTCAACTTTTCCATTGGGCGCTTCAACCGCGCGCGGAACAACTTGGTCAACCTGCACATCTGCAGCCTAGGCAGCAGAGCTCAAGGCACTCAATAGTGTTGTGGCAAGGAAAAAATATTTCATAAAAACCCCGATTCTTGCCCCCGCATTTCAATGGGGTTAACAGAACCCACGTTTCCTACAACCCACTTAAAGCTGAGCACCGCAACCACAACGGAAATAACTTGCTTATGGTTGATTATATTCGCTTAAATCTCAGCACCCTTGCCTTTCTGTCGCCGCGCTGCCAACCCTGCTTCAGCCATGGATTCCACCCGCACCAACAAACTCTTCGGCATCGGCCTGATGCTCACCGCCATGTTGCTATTTCCTTGCCTTGACGTGTTGGCCAAAACCCTAGGCGCGCAGGGCCAACCCGTGATGCAAAGTGTGTGGTCGCGCATGGTATTGGGCGCGGTGCTCACCCTGCCCCTGCTGGCACTGCGTGAAGGCATGAAAGGCCTCACCCCGCAAGCCATCCCCCTCAACGTGTTGCGCGGGCTGGCCATCATTGCGACAACCTATTTCTTTTTCTCGGCGATGAAGTTTCAAGGCATCGCTGAAACGCTATCGCTCTATTTCATCCAGCCGATTTTGGT
>Ga0075023_100000300_pt1 | contig 12313 bp, 26 predicted proteins | sample Str014_FD_71388 | JGI IMG/M metagenome (GOLD analysis project Ga0075023, IMG submission 71388) | Freshwater sediment microbial communities in response to fracking from Pennsylvania, USA - Straight Creek_MetaG_SC_2014 | ecosystem: Environmental > Aquatic > Freshwater > Creek > Sediment | place... | reverse complement strand
ACACTGCCCGTGCCAGCGCGATAGACCACGCCTACCGTGTCGCTCATGAATGTATCGAACATGCTCATAGCTGAGTTGCCGCTAACCACAACACGCCGCCGCCGATTACAAGCGCCGCAACGTCGGTTTGCTGGGTTAAATTGTTCGTGAGAGCCGAAGGCAAAATCGGACTGTTGGTATTGCCCAGCGTGAGATCGGCTATACCGACCGCGACCAACAAACCGCCAATCACAAAGGCCGCGATTTTCATGCGCCACCCCGTTTTTGACTCATCAGCACCCAGACAACCGCCGCGCCTAGCACGATGACCAGGACTATCGCGGCATTGTTGGAACTTGTTCCTGGCGCTTTCGTACCGGGAGGCAAAATGTTTTGCGGATATACCGGCATCCGCGACGGAGTCGGAGCGGAGAAACCGGCGACCACACCCGCGATTTCCGATCCCAATTGAGTCGCACTCTGCAAGGCATTCGAGAAATCCGCACTGGAGCCGCCATCATCGAAAATATCCATCGTGGGATTCGATGCGACGGAGGACATACTGAAATCGGAACTGTCGAAAGAGTCAAACATTTTAGTCGGAACCTCCCAAAGCGATTGCCGCAACCAAAAGCAGAGCCACACCAACTAACAGAGCGGCATGTGAACCCGAAATACTTGACCTGGTTTTGTAATTCGGATTCCCATTCGCCGGGGGAAATCCAGGACTCGCCGCCGCCGATGGAGAATGCAGCAAGGTCGCGAACGATGTCCCGAACTTGTTAATGGCGGAAAACAAACTGCTTTGCCCGAGCGTATCAGAAATTGGAATCGAGGAACTGTACTGACTGAGCGCCGAGCCCGAGCCGTTCAACGATGGACCGCTGGCACTGAGATGAGGCGACGGATCGGAAACGCCGCTCAAACTTGTGTCGTGAAAAAAAGAATCGTAATTGGAACTTTGCGGAAGATCGGTGATCCCGCCCGCATAGGTTGTGCCATCCGAAAAACTCAAAGCGACATCGTTACCCTGCAATGGAGTTTCCCCCAGAAAATCGAGCGAGAACGCATCCGAACCGCTCAAATCGAGCGCGGAATTATCGAGGCCATTCCCGAAGGATTCGCCGCCGCCATCGCCGAAAATTGAAGGATCGTCCAAGCTCGTGTCCACGATTCAACCTCGAAAAATCTCAGCGCGAGCGGAGAGTCAAACCCGCGCCGAGAATTGACAAACGCAAAACAACAAAGCTATGACGACAGACCAGGACGGCCCAAGAGCATTTCTTGGATTACTTCCGCAATCTGGTTTGCCGCCGCAGTCACATCGGAATCCAGCTCAAACTTTCGCGCCGCTGTGAGTTTGGAGGAGGGGAAGGCCGCTTTCGGATTGGCAGCAGCAGGCCCGATGGTCGAGATGAAATCAATCATCCTGTAACCAGTCGGAATGTTGCGCCCGTACTTACGCCCGAGATAGTCAACCGCCACAGTATCGCCATTTGGTCCCTGGAAGCGCAATGAGCGAACGTCCATCGCGAACGTTGTACGCGTTGCAATCGTGTCGGAGAGCGAAGTGAATGCAATCACGCCTGCCGATGTGGCCGCGAGCTGTGTTCCGAACTTCGCGAAAATCCTGGTCGTATCCTTGCCAACCGTGAGGTCTGCAAGTTTCAAACCGGAACCGCTCACACCGGAAACCGTTGCTGTCGGTTGCTGCGCGTTGGTTGTGCGGAAGGTGATCGCAGGCCGAATCTTCGCCATGAAATCTTTCGAGATCAAAGGCCGTTCGGAATTGATCTCGATTGTTCCCACGCCCGCCGCCGAACCGAAAGCCGTGACCGTTCCACCGTTCGCAATGCTCGCGAGCGTTACGCCCATCGCGGTAACGTCTGCCGTCTTTACGTCCATGTACAAGTTTCCCGCCCAATCGGGACCATGCAAGCAATAGAAGGGAATATCGCCGCCGGAAAGATCGGGAGGAAAGAGCGGAATCGGCAACACAAAATCGAAATCGTTGGTCGCCGCAATCGCGCCCGACAAGGCCGCGCCTTTCGTCAAAGCGCCGCCGTTGACGGAAACAGCAAAGGTTGGAGCGTAATTCGGATAGACAATCGCCATGTACTCCGCCATGGTTTCGCCGGTTACCTGAATCGGAACCTGCGCTCCGTAGCGTCCATGCTGTCCGCGAAGTGTCACCTGCTGAATCAGAGAGAACAACGAAGTGCTTTGCAGCAAAGACGGACCCGTTCGGAACGTCACCGCGCCCGCGCCGACGGTAATGCGTCCACGCATATGCAATGGGAAAAACGAAATCTTCCGATCCGTTCGCAATGCGGTTGGAGTCGAGAGCACGCTCGTGTTCGCCCAGTTCAAACTTTGCTCAACCTCCGGTCCCTGGTCGCGAGTCGAGCGAGCGAGCAGAGCTTGAAGATTCGCTCTTGATTGTGGAGCCGCCGCAACCGCAGGAGCCGCTGCCGCCGCCAGCGAAATTCCGTGAGTGCCGTACTGGTGCGTCATCAGAAACCAAGCCGCGACCACAAACAAAATCGGCAAAAGGTAAGGCACGAATGCCAGACCAACAAGCGCAAGCTGCCGCGCGCTCCGCTCATACTGCATATTGCGATAAAATTTCCTCGTCTCACCGCCGCTCCAATCGTTTCTCATGTTCTCCCTCGTTTCGATTTTGGTTTTCTGCTCATCACAATGAAGCGAATCTCACCGTTGATTTTGCGCCGAATTGTGAAGCCGTTTTTGCGCCGCTCTTTCCGTTTCGCCTTCGCGGGATGGTCGAAAGCCTCAAAGAACCTCGCACCCCGATCCCGCTTAGGCGTTGGGTTGAGCCGCAGTTGTAGTGCCCGCGATCATCGGCCCGATATACGTCCAAGCGACGAACGCTCCAACGATTCCGATTCCGAGCGCCACTGCCACGATTGCAACATCGCTCGCATCCATAAGCTCCCCCTTTCCTCTTGCCGGTTTTTTTAGACCAAAAAACAAAAGCTCCAAGCCACCCGGCCTAGAGCCTCGATTGCGTCGCCCGCGCAGGCAGCAGGCTCGGAGCCATCGCGCCCACCATCAGCGCGAGTAAGGCCGCGATCCCGCCCAGTGCAACCCATCCCGCGAAGCCGACGCCCGTTTTCGGATCGCCGTCAAAAATGTTCTTCATGCCGGACAACCTCCCTTTCCTCAGCCATCAGATAAAACCGCTTAAGAACCTGAAAAGTAAAGTACCTAACTAGGCACCCCGCTTGATCGAGAACGGTTTTTTGCCGTCCTGCTTTTTGGCGATTTCCGCCAACAACTCCGTTTTGAGCGCGTCAATCGCGGCTTTTATGCGCTTGTCGCACTCCGCATACACCTCTTCCAATGTGACTTCATCACCGGGCATGGAGCCTCCCTATTCAGTTGTTTCGGCTGGTATTCTTTGGCTGGGAACCGCGATGGCCGCAATAATACTCCCACAGTCAACCGAAAGCACTTCTTTTTTCGTGGCCACGTCCCAAACCAAAAAATCGTGATCCTGAAATTTGGCAACCTTCCGAGCAACCTCAACCCCACAGCGGTCCTGAATCGTTTCGAGATCGCGAGGCTCGGAATGAGCGAAGAGCACGAAAACATCGGTCGCCGCCGTGAGCGCACGCGGGCATTCGCCTAAGCGCTGCGTGGTATAAAGCATGTCCACGTTGCGGTGACGCCCCAGGCGCATGAGCCGCTTGAATTTTGGCGGGGCATAGTTCGGAGAACACCCCAGCATTACCACTTCCTCAATCGCAAACATCATGTTGCCCTGGTCGTAAACCACGGCGCACACTTCGGAAAAATCCGTTTCCTCATCATCGGTCTCGGGAACATATCGCGCCATGAAAGTATCGTAAGTGTACGATTCCATCAGATAGATGCACGCCTGGTCCAGCTCCTCGAAAGTATCGGGCACCCAGCGATGTTCTCCCATCGTGTCATGCAAAAATAAACGTGGACACTGCTGGAGAATTTCCCGCGCTTTGAAACTTTTCCCCGATCCCTTGCGGCCAGCGCACGCAATGATCCGATTTTGCTGCTCAACGTTTGGCATGAATCCTCCTGCGAATTACGGCCTGGATTCGTCGCACGGGATTGTTAAGACAGGGCAGGCACATCCACACCTTGCAGAGCGAACAGAAATAACAAATTTTTTGCGAGCGATCCTTGTCTAGCAGCTCGCATACTTCGCAGATTTGAAACGAGGGATTCATCCGAGCGATTCCGCCTCGAAACTCTGCGGAGCCGCGAAAGGGACCGGAATACTCGGAGCGGGAAAATCCGCCGGACCGGGAGAAGGCGGAGAAGGAACACGAACCGGACCGGGCGCATTATCGGGAGGAAGAGGCCCGCGATTTTTTTGCTGAATCTTTTTTAGTTCATCCGTTGCCGCGAGGAAATTTTTCTGCGTCACCGCGCTGAAGATGGAAAAGAAAATTATCAGCTCTTGATTATCGCGCAGAAGTTTCGGAGCCATCCGATCCGCGAGTTTCGCGGTCGGCTTGGCCAACATATTTTTTTGCTCCTCCGTGTATCCGAGCAATCGCGCAACCTGCGGAGGCCAGCGCAGCACCAGGCTCGCGACCGATTGATAAATCATGCTCATCCCGTCATAGATCGCCTTCATCTGCTCGGGATCGAAGTTTTCCTTTCCCGTCAGTCCGAACTCTTTCAGGAAGTCGGGATCACGGAACATTTCCTCGAAGGCTTTGCGACTCTCCGAAGTCATCTTGTCCCATTCGATTTTTCCATCGGCGACGCTCAACAAAACTTTGTTGCGCGTTTTCGCGCCGGAGGGAGCGCGAGGCGGAACCAAAGGCCGTACAGCGCGAGGCGCACTCGCGGGAGGAGCCGCAGCCGCCGGAGCGGGAACGGGAGCCGAAACGGGAGCCGGAGAAGTTTTCGGACGAACAATTTTTGTCATGATGAGCGCACCTTAACACGATAGCCCTGAGCCTTCCACCACAAAAGATAGCGAGCGCCGTTCGGCCCGATGTTGTAAATCACTCTGCCCGCTCGATTCCGCCCGCGTTTCAAAAGCCCGTTGCGATGATAATGCATTAGATACGACCAGGCCGCTCGCTGCGGAACAAAATCCGCGAGCGATGCGTACTCATCAGGCCGCAGAGCGCCATGTTCCACGAATAATTCCAACATCTGCACCTTGCGCTGCGAGTCTGCGGGGTTCCACGGCATGAGAGCGAGTTTATCAAAGCATCAACAAAATCGGGAGGTAATCAAGAAGGTACTCTAAGGTGTTTTTACTTGTGGAAAACTTTCTTGCTTTGATTGTTGACAATCATTATGCTTGAGTCCATCATGTCTCTGGTATGGATGGATCAGCGCAACGACTCGCACACGCTTTACATGAAGCGGGAGCGCCACCTTCTATGTATGCGCGTGCTCTGCTGGGTTACTACGACGATTTTCAAAGCCCTCTGTCCTTCCCAAAAATTGCTCTGGTAGATCAATTGGAAGCGATTGCGATGCACGATTTTGCTTGCCGCGTGATCGCCGGAGAATTTGACGCGACCCGGCAGGAAGCGGAAGCCTGGTTTCGCGAGAAACGTGATCGCCTGCGCGAGTGGAAAGACATTCGAGAGGAAAAATCAAAATGATAATGCCGACTTACATTCTCGTGCAGATCGCTCACGAGGTTGACGATTTTTATGGAGGCGAGGAGTGGAATGTCGCGCTTTCCACAATGGCCACTGAAGACTTTCAAGAATGGCATATCCTCATGATCTGCCAGATCGTCGCTCGCGCCGTCGCGACGCTCGATTGCGAAATTAAAACACCGGAACTCGCGCCACCCACAACAAAACCTGAATGGTTCACGATTGAGAACATTCCCCTGCTCGGTTTGGGAGTAACCATCGGAAAATTTTGTCGGAGGTTACTTCGCCGTGCCTAAAAGCGGAATTGCCGCACAAGTTTGTCCCTGCGGATCGGGAGTCCGCCCCCATGTCGCGCTTTCCATCCAAGCTCGCTCGCTTCATGTATCCGAACGCGTGGTCAGCTCGCTCGAAACTGTCTATGTGTGCTCTTCCTGTACCGTGCAACTCGCGCAACGTTTGAAAAGCGGGAGCAGTTTTATCGCGGATGGAGGAAGAATCGGCGGAGGCGGAACTCGCGACCGAATTTTACAAATTTCTGCGGGATCGGTCTGCGCCGTTTGGGAAGAGATCGCAGACCTGGTGCCCGAATAGTTTTGCACTCAATTTAACCAGAGGAGAAAACATGCCAACCGCAACCACAGCGTCGCTCGAAAAACCGATGTCGCCAGAGGAGGGATGGAAAACCATCGAAGCACCCGAACTGTATTCCTTCGAGAAAGCAGGCGAGCAGATCGCCGGAATTCTCACGGAAGTTTCCCATGTGGAAGTTGGAGAACCGAGAAAAAAGGTAGTGCAATATGTGCTCGCTGCCGATCAGAAGGTTATCAAGATTCTCGGAACCTATGACCTGGTACAAAAGCTCACGCGAGCGCACATCGGCTGCATGGTCCGAATCAAACTGCTCGGAACCGATCCGAGCATTGCACGCAACGGCAACGCGATGAAAGTTTTCCACATCATGATTAAAGGCACTCCCACACACCAGGCGAGCAGCCCAATCACGGATGAGGATATTCCTTTCTAGGTTTACGCTCCGCGTGTCGCGTTGCAGCGGACGCGGGAGGATACTTCCCCAAGGTTAACCCTCCCGCGATTTTCTACCAGGACTCGAGCTTCGCGTTACTAATTTCAGTGCTGAGTTTTCTTTACAGCTTCACAGCTCTGAACAGAGCCAAAGCAAACAACATCCACCAATCGGTCACGCTTGCACCAGGAGAAACCTTCTGTTCTGATGACGGTAAACTCTGGTGGAAATCTCGAAAGGATGGCCAGTGCTACACCGCTGACAAACCATGAACGCTTTCGCCCTCTCCCTCTTGCTAAAAGCAATGCTCCCCAAGGGTACTTTTTTCCTGGTGGACTCCGCGAGCAATGTGCTGCTCAAAATTGAAGTCTCAACGCGCAGCAATCTAATCAGCGTAACCGATAAAGACGGCCAACTTATCGGAACGTTTTCATGGCCGGGAGGCGTCTAATGCAGAAACAATACCGCTTGCGCCTGGTGCTCGAAACCAGGGAACCGGATACCGATCTCAAATGGAGTGAGGAGCAAACCGGGAGAGCTTTCGAGCTGGAAGCAACGAACGCTCGCAGGATTTTCGCCGCCATTGATCCGAAGATCACACAAACGATAGAGCTGATCTATCTCCTAGAACAATCAGCAAGGGAGGCCGAGCTTGGAAGGAATGGTTAAAGTCGAAATTCCCGAGTGGCAATGGAATATGATCGCCAAAATTGCGAACGCACTAGGCACGGACGGAGAGAAACTAATTGCCAGCATGTTAGCAGGCGCACTCCTCCCCTTACAGGCGAAAAAGTTTTTCGGAGGCGCACAATCGTGACCATCGTACAAACTCAAAAGCAGATCACAGTTCACTGCCCAACCTGCGGACACTTCCGCAGCCGTCACACGAAAGAGGACGGCTGCGTTATCTGCGCTTTCGAGATCGCGAAAGGTTGGAGGAGCGGCCTGATTTGCGGGGAGCTTTTTCCCTCGCGCCTCAACCAATCTGAATTAGACCAGGCCCGCGCCGCCTCGAAAGACGCATTCGCCGGAACTACCAGGTGCGCGACCTGCCTGGAAATCTGGTGGAGCCATAACGGTTACTTGTGCCCGAATGGAATGACTCTGTTTGTTCCCTTGATCGGAGGCGATGCCTAATGAACGTCAGCCTACAACTATTGACGCTCCTACAAGAGCAAGCCGCCCTCTCCCTGGTGGATTCCATGAATCAAAAGCTAGAGTCCTTGAATTCTCCAACGCGGTTTCTGCTCGGTACGTTTCGTGTGAATGATGAGGGAGCTATAGGCTACGTCATCGAAGAACAAATTCTGTAACCTCTCCCCAAGGAGGCAACGACGCATGATGAGTTTTCTAGTTGGAATTGTCATAGGAGCATTGATCGGAAGTTTACTCACTTTCTGGTTTCACGCGATAGGAAGTGCGGATCGCGAGTCTGGTGCTGCGCTGGCCTCCAGAGGTTGCCTATTCCCTAACCATTCCCCAGAGACCTATTGTTCATATTGTAATTCCCGACAGGCGCCGCAAGGAATCACCGGGAAAAAGTAGCTATGAAAATACGCTTAACACCAATCAAAACATTTGGAATCCGAAACACTTGGATAACTTTGTGGATAGATAACAAATGTTATTGCAGATTTGCTTTTCCATGCCCAAACCCTCCAGCAACGGGAGAGGCTTGTAAAGCACAACATATTACTCATTTAATACTGATAGGAAAAGCAGGAGAGCAGCAAAATGCACCACTCTCCCGCTGCTAGTTACGCCGCCGCAGGCGCAGCCGCAGATTTTTTGCGCTTCGCACGTTTCGGCTTTCGAGGCGAATCCTCATGCCCTAGCAGTTTGAGCGAGAGCTTGAGATTTTTCGCCAACTTGAGCAAAGTTTTTTTCTCATCTCGATTCACAGAAAGCCGCTCGTTTATTCCCGCGAGCTGCTTTTGCGTTTCTGATACCAAAAGTTTAGAACTTTCCACGGTTCCACCTCCGAGGCCCGATTATAATCTTCCGGTTTGCAACTGTCCGAATTGCGGAGAGCGTTTAGATGATGCCATACTCGCTCAGGGTGACGATCCAACAGCAACGCCTGGTGATTCCTGGTCAATCTGTTTTTACTGTGCCACGATCCTGATTTTTGATGAAGACACACTCCGCCGCCCGACCATCAAAGAATGGAACAAAGTGCTTGCTGATCCGCCTTTTTTCCTCGCCCTGAAATCTTCCCAGCGTCAAATTGTGCTTTGGCATCTGCTAAGCGAGATTCAGAAACGGGAGTTTGATCCTAACCGTCTCCCGAACTGAGAAAATCGGGAGCACAGTTATCCGTACTTATAGGCGAGCCTGTGAAGGCCCCTCCCTCAAGCACTTTCGCCCTTCCGATCTCCCGATGCAGTTGTGTCACATCCCGCGATCCCTGCCGTGCGAGATCGGAGAGCAGATAACGGAAATCAGGCTCGGAAAGACGCTCACCGCAGAGCGGGCACTTATTGAACAAGCCGTCCTTTTCGAGATCGTCTTTCGGTTTCGGCATGTTGTAGAACCTCGCGAGCGCATGAATGCGACGCACGCGATGGAAAATTATTTCCAGATGCGCCGCCCGCTCTGCCGTTGTCTTTTCCTCGCCCGCGTACTTCGCCGGATACTTGAGCGCATGGTATAGCGCCCGCTCCAAGGATTCGGCTTTTTTCAAGAAAAGAATCTGCCCCGCGCCGCCCGTGATCTTTGACCAGAGCTTTTTAAACTCCCCGTCTTTCACAGGCAACCACGGCCCGACATAGACGCCGTGCGCGTGAATGTTGCTATTCGTCGCGCCTAGTTCGTCGCACCATAACAAACCGTAATCGCTGCGCTCCATCCCAATTTTTCTTTCGAGCGCCCGCATAAACCGCTTGATCGCCTGGTTGAAAAGTTTGAAGGAATAGCGCATCACTTCTAGCTCATCCGTTCCGAGCGTGCGCCCTTTGTAGAAATTGCGAATCGTGAAATCGAAGATGGCGACCACGGTTTTCGGTTTCTCACCAGGAGGCGGAGGCCAATGCGGGAGCACCATCACTGCACCGCCCTCCACGAGATCGGCTTTCGTCTGGTCGCGCCGAAACCAATAACACTCTTTGCAGTTCGGATCGCCACAATCCAACATCTTCGCCGCCGCGAGTTGCAGAGGCCCGATGGTTGATGCGAAAAGCTCTTTCGCTCCGTTCGGCCCGCACGTTGGACAATAGCGATTCCCGCACTCATAGGCGACGTGGAATTTATGACCAGTGAGACACTTGACCACGCCGCCGAATACACCGCAGGCGATCTCGCGATTCGCTTTTTTATCGAGGCCCGCGCCGATCAGCGCAACGGCTTTACTTTTCTTGAATTCGGAGGCGCGACGCGCAGGCGCAGAAATCACCGCCTCTCCCGCCGAATTCTTTCCGATCATCTGCGCGACGCTCCAAGGTTTTTTCCTCCCTGGTCCATCCTCCTGATGATCTAAGCGCCGCGCTCGCGCCGAAAGTGTTTCCCCCTCGCGAGGCATCTCCTCAACCGTGATCGGATCGGCAAAGAATTCACCAGGCTGCAGATCAGTGGCGCGAGCTGCTAAGGGAATCCCCATCAGCAACGGTTTGAAATCCCGCCGCCAAACATCCGACAGCGATTTTTTCCGCGTTGCCCGCCATATGCTCACGTCTACCGGATTTTTCCAGTCCATCGGCTGCGTACTCATACCTTGAACCTCCTAAAACGCTCGATTTGCAAAATTGTCGGTTTTCGACCAGGACGCCGCTTTTTTGCCCGTTTCCCGCTCACAGGAGCCTCTAGGAGCGACGCGGAGGCACCAGGACGGCCCACAGCACCCCCTAAAGCCGCCTGCGCCCTCCGAACGGCCTGCGGAGAGGGAGGGAGCAGCAACATCAGCCAGTACCAGGCTACGAGGACGGCACAGCCGATTACGCTTGATCGAAGCATTCCGCCTCCTCCTGGGGAGCTGATGGAAGCTGCTCGGGCTCGGCCCGCTTGACCGCTAGGCCGAGCTTGACCAGGCAACGCCAATAAATCAGGCGTTTCCGGTCGCGCCCCATACGCTCACTTGCCCGAGTGCGCCTGCAGAAATGCACCAGGACCGTTCGATACTCATCGGGAAGCCGCTTCCAGCAATCGAGACAAAAGGCGTCGCCCGTCGCTTTCGATTGCCCGCAGCGACACTTGAAAGACATCCGCTCCCGTTCCGCCGTCTCAAAAGTCAACATCTCCCACCTCCGGATACAGTTATTCGGGAGTACAAGGGAAGGGAGCGGGCGCACAAACCGCGCCCGCATGGGAACCAGTTCCCACACCCCTCCGGGCACCCCCTTTTCCCCCTTACCGGGCAGTTTCTGGCTCGCCTGATCCCATCCCTCAGTGCTATACTCAAAAAGTTTTTGTCCTACAAAGGGGGGCCGATCGGCATGAGACGAAAAATGCAACGGAAAAGAACGATCGTAGAAAGTAAGGCAAAGCCAGAAATCTATGTGAAGATCACGCGCAAAGTGAATTGGTGGTTGCCGATTTCCTACGCGAGAGCGCATATCCGCATCAAGTCTGACGGATATCAATATCTGCAATGGCGCGACGGGAACCGGGTACGCTCGCTCTACTTGGGAAGAAAGCGGAAATCTTGACCTACGGCAACGGCACCAGATCCTCGCCGGCGCCGGCGGCCGGATCCGGCACGTGCAGGATCTCACTGTAGGGTAAGGAATGGGAGAGCGATCAGAACACTGCCCGTTTAAGTCGCCCGTTGTGAGGGGTGCCAACCATCCACAGCGCGGGCATTCGATGAGCCTTTGTCCTGATCGCCCACAATAGAAGTGGTACGCATCAAGCAAGCCACTAGATTTTGTTGCTTGCTTCCGGTTTGTAATCCTGCTAGACTTCTTTTCGTTGGATTCGCTCATCTACCTCACCAGTGGTGCCGAATCTGAATTGAGAGCCGATCAGGGTGTTCTGGTCGGCTTTCGCTTTTCCCGCCTAGAACACGATATAGCTCACCGAAACAAACTGACTCGCACCGCTCGCACCCTGGGTCACGCACAACGGTTGTGCCACCGTCCTGGTTTGAAAGAGCTGCCCGATGCCCGCGCCTTGGTTATAGTTGCTTCCGCCCGTGTGCGGCGATACTTGCCATACGATAGTGCCAACCGCCGCACAGGTTGCGCCGTAAGAGAATTGCACCAGGGTACCGTTCGTGACCACATCACCGCCCACGGCATAGGCGCAGACGTGAATAAACTGCCCCGCAGGGGGAGCCGCGACCAGCGTAACCGTAGTGCTCACTGCGACCGTTTGAACCGCTGAATTGTTGCATACCGATCCGTTGGCATTGACACCGCTGCCAACGCAGGAAGAGGCCGCAGCGGAGAATGTTAAAGTAGCCGTGCCAGTTCCTGCACCTCCCGAGATCGAGAGCGCGACATGAGCAGCACCCGCCCCATTGATCCAGTAAAGATTCGTTGTGTTCGCGAGCACAGAGCCGACCGTTGTAGGCGACAACGGAGACGCGCTCCAATTCGCCGTGTTCCCGGTGAAAACGGTAATTGCGTTGTCGTTTGTAATCTGTGCCGTGATCGTGAACGTGTGCGTGCTCGAATCGTTGTTAGAAATGCTGACGCACACTCCAGAATTCGGACCAGGCACGTCGAGCACGAAACTATTATTC
>Ga0075023_100000297_pt1 | contig 12373 bp, 11 predicted proteins | sample Str014_FD_71388 | JGI IMG/M metagenome (GOLD analysis project Ga0075023, IMG submission 71388) | Freshwater sediment microbial communities in response to fracking from Pennsylvania, USA - Straight Creek_MetaG_SC_2014 | ecosystem: Environmental > Aquatic > Freshwater > Creek > Sediment | place... | reverse complement strand
CACACGATGTGGACGGCCGGATCGGTCGCGACCGCGAGCGCATCGGTCGTGATTTTCGCCGCCGGAATATCGACGGAGCGCACCTTGCGCGGATCTCGCACCGCAGCCCGGTAGAGTTCGAGCTTCACGCCGAAACGCGCTTTCAATTCGGGCAGTGAGCGCTCGATGTGTTTCCAAACGCCCTGCCCCACCGTGCCAAGACCACAAAGGCCGATATTGATGACCGCGGGTTTGTTCATGGCGTGGTCGGTTAAGCTGAGTTTGGTTTTTTGGCGAACTTGTTCTCCGTGCCGTTTACTAGGCGAACGACGTTAGCACGATGTCGAATAACCACAAAGAGCGCAATCACGACCGCGAGTCCGAGGAGAAGCGGGGGTTGATGCAGAAAAAACGCGCCGATCGGCAGAGCGACGGCGGCGAGAATCGAAGCCAGTGAAACATAACGCGAGCCATAGAAAGTCACAATCCACACACCGAGGCTCAGCAAGAGCGGCACCGGCATGAGCACGAGAAATCCGCCCGCAGCGGTCGCGACGCCCTTGCCGCCCTTGAACTTAGTGAAACAAGAGAAGCTGTGGCCGATCAAAGCGAAGACGAGACCAGTAATCGCACAAGGCAGGTTAACCTGCCGGTAGGTTTCTTCTGAGCTCATCGTGATCTGGCCCAACACCCAAAGCGGCCACCCCGTCGCCACCGCTCCTTTCAAGGCATCGAGGAAGAATACGAAATCGCCAAGGCGTTTGCCAGAATGGCCAAACTTCTCGCCCAGGACCCGCTTAACATTGGTCGCGCCGGGGCTCTTGCTGCCGTGCTCGAAAATATTAATGCCTTTCGAGCGCGCGACAAAATAACCAAAAGGCAAGGCGCCGAGAAAATACCCAACGAAAGCAGCGATGAGAAGCGGAAGAAGCATGAGGTGAATGAGGCAGGGCGCGTTATTCCTAACGCGCCCTCGAACACAGCGGATTGAAGATAATCCGCCCTACTCGACTACAGCTGTACGAACTTGGCCATTTTGATGGCAGGGTTGTTTTTGATTTCCTTCCGGGCGGCTTCGCTCGGTTCGGTATCAACGCGCACGACCATGTAGGCGGTGCCTCCGGGAGTGAGACGCGAGAGCGACATATCGGCGATGTTGACCCCGTCTTTGCCGAGCAGGCTGCCAACGGTGCCGACCATACCCGGTTGATCGATGTTTTCGAGCACGAGGAGTTTGCCCTCGGCCGCGACTTCAACTTCGCGGGCGTTGATGCCGACAATCCGAGGCTGGGCGGACTTGCCAGTGAGGGTGCCCTGCGCCGAGAAGATCGCGCCGTCCGCGGCGACCGCTTCAACGCGGATCAAATCGGTGTAGTCGCAATCGATGTTGGATTTGACGATGTCAACCTGGACGCCAAGCCGCTGGAGCATGAAGGGCGCGTTAACGTAATTGACCTCGTCACCGCTGATGCGGCGCAGGAAGCCGCGCTCGACGGAGCGCGTGACCGAGTTGGCATCGAGATCGGCAACCTTGCCGAAATAGGTGACGCGCAGCGTCGCGACCTGCTGCGGCGAGATCTGTTGCACGAGGGTGCCGAGCTTGGTGCCGAGATCGAGATACGGCCCGAGAATCTTGAGCGCAGCGGCGTCGATCGACGGCATATTAACCGCGTTGCGGATGACCCCGCCTGCCAGGACATCCGTGATCTGTTCGGCAATTTCGACGCCGACCGATTCCTGGGCCTCAGCGGTCGATGCGCCGAGATGCGGCGTGAGCACGACGTTAGGCAACGAACGGAGCTCGCTGTCCTTGGCGAGCGGTTCGTCTTCGAAGACGTCGAGTCCGGCGGCGGCGACCTTGCCGGACTTCAGGGCGGCGATAAGCGCCGTTTCCTTGATAATGCCGCCACGAGCGCAATTATAGATACGTAGGCCTTTTTTGCATTTCTCGAAGGCGGTCTCTGCGATCATGTACTTCGTATCGTCGGTTAACGGCATGTGGACCGTGATGTAGTCCGCCTGCGTGAGCAGCTCGTCGAGCGTCACCCCCTCGACCTGCATCGCCTTCGCGCGGCTGGGTGCGAGGTAAGGATCGTAGGCGAGCACGCGCATGCCGAAAGCTTGGGCGCGCTTGGCGACTTCGCCACCGATGCGGCCGAGGCCAACGATGCCGAGCGTCTTGCGGAAGAGTTCGACGCCGCTATAGCTTTTTTTATCCCAAAGTCCGGCTTTCATCGAGGCCGCCGCTTGAGGCACGGGGCGTGCGCCGCAGAGGATATGAGTGAAAGTGAGTTCGGCCGTTGCAATCGTATTACCCGATGGCGTGTTCATCACGACGACCCCGCGTTCGGTGGCGGCTTCGACGTCGATGTTGTCCACGCCCACGCCGGCTCGGCCAACGACTTTTAGCAGCGGCGCAGCTTCGAAGACCGCGCGGGTGATCTTGGTTTCGGCGCGAACAGCAATGGCCTGCACGTCCTTGACGAGTTCGAGGACTTTGGCGGGCGTAGACCCGTAGGCCTCGATAACTTCAAAACCTGGCTGTTTGCGCAGGTATTCAACTCCCTTGGGCGAGATCTTGTCGGCGACGAGGACTTTCATGGGAAAGGCCAAAGAAAAAGGCGTGCACCGGCGGGAGCAAGGAAAAGGTTCGATGCTTTGTGGGTTCGCTTCGACAGCGCTGTCCAAAAACGGCCAGATCAGACCAGCCGTGCGCGTAGCTCCCGCAGATCGCTCCCTCTGTCGGGAATTCCGCGTTTTTCGTGACCTCTCCCGCCACTCGATTGGCAAATTGCACGGCGAAGAAGCCAGCCAGCAACTGGCGAGCGTCCGCTAGTGAACCTCAATCGCCGGTAAATTCCTGAAAATTTGGCGCTTCTGTGAGTAGAGGGAATTAGTGACCGCTTCCCTATCGCCGGGCACGAAAGCGGCTATGGGCAACCAATGATCTCGGCGAACACTCACATCCTCCGTTCGCCACAACTTGGAGCGCCGCCTAGCGGCCGGCTAGAATACCTAGACACCCTGCGCGGCCTTTTACTCGTGATCATGGCGGTCAACCACATCCCGAGCCCGTTGCATGCCGTGACGGACCACCCGTTGGGATTCATGAGTGCGGCCGAAGGTTTTGTTTTTCTGTCTGGGTTGATGGCAGGCCGTGTATTCACGCGGCGGCTGCTGCGTGATGGCCAATCGGCACTTTGGCGCGGCTGCTTTTTGCGGGCGAGAAGTCTCTATTTTTATCATCTCGCCAGCTATTTTACGGTGCTGCTCATCGTCGGGACCGCTCTCTTGTGGAATGGCCAAGTGCCGCCCAATGCGCCGCTCCAGATGATCGCCCACCCGGTCCGCACGCTGCTGCTGACCGGCCCGCTTCTCGTCTATCAGCCGGCCTTGCTCGATATCCTGCCAATGTACTTCGGCTTCATCTTATTGGTACCTGCTTTGATCTTGGCCTGCGAGCGAGGATTACGCAACTGGGTGCTAGGCCTAAGCGCCTCGCTCTGGTTCGCAGTGAATGCGTTTTGTCCACAGACGCCGAATACGTTATACCTCAGCGTCGGCGCGTTCAACATGTGCGCTTGGCAGATTCTTTTCGTGGCGGGTGGAGTCTTGGGCCATGCGTGGGCCCGAGGCGACCGGTTGGTCACCCTCCCACGCGGGCCTTTGCTCTGGATTTTGGTCACTGGTTGCGGGCTGCTTTTTGCCGTACGCCATGCGTTCGTTGCACCCGGCATTCCCGCGAATGTGCTCGATTGGCTGACCAACAAAAACAATCTCGCGCCCCTGCGGCTGGCGAACACGGCTGGGCTTTTTATGCTCGTTCGCTATGCGGCCAGTCGCTGGCCAATAATGCTTTCCTGGGCGCCGCTGGCGTTTCTCGGCCGCGCGTCGTTAGCGGTCTTCACCGTTCACGTGGTTGTCGCGTACGTGATCAACGCCAATCCCCTCTTATTTGATGCCTCGTCGGGAGAGCGGTGGCTAGGAACCAGCCTTATGCTTGCCTCCATGGTGATCGCTGCGGCGGTCTATGGGCGAAGTCAGACCCAGTCGTCCGCAACGACTCAGCGCCCCGCCCACCCGACACTCGCCAATGCCTCCTGATCAGGCTCGAGGCAGGCGGCGAACACTTGGCTGGACCCGAGTGAACTCCGCCGAGGAGAAGACGCTCATGCCATCTGTGCCTTCAGGGAATCGAGCTCGGCTTGGATATTATTGACGCAAGACTGCATGAATTCCTCCGACACTTGGGCGAGGTCAAGACGGTCTGAGTTGAGCTCCCAAAGTGCAGACTCCGACTGGGTGCCTATACCTAGCGCGCTCACCACCCAGCCCGCGAGGTGCAACTGCGCGCCCTCGGGACCTTCTTCAGGGTGTTCTTCGGGCTCATGTTGGAAACGCATGCCAGCACAGAGGCGGGGCGGCAGTTTCCATGATTGAAATATATAGGCAGCGGCCTCGTGGTTGGTGATATTTAGTCGGGCACGTTCCCACGAGAGAACGTCGATGTCGTCCGGACAGACTGCTCCGGGCTGCTCTTTTTCGAGGATGCGTCCGAGTACCAGTTTGCCGACCTGGCGCAGGATGCCGAGCGTATAGGCGGCTTGTGCGTCGTAACCGGCCTCATTCGCAATCGACTCCATAGCAAGGGCGGTCGCAACGGAGTTTTCCCACACCTGTTTGGCATTCATACGATAGGCGGGCAATCCATTCGCGTAAATCTGCTCCGTCATCGCCATACCCACCATTTTGTGGATCTCCCGAAAACCGATGCGATTGATCGCTTCATCGAGCGACTGCACCGGGCTAGCACCACGAAAAAACACACTGTTGCTCATCCGCAGCACCCGCGCGGTCAGGCCTGTGTCAATGCTGATGAGGTTGGCGATTTTATCGAGATCCGCATTAACGTCGTTAAGCATCAGGCTGAGCCGACTGAAAATCTGAGGTGCGGCCGGCAGCTTCTGGGCAAGACGCAAGATGTGTTCCTTCAGCAAGGCAGCAGGGTCCATGGGCGTTATCCTTCTATCATCGGCTCAATCATTAAAACATTTATCCCTATGCTCGACTTGCCCCTAAATTCACGCTCGCCAACCACCTAACCGGTCTACAAAGCTGGGCAATGGCAAACGCTCGATTGGCCCAGCAAATCCGCTTCATTGTCGAAGTGGATAAACTCAAGGAAATCTTCCGGCAGACGCTCGTGACTCAGAGCCGCCGCCGCGAAAACGACGCCGAACATTCCTGGCATCTCACGCTCCTCGTCATCATTCTCGCCGAGCATAGCAACGTACAATCGCTCGATGTGCTGCGGGTGTTGAAGATGCTCATCATCCATGACCTCGTCGAAATCGACGCTGGCGACACGTTCGCCTATGACACCGCGCGCATGGCCGGCCAGCATGAACGCGAGGCCATCGCCGCCAGCCGCATCTTCGGCCTACTGCCGACCGACCAGGCAAGCGAGTTGCGCACACTTTGGGATGAGTTCGAGGCCCGCGCCACGCCCGAGTCGAAATTCGCTGCCGCAATCGACCGTTTCCAGCCGATGTTGCTCAATTGCTTGACCGAAGGCGCTGCATGGAAAAACCACGGGGTCACCAGCGATCGGGTGTTCGCGCGGAACCAACATATCGCCGAAGGTTCGACCGCGCTCTGGGAATATGCCTCACAAATGATCGCCGACGCCGTCACTGCCGGCCATCTGGCGCCGTAAACGTCGCGCAAACCTGTTTGTAACGTATTGCGTTACAAACCAGTCTTAATCGACAATCATTGCCGAGGTTCCACCGGCCGGAGGTCGAGTCGCTACACTTAGCTGAGGTCACGGATGCTGCCAAACTCGGGATCGAACAGCCGCCGATAGGTCCGCACGATCATGCCATCGGTCAACCCCGACAACCAGTCGCAAATACGCCGGGCTTTGTCGTCGAGATAGGCTTCACTCGCCACCAATTTTCCCACCGATGAAGGCAGGATGTGAATCACGCGTTCGCTCCGCTCGACGTAGTTGGTCCACGCCGAATCCCAGAGGCTGAAAAGCACCCGCCGCGCCTTGTGCTCGATCTGCTGGAGCTGCGGGCTTTCAAAAATGATGTCGTTGGCCATCTGTTTGTAGAACGCCGCCTCACGCAGCGCCTCGGCTGACACAATCAATTCAAAGCGGTAACGGTTGGTTTTTGCCGCCATGAAATTGTCCCGCTCGCGCAGGCGACAAGCCCGGATGAAGGCGCCGATTTTCTGCGAAAACACCGACTCCAAACGGTCGCCCCGAATTGCACCAAACAACACGTCGAGCTGCTGCTGACGCTCAGCGTCGATCGCCTGGTTCGCAGCCCATGCCTCAATCCGCTCGAGGGTAAGGAACCCAGCTTTCACGCCGTCGACAATGTCATTAAGCGAATAAGCCGCGTCGTCGGCCCAATCCATGATCTGGCATTCGACCGCTTTGAAACCATTCAACGCTTGCTCCGCGTGCAGCTTCGCCGGAATCGGCGTCCCATCGAATACGAAATCGCGATAGCGCACCTGCGGATCGTAGAGAAAATGGTTGCGCGGCGTTTCGGAAAATTCGCGATAGAGTTTTTTGTACTTCAGCACGCCGTCGAGCAAAGCACGCGTCGGATGCATGCCGTGGACGGTCGATTCGTTCTGGTACATGGTTTCGGTCAACAAGTGCAGCGTCTGGGCGTTGCCCTCAAAGCCGCCGTGCGGTTTCATCAACTCTTGCAATGTGCGTTCGCCCGAGTGCCCGAAAGGCGGATGCCCAAGATCGTGCGCGAGACAGACCGCTTCGACCAAGTCGCTATCGATATGAAAATCCTCCGCCAGCGGCGCGCCGCGCGATTGCAGATAGTGGCAAATCGAACGCCCTATCTGCGCCACCTCGATCGAATGGGTCAGACGCGTCCGATAAAAATCGTATTCGCCGGAAAGAAAAACCTGAGTCTTCGATTGGAGTTTACGGAACGCGTGCGAATGAATTACGCGATCGCGATCGATCTGAAAGGCGTTGCGATAGTCGGTCTTGCGCTCGCCACCGAGGGTCTGTGAGTCGAAGTCCGTATAGAAACGGTTGGGCATGGGCTGACGCTGCCCCAGCTGCCGTCGCGGCACGAGCCGAAATCGCCGCACTCGTTTCCGCACAAAATGCCGAAAAACGCGCGGGCTCAGTAGACGCCTTCGGGTAAATGGTTCACTTTCACCGCATGAATGTCACCTCTTTCCCTACTTCGTTCGGGCTGTGCGCCATCACCTGGAACGACCAAGGCCTAACCAGTTTTCATCTGCCCGGCGACAAAATGGCCTCCGCGTCGGACGGCACTCTCCCGGATTGGATTGCAGCGACAATCGCGCGCGTCCAGCGCCATTTCGACGGCGACCTGCAGGACTTCTCCGATCTGCGCTTTGATTTTTCGCGCGTCACTTCGTTTCAACACGCCGTGTATGCCGCCGCGCTGGCGGTCAAGGCAGGGGAAACCCGCACCTACGGCTGGCTCTCGAAAACGATTGGACGCGGGATGTCGGCCAGTCGCGCAGTGGGCGTCGCGCTGGGGCGAAATCCCTGGCCGCTGTTGATTCCCTGTCATCGTTTCCTCGGAGCAAATGGAAAGCTCACCGGTTTTTCGGCGCCGGGTGGCATCGAGACCAAACGCCGCCTGCTCTCGCTCGAAAGCGCCGAACAATTCGTGGCCTACGCGCCGCTCTAGCTTTCATTTCAGGGCTGCGTTCGCCGACCCTGTCTGCTATGAAGCGTGCATGTTGAAAATCACGCCGGTCCTCCAGCGCCGACTCGAAAAAGCCGCCCGCGCGGCCGCAAAAGAATCCTATTCGCCGTATTCAAATTTCCCCGTCGGGGCCGCTGTGCTCGCGGGATCCGGTAAGATCTACACGGGCTGCAACGTCGAGAATGCCTCGTATGGCCTTTGCAACTGCGCTGAACGCACCGCCATTTTTAGCGCGGTTTCCGCTGGAGAACGTCCGCTGCGTTGCGTGGTCGTGTACACGCCGACTCAGGCCGCGACCCCACCCTGCGGCGCCTGCCGCCAGGTGATCAACGAATTCGGACCCAAGGTTCCCGTCATCGCCGTCTGCGATTCCGATGACCGCATCGAAACCACGCTCGATACGCTCCTCCCCGCCGCTTTCGGGCCGCAAAATCTGGATTAAGCGCTATTCCTGCGAGAAAAAGTCGCGCACGGTCGTGAGCACCTGGTCCTTAGGCACCTCTTGCTCGGTACGCGTCGTGAGATCGCGGATTTTCACCACGCCCTTGGCGAGTTCGTCGCCACCATAAATCAGCGCAAGCTTCGCGCCGGACTCGGCCGCCGCCTTGAACTGCTTGCCGAAGGCTAGCTCTTTTAATGGATAATCGACGCGAAACCCGGACGACCGCAACGCATGAATATCGGCAAAGGCGGCCAACCGTTCTTTTTCGCCGCCGATCACCGCGTAAACGTCGGGCGCCTGCACGAAAGCCGGCATCAGCCCACGTTGTTCGAGCAGGAGTGCAAACGTCATGTCTCCAATTGCAAAACCGACCGCCGGCAACTCGCCGTAGCCGAGTTTCCCCACCAGGTTGTCGTAGCGTCCACCACCGGCCAGCGCACGCAGTTCGCCCTTCCGGTCAAACGCCTCAAAGACAAATCCCGTGTAATAGGCCAGCCCGCGCACGACCGCGAGGTCGACCTCGACGAAACGACCTAGGCCCATCGCGGCGAGATTGCCGAGCAGACGCCGCCAATCGGCCAAACGGGCGGAAAGCTTTTCGCCGGGCACCGAGCTAAGGATATTTTCGAGCGCAGCGAGCGATTTCACCTGAAGAAACGCCAACACTTTTTCCTTCAACGCACCCTCGAGCGGGCCGAACTGCTCGCAATAGGCTTTAAAGGCTTCGTCGCCCGACTTTTCAAATTTATCGACCGCACTCAGCATCGCGCGGGTGCGCGCGTCGTCGAGGCCGAGTGCTTCAAGATAATAAAACCACAGATTTCGGTCGCTCAGCCGGACGTAGAAATCGTTCTCGGTCAGGCCGAACGCGCACAGGCATTGCACGAGCAGCGCAATCAACTCCGTCTCGGCCTCGATGCCGGGCTCGCCAAAAACGTCGGCATTGAACTGGAAGAAGCAGCGCCCGCGCCCTTTTTGCATGCGCTCATAGCGATAAAATTCCGCGATGCTAAACCACTTGATCGGCCGCTTGAGCGCGCTGGCTTTCTCTCCCACCAGCCGGCACACCGTGGGCGTCATCTCCGGCCGCAACGCAACCTCGCGCCCCCCTTTGTCGGTGAAGCTGAACAGCTGCGCCTCGATTTCCTCCCCCGATTTTGTCTTGTAGAGTTCGAGCGGCTCAAGCACCGGCGCGTCGTATTCGTTGAAGCCAAAGGTCACTGCCGTTTGTCTCCAAAGACGGAATACATGATTCCGGCGCGCAAGCGCGTCGGGATAAAACTCACGAAAACCGGGCAAGGTCTGAAACGTAGCCATGGGAAAAGACGAACTTGCGAATGCCAGGGGCCGAGCGCGATGCGAAAATGCAATACCCTCCCCAGCGAATACACCGGGACCTGCCACCGAAGCACGTCCCGTTCATTCGCTGCAACAGTCGCGCCCCCCCTCGCCGGGAAGAAACCCGTTCCCACAGCCAAAGCGGCCGCCGTAGGGTCTCACCGGTTCATACGTGCGCCGCGTTCGGGCACAAAAAAGCCGGGCGTTCGTGCCCGGCTCGCAAAAAGGAAAACGTCGGTCCTCAGAGCGTGGAGATATCCAGCTTCTTGAGCAGTTGCTTGAGGATCTTGCCTGACTTGAATTTGACCACCGCGCGTTCGGGAATCACAACCTCGGCCTCGGGTTTGTTCGGATTGCGGCCGATACGCGACTTGCGCTTCTGCACTTCCAAAACGCCAAAATTACGCAACTCAACATTGCGACCTTCAGCCAGTGCTTTCATAACAATGTCGAGGGTCATCTGGACAGTTGCCACGACTTCTTTTTGAGGGAAGCCCGTCTTCTCATAAATCTCGAGAACGATTTCGCGTTTGGTAAGGTTTGTGGACATGGTAGTTTTCCTTTGTATTCGTCTCAATTGGGACGCTCATAAGTAATTTTCACTTCTGGCATTACGTCAACAAGACAGACAACATTTTCAATAAAAAATGAGTGAAAAGGACACACAACACTCCGCAGACCAACTGCCTAAGGAAGTTCAGGAAGCCCTCAAAGGCACTCCCTTTCACGCCTTCTTCTCTGGTGGATCTACCTCTCCTGAAGCTACTTCCAACACAAACAGACCGCCGGACGGCACCGACGAAGAGCTGCTCAAGCGCATCCGGGGCTTCAGCCTCAAGCCACGCGAAATCAGAGACCACCTAGATCGATTTGTCATTCAGCAAGCCGAGGCCAAGAAAGTGCTTTCAGTCGCAATTTGCGATCACTACAACCATGTCCGCGAATGTCTCGCCAACCCCGAGTTGCGCGAGCGCGACTACGCCAAACAAAACATTCTGCTGTTGGGACCAACCGGTGTCGGCAAGACCTACCTGATGCGTTGCATCGCGCGCCTTATCGGCGTGCCGTTCGTCAAGGCCGACGCGACCAAGTTCTCAGAAACGGGATACGTCGGTGGCGACGTCGAGGACCTCGTCCGAGATTTGGTGAAAGCGGCAGATGGCGATGTGGAACTCGCCCAATACGGCATCGTTTACATCGACGAGATCGACAAGATCGCCACCGCGTCGGGAACGTCCGGCGGCCGCGATGTTTCCGGCCGGGGCGTGCAGATCAATCTGCTCAAGCTCATGGAGGAAACCGACGTCAACCTCCAAAGTCAGACCGACCTCGCCGCGCAGATGCAAGCCATGATGGACCTGCAACGCGGCGGCCGTCCGCGCAAACGCAGCATCAATACGCGCCACATTCTGTTCATCGTCAGCGGCGCTTTCGACAAACTCGCCGAGCAGGTCAAACGTCGCGTCCAGAGTAGCCAGATCGGTTTTGCTGCGGCCGGGAAAGAACGCCCGGCGCACGACAGCGCGTTTCTTCGGATGGCGCAGTCGCGCGACATCATCGACTACGGCATGGAGCCGGAGTTTGTCGGCCGCCTGCCGGTCCGCGTCGCCTGTCAGGCGCTAACCCCGCCAGATCTCGAAAAAATTCTCCTCACCTCCGAAGGCAGCATTCTTGCGCAATATCGCGCCGATTTCGCCGGCTACGGCATCGATTTCGAAATCACACCCGATGCGGTGAGTGAAATCGCCCGTCGCGCCCATGAAGAAAATACGGGGGCACGCGGACTGATGACGGTGCTCGAGCGCGTCTTTCGCGACTTCAAATTCGAATTGCCGTCCACCGGTCTTAAGTCTTTCCGCATCGATGCTACCACCGTGGCCCAACCTGGCGACATGCTGCGAGCCATGCTCCAGGAAAACGCGCTCAAGCAAAAAGACGTGCTGCGCGCTGAGGTTCTCGCCTTCGCCGGCCGCTTTCAACAGGAGTTTGGCTTCGAGCTGGTCTTCGACGAAGGAGCCTTACTAGCCTTGATCGACGAGAGCCTCGCAACCGATAAAACCATCCGAGCGATTTGCGAAAGCAAATTTCACGACTTCCATCATGGTTTGAAACTACTTGTGCGAGAAGGGGATGCCAAACAATTCACCATCACCCGCGAGGTCATCGAAAACCCGGACAAAGCCATATCCCAGTGGGTGATAGCGCGTTTCAAATCCGGCCTGCCGGCGGCACCCACGTGATCCGACAGCGTCGTCGTGTCGCTTTTGTCTGGTGACTGCGGCCCGAGCGTTTACGTTTCCGCGCTCCTGCTTCGTTTCACCACATGCCAGATCCTGTCGCCGTTAATTCCATGTTCGCCCGCATCGCACGTCGTTACGACGTCGCGAATCATCTGCTGAGCGTAGGCGTGGACATCTGTTGGCGCCGCCAGCTCGTTAAGGCAGTGAGCCGGGCCAAGCCATCGTCCATCCTCGATCTCGCCACCGGCAGTGGCGACGTGGCTTTCGCGCTCAGCCGCCGATTGCCCGAATCCGTGCAGATTCTCGGAATGGATTTCTGTCAGCCGATGCTCGAGGAGGCCGAGATCAAAAAACGCGCCCGGCAATGCGCCAATGTCACGTTTCAACAAGGCGATGGCCTGGCATTGCCGTTAGCCGACCAATCCTACGACGTCGTGACCATTTCGTTTGGTCTTCGAAACATGGGCGACCTGCAAAAATCGCTGGGCGAAATGCGGCGTGTTCTGCGCCCAGGCGGCCGGATGTTTATTCTCGAATTTTCGCGGCCCGACCGCTGGTTCCGGAATTGCTACTATTTTTATCTGCGCCGCATCCTGCCGGGAATGGCGCAACTGGTGACGGGGGACCGCGCCGCCTACGTCTACTTG
>Ga0075023_100000288_pt1 | contig 12683 bp, 13 predicted proteins | sample Str014_FD_71388 | JGI IMG/M metagenome (GOLD analysis project Ga0075023, IMG submission 71388) | Freshwater sediment microbial communities in response to fracking from Pennsylvania, USA - Straight Creek_MetaG_SC_2014 | ecosystem: Environmental > Aquatic > Freshwater > Creek > Sediment | place... | reverse complement strand
AAATGATCTGGTGCAATTTTTATTTGCCACAGACCGTGGTAATCCGAAACTTGCGGGGCGTTATGATCCGTTGTCACCCGCGGCATTGAGCGCGCTTCGCCTGATTGTTGAAAAGGGCAAGCAGCACAATAAGAGCGTCACACTTTGCGGTGAACTTGGTGGCAAGCCGCTGGAAGCCATGGGGCTGGCGGGGGTTGGTCTGACATCCATGAGCATGGTGCCTTCGGGCATTGGGCCAGTGAAAGCCATGGTCCGCTCACTCGATCAGCAGAAGCTTTGGGCTTTCATGAAGCCACTGCTTTCCAGTGGCAAACATTCCCTGCGTCAGGATTTGGCTGAGTTTGCCAAGGCTAATGGGGTTGAAGTTTAGAAAACCCAATAGGCTTAATGGCCTATTCACCATTTTTGTTCATTATGATCCGCAGTTTGAAGACGTAAATATGCGTTAACTTTGCGTAGAGAGTGAACATGAGTATTCAGGTTTCGCCAGAAATGGCATCACGGCACGAACCACAGATGTTTGGTTCAAAACCCAACGACCCAGCAACAGAAGTTGGCTTCTTCCTCAAGCGCGAACGTGAAACGCGTGGGCTTTCAGTTGAAATGGCCAGTGAGGCCACGGGCATTCACCCTTATCATATTGACGCCATTGAAACGGGTGATCTCACCCATATGCCGCCGCGCATCGAAGCCATGGAAATGATTGCGGGTTATGGCCAGTATCTGGGCTTTGAGCCTGAGCCATTGATTGAACATCTGATTTCGATTTTGCCACCACCTTCCGCCAACGGCAAAGACCATCATCCGGCCCAACCGCATGTGCTTTCCAGCGCCAAGGTGTTGAGCTTTGGCAAATTGCCCAAAGTGCCAAGTTTTAATATTCGCTTGGCGGATTATCCCGGTGGTTTGCGCGGTTTGTTGACCACCACTAGCGCTGCTTTGGTGCTGATGATTGGCGCACATTTTGCACTGTCGCACCAAGCCCTTGATGCAAAGCCTGCTGTTGAACAAGTGGCCGCGGCTCCAGTTGCTGTTGCTGCGCCTCCAACACAGGCCGTGGCGCAAGCCGATGTGAAAATCAATGATCAACCATTGCCTGAAGGGCCCAAGATTGCGGGCATCACGACACCAGCTGGTGATGAGCCGGACGCCATTGGTAATTTGATCAAGGATCAATCCAAGGATGCCGCCCCCGCTATCAAAGCCAAGACGGCCAAGGTTGCGGCAGTTGCTTCTGGCAAAATTCAAGATCGGATCAAGCCCGAAGATCCGATCAAAACGGCATCAACCAGCCCCATTCCGGCCCCGTCCATGGGCCGGGTATTTGGTGGCGACAACAAGGATGCGCATTTGGTGTTGAAAGCTTTGGCGCCGGTTTACCTGCGTGTTGAAGATGGCCAAGGCATTCCGGTGATTGCGCAAATGTTGAACACGGGTGACACTTATCACGTGCCGAACCGTGAGGGCTTTGTGGCTCTGTCACGCGATGGCGGCCGCTTGGCTTATGCCATTGACGGCCAAGACAAGGGTGCGCTTGGGCCTCCGGGCAAAATTCTGGTGGGTGAGAAGCTGGATATCGCAGTGCTTGCGGCCAAGAAGTAGATTCAAAACAGCATTAAAAAAACGGCGGGGAAACCCGCCGTTTTTTTGTTGAAATTCAAACACCAATCCTTAATCATCCCGACGGAAGTCGGGATCCAGACTTGGAGAGTTTCGCGCGTTCCAAGTCTGGGTTCCGGCTTTCGCCGGAATGACTAAAGTCGAAGTTGGCGTCGGCCTAATTCGCCTTTTTCTCTTCTGGCTTTTTATCCTTTGGCACCACGTTGGTCACAACTTTTTCGCCATGCAGCAAGGCAACAGCAGCTTTCAGCTGGTCATCTTTGCTGCGGTCTTCAGGCACATAGGCTGATGAGCCGCCGCCTTCCTGGCCGCCACCTGGGTTGGCCAAATGGCCGTTGAGGCCAGCTTCACCTTCGGTGGAAACATTTTTGCCCTGTAGCTCAGGTGGCAAGGCTTCATCAATCTGGATGTCTGGATCAATGCCCTTGGCCTGAATGGAGCGGCCCGACGGTGTGAAATAGCGCTGGGTGGTGAGACGCAACGCGCCATCATTGTTGCCCAGTGGGATAATCGTTTGCACTGAACCCTTGCCGAATGAGCGTGTACCAATCAGGGTTGCTCGCTTTTGATCTTGCAAAGCACCTGCCACGATTTCGGAAGCTGAGGCTGAGCCGCCGTTGATCAGAACCACCAACTGCTTGCCGTGAATCAGATCTCCCGGTGTTGCGGTGTAACGTTCAACCTGATCAGGCTTGCGGCCGCGCGTGGAGACAACCTCACCACGTTCCAGGAAGGCATCAGACACAGCAATGGCTTGTTGCAACAGGCCACCCGGATCGTTGCGCAGATCAAGGATGAAACCTTTTTCCTTGCCTTCCATTTGCTTGTCGAGAGAATCAATCGCCTTTTGCAAGCCGCTATCAGATTGTTCGCTGAAGGACGAGATGCGGATATAGCCAATATCATCGCCTTCCTTTTGGTATTTCACCGATTGAATCTTGATCGTGTCGCGCACCAGCTTCACGTCAAAGGGTTCTTTCTTGTCGCGCATGATCGTGAGGTTGATGGCGGTGCCCACAGGCCCGCGCATTTTGTCCACGGCTTCGTTTAGGGTGGTGCCTTGCACGTCTTTGCCATCAATCTTGATGATTAAGTCATTGGCCATGAGGCCCGCTTTTTTGGCTGGCGTATCATCGTAAGGCGATACCACCTTGATGACGCCGCCTTCCATGGTCACTTCAATGCCAAGGCCGCCGAACTCGCCCTTGGTTTTGATGTTCATTTCCGCAAAGTCTTTGGCATTCATGTAGCTGGAATGCGGATCAAGCGAAGCCAGCATGCCATTGATGGCAGCTTCAATCATTTTTTGCTCATCAGGCTTTTCAACATAATCGGCGCGCACACGCTCATAGACTTCGCCGAACAGATTGCCGAGGCGGTAGGTTTCCGCATTGCCGTTGGCAGCGGTTGCCAGACCTGCGGCATGGGCAAGAGCCAAACCACCTATGGCACCAGCGGCCAGAAGCCCAATGCTTTTGTATTTAGGAGTCAGTTTCATTTCATCGCCTCTTTTTTGCCGAGTGACCACCATGGGGTGGAATCAACTGGCGCGTTGTCCTTGCGGAATTCTACATAAAAGACTGGGCTTTTGCCCGTGTTTGCATCACCCAAAAGTGCCAGATTGGAAGGGCCATCGCCCATCAAGCCTATTGGCTCTCCTATCCTAACATTTTGGCCAATTTCAGCCGTTATTTTTTTCATGCCTGCCAAGAGCACCAGATAGCCCCCGCCAGCATCCAAGATCAAGAGTTGCCCATAGGAGCGGAAGCTGCCGGCAAATTCAACCTTTCCGTCGACAGGTGCATTCACATTTGCTTGAGCGGTTGTGGTGAGGGCGATGCCTTCAAGCTTGGTGCCCAGGCTGGTTTGATCGCCAAAGTGTTTAACCACTTCGCCCGCGACAGGATAATTCAATTGGCCCTTGAGAGAGGCCAGTTGCCTCAATGGGCCGCGGGCCGCCTCCAAGCGCGCAGCTTCTGCTTTTGCGGCGGCCAAGGCATCAGCTGTTTTGCGTTTATCTTCTTCTTCCTTGGCCTTGCGCAGGCCAGCCAGAAGCTGGGTCAAGCTTTCGGCCTTGGTGGCCAGGCTGGCGGCATTCTGTCTTTCAGTTGCGAGGTCCCGATTGGTGGCCTCGGCCAAAGCGTGTTTCTGGTCTTGCAGGGCTTTCAGCTCCTGCTCAGAGGTGCTTAAGGCCACAATGCTATCTTGTTGTTTTTGCTTCTCACTTTTTGTGGCTTCGCGCAAAGCTTGAAGCTCTTCAAGCTTTGCTTTGAGAACTTGACGACGAGATTCAACTTCTGGGACCACTGCACCAAACACCATCGCGCCGCGCAAAGCTTGCAGTGCATCGGCGGGGGCCACCACAATGGCAGGCGGTGGATTTGCCTTAAGATGCATCAGGCCGGAGAGCAGGGCTGAAAGCTCATCCTGCTTGGCCGAAAGATCGGCTTGCATGCTCAAGCTGCGGCTTTGCAGTTGGTTAATCTTGGCATCAGCAGAAGCAACGGCGGATTTCTGAGCTAGAATGTTTTGGCCAACTGTGACGAGGCGAACTGAAAGTTCAGCTTCAGCTTTTTGGGCTTGCGCCAAGGCTTCGGTGATTTCGGAAAGTTTGGCATTGGATTTGAGCAAAGTGTCGCGCACAGAATTGAGTGTGGCTTCGGTTTCTTCAGCTGTTGCTGCGGCCAAAGGGCCAGAGGCCAGGCCCAAACATAAAGCTAGGATCGCAAACCGGTTCAATTGCAACATGCCTTTGGAGTTAGAGGGGCAAAATGTCCAAATCATGCCCGGTGGTAAGGATGATTAACCAGAATGGTGACTGAACGGTAAATTTGTTCCAACAACATCACACGCGCAAGCCGATGCGGCCAAGTCATTGGGCCCAAAGCCAAAAGCTCTGCGGCACGCGCGCGGGTTTCGGAGGCATGGCCATCTGGCCCACCCAATAGGAATATGACATCGCTGGTGCCCTGTTCGGCAAGTTTGCCTAACTTTGCTGCAAAGGCGGCTGAAGTTGGTGCTTTGCCACGCTCATCCAGAGCAATGACATAAGCACCTTCCGGAACAGCTGACCACAATTGCTGCGCCTCCTCAGCCATGCGCTGGGTGGTGTCGGCCTTTTGGCTTTCCGACCAGTCATTGATTTTGAGGGTGGTGATGCCAGCCTTTCGGCCCAAGGGCGGAATACGGCTGCCATAATCCTCGGCCAGAAGTCTTTCTGGCCCAGCCTTCATTTTACCTATGGCAGCGATGCCTAGGCGCAAATTAGACTTGCGCTTCAGGTGCGTCTGCCGACCACAGCTTTTCCAAGTTGTAGAAGCTGCGCACTTCGGGGCGGAAAATATGAATGATCACATCGCCCGTATCCACCAAGCACCAATCGCCAGCTTCTTGGCCTTCAACGCGGATGTTCTTGGTGCCGCTGCTTTTCAACTTGCTGACCACTTGATCGGCAATGGCGGCAACGTGGCGGTTGACGCGACCGGTTGTGATGACCAGAGCGTCAGCCATAAAAGAGCGGCCAGCAATATTGATGGCCACAGTGTTTTCAGCCTTGGCATCATCCAAGGCAGCCAAGATCAGTTTTACTTGTGGGGCGGCTGGGCCCTCAAAATGATATTCAGGCTTGGCCGCCCTGATGACAACTGGCTTGACCAGTGCAGGTGCCTTGCGCGGGGCTTTCTTTGCAGCTTTTTTGGCAACCTTGGCTACAGCCTTTTTGGCGACTTTCTTGATGGCTTTTTTGGCGACGGTTTTGACTGCCGTCTTTGCAGTCTTCTTGGCCGCTAATTTCTTGGGCGCAACTTTTTTAGCCGCAACCTTCTTGGGCATTGCTTTTTTGGGCGCAGCCTTTTTCGCAGGCGACTTGCTTACCAGCTTTTTGGCGGCTGGCTTTTTTGCGACCGACTTCTTCACAGCAGTTTTTTTAGCAACTGGCTTCTTGACCGCTTTGGTCTTTGCGACTTTCTTTGCTGCCGCTTTCTTCACGGCAACAGGCTTTTTCTTGGCAGCAACTTTTTTGGTTGCTTGGGCTTTTGCGGCGGCGGCCTTCTTCTTGGCCTTCACGGGTTTCTTGCTCAGGGTCTTGATCCTTATGGTGGCCGACTCATTTGATTTTAACAAACTTGTCAGGTCAATTAAACTTTTTTGCGACGGGCGCGAATGGCACTGGAGCTTTCCTTGCGCAAAGGCATGGAGATAAACGCCCAGTGGGGTGCTTTTGTTGCACCCAAGGTTGGCAGTTGCTCTTGCGTTATACGCCTGTTGCGGAAACGTAAAGCGGTTTTGGAATCGAGCGCCTTGATGGAATAGCCAGGGCGGGCCAAAACGGCGAAGGGAACTGTGTTCACAATTTCTGACCAATCTTTCCAGTGATGGAAGCTGGCGAGGCTGTCTGCCCCCATGATCCAGATAAATTTGGCGCGCGAATATGATTTCAGCGCAGCAATAGTTTGGGCGGTGTATTTGCTGCCGATTTGCTTTTCAACGTCGGTGACAATGAAACGTGGATGCTTGGCGAGCTTGCGGGTGAGCGCCAAGCGTTCGGCATAGCCTGCGGTTTCACCGTTGGATTTGAGCGGGTTTTGCGGCGAAACCAGCCACCACACCCAATCCAATTTCAAATGCTTCAACGCATAAAGCGCGACCTGCAGATGGCCCTTGTGGGCCGGATTAAAGGACCCGCCGAACAGGCCAATGCGCTGGTGGGCACCATGGGGCGGAAGCTTGATCATGCAGGCCTGATCTGGCCTTGCCCACGGATTTGATATTTGAAGGTGGTGAGCTGTTCCACGCCAACAGGCCCGCGCGCATGCAGTTTGCCAGTCGCGATGCCGATCTCTGCGCCGAAACCAAATTCACCACCATCAGCAAATTGGGTTGAAGCATTATGCAGAACAATGGCGCTGTCGACTTCAGCGAGGAACCTTTCGGCGGTGGCCTGATCTTGTGTGACGATAGATTCTGTGTGTTGCGAGCCATATTTTGCGATGTGCGCAATGGCACCATCCAAACCGTCAGTGAGGCCGAGCGTGACGATGGCATCGAGATATTCGGTTGACCAGTCTTCCGCAGTGGCGGGCTTTACGTCAGCGTCGGCCTGTTGTGCAGCCGCATCACCACGCACCTCGCAGCCTGCATCAATCAGTGTACGGATGATTGGTTCGAGATACTGCTCCGCACCCTTGTCGATCAGAATGGTTTCAGCCGAGCCGCAAACGCCGGTGCGACGCATTTTGGCGTTCAGCACGATGGATTTTGCCATTTCCAGATCAGCAGCCTTGTCAACATAGACATGGCAAATGCCTTCAAGATGCGAGAACACCGGCACGCGCGCTTCGGCCTGAACGCGCGCCACAAGATTTTTGCCGCCACGTGGCACAATGAGATCAATGGTGCCGCCAAGGCCGGTGAGCATTTCGCCCACGGCGGCGCGGTCGGTGGTTTCGACCATCTGTATCGCTGCGATTGGCAAGCCAGCTTCTTGCAGGCCTTGCTGCAGGCAGGCCGTAATGGCGCGGGCGGTGTTGAAGCCATCCGTGCCGCCGCGCAAAATGGCGGCGTTGCCGGATTTGAGGCAGAGGCCACCAGCGTCTGCGGTGACATTCGGTCGGCTTTCAAAGATAATGCCGATCACCCCAATGGGCACGGAGATGCGTGAGATTTCCATGCCATTGGGTCTTGTCCATTTCTCGCTGACGCGGCCCACAGGATCTTTGAGGGCGGCAATATCTTCCAAGCCCCTAGCCATGGCCTCAAGGCGGGCGGGGCTGAGCGTGAGGCGGTCAACGAATGAGGATTTCAAATCCTTGGTTTTGGCAGCTTCCAAATCCTTGGCGTTGGCGGCGAGAATTACGGTTTGTGCCGCGCGGATGGCCTTGGCCATGGCGCGCAGGGCCGCATCCTTGGTTTCAGTTTTGGCTTGGGCAAGTGCCTTGGCGGCAGCGCGCGCTTGGCGGCCCAATTGATTTAAGTTTTGTTCCATTACAGCATCACCAGATTATCACGATGCACCAATTCTGCGGCGCGGTCTTGCCCAATCAGCTTTTGGGCATCAGCGGATTTGAGGCCGATGATTTTGCGCGCCTCTTCACTGTCAAAGGCAATGAGCCCACGGGCAATTTCGCTGGTGCCCACCACGATGCTGACCGTGTCGCCTTGGGCGAAGCTGCCTTCGACGGCTTTGACACCAGCGGGCAACAGGCTCTTGCCTTTGACCAAGGCTTCCTTCGCACCGATGTCAACAATCAGGCGGCCGAGCGGGGCCAACGTTCCGGCAATCCAGCGTTTGCGCGCCTGTTTGGCTGAAGCCTCAGCCACAAACCAGGTGCAGCGCTCGCCGTTGATGATGCGTTGCAACGGATGCAACTCGTGTCCCGAAGCAATCACCATGTGGCAGCCTGCCGTCAGGCTGATTTTGGCCGCTTCGATTTTCGTGATCATGCCGCCAGAGCCCACGCCAGAAACAGGTTTGCCTGCCATGGCTTCAATCTCAGGTGTGATGACGTTCACTTCGGCAATGAACTGCGCGTGTTTCTGATTGGGAGGTGCTGAGTAAAGCCCGTCAATATCTGAGAGCAGCACCAGAGCGTCAGCCGCCATCATGGAGGCTACGCGGGCGGCCAAACGGTCGTTGTCGCCGTAGCGGATTTCAGAAGTGGCCACTGTGTCATTCTCGTTAATCACAGGCACAGCTTTCTGCGCCAGCAAAGTTGAAAGTGTGGCTGTTGCGTTGAGATAACGGCGCCGTTCCTCGGTGTCTGTTAGTGTTACCAGAATTTGGGCGGCCACGATGCTTTGGGTTCTCAGTGCTTCAGCCCAAGCTTGGGCGAGCGCAATCTGGCCAACTGCTGCTGCGGCTTGGCTTTGCTGAAGCTTCAGCTTGCCCTTGGGCAGGCCCAAAGAGCGGCGGCCCAAGGCAATGGCACCTGAGGAAACCAAGATCACATCAGCACCGGATTTTTTCAACGCGGCAATGTCATCAACCAGCGATGAGAGCCACTTGGCTTTGATGGTGCCCGTTGCCTGATCGACCAACAGGGCTGAACCCACTTTCACCACGATGCGCTTGGCTTTGGAAAGGCGCGAAGACGTAATCACCGTTTTCAAGGCCGCCATTCCCCGGTGGTTACCCCCTCAGGGTCTGGCAAGCGGGCATCAGCTTTTGATTTTGTGACCTTGGCATAAAGTGCGTGGATCACCGGCTGAATGTTTTTCTGTGCTGCCGCGGAAATCAGCAAAGGCTCTTTCTTGGTCTTGGCTTTAAACTTGGCGGCAAGCTTTTCCACCTCGGCGGAAGGAAGCGCGTCAATTTTGTTGAAGGCAATGATCTCAGGCTTCTTGGCCAAAATGGGTGAATAGGCTTTCAGCTCTTCGCGCACGGTTTTATAGGCCGCGGCTGGGTCATCCCCGGTGCAGTCAATCAAATGCAACAGAACGGCACAGCGTTCCACATGACCCAAGAATTTGGTGCCAAGCCCAGCACCCATCGAAGCGCCTTCGATGAGGCCCGGAATATCGGCCAGCACGAAAGAGTTATTGGGCACTTTCACCACACCCAATTGCGGGTGCAGCGTGGTGAAGGGATAATCGGCGATCTTGGGTTTGGCGGCTGAAACCACTGACAAGAAGGTGGATTTGCCAGCATTGGGCAAGCCCACGATGCCAGCATCAGCAATCAGCTTCAGGCGCAGCCAAATCCAACGCTCTTCACCTGGCAAGCCTTGGTTGGCATGATAGGGAGAGCGGTTGGTGGCAGATTTGAAATAGTGGTTGCCAAAACCGCCGTTGCCGCCGCGGGCCACGCAGACGCGGTCGCCCAACTTGGCCAGATCGGCGATTACCGTTTCGCGGTCTTCCTCAATCACCTCAGTGCCGACTGGCACTTTAAGCACGATGTCATCAGTATTGGCGCCAGCGCGAAGCCTACCCATGCCATGGCCACCGGTACGGACTTTGAAATGGCCCTGATAGCGATAGTCGATCAGCGTGTTGAGATCAGACGCAGCTTCAATCCAAACGTCGCCGCCTTTGCCGCCGTCACCGCCATCTGGACCGCCGAACTCAATGAATTTTTCACGACGGAACGACACGGAGCCAGCGCCGCCGTCTCCGCTTTTTACAAATATCTTGGCTTCATCAAGGAACTTCATGTGTGGCTCATAACGGTTTTTGGGTCAGGGTTGAAAGGATTTCGTATTGTGGATTTTGCAGAGATCAGATTCCGCGACTCTGCTTTTAGAGGATGTGTAGAGGAATAAAAGCTGGATGCTAGGAGTCATATTTTTGGGCAGGGCTTGCAATATCGGTAAAGATTTGGTTAAGAACTAAATTTGGTGGCAACTTATTGCCGCCACATTTGACCTTTCTACAGGCCCTATTCCGCGACACTGATGGTCTCGTGGATAGGTGTCAATCCCTTTGGCAATGCGTTTGCCTGATTGCTTCTTCCGAAATGACGAAAGGAATTTAAATATGCGTATCAAGTTACCTCTTTTGCTGGCCTCGGCCGCCCTTTGTGTTACTGCCTTGGCTAGCGGAGCGGAAGCTCGCACGCGCCATCATCATGTTCGGCACCACAAACACGCCAGCCATCACCGTGCCCATTTCCCACAAGTCAGCCAAGCGACCCGCGATCATGTGGTTGCCTTGATCAAAGCCGAAGCGCCGCATTACGGTGTTCCGTCTTGGTTTGCCTTGCGCATTGCCAAAGTTGAATCTGGTTACAACCCATCCGTCACTGGCGGTGCGGGTGAAATTGGCGTTTTCCAAATGAAATGCCAGACCGCGCGCGGCCTTGGTTATTCCGGCGCTTGCTCTGGCCTTTACAATCCGGCCACGAATGTTCGTTGGGGCCTGCGTCATTTGTCGTTGGCTGTGAAAAACAGCCATGGCAACCTGCGCCTTGCAGCCTCGATGCATAATGGCGGGCTTGGCACACGCCATATCGTTCGCTCCTATGTTGCGATGATTTTCTAATCCGGTTTGAATATTCATTGAAAAGGGCCGCGCGTTCATGATGCGCGGTCTTTTTGTTGGGTGAGGCGAAGCTGCGTGCAGGGCACGTGTCTGCCCTGGGCCAAGCTGAAAGAAGGCCGGTGCCCCGTCGCTTCGAAGCCTAGGCCAAACAGGATTTTGGCTGAGGCTGGGTTGTCATCATGGAAGGCCGAGTTCAATTCAGCGATGTCATCAACGTCAAAAGCAAGGCGCACGACCGCCTTGGCAGCCTCTTTCATCAGGCCCATGCCCCAGCAGCATTCACGCAGCCAATAGCCAAATTCAAATTTGCCGCCGTCATCTACCTCATAAGAGACAACGCCAATCAGTTCATCAGGCGCGCATCTGAAGGCAATCGCAAATATGCGACTGCGCGGATCAAAGCTTCTCTGCCGTTGAATGAAGCCCGCCGCGTCATCAACTGTATAAGGATTTTTCACACGGGCCAGGTTGCGGGTCACATTGATATTGTTTCCGGCCAAAGCCATAGCATGAGCGTCTTCGTCTCTCAGTGGCCGCAGTAGCAATCTTCTTGTTTCGAGTTCCATGGTGCAATTCCAAAATGAAAAAACGGGGAAATGGTTGCCCATTTCCCCGTTCTATTCAGAACTGCCGGCCAATGGGCGGCAGCTATGTCACTGCCATTATTCTGCGGCTTTAACCGGCATGACGGATACCAGTTTTTTGCCGCCTTTGGTTGCGCGGAATTCCACGGTACCTGGAACTTTGGCAAACAAGGTGTGATCCTTGCCCATGCCAACGCCAGTGCCCGCGTGCACTTTCGTGCCGCGTTGGCGGATGATGATGTTGCCAGCAATGACGGCTTCGCCGCCAAATGCCTTAACGCCCAAGCGGCGGCCAGCGGAGTCGCGGCCGTTGCGGGATGAACCACCTGCTTTTTTATGTGCCATGATCTATCTCCTATTCCTGTACTTAAGCGCGCGCTTTGTCGGTTTTAGCACGAGGTGGTTGGCCGGCCATCAATTCCTTGGCTTGCTCAATCCATTCCTCACGGGCCACGCGGCCCGTTTGCTTGATCGTGGCTTCGATCTTCTTGACGTCTTCCGGCGTCCAGGCCGCGATCTGGGCAAAGCTGGTGATGCCAGCTTCGGTCAGTGCCTTGTGGATCTTCGGGCCGATGCCGCCGATCAGGGAAACATCATCTGCACCAGCTGCAATGGCAGCCTTGGCGGCAGAAAGCTTCACTTCAGCCTTTTTGCCGGTTGGCTTTGCGCCACCGGTGAGAATTTCAGTGATGATGATCGAGGTCAAATCCTGACGGTGACCATTGCGCCGACGGTAATGCTTACGACGACGCTTCTTGAAAATGATCAGATGCGGGCCACGTGCCTGCTTGTCGATTTGGCCCACAACAGTGGCACCAGCCACAAGTGGCGCGCCAACGGCCACGTCAGCGCCATTGCCAACCATTAGCACTTCGGTGAAATTGATATGATCGCCAGCTTCGCCTTCGAGCCTTTCGATCAAAATTTTGTCGTTCGCGGCAACTCTATATTGTTTGCCGCCTGTCTTGATGACTGCGTACATAGTCCACTCTCTGTTCCCGCGCCCTATGGGGCCTTTTCCAAACCCTTGATGGAAAAGGACTTTTTCAGTTGGCTAAAAGCCTGGTTGGGTTGCCCTCGGGCAGCGCATTGGTTCCCGGCAGGTGTATGCCTGCTGAGAAGTGGCTCCTCTAACGGCCAAAATGAGCCAAAGTCAAGAGTTGCGGTGTTATTGGCGGCCAAAAATGCCGCGGCGTGCAGGCTTGGTGGCCAAGGCGGCCTGTTCATCTGGAATGTAATAGTCGCAGAATGACCAATCTGTGGTGATGGGGTTATGTGCCACTTGGCCGCGATGGCGGGCGTTGGTTGGGCTTGTCTTGCGCTTTGCGTTCAATTGCTTTTTCATTTTGAGACCTTTCAAACAGAGTAACGAGGTCCCCCCTAATTTCCGCATCCGTCTGCCAAAGCGGCATGTTCGAACACTTGAATATTGCATAGCACAAATTTGGTTGCAGTGCAGCATAAAAATCCGGCAAACTTAATCGAAGGTCAATAGAGATCCTT
>Ga0075023_100000287_pt1 | contig 12707 bp, 11 predicted proteins | sample Str014_FD_71388 | JGI IMG/M metagenome (GOLD analysis project Ga0075023, IMG submission 71388) | Freshwater sediment microbial communities in response to fracking from Pennsylvania, USA - Straight Creek_MetaG_SC_2014 | ecosystem: Environmental > Aquatic > Freshwater > Creek > Sediment | place... | reverse complement strand
ATGCGGGTTGGCTTCTCCGTGACGGGCGATTTCCTCGAGGATCGCATCGGTGGTGGTTTGCGGGTGCCAGCCCCATTGACGTTGGGCTTTGGCCGAGTTGAGCACCAGCCAGGGAATGTCGAAGGGCCGGGGCGTCGGGTCCGAAGCGATTTCGAAGGCACCGAATTTTCCCGCACACCAATCGCTGAGCTGGCGGAGTGAGCGGGCCGAGCCAGAGCCGCCCGAGCAATTTACGAGTCGGTTATCAACTGGAAGTTTCGCTGCGGCCATTTGCTTATCCATCAGTGGCACCAGATCGCGGGGGTGCAGGCAGTCGCGCACTTGATGGCCCTGCCCGCCAAAGCCGATGTACTTGAGTGGGTGGCGGCGCATGTAACTATTTATCCAATACGCAAAGATCCCCTGGTCGGGTCGGCCGAATTGCCCGGCACCGGCCAGGACGCCGCAGCGGTTAATGAAGACGGGCAGGTCGAAGATTTCCCCGTATTCCAGCGCGAGCGTCTCGGAGGCGAGTTTGGTCGCGCCATAGAGAGAAACGGGGGCCTGGGTACTGAACGTTTCGTCGACGCCTGCCGCTGTTAGCCCTGCGGGCAACGTTGCTTGCCGGGCGGGCTGGTAGCCGTTGTCGACCGGTTCGACCAACAATTCGGATAATGGGGGGATCGAGTAAACGCGGCTCGTGCTCAGCAAGATAATCCCCGCGTGGTGGCGCTTGCAGAATTCCAGTATATTCACCGTGCCGCCCAAGTTATGCTCAATCAGTTGGCGCGAACTGGTCGCGCCGTCTACTCCGGCCAACACGCTGGGATTGGCGGCGGCATCGATCACAAAATCGACCGCGGGAAGCGATTCCAGGTCGCTTGGCGCGCGCAAATCGCCGTGGAAAAGTTTGACGCCGATTTTCTTGAGGCCGGTTCGGTTTGATTCGCTGCCGGGGCGAATGAAGCTATCGATGCCGTATAACGTGTGCCTGTCGCCCGATTGAACGAACGCGCGCGCTAAGGTCGAACCAACAAACCCGCAGGCACCGGTGATGAGAATCTTCATGGCTCGGCAAAGATAGCAGGGGGGGCCTGCGCTGATCCAGCCCGGAACGAAACAATCTCAAGCCGACTGCGGCCGCAGCTTCCAAGCCTCGACAATTTGGCGGATCGTTTCCTCCAGCGATTGGGTGATGTCCCAGGAAGGATAGTGAGCGCGCATTTTTCGCAGGTCCGAGTAGTAGCAGATATGGTCGCCGATGCGGTTCTGGTCGACGTAGGAAAAAACCTGTGCTTTGCCGGTAAACTTCTCGGTAATCTTGAAAGCCTCGAAGATCGAGGTGCTGTTGGCTTTACCCCCGCCGAGATTGTAGACTTGGGCGACGCGCGGGGCACCGACGAACGCTGCCATGAAACGCGCCACGTCGAGGGAGTGGATATTGTCGCGCACCTGTTTGCCCTTGTATCCGAAAACCTTGTACTCGCGGCCTTCAAGGTTGCATTTCACCAGATAGCTGAGGAAACCGTGGAGTTCGACGCCGGTATGATTCGGGCCGGTCAGGCAGCCGCCGCGCAGGCAGCAGGTTGGCAGGTTAAAATAGCGACCGTACTCCTGGACCATGACGTCGGCGGCGACTTTTGAGGCGCCAAAAAGTGAATGTTTCGACTGGTCGATGGTGAAAGTTTCGGCGATGCCATGCTCGTAGGCGGGATCGGCGTAATCCCAGCGCGTTTCCAATTCTTTCAACGCGATGGAATTCGGGGCGTCGCCATAGACCTTATTCGTGCTCATATGGACGAACGGCGCTTCCGGGCTGGCTTGGCGCGTGGCTTCGAGCATGTTCAGCGTCCCGACGGCATTGGTGTCAAAATCGTCGAAGGGGATCGCAGCGGCACGGTCGTGGGAAGGTTGGGCGGCGGTATGGACGATAACGTCAGGTTTTACCTGCTTGACCAACGCGAGCACGCCCGCCCGATCGCGAATGTCGACCTCATGATGTTGGAACCCGGGAAGCTCACGCACGAGCCGATGTTGGTTCCATCGCGTGTCGCCTTGCGGCCCAAAAAACACCGCGCGTTGGTTATTGTCCACGCCGTGAATTTTGTAACCGAGCTCGCGGGCAAAATACACGCAGACTTCCGAGCCGATCAATCCCGATGAACCCGTAACCAAGAGCGTTTTAGCCATGGGGATCGACGTATCAAGACGTTCGCCGGATGCAAATGGATTATCAAGCCACAACGCGGTTCGCCTGCGGCATATTTTTGCTCAGCAGTCCAGGAGATAAGCCAGCGAACGATGTTCGGCCGGGTCAGGCTTTGCCGCCGAAAGTCACGTAGTCGTCGACGTCGAGCCACTCAATCACGGTGTGGATGTCATTGCGGTCGGGCGCGTATTTTGTGATCCGCTCGGCGAAGAGACCGTGACGGCGTGCGTTTCCAGGGGTGAGATTTTCCAGCCAGTTGGACCACGCGGCGATTTCCCAATCAGTACGTTTGGTGGTGGAATTCTCTTTGATCCAGCCAAGCATCTCGGTGTCACTCTTGCCGCTCTTCACGGCATTGAAAAATGCATCGGCATCGATGCCAGCGAAGTGCAGCAGATGTTTGTCCATCGGATTAGGGAACGCGTACTCGCCGAGTTTGCCGCCAATTTTCGCGCGAACTTTGTCGAGCGAGCGAGGCAGCATGAGGTAACCGCCAAGGCGTACACGTGGGCTGCGTGGTGGATGCTGGGTGAGATCAGGGTTTTGGTAGGAGACCATGGCCCCAGCGTGCGCTTTGCCTATGGCCCGTCAACGCCATCGGAAGACCCGTCTTGGTTCGGGCTCGAACCAGACCCGAAAAACTCTTCTTGGTCCAGAATAGCGAGAACGCCGTCGATCACCTTGATACGGTCGATTCCCGACAGGACAGGATGTTTAGCGGTGAGCTTGGCGGAGATCGCGTCTCGGGCTTCTGCGCGGGTCGTGATGCCTGCAAGAAAATCGTCGGCTTGGTCCGCAATGTCGTCGATGATTGGCCTGAGGCGCATCGGTCGAGATCCGATCATATTTCGATCCTGGACGCCAGCCGCAGTTTGCTGAATTTCCCTTTTCGGGGCAGGGTATGGCGCTGTTTGGTGATTCGTCTCGGTCTACGAGGTCGATTGTCGCGAAAGTGCGCCAGAGGCAGGCCGAGAGCTGAGGCGGGAAAACGGCATAGAGTTAGCCTGGTTTCACGAGGTGAAAAGCCGTTTCGGCTAGCATTTGTCCGTTGACCTGAAGGTCGACCCGATGGCGACCGGAATGGTGTTTGCGGGTGGTGAAATCTCGAATGGTCTGCCGCTTTTTTAGCACGAGCGGTTGGCTGGAATGGACCCGAGTCTCCGTCCACTTGAAAACTTTGGTCGCGGTTTTCCCCGATGCTTTTACGTAATGGACGACGTAATCAATCACCAGCGGCAAATGCTTTTTACTCTTGGAAATAAGTTCGGCGGTGAGCGTGAGCGAATCGCCCAGGGTAAGCCTGGCAGGCGAAACGGTGAAGCGCCGGATCTGTATTTGGGACGTCGCGGTGGGATCGGCACCGTGAAAGGCGAGCGCGCGCGGATTGCCTTTTTTGACGAGCGTGCGCAACGCATGGCGCACGATCCAGGCGGTGCCGATGTTTTGGGTGTCCCACGATTCAACTCGGTCGAGCACCCAATTGGGATGGTCCTTGGCGATGTCGTTGAGGTGATTGGCAACCGATTTCCGCACGTAGAGTGCAGGATCGGTCTTCAGTACTTCGAGGATTGGCGCGGTCAAATCGGGGTTTTCAACGATGGCCTTGAGTCTTGCGCCCCACGGTAAACGTGGCCGGCTGCCTTCGCTCGCGAGCCGGCGCACATGCTCGTCCTTATCGCGGGTCCAGCCCTGCATAATGGCGAGCGCGCGAATCGGGTCCCGTTGGATGAACGGCCGCACGGCGAATTCCGCTGACCCCAATGGCGTCAGAAAACGGAGCGCTTCCAGTGAGTGCTCGAAATCGTCAAGGCCTTGGCGCGCCACGAAATCGCAGAAACTCAGCGTAACGAAGCCTTGTGCGATGCGCGGCGCCACTTGGCAGAGGATGGCGACTTTCTCGCGGTAGGTGCCGGGCAAAGCGGCTTCCGCGGCGATGGCAGTCTGGCGTAGCCGGTCCATGAGTTCACGTTCGTCGATCCCGTCGAGGGTCAGCGCGAGAAATTTTTTCCGATCGAATCGCGGTTCGATGGCGGCGAGTTCCTGGGCAATCTGACGATAGAGAGCCGCATTGAAACGGTTCTTGAAGGGGCCGGGGACGTTCTTTCCAGTAGGCATTTAGTTTTGCCCATCAATTCTTCCCCTGCAGTTTCTTGCGCAGGAAGAAGACGAGAAAGGCGAAGAGCAGAGCGCAGCCGGCGAGGGCTTTGAGGGCCGTGCCGCCGTTGCGGCTGACGGCGACAAAGACGATGCCAACGAGGAGAAACGTCGCGACTTCGTTGTAAATGCGGAGCTGGCGCGAGGTGTGCGAACGCTCCCCGCGAGCGAGGCGTTTGCGAATGCGTCCGCAGTCGTAGTGATAGCCGAAGAGGATCGCGAGGAAGACGAGCTTCACGTGCAACCATGGCTCATGCAGTAAATCGTGGAAGCCAAACATCAACCAGGTGCCTGTGGCGGCAGTGAGAAACATGGCGGGCACAGTGATTGCATACCAGAGCCGCCGCGACATGAGTGCAAATTGCGCAGTGAGGATGCCGCATTTCGGTTCGGCTTCGTCAAACGCCTCGACGTGGTAGATAAATAGCCGAACCAAATAAAAGAGGCCAGCAAACCAACAGACGATGCCGATGATGTGGAGTGCGCGGAGAGTGAGAAAAATCACGGGTTAGGGCGAAAACGGGTTGAAATGCAAAGCGGTTGGGGACGAAGTTACTCGTCAGCCGCACCCTCTCTAGCCAGGGTTCGTTCGATCCGCCGGTCAGGTACGAGCCAGATCAGGGCCACTCCAATGTAGAGCAGCTGTGAAATCGCCACGTGGAGGAAGGCGCTCGCAATTGCGACTGCGTAAAAGATCGGCGACAACTTCCCCTTCAAATCACGCCCGACGGCCTTGGCGAGCAAGGAGCCAACGCCTTGCTGGGTGATAACGGCGGTTTGGAGGATCCAGTAGGCGATCGACGCCATCAGCAAGACCCCGCCGTAGAGGGCGGTGGGGATGGCGGCAAAATGATTCTCACCCATCCAATCGGTCACAAATGGAAAGAGCGAGAGCCAGAAGAGGAGATGTAGATTGGCCCAAAGCACCGCGCCACCCACCCGATCGGTCGCCTGAAACATGTGGTGGTGATTGTTCCAATAGATCGCGAGATAGACAAAGCTCAATACGTAGCTCAGGAGAATCGGTAAAAGCGGGATCAAGGCTGCAAGGTCCGCCCCGCGCGGCGCTTTCAATTCGAGCACCATGATCGTAATGATAATGGCGATAACGCCGTCGCTAAACGCTTCGAGTCTTCCTTTGTGCATGGTGGGACGGGTGCGGTCGGGTGTAGGAACTGAGGGCCCGAGAAGGGTCTCCACCAAAGAGGCGTCACCGGCCCCGGACAATGTTTTTGTTGGGCGAACGGTTGCACGTGGCCGACGCGACGTACGTGCTAGCGCTGGGGCGTATTTGCCGGTTGCTTGTTTCGCCAGAGGACGAGCGCGATGGCGACCACGACCACAAGATTGGCCACGAGCGCCGAGGCGCGCATCCAAGTCACTCTCAGGATGAGTTCGTATACTTCAAGCGGCAGGTAGATTCCACCACTGACCAAAGCGAGCCACTCTGCCCAGGTGCGGCAAAACCAAAGCCCATAGGCCTCGATGAACCGGAAGGCTGCGTACACGAAGCCGATGATCGCGATAGACCACAATCGTGCATCCGTCGTATTCGACGCGGCTTCGATGAACACGCTCGCATAATGGCGGTTTGGGTCCAGATGCAGGTGGCCGACCAAAGCGTTGGCCAGGGCACGGAGATCGCGGTGCAGCAACGAAAGCAGGCCAAAGCCCGCGAGCAGCACGATCACCCCCTTCGTCGCTTCGAAGAGAGCCACTGATTTTACAACCTTGCGCGATGCATTTGAAGACAGCACCCCACTACTTTCGTCTGATCTTCGGGCGGACCCAAGAAAGATTTTTGTGCTGAATGAAACTTCCCAGCGTCGGACGGTACCGGAAGACGGTTTTGCTGCCCTGTGACGACGAGGCTTTGACAGCGCCGGCGGGTTGTTACTTGCTGAACATCCTGCCGGCGCGGCGCCCGCAGGAAATTTTCTTCCCATGACCCAAGTTCGTGTTCGTTTTGCTCCCAGCCCGACCGGCTTCTTTCACATCGGCAGCGCCCGTACGGCGTTGTTCAACTGGCTTTACGCGCGGCACACCGGCGGCACGTTTGTTCTGCGGATCGAGGATACCGACAAGGAACGCAATAGCGAAGAATTCCTTAACGTGATCTACGACAGTCTGCGTTGGCTTGGCATGGACTGGGACGAGGGCCCAGGCAAGGGCGGCGATTTTGGCCCGTACCGGCAGAGCGAGCGCGACCCGATTTACAAAGAGTACCTGGAAAAATTGCGGGCTGCCGGGCGTACCTACGAAAAGGACGGCGCGGTCTATTTCAAATTACTGGGCGAACGCACCGAGGTTTTCGACGAGCACCGCAAGAAAACCGTCACGAAGGTCGCGAACAAACCGGCGGTCATTGAGGATCAAATCCGCGGACACGTCGAACGGACGGAGGACGAGGACTTTGTCATCGTGCGTTCGGACGGCAGCCCCGTTTTCCATTTCGTCAACGTGGTCGATGACATCGCGATGAAGATCACGCATGTGATTCGCGGCGAAGATCATCTCTCGAACACGAGCAAACACGTCGAGCTGTTCCAGGCGTTTGGCGCGCCGGTGCCGAAATTCGCGCACATCCCGCTCATCCTGAAACAAAACGGTCCGGGTAAGATGTCGAAGCGCGACCAGGGGGCTTTGATCGAGGAGTATCAAAAACGCGGATACCTGCCGGAGGCGTTGGTCAATTTTCTCTCGTTACTCGGCTGGAATCCGGGCGACGACCGTGAGAAGATGCCGATCGCCGAGATTATCCGGCTGTTCGACCTGCCCGGCGTGAATCAAAGCAACGCGCGTTTTGACGACAAAAAACTCGCGCACATGAATATGGCGTACCTCCTGGAGTTGTCCGAAGAGAACTTTTTGCGGCTCGCCCGCGCCTATTTCGAGCAGCAAAAAGTGTTTGCCGCAGGTTGGCCTGACGAAGGGGATTTCAGCGCGGTGCTTACGCTAGCGCATCCGAAGATCAAAGGTCTCGAAGAGTTGCCGGCGTACACCAAATATTTCTTTACCGAGGATTTCGCGATCGACGACAAGGTGCGTGCCAAGGTCCTGGCAAAGGGTGAGCCGAAAACCCGCCTCGTTGAGCTGCTCGAGATGCTGCGCACGGCAGATTTTGCGACCGACCTGGCCATCGAGGATGCGCTCAAGAAGCTCGCGGAATCGAAGGGACTCGGCTTTGGCGATTACCAAGCAATCGCGCGGCTCGCGGTGTCCGGCACCAACGTGGGGCCGAGCATAACTGGCATGTTCCGCGTGCTCGGTCGCGATCGGGTGCTGCACCGCATTGAGCGGTTCCTCGCGACGCTGTAAGGCTCACTCCTCGCGCCGATCCTTTCAAAAATGTAAGGATCGGGAAAGGCAGTGGATACATCGAGGTGCGATAGTGGGTGATCTTCAAACCACATTGCATCTCATGAATACATCTAGATTTTTCCTTCAACGCCGCGCCACTTGGTTGTTCGGCGCAACACTGCTCGCCGCAGGCGGACTTTTCTGGTCCGGCGCCGCGTTAGGCGAACAAAACAAAGTCGCGGTCAAAGTCGACGAGCAGCCGATTCCGCGTAGTGAACATGTTGATACGACAAGCTTTTCGCCGGTCGTGAAACGGGTCGCGCCAAGCGTGGTCAAGGTGCTGGTGACTGAGCGTGCCAAAAATGTGCCGGCCCAGGAAGTGCCACCCTTTTTCGACGATCCGATGTTCCGCCAGTTCTTTGGCGACCAGTTCGGCGGTCGCGGCAACAGTCGACATATCTACCGCCAGCCGCAGCAAGAAGGTCTCGGTTCCGGTGTGATCGTTAGCACCGACGGTTACGTTTTGACCAATAACCATGTCGTCAACGGTGCGGACGTCATCAAAGTCACGCTGGCGGACGGTCGGGAACTGACCGCCAAAGTTGTCGGCACGGATCCCCAGTCCGATCTCGCGGTGGTAAAGGTTGAAGCAAAGGATCTGCCCGCGATCACATTTACCGATAGCGATAAGATCGAAGTCGGCGACCGCGTGCTCGCGATCGGCAACCCCTTTGGTATTGGGCAAACGGTGACGAGCGGCATGGTGAGCGGCCTCGGCCGCGCTACGATGGGTCTCGACTACGAGGATTTCATTCAGACGGACGCCGCGATCAATCCGGGCAATTCCGGCGGCGCACTGGTCGACGTGCAGGGACGCTTGGTTGGCGTGAATACGGCGATCTTGAGCCGTTCAGGCGGTTCGCAAGGCATCGGTTTTGCGATTCCGAGCAATTTGGCGCGCAATGTTATGGAACAGTTGGTGAAGGGCGGCAAAGTGGTGCGCGGTTACCTGGGGGTTGCGCTGCAAGATTTGACGCCTGAGCTGGTTGACGCTTTTAAGCTCAAGACCCGTGAAGGCGCACTCGTGAGCGACGTGGTGCCGGGCGGTCCCGCGGCCAAAGCGGGCGTAAAAAGCGGCGATGTGCTGACGGATTTCAACGGCAAGAAAATCCTCGACGGTCGCCATCTCAAACTGACCGTGGCCAACGTTGCGCCTGACACGGAGGTTCCGTTGGTGGTGCTGCGCGACGGCAACCCTGTCGAACTAAAGGTCAAGGTCGGCGAAAATACGGGCAAGCACCTGCATAGCTCGATCGAGAACGACGACAACGGCAAAAAACCCTCGAACGACAACGATACAGGCACGCTCAACGGCGTGGGCGTGGGCGATCTCGATCCCCAGGTGCGGCGCGAGTTCGACATTCCGGCCAAGGTGCAGGGCGCCATCGTCACCGATGTCGACCCTTCCTCCGCGGGCGCAGAGGCGGGTTTGCAGCCGGGAGATGTTATCCAGGAAATCAATCACCATCCCGTGCGCTCGGCCGACGATGCCGTTAAGCTTACGGAAAAAACGGAATCCAAAAAGACGCTCCTCAAAATCTGGAGCCAGCGCGGCATCCGCTATATAATTGTCGACGAATCTGGCGAGTGAGGCGGCACGTGAACACGCCTCGCCGTCTATAACAAACCAACAGCGCCTCGGAAAATATCCGGGGCGCTTTCCTTTGTAATGTGGAAATCAGGAAAGCTGGAACGGAAAAATTGGATCTACTAACTGGGTTTAGAATGGCGCTGTTATTTTTTGGGCCCCAAATGGGGTTCTATTGTACCGCTCGTTCCAGAGTTTCTGAGTTCCACATTAAAATTTGTCCGTTTTTATCGTTCTGCTGTTATTTGAGACCCGTTCTGGCTTTCAATGAAACTGGTTTGCCCGCACATTCCCCGCTGTGAGAATTCTCGTGGTCGAAGATGACGCTAAAATTGCGTCGTTTATTGTGAAAGGCCTCAAACAAGAAGGTTACGGGGTGGATCATGCACCGGACGGCGATACCGGCCTCGCCCTTACCGTAAGTACGAACTATGACGCGGCGGTGGTCGACGTCATGCTGCCGGGCCTCGACGGACTTAGCTTGGTCAAACGGCTACGCGCTAGTCGGGCCGACTTGCCCGTGTTATTTCTAAGCGCGCGTTCGGGCGTGCAGGACCGGATTGCCGGACTGCAGGCCGGCGGCGACGACTACCTGACCAAACCCTTTGCCTTTGCCGAGCTCTCCGCTCGTTTGCAGGCGCTCATCCGCCGGTCGACGCGGGTGCCCGAGGCGACACGGCTCAGTGTTGGCGATGTGGAAATGGATTTGGTTAGCCGAGTGGTCAAGGTGGCGGGCCAGCTGGTGGAATTGCAGCCACGTGAGTTTTCGCTGCTGGAATATCTGCTGCGCCATCCTGGCCGCCATGTCACCAAAACGATGATACTGGAGCATGTGTGGGACTACAGCTTTGACCCGCAAACGAACGTCGTCGATGTGCTGATGCATCGTCTACGGGCCAAAGTCGATCCGGAGAAAACACGCATCGAGACGGTGCGGGGCGTTGGTTATGTTATCCACGGGAACACTTAATCAATTGCGGCGCTCGGTTGCGGTACGGCTGAGCCTCTGGTTCACCGCTCTCTTCTCGATTGGATTTTCCGCGGTCTTTGCGTTGCTTTACGTCCTCCTCGGACGGCAGCTGGAAGCGCGCGAGTCGGAAGCTTTGCAGCTGCGGCTGCGGCAATATGCAGACATTTACGAGGCGCGAGGCGTGACCGGGCTCGATGAGCGGATCGATGAGGATAGTGCGACGCCGCATGTGCGTTCGCTGTTCGTGCGATTGATCGCGCAGCGTGGAAATGTAGTCTGGGCGCGCGTGCCGCCCGATTGGATTGAACAGGATGCAAAACGGGTGGCGGTGCCGGATGGTTGGGGCGGCTGGACCGTGCGCCAGATGTATACCGTACGCGTCCCGAGGGGCCAACAACAGGATCTGGCGGTTGTTTCGTCATTGTTGTCGGACGGTCTGCTGCTTCAGGTGGGCCGTAGCACGGACAATCGCGCGGCACTGCTCGAGCCGTTGCGCAGGACATTTCTATGGGTCGGCGGAGCGGCTATTCTAGTCGGGTTTGGCGTAGCGGTGATGGCGGCGCGGCGAGCCACGCGGCCACTCCATCAAGTGGTGGAAACGGCCCGCCGCATCATCCATACCGGAACGCTCGACGCCCGCGTGCCGATGCCATCCCGGGACGACGATATCTCGGAACTCGTACGCTATTTTAATACGGTGTTGGACAAAAATGCTGCGCTCTTGCGCTCGATGCGCGAGGCACTCGACAACGTTGCTCATGATTTACGCACCCCTTTGACCAGTCTGCGCGGCACGGCGGAATTGGCGTTGAGCCAGCCGGGCGTCGATACGGCGGCGCGCGACGCCTTGGCCGATTGTGTGGAGCGCTCGGACGAAGTTTTGCGTCTGTTACGCGCACTGATGGAAATCTCGGAAGCGGAAGCAGGTGTGCTTAGGCTGGAAAAATCCGCGACAGATTTTCGTGAGATCGCGCGCCAGGCCGTCGAACTTTACGCGGACGTGGCGGAGGCGAAGCAGATCGAGCTGGCGTTCGAGTCGGGGGCGGCCGTTTCGGTTTTTGTCGATGCGGTGCGGACGCGACAGGCGGTGGCTAACCTTATCGACAACGCGATCAAATACACACCGGAGACCGGGGCCGTGAAATTGCGCGTGTATGTGGAAAATGGAGACGCAGTGCTTCAGGTCCAGGATACCGGCCCAGGGGTACCCGCGGCCGAACAGTCTCGAATTTGGGAACGTCTTTACCGAGGGGACCAAAGCCGCTCGCAAAGCGGGCTTGGGCTCGGCTTGAGTCTGGTGCGGGCGATCGTCGAAGCACACGGCGGCAAGGCCACCGTGCGCAACGCTCCCGATCGTGGAGCGGTTTTTGAAATGCGGTTGCCGATGGTGAAAGCGGAATCGGCGGCCGAAGCGACCGGCTGAATTAACCAGAGCCAGGCGGCAAATTAGGGAAACCCTAGCCGCTCTCCCTAACGGGCGGGTCAGGCCGTCGCGGGGCGATGAAAGGCCGGTGCGACGGTGGCGCTGGACGAGGTTGGTATGGCTGCGTTGGTTTCGCCCGTGCGCTCATAGTCGGTCCTGACGGTGAAACGGAAAGTCGAACCTTTGCCCGGTTCACTCTCGACCGAAATCGTGCCGCCCATGAGTTCGCAGAGTCGCTTTGAAATGATGAGGCCCAAGCCGGTGCCGCCCCGCCGCCGTGTTGCCGAAGTATCGACCTGGCTGAAGGGGCGGAACAGTTGGTTCATCTTTTCCGCCGGGATGCCGATGCCGGAATCGGTGACGGCAAAGAAGAGGCGCAGTTCACGGCGGTTCTGACCTTCGACCATGGCGCCGCGCCCGCAGGAGAGCGTGATGGTGATCGTGCCATGTTCGGTGAATTTGATGGCATTGCCGATCAAGTTCACGAGGATCTGGCGCAGGCGATTGACGTCGCCGTTGACGAGGGCAGGCACGTCGTCGTCGATTTTGGCACTGAGGGTCAGGTTGGCTCCCCGGGCTCGAGGGGCAAAGAACGTGACAACCTCCTCGACGCTGCGACGTAGGGCAAAGGGGGCGTGGTCGATATCGATTTTGCCGGCCTCGATTTTCGACATATCGAGGATGTCGCTGATGAGCGCCTCGAGGGTGAGGCCGCTACTGCCGATCATGTCGACAAAGCCGCATTGCTCGTCGGAAAGCGGAGTTTCGCGCAGGAGTTTGGTGAACCCGATGACCCCGTTGATCGGCGTGCGGATTTCGTGGCTGACGACGGCGAGGAATTCGCTTTTGGCGCGATCTGCGGCCTCGGCGGCCTCCTTGGCTCGGGTCAGCGCAGCTTCCGCTTCCTTGCGGACGGTGACGTCGTGGCCGACCGCCTGATATTCCATGATGTTGCCGTCGGGATCCTTAATCGCGCGGTGCGTCCAGCTGTGGGTGATCCGTTTGCCATCGGCCGAAAGCAATT
>Ga0075023_100000286_pt1 | contig 12725 bp, 41 predicted proteins | sample Str014_FD_71388 | JGI IMG/M metagenome (GOLD analysis project Ga0075023, IMG submission 71388) | Freshwater sediment microbial communities in response to fracking from Pennsylvania, USA - Straight Creek_MetaG_SC_2014 | ecosystem: Environmental > Aquatic > Freshwater > Creek > Sediment | place... | reverse complement strand
GCATTTCGGACTACCTTTCTAGTTTGCGTATTTCGGATTACCTTCCTGGTTTGCGTCGTGTGGGTGACCGACTGTGCCTGCATGAAAAGGCAACAAAGGCGGTCACGTCGAAGTCTGACTTCTCGAAGTTGGTCAACGTTGTCCACCATACGGTCAACAAGATGGGCAAGTTTGTCTTCAAAATGTCCTACTGCAATCAGGACAAAGTCAACAGCATTGCTCTGTTCAAACGAATGTTTAAGTGGGAGGAACTGACATTTGGGGCAGAAGTGAGCGAAACGGACAAAGAGTTCATGAAGCAGATTTGGGACAATCCTGCATTGTTTGAGAAGGAAAACGACGATTGACCACTTGACCAACCCCTCGAATGAGGGGACAATAACCCACCGCAACACACTTAGGAGTCTTCAATGAACGCAGCCACTTTCCGCAATCTGGGTGCCACCTCTTTCGCCAAGGGCGAGAAGATGCCGCTCACTGCCGTCAAGTCGTGGCAGGAGAAGGCTTTCCTTGCTGGGTTCACCACCGCAGCCAAGGCAGCGCAGCTGGCGAACAAGTCGTACACACGCGAGCAGCGCAAGATGGATGCGATCGTCGCGCGTGGTGCGGCCAAGTTGCACACCCACCAAGTCGCCACCCTCAACACTTTGACGCGCAGCGAACGCCGGGCGTCGATGCAGTTCGTCAGCCACAACATCATCCGCGCCGTGCGGTAACAGGAAGCCAACCATGTTCAAGCTGTTGTTGAAAACGGTTGGAGCAGTGGCTGGCAGCGCAGTGGCCACTGTGTTCATCCTCGTGTGCTGGGCGTTCTACGAAGGCTTAACAGGCGTGTGGATCGCTTGTGGCATTCTGCTGGTCATCGCAGCGCTGGGAGCTCTCTTGGCGTGGGTATGCGGAGTGAAAATCCGCATACGTTCGGGCAGCTACGTGCGGTGGTTCACGCTCCATCGCAATTCATCCGCGCCTCGTTGACGTTTGGGCGAATGAGGGGATAATAATCTCACTGTAACTAGGGAAGCATCATGGCAGCACAGTTCAAGGAAGCAGATGCCTTTTATTCAAAAAAGGGCAACAAGTTCTTCATCGATCGTGAAGATGATGGCAATGAGATCTTCTCGCCTGGTGACGCGGTCACGTGGACGTACAACCTGAAAGAGTACCGAGGTGTCGTCAGCAACAGGGCAGTGGGCCGTGACGATGACATGTTCGAACTCGACGTGATTCCCTTCTGACGTACAAACGGAACGGCTTCTCTGGATCGTATCAACAGCTCACAAGAATATGTAATAGGCAACGTCCAGTGGGTGCACAAGGTGATCAATACCATGAAGCTCGATCACGATCAAAAAAGATTTTACCGTGTGGTGTGACCTTGTTGTCAAACCCAGTAAGAAAGGGGACAATAACCCTACCGTAACGAAGAGGTACAACGATGTCTAATTTGATTGACCGCGTCTCCCAACTGACTGCTCTTCTGAACACTGTCGGAGAGTTGTCGAACGACCCCTCCAACCCGATCATGACCGTCGACGGTGACACCGTGACTGTCAACAGTGTTCGGTTGAAGGAGATACAGGGCATCATCGGTGACATCCAGTATCTGTTCCCGTACGTTAACCGTTCCATCAAAGAGTCCAAGTCGAAGACGTGACCTGTTGATTGTCCTGCTTAGTTAGGGGACAATCTCTCATCAACTGGAGATCCACGTGGCGCAGAAGTATGTCGTGCAGTATGCTGACGAATCGTTCTACCGCAATCGGGGTAGAACGCCCCGTCATTGGATCCACAACGCAACCAAGATGTCGCTCGCTGCGGCAATGGCAATAGCCGAACAGACTGGTGGCAGTATTGTGCTCGCTTGACCTTTCCGGTGAATAAGGGGACAATAACCTCATGAGCGGATATGCAGGCGACTTCAACAGCGAGCACTCGTTGATCATCAACGAGAACGGCATCCGACGTTCCCAGAGCATGGTCGAAGGACCTGTGCTCGAGGAGTGCCAGGACTGTGGGGATGACATCAATCCTCTCCGTGTCGCTGCGATGAGGAAGATCGGCATGCGGTGCTTGTACTGCATCACGTGTCAGCCTGCGCACGACAAGGCGCACGGGATCAAGATGCTCGACCGAATCCTCTAGGAGATCAACATGGCAATTGACGATAGCAAGCACCGCGCCATCAAGGCGGAGATCGACGCAGCGCTCGAAGCGATCTGTGCCAAGCATGGAATGACGCGTCATTTCTCTGAGTGGATCGTTGGTGCGCGTGCGCTCCCCAGCTCGACGACCTCAATGCGCCCCGACGGCGTCAAGGATGGCGACGTATACGTCCACGTTGACGTCAAGATCAAGCGCTGGTGACCAGTTGACCAACCCCTCGAAAGAGGGGACAATACCCTATCAACAACGGAGATCAAGATGGCTGACAAGTTCGCAGTTCTGCTCGACATGATCGTGGACGCCGCTGCGTCGGGCAACGGGATGGGGTTCGAAGCCTGGCACTACGGCGAGTTCAAGGCAGCGATCGATCAAGCAGCGCTGTCCGATCAAGAAGCAACGCGATTCGTCGTCGATGTGTTGTTGCCCGCATGTTCGACCAGTGAAGGGTGGTTGATCTCCGAAGTTGCAAGCATCATCGATCTACTTGACGTCAAGGGCAATGTTGTCTTTGCGTTGATGAACCCGCTGTGACCAGTTGACCAAACTGCGGAATGAGGGGGACAATAGACACACCGCAACCAAGGAACAATCATGAAACTGTTCACGATGTACGTATACGACAGCAACTCCAAGGCACTGGCGGACCTGAAGCGATTCAGCGAGATGAACGCCAACGAGGATAGGCTGCTGTATCTCGTGGCCGTGGGTGGCTGGGAGATCCGGTCAGCACCAGTCGGCATCATCGAAGCGATTGCACTGAACGGCAAGGTGTTCAAGGCGGTTGACTGACCACACAAGTGAGGGTACAATAGACTCACCGCAACCAAGGAGCTGCTATGAACACGTTCACGCAAGAGCAAGTCGCCCAGTTCTACCAGGCCATCACCGCCCAAGACGAATCGTTCGTCATCATGATGGCGAAGGCTGCGATCAACAGTTCCGCCGACATCCAGTGCGACATGTGGGCTGACCGTGAATCCGGCACTGCCGTGCCGGATGAAAGTGACGTCCGCAACATGGCCGAGCAGTTCACGACCGACATGGTTGCCGATTTCATGACGTCGTTTGTCTCGAGCGTCAAGTCGATCGAATTCGACCTCCGCCTGCAGCTGAAACACCATGTGATGGCCACGTTCAAGTGAGTTGACGGGCATGGTGGGAAGGTTGTATACTCCCCTTCATGTCTAATCTCTCCACACCTCCGAAGATCCTCTCAACGATGATCTTCTCGCCCAAGCCGGATCAGCCGCTATTGGCATCCCAGTTGAAGGCGCTGCTGGACAATGTCCACAACGACTCGCCTATTCTGATCAAGATTGGTGAGCAATTTGTCCACGTCAAAGAATGGCGTCAGTGCTCCTTCGGGCCTGGACAACCGGTCGTTAAAGTGTTGGTACCTGTTGACTTCAACACGGTCACCAAGTAAGATGTCTACTTCTACAACTGCTGGAGTGTTGATGTTCAAGATCGAAATGCCCACCCGTGACATCCCGTCGGATTCGTCCAACCTCTCGCCTTCTCTCGCCGGCCTCGTTGCCCAGGTCCTGATGCCGCAGCAATACGGTCGCATCATGGCCGACACTGTGCTCAACCTCAACACCCAGTGCAAGTGCGCCGTGCGGCGCATCGAGAAGTGATCATGATCAGCCGCAACTTCCTCCTGATCGTTCTTGTTGCGTTGTTCACCGGCCTCGGCGCTGGTATCGGCCTTCTGTTCGGCCACCCGGCCATTGGCGCTGGTATCGGCTTCCTGCTCCCATGCGTCTGGATTCTGGTCGTATTCCTGTTCCACATGTTCTTCTTCGCCAGCTTGGGCAAGCTGGTTGGGCGCTTGCGCGAACGGAGATGACCAGTTGACAACACAGTCGATGAAGGGTACAATCTCTTCATCGACTGCTGAGAGAGCGCATAGCATACAGTGAATGCGCATCGGATGTTACGTCGCAAACACTACGGCGTTTGCGACGAATTCCAAGAGATCTTGGGCACTGGCCAAGTGCGCTCTCTCAGCAGTTTAATCACAGGAGCAGCAATGCAAACACGATTGATCCGCATCACTGAAGTCGACAAAACCGATTGGGGCTACGATGAGGCTTTGTACGCAAAGCTGCAAGCCGCATTCGAGTTGCACGCTCCTGTGACTGTAGTCGGCCGCGCAATGCGCCATGGCGGCGATCCCACGAATGACTACTACAACGTGCGATTGGCTGATGGGACTGAGTTACCTGTAGTCCATGGCTACCACCTCGAGGGCATCGAGAACTTCGAGACGCCGCCCGCCACACTGACGTGCCAGTACCTTGTCGAGCTCAAGGTCGCCAAGCACCTCGAAGGTGCGTACCTCGATCACGACATGATGGCTCTGGCAATCACGAACGCGCTTACCAACATGCTCGCGATCAGCGGGTTCGCTGGATACACAACCACCGTGGATGACAACAGTGTCCACTTCGAAACTGCCTTCTACGCAGGAGATTGAACATGCGCAATACCAACAAAGGCTTCACCCTCATCGAGCTGTTGATCGTGCTCTTCGGAGGCGCTGCCGTAGCGCTGATGATCACCGGTATCTGGATCGCAGTGCATTTCATCAGCAAGTGGTGGTAGCGTTGGGGGTATAAGTCCCCATTGATGCGCTGTTGTAGTTGGTAGACAATAGCCTCACAGCAACGAACAGAGGACTTCCCCATGGTCTACGTAGTCTTGGCCGCAGCATGGATCTTTGGTGCAGCACTCGTCGTCCTATTCAACTTCTGCGCTTCGTGCGTATCGAACGGTTGACATTTCACAGCGATGGGGGTACAATAACCTCATCGCAACCAAGGAGCCGCTATGAGCGACTACAATGACTGGGTGGATGAAGAGTTGGCGGGGATGGACAGCCCGACTGACTTCGACGAATACGAGATGAATCCGGACGACTGTGGTCCGGATGAGCAGCAGGAGTGGCACGACTTCGATCCTGACTGCTGAGCAAGACTGGGGCGCGGGAGATTGCCCGCGCAGTAGGAGGTGGCGACGCTGGGGGCCTGCCTACACCAATTTCGGATCTCTGGGTACAAGGCCCAGCATCTACTCGAAAGGTGGATGAGCCTCAAGAGGAAGCTAGATCCTTCTTTCTTTGCTTGTCCTCAACCCGATTGTAGGGTAAGATCAGGCATCAATCAACGGAGCCACCATGAGCCCTCTTGCATACGCCCTCCTGTGCTGCATCGTCCCTTTCGCTCTGATGGGTGCGGCGATCATTGCGGCTGGGGAGTGGTGATGGACTTCCTCGCCCGCCCCACCAAGGTCCCTGAAGTCAAGCGCTGGGAGATCGCGCTCGCCCGCTTCAAGGACATGGACTTCCACCTCACGCCAGTGAGGTGGAAGTCCGCGCCTGGGCCGACAAGTATACCGAGCTGACGATCGAGATGTCGCGCTTGATGGCGCAGCGCGGGATCAAGGGAAGCCTGGTGGAGCAGTTCAACGAGGTCCTCCGCTTGCTCGACACGCATGTGGTGGCAGCATGATGTTCACACTACGCCCGATCATCTTCATTGTCGCCGACGAGATCGCCTCAGTGAGGCGATTCGCCGTCACGGCGTGCCGTGATGGCAAGGAGGAAGCCCTAGCGTTTGCCACCCGATGCATCCGCATCTACTTGGCTGCGATCAGGGTGGGACGCAAGAACCGCAACCTGGCGTCCCTCAAGGCTGCATACAGCTTCCGCCACACAGTGCGCACGATTGAGGCTTGACCTCAATCACATTGTATGTGATAGTGGACGCATCAACCAACGGGAGCTTCGAATGGACTCGTACACGGTGCTGCTGGAGATGATCGCTGGAGGGAAGCCGGACGCTGAAGTGGCGATGGCGACGGGCTGGCCGGAGGATGCGGTCGCAACGCTCCGTGAGGAGCTCGAGTACAACAAGCAGGGGCTCGCAGTATGAACGACAAGCAATGCATCCGTTGTGGCCAGGCAGGCCACCGCAGCCACGCCTGCAAGCAACCGACCGGGCTGTTCACGAGGCTGCTCAAGTGAAACCGTACGATCTCGGAGACGAGGCTGGCCGCAAGGCGCTGTTGATGGCGGAGATGGGACGCAATCCTTTCTCCCATGACAACCCCGATCGCAGCTTGTGGCTGAACGGGTTCGTCTGGGGCTTTACTGCCATCAATGGCAAGGCCGGCCCGTTCCTGTCGGTGTTGACGTTCAGATCAAGTCAGGGTACAGTTGCGTCATCGTAACTGAGGGCTAAGCAATGACCGCACACGAACTCGCACGCAAGCCAATGACCGCACACGAACTCGCACGCAAGCTGCTCGCTGGTGGTGACTACACAGTCGTCACCGGTAGCGCTTCGTCCGGCCTTGCATTCAGCCTGACGGGCGTGAAGTCCGAGAACGCGCTCGGTGGTTCCAGTCCCGTCATGGTTCCTGTCGTCACTCTGTTCTTCGATCATTGGGATAAGTTCGAGACGTTCGCAGGTCGGCTGATCATGAAGAAGGATCTATCTGCCACTCCTGAGCTGTTGCTGGACGCCGTCGAAGGAGACGACTTCCGTCTGGATGGTCACACGTTCATCGTCGAGGGCCATCCAGATGGCATCTTCCTGACGAGTACGGCGCACAAGCCTGTGCGGAGCGGCACGGAGTATACGTACATCCACTTACGCACTGCTGCGCAAGGGGATGCGGTGATGAGCCGTCAAGCGATGGTTGACATGATCCGTACTCGCCATTACGAAATCTCATGAAAGTCGTCTTCATCGCAATCCCAACAAAGGGCACCGTCACTGACGGCAAGCTGAACGAGTCGTTCCTCAAGGACTTCGCAGCGCTGCACACAAACTTCCCCGACGTTGCGTTCATTGCACCGATGGTGCAGGACTACCAGTTGCTCGGGCACATGAAAGTTGAGGCGACGTACGAAGTATGGGGCCGTCGTTGCGAGGCAGTGCTCGCCAAGTGCGACGAAATGTGGGTGATGTGCTACGATGGGTGGTGCGCCCCCGTAACGGAGATGAACGCCGCCAACACGAGCGTCGGTGTATACGGTGAGATCTGCACTGCCTTGACGCTTGGTGTGCCGGTTGACTTCATCCCCCACCCGCCGGTTCAACGGACCAACTTCCCATTCGACTACCTCATACCATGATCGCAGTCCATACTGATCGTGAGATGTTTTGGCTGAAGGTCAGCCTCGTGGCCGGGTGCTTTGTGTCAGGTATCCTCCTCGCCTTGCTCATCATGCAGCAGCGGGGGTACGAGCACAGGCAGCGCGCACGCGACAAGTGCACAGATACCGTCAGGGCGACGAACGGAACGCAAGCTGAATTGGAGAAGTGCTTTCCCCACGTCGTTGACCGTTCACGTTGATTAGGTTATAGTCGCTTCACCATGAGCACACCCAACATCTTCCCGCTGCACTCCGACATATACGGATGGGCGCAGCGTGACTCACTCGCCCGCCGACTATGGCAACGGCTTCGCCTGACGCTGGCTCCGGACCTTGTCTGGTACGGGGTGGCGATCAAGATCAAGAGCGAGCGGCTGCTGACTCTGTACGTGTACGACATGGACGATTCAGTTGCAGGTGGGATTGGTGATCAGATATTCGAGGCAGACATCAACCGCGACATGATGACGAGTGATGAGTGCGCGATGATGGACGCACTGATCATCGTCGGGATGAACGCGCACGCTGAGTCGGAGTACGACAAGCGGCAGAAGCGGGACCGTGCAATCGCAATCGACCTGCTCCGTCGAGAGTTGTTCGGCATCTGAACAAGGAGCAGCACGTCGCATACGGGACGGATGGTGACGACGAGCACCTGGCGTACCGACTCAGCCTGCCGTTCAACTACTTCAAGAAGGCACTCGCAGCATGATGAAATTTAACCCAACGCAGCTGGAGAGCACGGACGGGGTGTACAACTACCGTCTGTTGCTCATGCACGGTACGGAACTGTGGAGCGCCCTTCGCTGGCCGGTCGGCTATGCACAGATCCCTCCTCTCACCGACGTGTTGACGTCCGGTCGTGAGTGGTCGCCTATCGTCAAGCAGGCTTTGCTTGACGATGAAGTGATGTACGAGCGCCTGGACTATCTCACAACCGTCCTCAGGACGGGGAAGGTGCCAGCATGAACGGCAAGATGGCATGGCGGAAGGAGTCGATCGGGCTCGAAGCGTGGCAGGCAAAGTGCAGGGCAAGTTCGCACGTCCGGCCTGGCGACGTCGTGTCGTTCACCGTCGGCGTCGGCGTGATCAACTGCGTGATTAAGGACACCGCTGTATTCCTCGGAGCGTACTTCGCTAACGCGTCCGAGCGTGACGGGATCGTTGCAGGCGCTGGGTGGTGCCATGAGTGAGTACCCTACCGGGATCGTGACCGGCCCATGCATCTGCGGAAGCTGGCCTGGTGGTGAGTGCCTCAAGTGTCCTAAGACCAAAGGCCTTGACCATTGCTCTGTCTGCAAAGGTGCACGAGGTGGCGTCCGTGGCAACGAGAATGTCATTGCCGGGATAGTGATGTGCGACTACTGTCATTCAGACACTCTTGTTGCTGACCCCAACTGAGCATCGTACAATCGAGCTCGATTGTCAGGGTGGTGGAACGGTAGACACAGCGGGCTTAAAACCCGCCGCTTCGGAAGGGGCATATGGGTTCGAATCCCATTCCTGATACCAACTGAGCAACCCACCACAACCAAATATGATCTACGAAACGTCATTTCATCAGCCAACAAAGGAGCAGGTCAGATTGATCAAACTCAACTCTGATGATTCGTTCTGTATGAATGTCGATGCTGATTTCAACCCCCCAGCGATTGCTGGGTTCACCTTCTGCCGGCATGAGATGACAGGGCTGGCAATGAAGTGTGTTGAACCGCATGAAGATCCGTGGGTTGGTAGTCATGAAGAAGGAGACACAGGCAACGGACCGCCTGGTAGGCGCGCAGCCTTCTGGCTGATTGCTACGCAGAGGTATCATGATCCAATTCTGCAAGTTGGCACAATGAGTGCACGGATGAAATCTGGCACTCTTGTCATATTTGATGACAGGATTCTACATAGCGTAATTAGCATGAAGAAATGGTGGGGTCTTGCTTACCAGCTTCGACCTGTTGCCTGACCCCCTGTAGTGACTGTATAGTTAACCTGGAATAGAAAAGTTTTAACTCAACCCCGATTGGAGAAGTGAACATGAGCAGAAATCAAAATGACCCGACCCGCAGCGACTTCATGACTGTGATGAAGTGGGGCCTGTTTGTGCTGGCGGCAGGCTTCTTGCTGTTTGGTGCACTGCATGTGCTCGGCGTGATCGGCACCGCTGCCACAGCGCCTGGCCGGGTGGTCAACAAAACGCTTGGGACGGACAACATCATCTCGTCCTACGAGTGGTTCTACGACACGAACGCGCAGTTCGACTCGCGCCGCGGCCAGATCAAAGCACACATCACTCTCACAAAGGCTGAGCAAGATCCAAAAGAGCGGTCTCGTCTGAACATCGAACTCTCCGCTATGCGGCAGTCGTGTCGCGACATGGCCACCAAGTACAACGCGAACTCGGAGAAGGCGAACAAGTCGATCTTCAAGTCCCGCGGCCTTCCTGAAACCCTGCAACTCAACGAATGTGAGATTTGAACCATGCGCTCCCTTTACCTCATCGCCATCGCCTGTGCACTGCCGTTGCTCACCGCCTGCCCTGAAGCGGAACGGCAGACAAAGAACGTGCAAGCAGAGAAGGCTAAAGCCGCTGCAAACTCGATCCAGTTCACCGAAAACGCCGAGATTGACAACATCAAGAAACGGTTGGAGCTGACTGCAAACCCAGGCTTGCTTGGCTTCGTAGTGCTGCTGAACGAGACCGGACAGCCTGTGATGTACACAGGTGTGGCAGGCAAGATCACCAGCGGCGGCAAGCGCCTGACAAAGCCCGACCGCTCGACCGCGGAAGGCTCTGGTCCAAACAACGTGGTTATGCAAGCACCTTCCGACGAGGGGACGTTTGGCCACAGCGGCGAGTACATTTTCTTCTGGACGCCAGCTGGCCAGTACATCCAGTGGAACGGCAAGTACCTGTACTCGGACAAGCCCTTCCGCCTTTCCGTTGAGCCGCTGCTCGTTGCGGCTGTCCCGGCAAAGGGGGTCGTGACATGAGCTGGCTCGTTGGCCGCTCCAGTCATGCTCATGGCTTGAGCGAACCCAGCTACCGATTGATCGGTGGTCACTATACGACGGAAGCTGCAACCGAAGAAGCCAAGATTGCTGGAGCAGAGCGGTCTGTGGTACACGCCCAACAGTGGTTGGACACACTCCCTAATGAACAGAAGGAACCGAAATGACAACAACCGTGATGATTGCCACGCAGGGCAACAAAGAAGTGAGCATCGAGACGCCGACGGGTCGCGCAGTCCTGCCTCCCGGCCGGTGGTTCTCTTTGACCATCCACGGCGACCAGGCCTTGACGATCAAAGAGACGGGTGAGTTTGTCGATCCTGGCCCTGGCGTGCGGTTCGAAGATGCCCCAAAGATTGAACAGACAGAGGTAGCCACAGCTGCTGAAGCTCAGCGCTCACAGGAGATTGCAACATTGAAGGGGACTCTGCAGACGTTGCTCTTGCGCGTCAAATACAAAATTCCGTTTGAATTGGTGCCTGAGGTGGAAGAATACGGCGATGCATTGCTTCTTGGTCTCAAGAACCTGCGCTGACTAAGCATGAAAACCAAGATTGTGGAACACATTGCCAGTAACGCACGCCATGCGCTGGATGAAGTGGAGCGAGAAGTGGTGAACCTGCTGGACACGAACCCAAGCGTGTTTTCTAACGCGTGCGGATGTGCGGGCCTGGATATGGCCGTTCTGCGTGAGAAGCTGAAGACAGCGCAAGACCTGATTGACTTGCTGTTGTAATGTTTGCAAGGGGAATTCAACCTGGGTATTCACCTAAGCAGGAAGGAATGATACGTTGACTCTCCAATAAGGTCAAGCCATAATAGTGGATTCAACAACACGTGGAGAGTAATCAATGAAGCGTCTATTCCAAGTCGGTGACCAGTTCTTCGACAGCAAGGTCGATGCCAAGGCCGCGCGCGGTGCCTACACTGCTCCCAAGGCAGATGAGAAGATCGGCAAGTTCGAGCGTTACGTGGCCAAGGGCCCGGACCATGTCCACTTCGGCCGGTACGATGAAACGCCGAATGCGAACGCCGGCACCCGGATCCGTCGCAAGAACGCTGCTGAGCTGGCCGCTCTCCAAGCTACGGACTGATACAATGCTCAGGCTGTACGCATTGTTGACCTTCCTGATTGTCTTGACCGCTGCCCTGGCGCTGATGTCGTGAACACGCGGGAAGGAGCACAGTCTCCGGCTAAGTATCGGGCCGCGGTCCGGGACAAGCACATGACTGTCAAGCCAACGGTCCGGGGTGACTACAACATCTGGGTCCGGTGGTGCTTCAGTGCGATGCCGTTGTACCGCTCGTTCAACGGAACGGACTGGGTGCGGGGTGGTGAACATGGTGGCGTTGAAGTGATCAACTACACGGACGATGACGAAGTGTTCTGGATCGACTATCCATACCCGTACGGCTCGGAGAACCCGGAAGTACTGCTTCCCGAAGACCTGCCGCTGAAGATGGACCTCATGTCCCGTCTGGAGCGGTTCAAGAAGGACAAGACAACATGATCAAGATCGAAATGACTATTACGACCGTATACAGGCCAGAAACTGAAGAGCGTCTACGCGCTCGGGTGTGCAGTGACCTTAACGGTCTGGTTTGGGACGCTGCTGACACAGTTGTGATCAATTCAGGCCGTACAGGTCCTGTGTCGAAGCAATCATTAGACGTGTCGATCTCTAGCCAGATCGTTCCGGGAAACAAGAGAGCAATCAAGAAGGACAAGACAACATGATCTGCACTGCACCAACGATCCCTCCATGCACGAACGAAGCAACGTTCGCCTTGCTGAATGCTCAGTCACGCTCGCACCTCGGGTGCAACTGCGACGCACACCTGGCTCCCTTGCTTGTGGCAAAGAAAGGTACGCAGCCTGACTATGCGACAGGGCCGCTGCCAGCACAAGAGGCGAACCCAGCATGATCAATCGAGACACTGTCGTCGCGGCCTTGCAAGCGCATCCGTTTGCTACGCACGGTGTTGAGCTGACGTTCGGCACAATGGAAGGCAACACGATGCAGTGGCCTTGGCCGACGCCGGGCCCTACCGAACGCCTGATGGCTGGCTCGCGCAAGATTGGCAACGACATGATTGCTGCGGTGATTGAAGAAGTCCAGAGCGATCTCGACGCACTGCATCGTAAGCATCCGCAGATCAAGCGGTACGGGATCTGGTACCACCAGGCACCCGTGGCGGGAAGCCCCAGCATCATCCGGTATGCAAAGGCAGTAGCATGAGCAAGAAGAAAAAGCCAGCGCCGGAGGTGAAGGCGTGAACGGGTTCATCTCTCGCAACGACCCTTCGTTGATCATTGTCCTTGATTGGGCTGAGTTTGTCTCGTGGGCTGAGGACGGAGGCTACGACGAGTCGTACTTTGACGTCAACCATGAGA
>Ga0075023_100000284_pt1 | contig 12772 bp, 12 predicted proteins | sample Str014_FD_71388 | JGI IMG/M metagenome (GOLD analysis project Ga0075023, IMG submission 71388) | Freshwater sediment microbial communities in response to fracking from Pennsylvania, USA - Straight Creek_MetaG_SC_2014 | ecosystem: Environmental > Aquatic > Freshwater > Creek > Sediment | place... | reverse complement strand
TCGAACGTGTTCGCGCACCTGATGCGGCTGCCAGTGGCCTGGTTCGAGAAACGCCACACCGGCGACGTGATGTCGCGCTTCGGTGCGGTGCAGAAGATCCAGCAGACCTTGACGACCAGCTTCATCGAGGCCGTGCTGGACGGCCTGCTGGTCGTGGTCACGCTCGTGATGATGCTGATCTACAGCGGGCTGCTGACCTCGATCGCCGTCGGCGCGGTGGCGGTCTACGCGGTGCTGCGTTGGGCCTTCTTCCGGCCGCTGCGCGATGCGACCGAAGAGTCGATCGTCTTCGAGGCCAAGCGCGCCAGCCACTTTCTCGAGTCGCTGCGTGGCGTGCAGTCGATCAAGCTGTTCAACCGGCAAGAGGATCGGCAGGCCCGCTTCATGAACCTTGTCGTCGATGCGATGAACGCGAACATCGCCACGCGCAAGCTCGACCTGATGTTCAGCGTCGGCCACAAGCTCGTGTTCGGGCTGGAGCGCATCGCGATCGTCTGGGTCGGCGCGCTGCTGGTGATGGATCGCAGCTTCTCGGTCGGCATGTTGTTCGCGTTCATCGCCTACCAGGAGCAGTTCGCCGCCCGCATCAGTGCGCTGGTCGACAAGTTCGTCGACGTGCGGATGCTGAAGCTGCAGGGCGAACGCCTGGCGGACATCGTGCTGACGGCGCCCGAACCACAGGCCGACTTCGTGCCGCGCGCGACCGAGCTGCCGGTCAGCCTCGAACTGCGCGGCGTGCAGTTCGCCTATTCCGAGTCCGAGCCGCAGGTCTTGCGGGGCCTGAGCCTGCAGATCGAGCCGGGCGAGTCGGTCGCGATCGTCGGGCCCTCTGGCTGCGGCAAGACGACACTGCTGAAACTGATGCTCGGCGTGCACGCACCGCAGGCTGGCGAGGTGCGCGTCGGCGGTGTGCCGTTGGCGCGTGTCGGGCTGCGCGCCTGGCGCGACATGATCGGCACCGTGATGCAGGACGACCAGCTCTTCGCCGGCTCGATCACCGACAACATCAGTTTTTTCGACCCGCAGGCCGATTCGGAATGGGTCGCGGAGTGCGCCCGCGTCGCGGCGGTGATCGACGACATCGAGGCGATGCCGATGGGTTTCCACACCTTGATCGGCGACATGGGCGGCAGCATCTCCGGCGGCCAGCGCCAGCGCATCCTGCTGGCACGCGCGCTCTACAAGCGGCCGAAAATCCTGTTCCTAGACGAGGCCACCAGTGCGCTTGACGTGGAGCGCGAGCGCGAGGTGAATCAGGCGATCCGCCAGCTCGAACTCACGCGCATCATCGTCGCGCACCGGCCGGAGACGATCGCGTCTGCCAGCCGCGTGATCGTGCTCCATGACGGCAGGGTCTCGCAGGACTTGCGCAGCATGCCGGGCGGCGGCGGCAACAGCCACGCGCGCTAGCTCCCGGCCTTTCATCGCGAGACGCCGCCTAAACTCGCGGGCATGAATGTCCTCGGGATCGAATCGTCGTGCGACGAAACCGGCGTGGCGCTTGTCGAAGCCAATGGCGAGGGCACGCCGCGACTGCGAGCGCACGCGCTGCACAGCCAGATCGACATGCACCAGGCTTACGGCGGCGTCGTGCCGGAGCTGGCCTCGCGCGATCACATCCGGCGTGTGGTGCCTTTAGCGCGGCAGGTGATGGGCGAGGCCGGCGTCACGCTGGCGGACGTCGACTTCATCGCCTACACACGCGGCCCCGGCCTCGCGGGCGCGCTGTTGGTGGGGGCGGGCGTGGCTTGCGCGTTGGCGGCGTCGTTGCAACGGCCCGCGATCGGCGTGCACCACCTCGAAGGGCATTTGCTGTCGCCGTTTCTGTCGATCGACCCCCCCGAGTTCCCGTTCGTCGCGTTGCTGGTGTCGGGCGGGCATACGCAGCTGATGCGCGTCGAAGATGTCGGCTGCTACGCGTTGCTGGGCGAGACGATCGACGATGCCGCGGGCGAGGCCTTCGACAAGTCGGCGAAGCTGCTCGGCCTGGGCTACCCCGGTGGCCCGGCCTTGGCGCGCCTGGCCGAATTCGGCGACGCGAATGCGTTCGCGCTGCCGCGCCCGCTGCTGCACAGCGGCAACCTCGATTTTTCGTTTGCCGGCCTGAAGACGGCCGTGCGCACACAGGTGATGAAGCTCGGCAATGTGTGTGAGCAGGACAAGGCCAACCTCGCCGCGGCCACGCAGCAGGCCATCGTCGACGTGCTGGTGCGCAAGTCTATGCAGGCGCTGCGCGAGACAGGTTACCGGCGCATCGTGGTGGCCGGCGGCGTCGGCGCCAACACGAAACTGCGCGAGCAACTGAACGCCGAGTGCGCGAAGCGCCAGATCCGGGTTCACTACCCGGAACTGGCGCTGTGCACCGATAACGGCGCGATGATCGCGCTCGCCGCCGCGATGCGGCTGCAGCGCGGCACGGCAGCAGCGTCGAGCAAATATTCGTTCGACGTGTTGCCGCGCTGGCCGCTGATTGCGGCTTAGCTGATGGCCAGTTGGGTCGCGCCCGTGGCGACCTTCTTCGCCAGGGTCAACGTCAGCACGCCGTTCTCGAACTTCGCCTGCGACGCGGTCTGGTCGACCTCGGCCGGCAAGCTCACGGTGCGGGCGTAGCGCGCGGTGCCGCGCTCGCGGTAGAGCGAACGCGGTGCGTCGGCCTTCGGCGCATCGGCAAGCGTTTCGGCGGGCTTGGCGGCGTCCACGGTCTCGATGCTGACCTTGCGACCTTCGACCGACACCTTCAACTGCTCGCGGGTCACGCCCGGCAGGTCGAAGGCCACTGTGTAAGCGGTGTCGGTCTCGCCCACGTCGAGGGCCGGCGTGCGTGCGCTCGCGGCTGCCACGGCATTGCTGAAGAAGCGATCGAATGTCTCGTCGGCGAGACGGCTGAACGAAGCGCGGGAGGCAGAACGGGCAAGGGGCAGAACGAACATGGTGTGGCTCCTACAATCGGGTTTCGCTGCTGCACCGTGCAGCAACCATGCCGCCGAATTTGGAGCGGCATTTTTGTTTTCAAGGGCCTTGAAATTGCTGATCTTGCGAAGTGTGTTGAGCGCCTGTGCGCTGTTCTCGGCGTTGATCGGCGTGGGCGCGAATGCCGCCGCCGAGCCGATCCGCATCGGCATGATCGAAGGTCTGTCCGGCCCGTTCGCCAACGCCGGCGAGGCGGTGCACCGCAACCTGCTGATCGCGGTCGAGCGCATCAATGCGAGGGGCGGCGTGAGGTTGCCCGGTGGCGCGCGGCCGTTCGAACTGCTGCGTTTCGACGGCAAGGGCAACAACGAGGAAACGTTGGCGATGCTGAAGTCCGCCCTCGATCAGCAGGTCGGCTTCGTGATGCAGGGCAACAGTTCGGCCGCCGCGGCAGTCCTGCTCGATGCTCTGAACAAGCACAACGCGCGCGAACCGGATCGGCGCGCGCTGTACTTGAACTACTCGGCGGTCGACCCCGCGCTGACGAACGACAAGTGCAGCTTCTGGCACTTCCGTTTCGACGCCAACAGCGACATGCGGCTCGCTGCGCTGACGGATGTGCTGCGTGACGACACATCGGTGAAGAAGGTCTATCTCGTCGGACAGGACTACAGCTTCGGGCAGCAGGTGTTGAAGCAGGCCAGGCTGAGCCTGCTCGCCAAGCGCCCGGATATCCAGATCGTCGGCGACGAGTTGCACCCGCTCGGCCGCGTGAAGGACTTTCTGCCCTACGCCGCGAAGATCAAGGCCAGCGGCGCGCAGGCGGTGCTCACCGGCAACTGGGGCAACGACCTCACGCTGCTGATCAAGGCGGCGCGCGAGGCCGGTGTCGATGCGCGCTTCTACACCTTCTACGGCAACGCGCTGGGCGCGCCAGCGGCGATCGGCGAGGCGGGCATCGACCGCGTGCTCGCGGTGGCCGAGTGGCACCCGAACGTCGGCACAGCCGCGTCGGAGCGCTTCTACACGAGCTTTCGCGAGCGCTTTCCGAAGCCCGCCGACGACTACGTGCACGCGCGAATGCAGGTGATGGTCGAGATGCTCGCCAGCGCGATCGAGCGCGCGCGGAGCACCGATGCCGTCGCGGTCGCGCGCGCCCTCGAAGGCATGAGGCTCGACCGATCGACGCTCGGCGGATTTCACGAAGGCACGATGCGTGCGGCCGATCACCAGTTCATCCAGCCGCTCTACGTGACTGTCATGGAACGCCTCGGAAGCGCCGGCGTGCCGCATGACAATGAGGGCTCCGGTTTCGGCTTCCGCACGGTCCGCTACTTCGAGCCGCGCCAGACCGAACAGCCCACCTCCTGCCAGATGCAACGCCCCGAAGGACTCTGATGCGACAGGTCATCGATCAACTGCCCGGCTCGAAGATCCGCGAGGTCGCGAACGCCGGCCTCGGCCGCGCCGACGTGTTGCCGTTCTGGTTCGGCGAGAGCGACGAGCCCACGCCCGCGTTCGTCCGCGACGCAGCCATCCGTTCGCTCAACGACGGTGAGACGTTCTACTCGCACAACCTCGGCTTGCCGGAATTGCGCGAGGCGTTGGCGGGTTATGTGTCGTCGCTGCACCGACCTGTCGGCGCCGACCGCATCGCGGTCACTTCGTCTGGCGTGAACGCGCTGATGCTGGCGATGCAGGCGCTCGCCGGCGCGGGTGACGAGGTCGTCGTGGTGGTTCCGGTGTGGCCGAACCTGACGGCACAGCCTGCGATCCTGGGCGCGAACGTCAAGCGCGTGTCGCTGAAGGTGAAGGAGGGCGCTTGGCAACTTGACATGGCGACACTGCTCGATGCCGTCACCGCGCAGACCAGGGTGCTCCTCGTGAACGCGCCGAACAACCCGACCGGCTGGACGCTGACCCGCGCTGAGCAGGAGACGATCCTGGCGCATTGCCGGCACACCGGCACGTGGATCGTGGCCGACGAGGTCTACGAGCGCGTCTACTTCAAGCCCGGCGCTCGCTGCGCGCCGAGCTTCCTCGATGTCGCCGAACCCGACGACCGCCTCGTCGTCGCCCACAGCTTTTCCAAGAGCTTTCTGATGACCGGCTGGCGGCTCGGATGGCTGGTGGTGCCGCCGTCGCTTTTGTCTGCGATGGGCAAGTTGATCGAATTCAACACCTCGTGCGCACCGGTGTTCATCCAGCGCGCCGGGCTGTCTGGGCTGGGCGGCGCCGCCGACTTCGTCCCCGCGCTGATCGGCCGGCTGCAGCACTGCCGCGACACCTTGCTGCCGCAGCTTGCCGCGTTGCGCGGCGTGCAAGTCGCGATGCCCGAGGGCGGCATGTACGCGTTCTTCCGCATCGAAGGGCATGACGACTCGCTGAGCTTCGCGAAGCGCCTCGTCACCGAGGCCGGCCTCGGGTTGGCGCCGGGCGCCGCGTTCGGCGACGAGGCCGAGGGCTGGCTGCGCTGGTGTTTCGCGTCGCGGGAGCCTGCGCGGCTCACTCAAGGGGTCGAGCGGCTCAAAGCTTTCCTCGGGCTATAATCCGCAAGTTTTACGTTTGGCGGGCGACTGTCACACTGAAAACAAGGCACGCCACCGGTCGGTTTCACCGGTGTGCGCAAGTGGAGCTCCCGGACTCGCCAAGAGAACGGAGCGCAACCGAAACCGTGGCATTCCGCAAGTGGCGCACAAACAAGCGTTGGGGTGACTCGGTTTCATGAACTGGAAACGAGAGAAATGTCCAACGCCACCATCGACAAAGCGGCCATCGTCGCGGAACACGCCCGCGGCACCGGCGACACCGGGTCGCCCGAAGTGCAAGTCGCGATCCTGACCGCGCGCATCAACGACCTGACGCCGCACTTCAAGACCCATATGAAAGACCACCACGGTCGCCGCGGTCTGCTGAAGATGGTCAATCAGCGCAAGAGCCTGCTGGCCTACCTGAAAGACCGTGACGCCCCGCGCTACATCGCCCTGATCCAGAAGCTGGGTCTTCGCAAGTAGTCTGAGCTGGAGCAAGAGAGCCTGTCTGGAATTCGCCAGCACAGGCTCTTCGTTTTTCTGTCGACCTGCGAGAAGCAGGACAGGGGCAACCGGCGCTGCTGTGTCATTCCATCGATGTTCTTCGCCCGAGAGCACCCCTGGAATGGCATCCCGCCCGAGGTTCCGTGTTCAGGGTCCGACACGACACAACAACCGGAGAGACAAGCATGAGCATGTTCAACAAAGTCACCAAGACCTTTCAGTGGGGTCAGCACACCGTCATCCTCGAGACCGGTGAAATCTCCCGCCAGGCCGGCGGCGCGGTGATCGTCAACATCGAAGACACAGTGGTGCTCGCAACCGTGGTTGCCGCCAAGAACCCGAAGCCGGGCCAGGACTTCTTTCCGCTGACGGTCGACTACATCGAGAAAACTTATGCGGCCGGCAAGATCCCCGGCAGCTTCTTCAAGCGCGAAGGCCGCCCGAGCGAACTCGAGACGCTGACCTCGCGGCTGATCGACCGCCCGCTGCGCCCGCTGTTCCCCGAAGGCTTCTACAACGAAGTGCAGGTCGTCGTGCACGTGCTGTCGCTGAACCCGGAAGTCTCGGCCGACATCGCCGCGCTGATCGGCTCGAGCGCCGCGCTGGCGATCTCGGGCATCCCGTTCAATGGCCCGATCGGCGCCGCACGGGTCGGCTACGTCAACGGCCAGTACGTGCTGAACCCGGGCAAGACCCAATTGCTCGATTCGAAGATGGACCTGGTCGTCGCGGGCACCGAAACCGCCGTGCTGATGGTCGAGTCGGAAGCGCAGGAACTCTCCGAAGAGATCATGCTCGGCGGCATCGTGTTCGGTCAGCAGCAGAGCAACATCGCGATCAACGCGATTCATGAACTCGTGCGTGACGCCGGCAAGCCGGCCTGGGACTGGGCCGCACCCGCGAAAGATGAATCGTTCATCGCCAAGGTCGCCGCGCTCGCCGAGAACCCGCTGCGCGAGGCTTACCAGATCCGCTCGAAGCAGGCCCGCACGCAGGCGACCCGTGCCGTCACGGCCGCGACCATCGCCTCGCTGCAAGGCGAGGGCGTGGCCTTCGACAAGGTCAACCTCGACAACGTGCTGTTCGACATCGAAGCCAAGATTGTTCGCGGCCAGATCCTGAATGGAGAGCCGCGCATCGACGGCCGCGATACCCGGACCGTGCGCGCGATCGAGATCCGCAACAGCGTGCTGCCGCGCGCCCACGGCTCGTCGCTGTTCACCCGCGGCGAGACGCAGGCGCTGGTCGCCGCCACGCTCGGCACCGCGCGCGATGCACAGAAGATCGATGCACTCGCCGGCGAGTACACCGAGCACTTCATGCTGCACTACAACATGCCGCCGTTCGCCACCGGCGAGACCGGTCGCGTCGGCACGCCGAAGCGCCGCGAGATCGGCCACGGTCGCCTCGCCAAGCGCGCGCTTGTCGCGGTGCTGCCGAGCCTGACAGACTTCCCGTATTCGATGCGCGTAGTCTCGGAGATCACCGAGTCGAACGGCTCCTCGTCGATGGCCTCGGTGTGCGGCGGCTGCCTCGCGCTGATGGACGCCGGCGTGCCGCTCAAGGCGCACGTCGCCGGCATCGCGATGGGCCTGATCAAGGACGGCGCGAAGTTCGCCGTGCTGACCGACATCCTCGGCGACGAAGATCACCTCGGCGACATGGACTTCAAGGTGGCCGGCACGACCACCGGCGTGACCGCGTTGCAGATGGACATCAAGATCCAGGGCATCACGAAGGAGATCATGCAGGTCGCGCTGGCGCAAGCCAAGGAAGCCCGCCTGCACATCCTCGGCAAGATGACCGAAGCGATGAGCGGCGCGAACACCGAGGTGTCGCAGTTCGCGCCGCGCCTGTACACGATGAAGATCAATCCGGAGAAGATCCGCGACATCATCGGCAAGGGCGGCGCCACGATCCGCGCGCTGACCGAAGAGACCGGCTGCACGATCGACATCGGCGAAGACGGCACGATCACCATCGCCTCGACCGACGCCGACAAGGCCGAGCACGCGAAGAAGCGCATCGCCGAAATCACCGCTGAAGTCGAAATCGGCAAGGTCTACGAAGGCCCGATCGTCAAGTTGCTCGACTTCGGCGCGCTCGTGAACCTGCTGCCCGGCAAGGACGGCCTGCTGCACATCAGCCAGATCGCACACCAGCGCGTCGAGAAGGTCACCGATTTCCTGAAGGAAGGCCAGATCGTCAAGGTCAAGGTGCTCGAGACCGACGAAAAGGGTCGCGTCAAGCTGTCGATGAAGGCGCTGATCGATCGCGACTCGCAGCCGCAGCAGCCCCAGCATCAAGAGTGAGGTCGGCTCGATGAAAGCCATCGAGATCGCGTCGTTCGGCGCGCCCGAGGTGCTGCGTGAAGTGGATCGCGCCGATCCCGTCGCGGGTGCCGGCGAGGCGCTGATCCGCGTGGCGGCATCGGGCGTGAATCGCCCCGATGTGCTGCAACGCAAGGGCCACTACCCGGTGCCGCCGGGCGCCTCCGATCTGCCGGGCCTGGAGATCGCGGGCGTGATCGAGGCGGGCGATGTGCTGGCGCTGGCGGCTGCCGGCTTCAAGCTCGGCGATCGCGTGTGCGCGCTTGTCGCGGGTGGTGGCTACGCGCAGTTGAGCGTGGCGCCGATCGGCCAATGCCTGCCGGTGCCGAAGGGCCTGAGCGACATCGAAGCGGCGAGCCTGCCCGAGACGTTCTTCACCGTGTGGTCCAACGTGTTTGACCGCGCGCGCCTGAAGGCCGGCGAGACGCTGTTGATTCAGGGCGGATCGAGCGGCATCGGCGTCACCGCGCTCCAGATGGCGAAGGCTGCGGGCGCGACCGTCATCGTCACGGCCGGCAGCGACGAGAAGTGCGCCGCGTGCGTGAAACTCGGCGCCGACGACGCGATCAACTATCGCAACGCCGACTTCGTCGAAGAGGTGAAGCGCATCACCGAAGGCCGCGGTGTCGACGTGGTCCTCGACATGGTCGCCGGCGAGTATGTGGCGCGTGAACTTAAGTGCCTGGCCGAAGACGGTCGGCTCGTGTTCATCGCGGTGCAGGGCGGTGTCGAGGCGCAGATCGACGCGGGCACCGTGCTGCGCAAGCGCCTGACGATCACCGGCTCGACACTGCGGCCGCGGCCGGTCGCGTTCAAGGCTGCGATCGCGGCCTCGTTACGCGCGAACGTCTGGGCCTGGATCGAGGCCGGCAAGATCAAGCCGGTCATCTTCAAGGTCTTTCCCGCCGCGCAGGCTGCTGCTGCCCACACGCTGATGGAATCGAACGAGCACATCGGCAAGCTGGTGCTGCAGTGGTGAACGCGGCCATCTCGGAGGCTTCAGCGATGCGTCGCAAACTCGTCGTCGGCAACTGGAAGATGAACGGCAACCGCGCGGCGAACGCCGAGCTGTTGGCCGCATTGAAAGCCGCCGGCCCGTGGGTCGCGGAAGTGGCGGTGTGCGCGCCGATGCCCTACCTGGGCGACGTTGCCTTGTCATTGCAAGGCGAGGCCATTGGCTGGGGCGCACAGGATTGCTCGGCCTTTGAGTCGGGCGCCTACACCGGCGAAGTCTCGGCGGCGATGCTGGCCGAGTTCGGTTGCCGCTACGTGCTGGTCGGCCACTCCGAGCGCCGCGCGATGCACGTCGAGAGCGATCAGCTTGTCGCCGACAAGGCCAAGGCGGCGCTCGCGCAACGCATCACGCCGATCGTCTGCGTCGGCGAGACTCTCGCCGAACGCGAAGCGGGGCAGACAGACGCTGTCGTGAAGCGCCAGCTCTCGGCGGTGATCCACACCTTGGGCCACTGCATCTCGCAGATCATCGTCGCGTACGAGCCCGTGTGGGCGATCGGCACGGGCAAGACCGCGTCACCAGAGCAGGCGCAAGCCGTGCACGCGCTGCTGCGCGCGCAACTCAGGGCCGCGACCGCACATGCGGGCGACATGAAGATCCTCTACGGCGGCAGCGTCAAGGCCGACAACGCCGTCACGCTGTTCGCGCAGGCCGACATTGATGGTGGTTTGATCGGCGGTGCCTCGTTGAAGGCCGCCGACTTTGCCGCCATCTGCCGCGCTGCAGGCTGATCGTTCGATCGACGCCCGCCGTACGAATAATTTTGGAGTCAGAAGAATGAACCTGTTGTTGAACCTGGTGGTGGCGTTGCAGATCATTGCGGCGCTGGTGATGATCGGACTCGTGCTCATCCAGCACGGCAAAGGCGCCGACATGGGCGCGTCGTTCGGCAGCGGCGCTTCGGGCAGCCTGTTCGGTGCGACGGGCAGCGCCAATTTCATGTCGCGCTCGACCGCGGTCTGTGCGGCCGTGTTCTTCGCCTGCACCCTGGCCCTTGCGTTCTACTCGAACGATCGCAGCCGGCCGGGCACCGGGAGCGTGCTCGACCGCGCCGCGAACACCGCACCGGGCGCGAGCAATCCCCCGACCGGCGCTGCGCAGATCCCCGGTGCCGCCAGCGCGCCGAAGGCCGTGGTGCCGGCTGCGTCCGCTGCCGTGATGCCTGCCACACCCGTGCCGCAAGCGTCGGGCGCAGGCGCAATCCCGACCAAGTAAGTCGGGGCCACGCGGCCCCTTCACGGGGCCTCCCGTGCGTTGTTGCAGTGCAGCGCAGGCGATGAAAGCGTGGGGCTTTGAGGTTAGAATGCGCAGCTGTCCGGTGAGCAACTCCTCACGCAATCCGGGCACTGTTCAGGTACCAGTTTGCGAGTTTGCGAGTTTGCAAGTTCTGTATTTGGCCGTCGTGGTGAAATTGGTAGACACGCTATCTTGAGGGGGTAGTGGCGAAAGCTGTGCGAGTTCGAGTCTCGCCGACGGCACCAAAATTGCTCGGTCCCGAGGTTCGGCGCGATGCGCTTCGCCATCAGGCCGATCCGCTCCAGCTATCCCAGGCTCTCGCAGGCCTGCAGCGACACCCCCATGAATCTGGAACCTTACCTGCCCGTCATCCTGTTCATCCTGATCGGTGCAGCAGTGGGGGTGGTGCCTCAGGTGCTCGGATTCATCATGGGCCCGAATCGGCCCGACAAGGCGAAGAACTCGCCTTACGAATGCGGTTTCGAGGCCTTTGAAGACGCACGCATGAAGTTCGACGTGCGCTATTACCTCGTCGCGATCCTCTTCATCCTGTTCGACCTCGAAATCGCCTTTCTCTTTCCATGGGCGGTGTCGCTCAAGGAGATCGGCTCGACCGGCTTTTGGGCCATGATGCTGTTCCTCGGCATCCTCGTCGTCGGGTTCGCATACGAATGGAAAAAAGGTGCGCTCGATTGGGAGTGAGCAGCCTGTATCGAACGACCAGAGAGCAGCACCATGGGCATTGAAGGCGTACTGAAGGAAGGTTTCGTCACGACCAGTGTCGACACACTGATCAACTGGTCGAAGACCGGTTCGCTCTGGCCGATGACCTTCGGCCTCGCGTGCTGCGCGGTGGAGATGATGCACGCCGGCGCGGCGCGCTACGACATCGACCGTTTCGGCATGCTGTTCCGACCCAGCCCGCGGCAAAGCGATCTGATGATCGTTGCCGGCACGCTGTGCAACAAGATGGCGCCGGCGCTGCGCAAGGTGTACGACCAAATGGCCGAGCCGCGTTGGGTGTTGAGCATGGGCTCATGCGCGAACGGCGGCGGCTACTACCACTACAGCTATTCGGTCGTTCGCGGCTGCGACCGCATCGTGCCGGTCGATGTCTACGTGCCCGGCTGCCCGCCGACGGCCGAGGCGCTTCTCTACGGCGTACTGCAACTGCAGGCGAAGATTCGCCGCGAGACGACGATCGCGCGCGCATGAAGATCGACGACCTCCAGGCCGCGCTGACGGCTGTGCTCGGTGATCGTGTGAAGAAGCTCGTTCGCGATCGCGGTGAACTCACCGTGACCGTCTCGGCAGCGAACTACATCGAATCCGCGCTGTTGCTGCGCGACCATGCGGACCTGAAGTTCGAGCAGAACGTCGACCTGTGTGGCGTCGACTACTCGAGCTACAAGGACCAGGCTTGGGAAGGCCCGCGCTACTGCGTCGTGTCGCACCTGCTCTCGGTCTCGAAGAACTGGCGCGTGCGCCTGAAGGTCTTCGCGCAAGACGACGACGTGCCTGTCGTCGCCTCGCTCACCGACGTGTGGAGTTCGGTCAACTGGTTCGAGCGCGAGGCCTTCGACCTCTACGGCATCATCTTCGAGGGTCACAGCGACCTGCGCCGCATCCTGACCGACTACGGCTTCATCGGCCATCCGTTCCGCAAAGACTTCCCGACCTCGGGGCATGTCGAGATGCGGTACGACGACGAGCAAAAACGCGTGATCTACCAACCGGTGACGATCGAGCCGCGCGAGATCACGCCGCGCATCATCCGCGAAGACAACTACGGCGGTCTCCACTGACATGGCGGACATCAAGAACTACACGTTGAATTTCGGGCCGCAGCATCCGGCCGCGCACGGTGTGCTGCGCCTCGTGCTCGAACTCGACGGCGAGGTGATCCAACGCGCTGACCCACACATCGGTCTGCTGCACCGTGCCACCGAGAAGCTCGCCGAGAGCAAGACCTACATCCAGTCGCTGCCCTACATGGATCGCCTCGACTACGTGTCGATGATGTGCAACGAGCATGCGTACTGCCTCGCGATCGAGAAGCTGCTCGGCGTCGACGTGCCGATCCGCGCGCAGTACATCCGCGTGATGTTCAGCGAGATCACACGCCTGCTGAACCATCTGATGTGGCTCGGTGCGCACGGCCTCGACTGCGGCGCGATGAATATCTTCATCTACTGCTTCCGCGAGCGCGAAGACCTGTTCGACATGTACGAGGCGGCCTCGGGCGC
>Ga0075023_100000281_pt1 | contig 12857 bp, 10 predicted proteins | sample Str014_FD_71388 | JGI IMG/M metagenome (GOLD analysis project Ga0075023, IMG submission 71388) | Freshwater sediment microbial communities in response to fracking from Pennsylvania, USA - Straight Creek_MetaG_SC_2014 | ecosystem: Environmental > Aquatic > Freshwater > Creek > Sediment | place... | reverse complement strand
GTTATGCACCAGCGGAGGCCGCTGCGGATAAATATCATGGCGTTCAGAAATTCGATGTCGTTACCGGTGCGCACGTCAAAGCGCCACCGGGACCGCCGAGTTACCAAAATGTCTTTGGTGAGACCTTGGCTAAGCTGGCGGATACTGACAAGCGCATCGTTGCGATTACCGCTGCAATGCCCTCGGGCACCGGGGTTGATAAGTTCGCCAAAGCGCATCCCGATCGCAGCTTTGATGTGGGCATCGCTGAGCAGCACGCGGTAACGTTCGCCGCTGGGCTGGCAGCGCAAGGGATGCGACCGTTTTGTGCGATTTATTCCACCTTCCTTCAGCGTGCCTATGACCAAGTTGTGCATGATGTTGCGATTCAGAACTTGCCGGTACGTTTTGCGATTGATCGGGCGGGATTGGTGGGAGCGGACGGTTGCACCCACGCGGGCGCGTTTGACATTACCTATTTGGCGACGCTGCCCAATATGGTCGTGATGGCCCCATCTGACGAGGCCGAGCTGGTGCACATGGTGAAAACCGCCGCAGTACATGATACGGGCCCCATCGCGGTGCGCTACCCGCGCGGCAATGGCACCGGCGTGGCGCTCCCCAAGGTTCCGCAGGTGCTTGAAATTGGCAAGGGACGCGTCGTAAGGCAGGGCAAAAAGGTTGTCATTCTCTCGCTCGGCACGCGGCTGGAGGAAGCACTGAAGGCAGCGGACCGGCTAGAGGCGAAGGGGCTTAGCACGACGGTTGCTGACTTACGCTTTGCTAAGCCGCTCGATGAAGCGCTCATCCGCACGCTGTTGACCACGCATGAAGTCGCACTAACAATTGAGGAGGGTAGCATCGGGGGGCTTGGCGCGCATGTGCTCACCTTGGCCAGCGATCAAGGGTTGATCGACTCGGGTCTCAAGTTGCGAACGCTCCGGCTTCCTGACATTTTCCAGGATCAAGATAAACCTGACGCGCAATATGCGGCTGCGGGCTTGGATGCCGATGCGATTGTTGCCAGCGTGCTGAAGGCGCTGCGGATAAACAGTGTTGGCATCGCTGAGGCCAGCGTTGGGTTGCAAGCCTAACCGGCACCCGTCGCGCTAGTCGCCCTCAATATCTTGATTGGCATTGTTCTGGATGAAGCCTTTGTCGTGAATGATGAACGTTCCGGCAGGCATTGGTTTGGTGTCGAGCGCTGTAATGTTCCAGATCATTTTACCCTCCGCCGAAATAATTTGCAGCGGAATATGGTGTGTGTAGCTCCAGCCGATATGCGTGGTGCGCGTGCCTTGCGTGAGGTCATACCAGAGGCATGGCTGCAGGGGTTTGGCTATAGACTTCGGGGCGGTGCCCAGTGCCAATTGGTAACTGCCCTTGGGGTGGCGCACACCGTGACCCAAATCGAACCAATCGGTAAAACTGCCAATCCGGTAGAGATTGGTGCGATCAATATCGGTATGAATTTTCTTCTTGAGATCGAGAATCACCAACCGATACCCCGCCTCATGCGGCTTATGTGTGGCAAAACTCATAATCGCAGTGTCGGTTGCCCGTTTCACCCGTCGGTCACCGTCGCGCCACACTTCGAGCTGATGCGATGCATTGTTGGCCAAAAAGGTCACCCGGTAATGCAATTGGCGCGGCTCACCTTTTGTATTGAACGTCGTGTCAAAGGCAAGCGCCTTGGCCGCCACGGTGTCCGCTGCGGCAAACAACGTCAGCGTTGCGGCGAATCCCGCACATCGCAACGCCACCGCCCAGCGGGATGAAAATAACACGTTCATAAATCTATTTCAGTCGCAATAGTGCGCCTATTGGCGCACTGCCTTGGCATAATCAAAGTAGCGATAGGTTTTGCCATCGACCGTCAAGTCCTTAACCGCGAGTGCGATCGAGTACGACCCGACAGTTTTCGTGGCATCTTTCGTTACCCCCGTGGGATCGGTCGGCAGCTCAAAGCTTAGGCCGGTTGCGGCGCTGGTAGGGGCAACCGACGAGGCGGCAACGGCGGGCGTCGATTTGCTGCTCGGGACGACTAAGGCTTCGTTGAGGATACGCCCGTCGGCTTGGGGCATGATCAAGCCAAGCAGATAAGCGATGGTTGGGGCAACATCGACATTGCCCGAGGGCACTGTGATCGTCGTATTGAGGAACGATGGCCCCTTCGCAATGAGCGTATTATGGACATCAATAGGGCTGAAACTCCCGTGCATGCCGCGTTGGCCGCCGGCGCTCTCAAACTCGATGCCGGGCTTGCCTTGCACCATCACTGTGTCATCCCAATTGAACGAGACCACGATATCCGGTTGCCCGTTGTTGAGTCGCGTCGCATTCTCAAGATTGACTTGCGACATCATCAGCGTGCCAGCGATGGCACCATAACGGCTATCGACGAAGATTGCGCCATATTCCTCGCGCCGTTGCAGGAATTTAACAAGGTTGGCGATCGTGGCTGGATCATGGCTGGGGACATAGAAATAATCCGATCCACCATTCGCGGCCACAACCACACCATTTGTCGGCAGGCTGCCCGGAGCGGGGACCTTGAACGATGCCACCGGCGTCCCGAGTGTCGAACTGACCGCCTGATATTTCGCGCCAACGGCGCCGCACAGTGTCCCGGCAGCATCAAGCTTGACCGGCACCGTCGGAGTTCCGGTTGCGCTCAGCCCATACATTGCGCTGGTCGAGCAGCCGTTACCGTCATACGCTTGGAAGCCGCGATAAGTGAGCAAATCCGCTGACCGCACGTCGCCGGAGAACGAGAAACCTGTCGCACTCGCCGCGCCGAGCGAGGCCGCACTCGTGCCGCTGGTTGCGCCGTTGACAATCGCGCCATTTGGCGCTGTTGGCGAGGCGTTTATCGTAAAGAGTGGATAAAGCCCGGTGGGGCCCGAAACGCTCGAATGTGCATGGTCAGACACCACAATAATGTTGGTGCTGGTGTCAAGGCCATTGGCTTTTAATCCCGCCATGAGCTCACCAAGACGAGCATCTTGTGACCGCAGCCCCGCTTTTTCGTTTGCCGTGCCCGGGCCGTAACCGTGTTCGACATTGTCGGGAGTGCGGAACCAAATGAGCGAGAGCATGGGCAGCTTTTTGGGCAAAATGTAGCTGGTAAATACCGACATCATGTATTTATTGGCGGCGTCCTCCGGGGCACCTTGCGTTGCGTCGGTCGAGTCGCGCGCAGCGATCGGGATCACACCATTTGGGTCATAAGCAGCGGTGTTGAACGTGACATAGCCCGCCCGCGCGGTGGGGCTGCCATTGGTTGCCGACAGCGTCACGGGTGACGTCGTGCTCGAATAATTGAATGTCGTGTTGACCGGCAGCGCAATATTGGCGGCTTGAAGCTCGGTGACGAGGCTGCGCGGCTGCGCCGTGTTTTCATCAAGGAAATAGCCGCCCTGATTGAGATCTTGCAAATAAGCCGCACCCGATTTGCCGATCGTCGCGGTCACCACGCCATTCGCCTGTGCTGTGGCAAACAGGCTCTTCACGAGCAGCAACTGGCCGCCATAATAAGTGTTGAGCGTTGTCAGTACTGCATAGTCTTCGGTAAATACTGGGTCCTGATAGTCTTGGTTTGCGCCCGCTGCGGACTTGCCGACCGGAATCGTGTTCGCGGCGCCTTGCGGCGGCGTCCAGAAGGTGTTGCCGTAAAAGCCTGATGTTTTTGGGAAAGACCCGCTGGCGAATGACGACGAGTTCATCATCGTAAACGTTGGGTAGGTTGAGTGATTGTCGGAGAAGTTCGCGCCGCCCGTCTTCATGGCATAAAGATTGGGGGTGTCGGTTGCGTTGACATCGTCAGGGCGCATTCCGTCCCAAACCATTACGATTGTGCGAGTTGGCGCTGCGAGCGCGGGCGTGGGGGGCACCGTCGTTGTCGTTTGTGTCGGCGAATAGTCACCACACGCGGCTAGTGAAAGACTCATTGCTGCGAGCGAAATTAGAGTAAAACGCAGTTTCACGATCACACATTCCTTCTGGTCAGAGATGAGAGCTTTTAACGGACCCGCCCTTTTCATACGTTAGCTGGGGCTATCGTCGGGATATGACGTCATCATGACAGTCGATAACGCATCGCAATAAATTGTGGATTGTGCCGACCCGGCGGCACAAATCGTACTTTCTAAGCCATGCCGAGATGCGCTGATCAACGGCGCGCTTAGGCCGCCTTTTTCTCGCGCAGATGTCTGGCGGCACGTGCGCGAAGATCGCGCGTGATTTCGTGTGCGGCGTTATGGCCTGGGGCGCCGGTCACACCTCCACCCGGATGAGTCCCCGATCCGCACATGTAAAGCCCCGCGATCGGCGCACGATAATCGCCATAGCCGAGCGCGGGTCGGGCCGCATAAAGCTGGTCGAGCGTCAAACTTCCGTGAAAAATATCGCCGCCGGTGAGCGCGAGTTTGCGTTCCAAATCGAGCGGCGAGAGAATCATCCGCCCGAGCACGCTCGTCTTAAAATTTGGCGCATATTTCGTCACGGTGTCAATAACGAGGTCGGCCACAGCTTCGCGATGGCTATCCCAACTCGAACCATCAGGCAATTCAGGCGCGACTTGTTGGCAGAACAGGCTTGCAACATGCTGGCCCTTGGGCGCAAGCGAATCATCGAGCACACTCGGGATGTGCATCTCAATCGCCATATTGCGTGCCCATCCAAGCCGTCGCGCATCCATAAACGCCTCGTCTAAATAGCGAAGCGATGGTGCTATGATGATGCTGGCGCCGTGCTGTTCGGCCGCACCTGTGCTCGGTTTGCACGTAAAGTTTGGCAATTCGGAGAGTGCCACGTTCATCCGAAAAGTGCCAGAAGCGCAGCGCCAGCCCCGCATCCGGTCTTTGAAACTTGGTTCCAGATGCTCCGGCGCGACCAGCTTTTCAAAGAGCAATTTGGGATTGAGGTTCGACACGACAACGCGCGCGGCTAGTTCGTCACCATTCTCAAGCACGACACCACGCGCCTTGCCATTGGTGATCTTAATTTCGCGCACTGGTGCATCGGTCGAAATCTCGACACCAGCCTCTAGGCAGGCTTTAAGCATCGCTTGCGTGATTGACCCCATCCCACCAAGCGCATGGCCCCAAGCGCCTTTGACCCCATTAACCTCGCCAAACACATGGTGGAGAAGGACATAGGCTGACCCCGGTGTATAGGGGCTGGCGTAATTCCCAATCGTCGCATCGAACCCGAGTACGCCTTTTAGGACGTCGGACTCAAACCATTGATCAAGAATATCGCCAGCACTTTTGCCGAACAGATCGAGGAGCGCTTCTTGCCCTTGGATTCCCATTTTGCGCACTTGATTGGCGAGGCCGAGGCCTGACATCAAGTCGCGTGCGCCCGCTGCGGGATTGAGGGGCGTTTTGAGCAACAGTGACCGCAGCAATTCGACATTGCTGTCAAGATACGCGTGGAATGCCTCCAATTTATCGGCGTCAGACGATGAGAATTTGGCGACTTCGGCATGGGTGCGTTTGGCGTCGCGATCGAGAATGAGATAACGACCGTCTGCGGAGGGCGCAAAGTAAGAGAGTGGCCGGATGACGACCGTCAGCCCGTGGCGCGCCAGGTCCATGTCCTTGATCACCTTCGGATTGAGCAGGCTCACCGAGTAACTCGCGACTGAATTGCGGAAACCCGGGTGGAACTCTTCGGTGATTGCGGCGCCGCCGACGATTTCACGACGCTCCAGCACGCGCACTTTATATCCGGCCTTGGCGAGGTAAAAGGCGCAGGTTAGCCCATTGTGCCCGCCGCCAACGATGATGGCATCATCAGTCATCCTAATATCCTCTAAAGACTTGCGGCGAGTTCCGCCAGATAACGGTCGACAAATTGGCGCGCGCCGGGCTCCATAGTGGAGAACGGCCCGGGCGAATAAAAGCGCGACGCAACACCCGCTTGATTGGTTTCGATAATACGTTTGTCGGCAATACTGGTCACATCCCAAAGCCAGGTGAGCGCTGCGAGGTCATAGTCACGGCCCTCGACGGCATCGCCCGAGACCAGCCAAATGACCTCGATCTCGCTTATGGCTAGCCCTTTGGGTGCGAAACGATAAATCACGCCATAATCCGCATAAGCAAGAAAGGCACTCAGAAACCCGAGTTCGCCAAACAGGCAATGGCCGTCGTCAGGCCCCATCAGCGGCGCCAGCAGCGCGCCCGATTTGCTCCCAGTATGACAGCCCTCGGACAGCGCTGAGCGCATCATGCGGACAGGTTCGCGCCCATTCGCCTCAGCGCTCCAATCCTCAACGTCGGCATATCCCGAGGCATCGGCGTCGATTGCCAATGTCCGTTGGCCGGGGCGTGCGAGCGCATGGAGTTGCGCGAATTCGGGGTGCTGCGGCGTACAGTGATAACACTCATGATAGTTTTCGAGGTCGAGCTTCCAATTGGCCTTGACCGGATAGAGCGCACGGTGTGCAATCTTTGCGGTCGGCCACTGATAACGGCTAAACATCTTCGTCAGCGCGGGACCGGCGGTATCGAGTGCGGGCGGTTGCGCGCCAAAGCTGATAAAAATGAGGCCGCCAATCACCGCGAGTGGCAATGGATGGAGGCCATGTTCTGCCGCGACGAAACCGGCGGGCATCTGCGGCGCAGCACGCAGTGCCCCATCGTGCGTATATGTCCACGCATGATAGGGACAGACCAACAGTTTTGCATTTCCCGAGGTGCCCACGCAGAGTCGCGAGCCACGGTGACGGCAGACATTGGCGAACGCTTTGAGCGTGCCGGTTGCGTCGCGGATTACGATCGCAGAGTCGTTGGCGAGCTCGGCAGTGATCCAATCACCGGCCTTCGCGAGCTCGCTGATATGTCCGGCATAAATCCATCGGTTCTGTAGGAGCTCAAGGTCGCGCGCATAAATGTCGGGACTGACATAAAAATCGCGCGGTAGCGCATAGCCAGACTGATGTGCGGCGATTAGTGAGGCGAGCGGTGGGTCAGAGAGGGGCGTGGCCATATTGGACGGTCTATCGCGCGGCTGAAACTTCTACAAGTGATCGCCGCGAAACAGGTACCACCACGGTTACGGTCGGCCCGCGCTGTGACAAGCTACTGGTGACAGACCTCTCGTGGTTCTAATGGGCTAACTATGTTAATCGATTCGCACTGTCATTTAAATTACCAAAGTCTCGTTGAAAACCAATCGGAGGTGCTAGGCCGCGCGCGCGCTGCGGGTGTGACCACGATGCTCAACATCAGCACGCGCGAGAGCGAATGGGACGCCGTGATCGCGACGGCCGAACGCGAGCCTGATGTCTGGGCGACGATCGGTATTCATCCGCATGAAGCTGACGCTCATCCCGACGTTGATACCACCAAACTGGTCGACGCAGCGCGTCACCCGCGCGTTGTGGGAATTGGTGAGACTGGGCTCGACTATTACTACGACCATTCCGACCGGGACCAGCAGCGCCGTAGCTTTCGCGCGCACATCGCAGCGTCTCGCGAAACACGGCTGCCGTTGATTGTTCACACCCGCGATGCGGAGGCGGATACGGCAGAAATTTTGCGGGCCGAGATGCTGAATGGCGACTTCCCCGGCGTTATTCATTGTTTCACTGCGTCAGATGCGTTCGCCGATGTCGCGCTTGAATTGGGCCTGTATATCTCAATTTCAGGGATTGTGACGTTCAAGAACGCAAAAGAATTGCAGGTAACGGCCACACGCGTGCCCGCTGACCGCCTGTTGATTGAGACGGACTCACCCTTTCTTGCGCCGATCCCCCATCGCGGCAAACAGTGCGAGCCTGCCTTCGTCGCGGACACCGCACGCTTTTTGGCTGGATTGCGCGGCGTTAGCGTTGAAACCCTTGGGGCGATGACCAGCGCGAATTTTGAGACATTATTTTCTAAGGTGGCGCGTTAGTTTTTCGAGTGCGACACTCTAGGCGGTTGTATCGATCCACCCGCCGCCGAGCACGCGCTCGCCATCATACAGCACTGCGGCCTGACCGGGTGCAACACCATATTCCGGGGTATCAAAGTGCAGCCATTCGTCGGCGAGGCGCGCGGGGACAGGCTTAGCCATCGAGCGCACCTTGGCGGAGACGGAACGCCCCTCAGCGGGCGCTAGCCAGTTCGGTTCGGTGAGACGGAGTTTTGCGACTGCAAGGGCTGCACGCGGGCCAACGACAACGTGTTTCGTCTTCGGCTCAAGCCGCACCACATAAAGCGGATGCGGCTGACCACCGATTTCTAACCCTTTGCGCTGACCGACGGTGAAATTGATGAGACCAGAATGCGTACCGAGCACCTCCCCGTCCGTCGTGATAATGTCGCCACTGTCGTCGGCTTCGGGCCGCAATTTACGCACCACAGCCGCGTAATCGCCCTGTGGCACGAAACAAATATCTTGCGAATCGGGCTTCATCGCAACGGCAAGGCCAAGCTCTGCCGCAATTCTGCGCACTTCTGGCTTTGGAAGGCCACCAAGGGGAAAGCGCAGATAGTCGAGTTGCTCTTGCGTGGTTGCGAACAAAAACCAGCTCTGATCGCGTGCTGGATCAACCGCGCGGTGCATTTCTATCCCCGACGCGGACTCTATCCGCTGCACATAATGCCCTGTCGCGAGGCAGTCCGCTCCCAAATCGCGCGCAATTTTAAGGAGATCGGTGAATTTCACACCCATATTGCAACGGACACAGGGAATAGGCGTGCGACCATGCAGATATTCATCTGCGAAATTGTCCATAACCGAGTCTTTGAAGCGTGAGGCGTGATCGAACACGTAATGCGCGATCCCGACCTTGTCCGCGACCGCGCGCGCATCTCGAATGTCCTGACCCGCACAGCACGCTTTTGCGCGACCTACCGCTTCGCCATGGTCGTAAAGCTGCAAGGTGATTCCGATGGTCTCCGCCCCGCTGCGGGCAGCCAAAGCGGCGACGACTGACGAATCGACGCCGCCCGACATCGCCACTACAATCCGCTTTGTGGCGATATCACCGCCCAACTGAAAAAGATCATTCATCGCAGCGCTATAGCGCCTCATCGGTCTCAGTGCGAGCGTTCACACCCGTCTTTACCAAGGCTTTAGCTTTTTCTGCGAGAGACTGCGGATGGATATTGGATTCTCCCGCCGCCACCGCCCTAACAGTGCGACTCCGCTCAATCGTCTCGATTATGCCAGTCTGCTTGCTGAGTTGGCGGAGTCGCAGGCACAAAGTGTCACTGCCCGCGCGCAGTCTCAAATTGGCACAGCTGAAATTGCATCAAAAAGCCCAGAAATGAGTAGTTTTAATGCCGCGACGGCCGCTTTGTTAAGCGAGACGAAAGAATAATGACCAGCGCGTTTACCTTGGCGTTTCAGTGTTCGTTCAAGGGCTTGGATGTAAACAGTCCTTGCAAACGAATTTTTGACCTTTTGGTCTTATTGAGGTGTGAATGATCGAGAACCAAAAAATCCGCCCCGCGCAAGTCATTGGCCCCTTGGGCGAATCGCTGACCGTGGACACGCTCCCCCCGCCGGGCACGACTCGCTGGGTGGTGCGCCGAAAGGCCGAAGTCGTCGCTGCCGTTAACGGTGGGCTGCTGACTGTGGATGAGGTGTGCGACCGTTACAGCCTTACGGTTGAGGAATTTGCGGGATGGCAGCGGGCTGTCGATCGGTCGGGAATGCCCGGCCTCCGCGTGACCCGCATTCAGCACTATAAAACGCTTTATGAGCGTCAGCAGCGCTACTGACCGGCGCTAATGATGCCGGAAGCGGCACAATAGATTTTTTTACAGAACAGTCCGGCCTTCTTTGGGCCTTCGGCTGTCAGAGGTGAATTCAACGGCTGGCGTGCCTCATATTGACTCCGCCAGCCGGTAAATTTTGTCAGTTATGTCTAGCTCGACTGCGCTTTTTGAACAAAGTGATAAATAACGAGCAAGATGATGGCACCGACGGTGGCACTGACAATCGTACCGATCGTATGCTCACCCATCGCGCCGCCGATATGCAACATTTGCGACAGAAAATTACCCAAAAAGGCGCCAGCAATACCGAGCACGGCAGTGATGACCCAACCGCTTGGGTTGTTGCCGCCGATAATCATTTTCGCGATACCACCGGCAACCAGGCCGATGATAATCATATAAATAATGTGTCCGACACTCATTATAATTCTCCTTAGTGCAAACCCCGCCATCATTATGGCTGCTACATCGTTGCATATTTGTCGCACTTGGCAAGCAAAATTTTATTAACCCTTGGAACTCAGCGCTTGAGCTAGGTGATATATGTTTGTAATACACTCCACAAACCGTGTAAATCGCAACGAGCATTTGCCATCGCAGAGAGTGCAAACATGAACTACGAACCGATGATGTCCAAGAAAACCTCTGGTTTTGAGCCGTATTCGGGAGGTGACGGAGAGCGTGTTGCGCCACAGCGGCGCGCGATCATGGTTGGGGTCGCGCTCGCGTTGCTCGTCGCGGCTGGGGTATTAATTTACAAGTTTACGCGTCCCGCTCCCCCACCGCCGTCGGCGCCGACGCTGCCGAACGTGACGGTTATGACCGCCGGGCGGACGGTGATTGACCGAGTCGTTACGGCCACCGGATCACTGGCGGCTAAACGCGAGATGCCAATTGGCGTTGTTGGCGAGGGTGGTATGGTCACTCAGGTGTTGGTCGAACCCGGTGATTGGGTGAAGCCGGGGCAAGTGTTGGTGACCATCGAACATTCGGTGCAATCGGCGCAGGTTCAGTCATCGGCGTCGCAGATTGCGGTTGCCGAGGCCAATGCGCGCATTGCTGAAAATGAGCTTGAGCGGGCGAAAGCATTAGTTGCACGCGGTTTTATCTCGAAGGCGGATGTGGATCGTAAGACGGCCACGCGTGATGCCGCGCGCGCGCAGGTTAATGTGGCCCGTGCGCAACTTGGTGAAACGGCCGCGCGCGCGCGCCGACTCGATATTCGCGCCCCGGCCGCCGGCCTTATTCTGACGCGTGCGGTCGAGCCGGGCCAAGTCGTGGGTGCGGGATCAGCGGTGTTGTTCCGCCTGGCGCGTGGTGGCGAGATGGAATTACGCGCGCAGATTGCCGAAGCCGATTTGGCGCAAATTAAAGTCGGTGCGCATGCCGATGTCACACCTGTGGGCACGCAGGCGAGCTTCGGCGGGCCGGTGTGGCAATTGTCGCCCGTGATCGACCCGCAAACGCGCCTCGGTACGGTGCGGATTGCGCTGGCTTACAATTCTGCATTGCGTCCCGGTGGGTTCGCGACGGCCAAACTGGCGATCGGCACGATCGATGCACCGCTTTTGCCTGAGTCGGCCGTTCAGTCAGCAGACAGTGGCAGCACCGTTTTGATTATTGATCGCGACAACAAAGTCGTGAAGCGCGCGGTTGTCGTGGGTGACGTCTCCGACGCGGGTATTGCCATCAAGTCGGGCTTGGACGGGAGTGAGCGCGTCGTAGTTTCGGCAGCCGCGTTCCTCAACCCTGGTGAAAAGGTGCAACCAACGCTCGCTAAGCAAGGCCAATAGCCATGGACTTCCGAAAAATATCCTCTTGGGCGATACGCAATCCAATCCCTCCCATCGTTTTATTCATCGCGCTTGCTTTGGCCGGGATGATCAGTTTTGCGTCGTTGCGGGTCAACAATCAGCCCGACATCAATTTCCCGCTGGTGATTGTGGGGGTGTCGCAACCCGGCGCGGCACCGACCGAGCTAGAAACGCAGGTCACGCAAAAGGTTGAGGCGGCGGTACGCAGTGTGAGTGGTGTCACCGACATCAGCTCGACAATGACGGATGGGTATAGCCAGACCGAAGTCTTGTTTGACATCGGCACACCTGTTGATCGCGCGCTTAACGACGTGCGCAATGCGGTGCAGCAAATTCGCTCAAACTTGCCCGACGGCATATTGGAGCCACAAGTCCAGCGGATCGACACGACGAGTGATCCAATCGGCTATTACGCGGTCGAGTCGACGGGGATGACGCTCGAACAGCTCAGTTGGTATGTGGACAACACGATTTCAAAGCGGCTGTTGCAGGTAACCGGGATGGCTGCAGTTGACCGCAGCGGCGGGGTCAGCCGCGAGGTGCGTGTGACGCTTGATGCCGCGCGGATGCAGGCGCTCGGCATCACCGCCGAACAGTTGAACAACCAATTACGTGCCTCAAATATCAATACCGCAGGTGGCCGAGTCGAAGTTGCCGGTGCCGAACAAGCGGTGCGCGTGATCGGAAATGCCAATTCGGCGTTTCAATTGGGTCAGACGCAAGTGGCGCTGGCAGGTGGGCGTTATGTTAAGTTATCAGATATCGCCGATGTGAAGGATTTGTACGGCGAGCAGCGATCAATCGCGCTGATGAACGGACGACAAGTGTTGAGCTTCAGTCTTCGCAAAGCGCCGAATGCGTCGGATGTGAAAGTCTATGATGACGCCCAAAAAATTATGACGGATTTGCAAAAAGAGAATCCGAATATTCATATCAAAGAACTGTTTACGACGGTTCGTTACACGCGCAGTCAGTATAAAACGTCGATTGACTCGATGATCGAGGGCGCGTTGCTTGCAGTTCTGGTGGTCTTTATTTTCCTGCGCGATTTTCGATCCACACTGATTTCGGCGCTTGCCATTCCGTTGTCGGCCATTCCGACGTTTTGGTTTATGTCGTGGATGGGGTTTTCGCTCAATGGTCTGAGTCTTTTGGCGCTCAGCCTAGTGTCGGGCGTGCTCGTTGACGATGCAATTGTTGAAATTGAAAATATTGTACGACACATGCGAATGGGCAAAACCGCCTATCAGGCGGCCATCGATGCGGCCGACGAAATCGGCTTGGCGGTGCTCGCAACGACGATGGCAATCGTCGCGGTGTTTTTGCCGGTCGGTTTGATGCCGGG
>Ga0075023_100000279_pt1 | contig 12887 bp, 9 predicted proteins | sample Str014_FD_71388 | JGI IMG/M metagenome (GOLD analysis project Ga0075023, IMG submission 71388) | Freshwater sediment microbial communities in response to fracking from Pennsylvania, USA - Straight Creek_MetaG_SC_2014 | ecosystem: Environmental > Aquatic > Freshwater > Creek > Sediment | place... | reverse complement strand
CGCTCGCGGGTTGCCTTATTGACCAGTGTTCCGCCCGAGAGGGCACGCGAGACCGTCCCCGTCGATACGCCAGCCGCTTTGGCCAAATCCGCAAGAGTGATCGCGCGCGTGTCTTTCCCCATGCGCTCCTTTTAATTCCCACCCGAGATAATGCAATCGCTTGCCGACTAAAATTATCTCTAGCGCAACGGCACAACAATCGATTTCGCATTTGCCTGATCCGGGATTGTCAGGGTGTAGGTTCGACGCGACTGATCGTAACTCGTGCGCGCCGAGTCCGAAGTGGCTCCGACAACCGGCGCGACATCATGAAATATGAGCGCCATCTTTGTCCACCAAGGCTTGAAACTACCCTCGCGCTGGTTGAAGTGAACGGTGATTTGCGTGCTCTGAACCGCACAACTGAACGTTTGGCGCAGATAATCACCGTGCTGGAACGCGTAGGAATGCCCATCGTCGAGGTATAGTGTGCCGTGGCAATCCGCGCCGGGGTAGACATGCAGCTCCAGTGGCCCTTCAGGCGTTTCGCCGGTATTTTGGATCACCGCCTGTTTCGGAATGATTGCACCGGCACGCACAAATACGGGCAACTCGGAAATCGTCGGCCGCAAGCTCAGGGTTTTCTTATCGAGCTTCAAGCCAGACCAATAGTCATACCAGCCGCCAGCCGGCAATTCGAGGTCGTACCGATATTCTGACACGCTGCCCCCCATTTGTGGCGTTGCAACAAGCAGCGCAGCCCCAAGCATGAAATTATCGCCTTTGTCTGACGGCGAATTAAACGCGCGTCCCATCAATTCAGGGAATTCCAAAAATTCGGCACGCATCATCGGAATTCCGCTCCGTGCAGCCTCATCCGCAAGCGTATAAAGATAGGGCATCAAACGATAACGTTCTTCAATGAAGTGCTTGCGGATCGCGGTGTGAAAGTCACCGTGAACCCACACTTCTTTGTCAGGCATTCCTGACTCGCTGTGCGCCCGCATGAGCGGCGCGAACGCATGAACCTGAATCCAGCGCGTGAACAAATCCGGCGACGGCATCCCTGAGTAGCCACCGATATCAACACCCGAATATGCGAAACCGCTCATCCCTAAATTGAGTAACTGTGGCGTTGCGAGCTTGAGATGTTCCCAAGTCGACTGATTATCCCCCGTCCATGTGGCCGCGTAGCGATGGCCACCGGCATAGCTCGCACGCGTGAGCACATACGGACGCTCATTGGGATCAAGCGCGCGCAGCCCCTCGTACGTTGCCCGGGTGTTCTGCATGCCATAAATATTGTGCACTTCTGCCTGCGTCGCCGTTCGTGGCGCGAATCCAGGCTCGTCGATGCGACTTTGCACCGTGAGCGGCATCGTTTTATCGAGCCGCTCAAAAATCGCAGGTTCGTTCATGTCATTCCAAATTCCTGACACCCCTGCCGCCATAAAATCTTTGTATAGCCCTCCGAACCACGCTCGGCTCTTTGCACGGGTAAAGTCGGGGAATACGGCGTCCCCGGGCCACACCTTGCCGACATAGACCGCACCCTCGTTATTATGCAGCAAGTGGTCGCCCGCCAGCCCGCTGTCGTAGGGCGCATAACCTTGGTGCGCGGCGGCGGCCACATGCATGTCGACGATGGTCACTGCATGAAAACCTTCGGTGCGCAGATCGGTCATCAACCCCTTGAGGTCGGGAAACGTTTTTGGATTGGTCGTGAACGGGCGATTGCGGTCTTGATAGTCGATGTCCATAAAGATCGCGTCCGCAGGTATCTTCCGCGAGCGGAACCCCTGCGCAATTTCACGTACGCGGTCGGCAGACATGTAACTGTAACGCGACTGTTGAAACCCAAGGGCCCAACGCGGCGGTAACGGTGGGGTCCCCGTCAAAAAGGCATAGCCTTCCAGCACGGCTTTCGGATGTGGTCCGTATAAAATATAATAATCAATCGGGCCCTGTTCAGCACCAAAGCTATAAACGTCCCGCTCCGCCTTGCCGAAATCAAAATGGCTGCGGAAGGTATTGTCCATCAATATCCCGTAGCTGCTCGTTGCACCGCTTCCCGCCATCACAAACGGGATGGACTTATAGATGGGATCACTTCCGGTATCGAAGCCGTAAGCATCGTTGTTCCAGAGCGTGAAGGCATGGTCGCGCCGGTCAAGCCCGCCAGTCTTGTCACCAAGACCAAAATAGCGTTCACTTTCGGGCATCAACTTGCGGACTGTAAATTGCTTACCGATGAAACCCAGCGCCGCCTCGGGTGCGTCTGCGCTGATTACCTTGCCCGCCTTATCTGCCACGACGACGCGGAACGACGCGCGATCAATCGTGACTCGCAGTCGCGAAGTTGCAAACCCAGCAAGCCCATCGGTGGTTAAGCTCGACGTCGGCACAGCTGATTTCCGTGCGTCCGCAAGGACCGCCCAAGACGCATCTTCTGGTAACACGCCATCGCGCGCAAAACGGATCCGGATAATATCATCGCGCAGAGCCGTTACGCGCATCAATTGCGCGCCTACCCTAACGTCAACCCCGTTAGCGAGCGCGGTGACGCTCGAAGCGGCTTCAGCGGTCGGTAAGGGTGCAGAAATGGCCGCACTCGGCAACACCGTCGTCGACAGGAGAAGCAGCCCGAGCGCTAAAATACCAAGCCGTTTAGCCGGACGAGTCGTCGCCGTTGCGGTTATCATCTCACTTTCTCCTTCATCAATTTTCGCCACGCAGAAAAGTGTTGGCCGTTAGTCGCCCGACGCGAGGATCGTCGGAGAGGATCAAGTCCTCCGGAATGTTTCCACTGTGCAGCATGTGCCCTCGGTAGATGAGTGCGCGATTGAACTTCGGCTCATAAGCATATGTTTGCTCGAAAATAGGCGTTTCGCCAACGATATAGTCTGGCGGCGGCAAGCCGTGCTGAGCGACATCGCGCTCAAGCGCTGCTGAATAGGGCGCGTAACGCTGCTGATCGACGTATTCGTATCCTGTCGAACGATGGCGATAAAAGGCTGTACCGCTGCTGTTTCCCGGCGGGGACAGATAGTGAAGCAACGCGATATTCTCAGCCTCAAAGCCATCGTAATGCGGAAGGCGTTGAATAACCGCCAACTCGGAACGTGGCGTTGTGACGAGCGAGTACATCGCGTTAACGAGTGCGACGTTGCGCGAAAAACCAAAAACCGAGGCGATTAAATCAACAATATCGGGCATATATTCAGCGACCCGCGCGTCGGGAACCAACGCACGCACGCCTGGATAATACGCGCCCATTTTTGCGTAGCGCAGCTGCGCCGCTTCTGCACGCAGCGCCTCGGGGTCAGCCACGAAATTGTCGATCACGATCACCGGGCACTTCTCAGCGCCGATGTGATCCACTTGCATTCTGGGCAGTTGCCGCATCATTCATCCTCAAACCAAACCTTAGTTGGCTGATGACACAATGCAAAATGAATAGGTATGCATAATATGCTTTGCAAACGGGAGCGAGCCGCTTAGCGTGGTGACGAGCGCAAAAGTGCCGCAGAGGAGTTGCCGATGTCTGAAAAGACGACATCATTCGATATTGCTTATATAGCTGGAGTGTCGCAGCCAACAGTATCTCGCGCGCTGCGCGGTAGCCCCTCAGTGAGCGAACAAACGCGCAAGCGGATTGAAGCCATTGCCCACCAGCTCAATTATAAGGTTGATAAAAACGCCTCGAATTTGCGGTCACAGCACAGCAACACGCTCGCGCTGCTCTTTTTTGAAGACCCGACTTCAGACGACTCGCTCATCAATCCGTTTTTCCTCTCGATGTTGGGTTCGATTACGCGGGCTTGTGCGCAGCATGGGTACGATCTGCTCATTTCGTTTCAGCAGCTTTCGGGTGATTGGCATGTCGACTATGAGGATAGCCGCAAAGCTGACGGTATCATCTTGCTTGGTTACGGGGATTATATCGCCTATGAGCCGCTCCTCCACCGGCTGGTCGCGCAACGTACGCATTTTGTGCGCTGGGGCTCTACCGAAGAGGGGCAGTTGGGAACGATGGTCGGGTGCGATAATTTCCAAGGCGGGCGCGACGCCACGACGCATTTGATTGCGCAGGGGCGAAAAGTGATTGCGTTTCTGGGAACTGCCACCGATCACTACCCCGAATTCAACGCGCGCTATCATGGCTACGCCGCAGCGCTGGCCACAGCTGGTCTGCCTGTCGATCCTGCCTATCAAGTCGACGCCATCACCACACAAGCGGCGGGCAAGGCGGCGATGGAAGAATTGCTTGGTCGTGGATTGAGACCCGACGGCGTTTTTGCGGCCAGCGACCTGATCGCGATTGGCGCGATGAGTGCGTGCGAACAAGTCGGCCTCGCCGTGCCCGGTGACATCGCGATTGTCGGTTTTGACGACATTCCGGCTGCAGCTTTCGCGAACCCGCCGCTGACTACCGTCGTACAAGATGTCCGGATGGCGGGACTGGCGCTTGTCGAAACGCTGCTCTCGCACATTCGAAATGAACCCACCGCCCATAAAATGCTACCAACGCGCCTTGTCATCCGTAAATCCAGTGTGGCGTAACCCATCGTCAATGACAGCGGGCCTTTCGCCGGCGTCATACGCTGACTATTAGATCGAAATGACGCCATCCCCAGCCCGTAAATCGACCATTAAGCAAGTTGCGGAGCGTGCGGCTGTTTCGATCAAGACGGTCTCGCGTGTCCTCAACAATGAGCGTTATATCAGCGACGACGTGCGGCACCGGGTTGAACAGGCCATACGCGAACTTGCATTTCAACCGAGCCAAGCGGCGCGCGCTTTGGCCGGTAAGCGCTCACACCAAGTCGCGCTTATCTGCGACAATCCGAGCCCTTATTACGTTTATGAAATGCAATCTGGCGTCCGTGCGCAGTGCTTGGAGGCCAACGTGCGCATGATTGCCCAACCGTATGATCGCAACTCTGTAGATTTACGCCATCAGATTGAACAGTTGATCGATCAGACAAACCCTGATGGTCTTATCCTGACGCCGCCAATTACCGATTTCGATGACGTGATCGACATGTTGCAACAGCGCCGACTGAAATATGTATGCATTTCGCCGGCAAAACTCAGCACCAAATGCTCAGCGGTGTTCATCGACAACCTCGCCGCCGCACAGGCGCTTGTCGCGTATTTGATTTCACTTGGACATCGCCGCATCGGCTTTATCGGTGGGCACCCCAGCTACGCCACAAGTGCGCAACGCCGCAGCGGCTACCGTCGCGCGCTTGAGCTAGCGGGAATCGAGCTGGATACCCGAATGGAAGTGCAAGGAGAGTATGATTTCCGGTCGGGTGCAGACGGTGCTGCTCAGCTGCTCGCCTTGGGTGACCGACCAACCGCCATTTTCGCAAGTAGCGACGATATGGCGGCTGGCGCGCTCGCGACAGCGCATCGGCTTGGCCTTAATGTGCCGGGCCAGCTCTCAATCGCCGGATTTGACGATACCGCGCTCGCTGAAGTCGTGTGGCCACCGTTAACAACCATTCGACAACCCACGCGCGAACTCGCGTATACGGCCACTGGCCTATTGCTAAATCGGCCAGAACCCGTCGAACATCTTGAAATTCCGTTCGAGTTGATCCTTCGTCAATCGACCGCAGCGCGCCTCAATGGATAAGCAGGTCTGCGACCAAGGCCGACAGCACGAGTGCCACGAGCGATGCAGCGGCGATGATCACCAGCGGCTTCAGTCCAGTGCGCAATAGGCTCCCCATCGGAGCGCGAATACCGGTCGCGGTCACTGAACAGGCAAGCAAAATAGCGGCGGCATTTTGTGCGCCGGTGCCCGCCCAAACCGGCACGACTCCGGCCGAATGCACCGCCGCCAGCAAGAAAAAGCCAACGACGAACCACGGCAGCACCGCTGCCTTGGCCTTGTTGCCGGACGTGTCAGGAAAGAGGAGCGCGACCATCGCCATCGCTGGGGCGAGGAGCGCCACCCGGGTGAGCTTCACAATGGTCGCAATCTGGCCCGCAGGTTCCGAAAAGGCATAGCCCGCACCCAGCGCTTGGGCAACGTCGTGGATCGATGCGCCCAACATGAACCCGGCGCGCGTATCATTGAAGTGTAACTGATGAGCAAGAATGGGGTAAAAAAAGAGCGCGAACGAACTCATAGCCGAAATTCCGACCAGAACCAGTGTCAGTTGCGCCTGACTAATGCGCCGCTCGCCGAGCACAGTTGCAAACGCCAGCGCCGCCGACGCACCGCAAATCGCCACCGCACCGCCTGCTAAAATGCCGAACGGCGCGCCAAACCCCAGTCGCCGCGCGACCAGAACCCCAGTCGCAATCGTCGCCACAATAATCAGCGCAATGCTGAAAAATGCGATCGGGCCGAGCGCGATCATTTGGCCAAAGGTCACGCGCGCGCCGACCATCACGATCCCGATGCGAAGCAGCGTGCGCGACGCGAAACCAAGCCCGGGCAACAAACGCCGATCGGCACTGAGAAAGTTTAGTGCGAGCCCGACAAGCAGCGCCATGAGCGTGAGCGGAGCATGGTAATGATCCGACAAGTATCCCGCCGCCAGCGTTGCCGCAGCGGCCACCGCAAGACCCGGTAAAAAATCCTTGAACCGATCCTGCGGGTCAGGCGCAATGTCGTTATAAAGATCGGCATAACCTAGCGGGGCAGGCGAGCTCACGATTACATCCTTTTCTTTCGCGCGGTTCCCGCACATATTACCGTATCAATTGACGCCTGACAGCGTTATCAGAACATAAGAAAAAGACCAAGGGGAATGCCAAATGGCCGACACACATCAAGCCGCTCGCCACCAATGGGTACTGATGACGCTCATATTTTGTGCCACCGCTCTTAATTATGTTGATCGCCAAGTGTTGGCGCTACTCAAGCCCACGCTGCAAGCGCAGTTTCACTGGAGCAATAGCGATTACGCCCATTTGGGTGACGCGTTTCAATTTTCAGCAGCATTCGCCTTGATTTTTGTCGGCTGGTTTGTTGATCGGTTGGGCGTAAAAAAGGCGTATAGCCTCGCAGTCGCGGTATGGAGCCTCGCGGGGATGGGACATGCGTTCGCCTCAACGGTCGCGCAATTCATCGCGGCCCGCATGGCACTGTCTGTCGCCGAGTCAGTTAACACACCTGCCGCGGTCAAAGGGGCAGCGGTTTATATGCCGCTCAAAGTGCGCTCGATTAGCCTTGGGCTTATCAATACTGCGCCCAACATTGGCGCAATCTTGACTCCGCTCCTTATCCCTCCCCTCGCACTCGCCTATGGCTGGAAAGCAGCATTCATTTTGACAGGTGGCCTAGGTTTTGTGTGGCTGGTATTTTGGATTGTCGGAACCCGCAAGCTCAAACCGATCGCACATGGTGATGGCCACGCGGAGACCGCGCCAAAAAATATGCGCGAAACGGTAAGCGAGCTCGGCTGGATCGTGCGCGACCGTCGCACCTGGACGGTAATCATTGCGAAGGCGATGACCGATCAAATCTGGTGGTTTATGCTGTTTTGGCTGCCCGATTTGTTCGCCAAGCAATTTCATCTCACGCAAGGGACTTTCGGTTGGCCCATTGCGCTGGTCTATTTGATGGCGGCGTTCGGTGCGCTGTCAAGCGGCCTTCTTTTTCCGGCGTTGCTCCGTCGTGGGTTCACTGTGAACAGCGCGCGCAAGACGTCGATGCTCTTCTACGCGGTGCTCATTCTGCCCATTCCGCTCGCGCTGCTCGCGCTTTCGCCATGGGTAGCGGCTTTACTTATCGGCTTGGCACTCTTTGCCCACCAAGGCTTCTCGACGAATGTCTTCGGGATGACCGCTGACATTATTCCTAGCGCCCGCGTGGCAACGATTGTCGCACTGGGCGGTGCGTGTGGTAATTTTGCGGCGATTGGCGCGCATGAGTTCAATGCTTGGGCGCTAAACCATGGCTATGGTTACACCCCAATGTTCATAAATGCAGCGATAGCTTATCTCCTCGCAACACTCTGGGTCCAACTCTTGCAACCTGTGCTCACCCCCGCAATCGACGAGGCCTCCGCCTAGGAAGGCCCCGTCAGTCTCATTTTCCGCCGAAATTATAGCGCGCGGTAATGCTGAAATAGCGATCCGCCTCACGGGGGATGATATAGCGTAGTGTGCCACCCGGGCCCCCCGTTGTAATCGCGGCAGCGAAGCTCTGATCAAAAACGTTTTTGACTTGAGCCGTCACGCGCCAATGATCGCTTTTATCAACCACACCTAATGACAAGTTCGTCAACGAATAAGCGTGGATAGTGGTCGCCGCTCGGTTGATCGCGCTCGGGTCAAATTGCGAGATTTGGCTCGATTGATAGTCGGTTTCGGCACCTAGCTCAAAATCAACCGCGCCTGCCGTGCGGATGCGATAATTTGCGGTAACCGACCCCTTCCACTCGGGCGCGCTACCCAACCGTGTGCCATCCGCCACAACCGTCGCGGGGTTGGCACCGGCAGCAAGGAAGAAGTGATCAACATGGGCATCGGTATAGGCCAGTCCGCCGGCAATCGTAAGATTACGAATGGGGCGAATGGTTGTATCAAGTTCAATACCCCGCGTTGAAATATCCCCCGCGTTTACAAAATTTGTCGTAATGACACCGGCGACGAGCGTCGGGCTATTAGCCTGGAAATTCTTATATTTGGCATAATACGCCGCCAAATTGATGACCAGCTTACCATGCAAAAGGGTATTCTTCGTTCCCAGCTCGAACGAATCCGAGGTCTCGGGCGAGAGCGGCGGTGTCCCCGTCGCCACCAAATTGAAAAACACATTGTACGCCGGCCCCTTATAGCCCTGCGCGTACGTCGCATAGACCATATTGTTGCGGGTAAACTCATACTCAGCCCCGCCCTTTACCGAAAAGTTGGTGGACGATGTGCTCGCGGTGAACGGTACGCCGTTCGAGAATGACAGGTTTACGGTGTTCACCGCAGGTGTTGTCGATAACGACTGCGCATACGTTCCCGCATCAAAGTTTGGTTGAATGCCGCCAAACGCCGACTGTAATCCAGCAGTCGTCGGCAGCGTGCTGACGCGGCTGTGATAGACGCTCAGTTGATCCGAAGTGTAACGCGCGCCGCCGATAAGTTTGAGATGCTCAGAGAGGTTCAGCACTCCTTGACCGAAAAACGCATAATTCTTGAAGGTCGAGCCAAACTGCCCCGTGCCAGTATAAGTCACCGATGGCGGCGCTCCTGCGGAACCGCACAGCACCAGTGTTGTTGGTGTCGCCCCCAAATTACACACGACATCGGTGCGCGTAAAAGTTCGGTCGGTCTTGGCGTAATAATAATAGGCCCCCAGCACATAACTGAAAAACTGTTTCGAGGGAGATGTCAGCCGTAATTCTTGCGTGAAGGTTTTACCAGATTGCGGCCCATCGTCATGCAACGAATTCAAACCCTGATACGCGGCGCTGACAAAATCACCGTCACGAATTTCGCGATCATTGTAGATTCGATAAGCGGTGATCGATGTTAGTGTGTGGTTGCCGAGTTTCGCATCCGCCTGCAGCGAGATCCCGCCGCCGTCCTCAAGCGATTTGGTGACCCGATCCTGCGCCAACTTCCGCGATTTATCGCCGTTGAAGTCCGTACCAGCGAGCGCCAGTCCCGCGAGACCGGCGGGCGCCGCGTTTGTTACTACGCCTGAAACTAAGGACGCGCCAATGACTTCGGCGCAACAATTGTCGCTTGCTTTGCGATAGTCCGCAATGAGCAACAGGCTCACATCGGGCGAGAGCTTGATGTCAAATTCGCCCCGCACGCCAAAATGCTCATAGCCATTGACTTTAGCGTTCACATTCGAGGCAATATTCGTAATATTGCCATCATATTTGCCGTAATAGCCAACCAGACGGCCATTAAAATTGTCCGCCAAGGGGCCGCTAACGGCACCGCGCACACGATATTCAGACGCCGTTGCGAAAGCCCCTTCGACCCAGCCGCCGAATTGATCCGACGGGCGTTTTGTGGTGATGTTGATCACGCCAGCAGAGGCATTTTTACCGAATAGTGTGCCCTGCGGTCCGCGCAACACCTCGATCCGCTCAACATCAACTAGATCGGCAAACGCCTCTCCGGCGCGGCTATAAACGACTCCATCGACAACGGTTGAGATCGACGGCTCGCCAGCCAAAGAGAACGCCGCCGTGCCGACCCCGCGCAAAAACAGTGTTTGGTTGATGGCTGGGCCACCCTTGCGGAAATTAAGTGTCGGAACGAGATATTGCGCATTCTCCAGATTGACCCCACCCTGCGCTGCCAGCGCGGCGCCGCTCACCACCGACACCGCGACAGGCACATCTTGTAGCCGTTCAGAGCGCTTTTGCGCCGTAACGACGATGTCGGCTGGTGCCGAAGGGTCGGCCACAGCTTGTGCCCAAACGGGCGCTGCAATCAGGTTCGCCAGTACCAAAGCGCTGCTTGTCACCATAAGCTTAGTCATTTTTCTTCTCCCATTTTTATACTATTCAATTAATCGACATTGTCCGATCGACGCTGTTTTTGATGTGCGACGAAAATATTTTCTCGTTCAAAATCCAAACTCACTCATTTCGACAACGCGTTTTTCACGCGCGCTCAGTTCAGCTGCCGCACCAATAGCAACGGCCATCAGGCCATCGTGAGCGCTCACCTGCACTGCGCCCTCGCCGAGGATCGCCGCACGAAAATGCTGGTGCTGATAATATGTCGCTCCATGGTGATGGCCGGCCGCCAGCGCCTTTTGGTCGACAGCGATATGCTCGCGTGTGACGGCGTTGGGCTGCATAAATCCGGTTCGCGGGCTGAACACGATGTCCCCCTCCGGGATCGTGACATCCAGCCGCGCTCGATCCCCCACCGCCGTAATTTCCTCCTGATTTTGGACCCCGTCGGCAAACATGCTCAAATCAAGCATGGCACGAACACCATTCGCGAAGTCAACGGTTGTATAGCTGTTATCGATAATGTCGGGCCGTTTGCCGTCGTAACATTCGTCGAGGTGGTTCACGTCCATGGCCCCCGAGCAATAGACTCGAACGGCTTCCGACTGTGTGATAAGGCGCATCAGGTCGAAGAAATGGCAACATTTTTCAACCATTGTGCCACCGGTGTTGGCTGAAAAGCGGTTCCAATCACCGACTTTTGACAAAAATGGGAAGCGATGTTCACGGATCGACACCATGCGGAGCGCCCCGATCCGGCCAGCATGAACTTGTTCAACGAATGTCGCAGCCGGCGGCATAAAGCGATATTCCATCGCGGTCCAAAATATCCCGGGTGATGTTTCCGCGCGTTCAACGACCCACCGCGCATCCTCAATTGTCGTCGCAACCGGCTTCTCGCACAAAATGTGCACACCCGCATCGAATAAGGGTTCCAAGATCGTTCGGTGAGTGTGGTTTGGGCTGGCAACAATCACCGCATCGACACCACCAGCTCGTGCGAGCGCCGCCGAGTCGGAATAGACGCGTAATTCGTCTGCGGCGGATCCAAGTGCGGCTTTAGCCCAGCCAATTGAGGACGCGGTCGGATCTGCAACCGCGACAAGCTGGGCGCCCGGCGTCAGTGCGAGGTTTTGGATATGCTCTACGCCCATCATGCCAGTGCCAACGAGGCCGTAACGAATTGCTCTTCCCACCCTCAAAACCTTATGTTATCTGACAGCGATGTCATACCTTCCTGTTTCCTCCGAATCGAGACGACTTGTCAAGAGCGATCTCGTTGTTAGTCCCATTTCTTGGGGCATGTGGCGCTTTACTGACACAGTTGAAACCGCTCCGCGCGCGCGGGTTGAAGCCGCGCTGGGCGCTGGCGTCACGTTGTTCGACACGGCAGATATTTATGGCGCAGGGCCCAGCGGCGGTTTTGGTGGTGCTGAGGCCTTGCTTGGCGAGGTGTTTGCTGAAGCACCACACCTTCGCGATAAAATGGTACTCGCCAGCAAAGGGGGTATTCGCGTCGGTGTCCCTTACGATTCAAGCGCATCATACCTCACGACGGCTATCGACGACTCACTTAGGCGGCTTCGGACCGATGTAATCGATCTCTGGCAAATACACCGCCCAGACATCCTGACGCATCCCGCAGAAATTTCCCGAGCGCTAGAGACCGCGCATGCAGCAGGAAAGGTGCGGGCTATCGGCGTTTCAAACCATACCACCGGACAAGTGGCGGCGCTTCAGGCCAATCTCACTCTGCCGGTCATTAGCCATCAAATTGAGTTCTCTCCGCTTGCACTTGAGCCGATTGCGGATGGCACGCTCGATCAAGCCATGGCGAGTGATATGGCGATTATGGCGTGGTCACCGCTTGGCGGCGGCCGGATCGGGAATCCCCGAGATGCGCGCACATCTGCTGTTGCACTGTTGCTCGATGCGATCGCGCAGGCTTACGGTGTCTCGCGTGCGGCTGCGGCCTATAGTTGGATTTTGGCACACCCCGCACGGCCTATTGTGATCGTCGGCACACAAACGCCCGCACGAATTGCTGAAATTCCCGATTCCTATAAACCCCGTTGGACGCGCCAGCAATGGTATGAGGTGCTCCAAGCCAGTATGGAAATGCGGTTGCCATGACAAAATCTCCCTGCGAAATCAGTTGGTTCTCAGCGCTTTGTGATGACGATTACGAATTTCTCGGCGTTTCTGATCCCTTACTCAAAACCAGTTGGACGCACTGTCGAGACATCGTTTGTCAGGCTGAAAGTGGCGGATTCGATAATATCTTGCTGCCTTCAGGCTATGCGCTCGGAATGGACACGACGGCGTTTGCGGCGGCAATTGCGACGGTAACGAAGAAGATACGCTTACTGATGGCGGTGCGGATTGGCGAGTGCTGGCCACCGCAACTCGCACGCCAAATTGCGACCATCGACCAATTGAGTGGCGGGCGACTCACAGTCAACATCATCT
>Ga0075023_100000277_pt1 | contig 12908 bp, 9 predicted proteins | sample Str014_FD_71388 | JGI IMG/M metagenome (GOLD analysis project Ga0075023, IMG submission 71388) | Freshwater sediment microbial communities in response to fracking from Pennsylvania, USA - Straight Creek_MetaG_SC_2014 | ecosystem: Environmental > Aquatic > Freshwater > Creek > Sediment | place... | reverse complement strand
TACCAAGCCATGACCGAGCAGGGCATCAAGAAGGCCGAGCTGGCGCGGCGCCTGGGCTGGCACATGCCGCAGGTCGACCGACTTTTCGACCTTCGGCATGCCTCACGACTCGACCAGATCGAAGCTGCCGCGCGTGTGCTCGGCAAGCGCATTGAAGTGCGCATCGCCTGAACGTGGCGACCGGCGTGCAGCCGCTGCTTCGATGCCGGCCTTGCTCTCGGGCGATTCTCTCGTTCTGCCGTCTGCATGACTCTGCCGCTTCGTCGGGGACTCCCAGATGAACATCGGTCGGCGTGATTTCATGCAGCTTCTCGCCATCGCGTCGGCCGGCGGCATCGCGCTCGACCATCGCGATGTGCTCGCGGCGCCGGCCGGTGCCGCCGAGCGCCTCTACGACCTGCCGGCTTTCGGCAACGTCAGCTTCATGCACTTCACGGATTGCCACGCGCAGCTGTTGCCGAGCTACTTCCGCGAGCCCGACGTGAACCTCGGCGTCGCGGGCTCTGCCGGCAAGCCACCGCACCTCGTCGGTGAGGCGCTGCTCAAGGCGTTCGCGATCGCACCGGGCACGGCGAAGGCGCACGCATTCACATACCTCGACTTCGACCAGGCGGCCCGAACGTATGGCAAGGTCGGCGGCTTCGCGCACCTCGCCACGCTCGTCAAGCGGGTGCGCGCCTCTCGGCCGCAGGCCCTGTTGCTCGATGGCGGCGACACCTGGCAAGGCTCGGCCACCGCGCTGTGGACGAACGGGCAGGACATGGTCGATGCAGCCAAGCTGCTCGGCGTCGACATGATGAGCGCGCACTGGGAATTCACGCTCGGCGCCAAGCGCGTGCAAGAGATCGTCGAGAACGATTTGAAGGGAACGATCGCCTTCCTCGCACAGAACATCCACACTGCCGACTTCGACGACCCGGTGTTCGAGCCCTACGCGATGCGGCAGATGAACGGCGTTCAGGTGGCGGTCATCGGCCAGGCCTTCCCGTACACGCCCATCGCGCACCCGCGCTACTTCGTACCCGAGTGGACCTTCGGCATCCAGGACGAGCGCATGCAGAAAGTGGTCGACGAGGTGCGCACGAAGGGCGCGAAGGTCGTCGTCGTGTTGTCGCACAACGGCATGGATGTCGACCTGAAGATGGCCTCGCGCGTGAGCGGCATCGACGCGATCCTCGGCGGCCACACGCACGACGGCGTGCCCGCACCGGTGATCGTGAGCAACCGCGGCGGCCAGACCTTGGTCACCAACGCCGGCTCTACGGCCAAGTTCCTCGCCGTGCTCGACTTCGACGTGCGCGGCGGCCGCGTGCGGGACTTTCGCTACCGTCTGATGCCGGTGTTCTCGAACCTCCTGCCGCCCGATCCGGCCATGCAGGCACACATCGACACGGTGCGCGCGCCCTACGCCGACAAACTGAACGAGACGCTGGCCGTCAGCGAGGGGCTGCTGTACCGGCGGGGCAATTTCAACGGCACCTGGGACCAGCTCATCGTCGACGCGCTGATAGACGTGAAGGGCGCCGACATCGCGTTCTCGCCCGGCTTCCGCTGGGGCACGTCGTTGCTGCCGGGTCAGGCGATCACGCGCGAGCTGATGATGGACCAGCTCGCGATCACCTACCCGCACACGACGCTGACCGAGATGAGCGGCGAGACGATCAAGACGATTCTCGAAGACGTCGCCGACAATCTGTTCAACCCCGACCCGTACTACCAGCAAGGCGGCGACATGGTGCGCGTCGGTGGCCTGCAATACACCTGCACGCCGGACGCGAAGGCCGGCGCGCGCATCTCGGACATGCGGCTGAAAGGCCGGCCGATCGAGGCGGACAAGACCTACAAGGTCGCCGGCTGGGCGCCCGTGGCCGAGGGCGCGACCGGCGAGCCGATCTGGGATGTTGTCGAGACGTATCTGCGCGACCGCAAGGTCGTCAAGGCGCCGCAGCTCAATCGACCCCGGCTGGTCGGTGTAGCCGGCAATCCCGGGATGGCGCCGGCCTAACGCGGCAGGGGCTTGCGCGTTCCCTCTAAACTATCGCCATGCATTCGCGTTTCCGATCCGCACTGCTGTGGCTCCTGCTGCTCGCGCTCCCGCTGCAGGTGTTCGCGGCCGCCAGCATGGTCCATTGCGGCGCCAGCCACCATCGGATGATGCAGGCTGCCAGCCCCGCGGTCGGCGATGCGCAAGGGCATGCGATGCACGCTCACCATCACGAGATGGCAACCGTCGATCCGATGCATTCGAATGCGGCCGGCGATGCCGAGCACGGCGCGTCGTCGGTCCACGATCTGGACAAGCTCTCGAAGTTCAAATGCAGCGCCTGCGCGGCGTGTTGCACGGGTGCCGCGATGCCCACCGCTGCGCTGTTCATCCCGCTTCTGCCGACGGCCACCAAGATGGCTGTTTTCGTCTTCGGCCCGCACGTCGACTTCCTGTCGGGCGGGCTGGACCGACCTCCGCGAAACCTCCTCGTCTGACGGGCGCTGCACGCGCCAGCGCACGGCTGCGGCCGTGACCAATCCGCGTTGCTGACACGGTCGCGCGTGCGCTTCATTGACCGTTGCCGATGGCACGATGCCGCCGGTGATCGAGGCGAGGTTATCTAACATGTTAGTGAAAACAAGGGCGGCGTCGCTGCCGCTGTGGGCCGTGGTCGGCCTGCAATTCGCGCTGGGGCCCGTTCAGGCCCAGCCCCAGGCCACTGCGCCTGCATCTTCAGCGGCTGCCAGCGCGCGGCCCGATCCGTCCGACCCGAAAGCGCCAGTGCCGAGGTCGCTGTATGCGTCGCCGTTGCGTGGCTACCAGGGTTTCGCGCAAGCGCCCGTCGCACCCTGGCGCGAGACCAACGAAGGGGTTCGCCAATCGAGTGGCCACGCCGGCCACGGGATGAAGTGAGGTGGCGACGATGACACACACCTTCGCCATTCGCTCGGGCACCCGCCTTGCCGTGATCGCGCTGTCGCTGCTGGCCCTGGGCGGCTGCGCGACCTTCAGCCAGGACGCCGGCTTCGGCCCCGTCGAGACGGTGGCGAAGGACCGGCTCGGCAAGTCGCTCACCTGGGCCCGCTCCGAGGCCGATCGCGATGCGATCGACCAGCGCGTCGCCCAACTGCTCGAAAAGCCCCTCTCGGCGGACGACGCCGTGCAGATCGCGCTGCTGAACAACCAGGGCCTGCAGGCCGCTTTCGCCGAACTCGGCATCGCCGAGGCCGACCGGGTGCAGGCCGGGCGCCTGCCGAACCCCGGCTTCGGCTTCGGTCGCCTGACGCAGGGCGCCGGTCTCGAGATCGATCGCAGCGTGCAGCTCGACCTCGCGCGGCTGTTGATGCTGCCGGTGATCGACCAGCTCGAATCGCGGCGATTCGAGCAGACGCGATCTGCGGTCGTGCTCAGCGTCCTCTCGCTGGCCTCGCAGACGCGCAAGGCCTACTGCCTCGCGCTGGCGGCCGACGAAACCGGCCGCTACATGCGCCAGGTGCAGACCGCCGCCGAGGCGGGCGCCGAGCTGGCGCGCCGGCAGGCGCAGGCCGGCAACTGGAACAAGCTGCAGCAGGCGCGCGAGCAGGGCTTCTACGCCGATGCGGCCCTGGGCGTGGCGCGCTCGGAACAGGCGCGCCTCGCCGCCCGCGAGCACCTGACCCGGCTGATGGGGTTGTGGGGCCGGCAGGTGCCGTTCCGCTTGCCCGAGCGCCTGCCCGATCTGCCCCACGCGGCCGACGACCTGCCCGAGATCGAACAGACCGCGATGGCCCAACGCCTCGACGTGCAGGCCGCCAGACTCGGTACCGAGCAGTTGGCGAAGAACCTCGGGCTGACCCACGCCACGCGGTTCATCAACGTGCTCGAGGTCGGCGCCGTGCGCAATTCGTACAACGACGCGCCCGCGCAGCGCGGCTACACCGTCAGCGTGGAGTTGCCGCTGTTCGACTGGGGCGGCGCGCGCGTCGCGAAGGCCGAGGCGGTCTACATGCAGGCCGTGAACCGCACGGCCGAGACGGCCGTCAACGCGCGCAGCGAAGTGCGTGCGGCCTACGCGAACTACCGCACCAGCTACGACATCGCGCGCCACTTCCGCGACGAGATCGTGCCCTTGAAAAAACGCATCTCCGAGGAGAACCAGCTTCGCTACAACGGCATGCTGATCGGCGTGTTCGAACTGCTCGACGATGCACGTTCGCAGATCACGAGCGTCAACGGCTACATCGAGGCGCTGCGCGACTTCTGGCTCGCGCAGGCCGATCTCGAGATGGCGCTCGTCGGCCCCGCGGCCACGCATTGAACCCCGAGGACCGAACCATGTTTTCACGACGCAATTTCTTTCGGGGTGCCAGCGCCATCACCGCCGCGGCGGCTGCCGCTTCGGTGAGCCGGGTGGCGATGGCCGCATTGCCCGAGCCTGTGATGCAGGGCACGCCGAACACCATGCCGCCACTCGTGCCCACCACGGGCCGGCCCTACAACCCGGTCGTCACGCTGAACGGCTGGACGCTGCCCTGGCGCATGAACGACGGCGTCAAGGAATTCCACCTCGTCGCCGAACCCGTGGTGCGCGAGATGGCGCCCGGCCTCAAGGCGCATCTGTGGGGCTACAACGGCCAGTCGCCGGGGCCGACGATCGAGGTGGTCGAAGGCGACCGAGTGCGCATCTTCGTCACCAACAGGCTGCCCGAGCACACCAGTGTCCACTGGCACGGCCAGCGCCTGCCCAACGGCATGGACGGCGTGGCTGGGCTGAACCAGCCGCCCATCCAGCCGGGCAAGACCTTCGTCTACGAGTTCGTCGCGCGCCGGCCGGGCACCTTCATGTACCACCCGCACGCCGACGAGATGGTGCAGATGGCGATGGGGATGATGGGCTTCTGGATCACCCACCCGAAGGCGAAGCATCCGTTGATCGAGGAGGTCGACCGCGACTTCGTCTTCCTGCTGAACGCCTACGACATCGACCCCGGCGCCTACACGCCGAAGATCATGACGATGCTCGATTTCAACCTGTGGAGCTGGAACAGCCGCGTGTTCCCCGGCATCGACCCGCTGGTCGTGCGCAAGGGCGACAAGGTGCGCATCCGTGTCGGCAACCTGACCATGACGAACCACCCGATGCATCTGCACGGCCACGAGTTCACGGTGACCGGCACCGACGGCGGCCCGACGCCGAAGGCGGCACGCTGGCCCGAGGTCACGACCGATGTCGCGGTCGGCCAGATGCGCCAGATCGAGTTCCTCGCGAACGAAGAGGGCGACTGGTCCTTCCATTGCCACAAGAGCCACCACACGATGAATGCGATGGGTCACGGCGTGCCGACCATGATCGGCGTCGACCACCGCGGCATCGCCGCGAAGATCACCCAGCTCGTGCCGGACTACATGGTCATGGGCGAGCGCGGCATGGCCGACATGGCCGGGATGCGGATGCCGCTGCCCGACAACACCGCGCCGATGATGAGCGGCGACGGGCCGTTCGGCTCGGTCGAGATGGGCGGGATGTTCAGCGTGGTCAAGGTGCGCAAGGACCAGAAGCCCGGTGACTACAAAGACCCTGGCTGGTACACGCACCCGAAGGGCACCGTCGCGTTCGAATGGGCGGGCGCGACGCCGGAGCCCGCGCGTTCCGCGTCGCCGGGCGGGCAAACGATGACCAGCCACGACATGCCCATGACAGAGGTCGAGGTGCAGGTGCGCAAGCCCAGCGGCCACACGGGCCATTGAAGCCGTTCTCTGTCCAGGTCCGCAGCCTTTGTCGGGCGACAGCGCATCTGCGCCGGTCCTTGGCACGAGGCACGCCTCGCCGTATGCACGACGGGCGGCGACTACACTCGATCCGTTGCACGTCTGCGCACCTCTTGCACATCCCGCACTTGCGAGCCTCCGATGTCCTTTGACCCGAGCCCTGTCGTTCGATTCGGCGATGCCCCCGGCATCGCGGTGTCGCCGCCCGATCTCGTCGGGGCCACGGGAGTGCCCTCGTGACCCGCCGCTTTCTGCGCCGGATCTGCCGGGCGCTGATCGGTGTGGTCTTGCTGGCGCAGATCGCCGTGTCGGCATATGCCTGTCCCCGCTTGCCGTCGGGCGTCGCGATGAAGATGGCGATGGTCTTGCCGACATCGACCGCCGGCGATTCGGGCCAGGGTCTCGCAGCGCCCGCGGGCGTGCACGGCAGCCCCTGCGCCGAAATGGCCGGCGCGATGGACCCCGAGTTCGGCAACCTCTGCGCCGAGCATTGCCACCACGGCCAGCAGAGCGATCGTGCCGCTTCGCTCGCCGTGCCGGCGGTGTGGCTGACGGCGCGCTACATCACGCCGCTGGCAGCCGCGCCGACCGTCGCGACGCGAGCCGCGGCCGACGCGACCAGTGCGCTGGTGGCGGCGTCCGCGCCGCTGGCCATCCTGCACTGCTGTTTCCGAATCTGATCCTCCAGACGACGTCGCGCTGACGACCGGAAAGGTCGGCTCGGCGCATCGGCCTGGCCCGCCCGCGCTCGCGGGTCGCGCCGACCGAAGCCATTTTCGTTGTCTGGAGAAGTCATGTCCGATCCCTCATTCCGCAGGCGACTGGCCTGCCTGGTCGCCCTGTGCGCTGCTCTCGCGAGCGTCGACAGCCATGCGCAGTTGGCCTTGACGCTGGAGCAGGCGCTGCGTGCTGCGCAAGCTCGTTCGCGTCAACTCGTCGCGCAGGATGCCGCCGCGTCGGCTGCGCGCGAGTTGGCGGTTGCCGCAGGCCAGCTGCCCGATCCGACCCTGCAGTTCGGCATCAACAATTTGCCCGTCGACGGCCCCGATCGATTCAGCGCAACACGCGACTTCATGACGATGCGTTCGATCGGCCTGGCGCAGGAGCTCACCCGCAGTGACAAGCGCAGGGCGCGCTCCGCGCGCTTCGACCGCGAGGCCGAGGCCGCGGAGGCCGCCCGCGCCGTGGGGCTCGCCGACCTGCGTCGCGACACCGCCAGGGCCTGGCTCGATCGCCACTTCCAGGAGCGCATGCTCGACCTGTTGCGCACCCAGCGGGCCGAGGCCGGCTTGCAGATCGAAGCGGCCGACGCAGCGTATCGCGGCGGCCGCGGTTCGCAGGTCGACGCGTTCGCCGCGCGCTCGGCTGTCGCCTTGATCGACGACCGCATCCGCCAGGCCGAGCAGCAGGTCATGACCGCCAAGACCAGGCTGGCCCGATGGGTCGGCCCGGAAGGGAACCTGGCGCTGGGCACGCCGCCTTCCGTGGCCACCGTACAGCTCGACCCGGCCGGGCTGGAGAGCCAGCTGTTGCACCACCCGCAGATCGCGCTGATGGCGAAGCAGGAAGCCGTGGCACGGGCCGACGCCGACATCGCGCAGAGCAACCGGCACGCGGACTGGCGCGTCGAGCTGATGTACAGCCAGCGTGGGCCGGCCTACTCGAACATGGTGTCTGTCAACCTCTCGATCCCGCTGCAGTTCGATCGAAAGAATCGGCAGGACCGCGACCTCACGGCCAAACTCGCAGTGGTCGAGCAGATGCGCGCGCAGCGCGAGGAAGCGACGCGGGAACATCTTGCCGAGACCTTGGCCTGGCTGCAGGCGTGGCGCAGCGACCGCGACCGGCTGGCGCACTACGACAGCGAGCTGATCGTGCTCGCTGCCGACCGCACGCGCGCCGCGCTGGCGGCCTACCGCGGTGGGGGCGGCGCGCTGAGCGCGGTGCTCGACGCGCGGCGCATGGAGATCGACATCGGCATGGATCGACTGCGCCTGGAGATGGAGGCCGCGGCCCTGTGGGCGCAGCTCGAATACCTGGTGCCGCCGGAGCACGCGACAGATGCGCGCGCCGCCGCTCCTTCGTCTGCGTTCCTGGAGAACTGAACATGAAGACCCAGACCCTCATGACAGTCGTCGTCGCCATCACGCTCGCCGTGGCCGGCAGCTACGGCGCCTATCGGTTCGGCCTGCAGCGCGGTATCGGCTCGCAGGGCAGCCCACCGCTGCCGCCGACCGGTGCACCCGCCGCCACCCCGGCCGCGCCGCAAGGCATCGCGGAAGGCGAAGCCGCGACGCGCCGCCACATCGCGGCCGGCATCCGGGCCGGCGATGTCGATCCGATGACCGGCACGCGGGTGCTTTACTACCACGACCCCATGGTGCCCGGGAACAAGTTCGACAAGCCCGCCAAGTCGCCGTTCATGGACATGATGCTGGTGCCGGTTTACGCCGACAGCGGCGGCGACGGCAGCCAGGTGACGATCAGCGCGCGCATCCGGCAAAACCTCGGGGTGCGCACGGCGGTGGTCACCGAGGGCATGCTGTCGCCGCAGGTGGCGGCCGTGGGCAGCATCGCCTTCAACGAGCGCGATCAGGCGATCGTGCAGGCCCGTGCCACCGGCTATGTCGAGCGGCTGCTGGTGCGGGCCACGCTCGATCGCGTCGGCAAGGGGCAGGCGCTGGCGGAGCTGTACGTGCCCGACTGGATCGCCGCACAGGAAGAGTTCCTGTCGCTGCGTCGCATGCGAGGCACCGACCTCGCGCCGCTGCTGGACGGCGCGCGCCAGCGCATGCGCCAGGTCGGCATGAGCGATGCGCAGATCGCGCTCGTGGACAGCAGTGGTCGCACGCAGCCACGCTTCACCGTGGCGGCACCGATCGGCGGTGTCGTCACCGAGCTCATGGCACGCGAGGGCATGACCGTCGCGCCGGGGGCGACGCTGTTCCGCATCAACGGGCTGGCGACGGTGTGGGCCAACGCCGAGGTGCCGGAGAGCCAGGCGGCGCTGCTGAGCCCCGGCGTGAAGGTGCGGGCCAGGAGCCCGGCGGCCCCGGGCATCGTGTTCGAGGGCAGGGTGCAGGCCATCGTGCCCGAGGTCAACCAGGCCACCCGCACCCTGAAGGCGCGGGTCGAGTTGGCGAACGCCGGCGGCAAGCTGCTGCCGGGCATGTTCGTGCAGATGCAGTTCACGGACATCCGCAACGCGAGGGCGCTGCTGGTGCCCACCGAGGCCATCATCCAGACCGGCAAGCGCACGGTGGCGATGCTGGCGGAAGAGGGCGACAACAACGGCCGCTTTCGCCCGGTCGATGTCGAGGTCGGCATCGAGAGCGGGGGGCAGACCGAGGTCAGGCGCGGCTTGCGAGCCGGCCAGCGGGTCGTGGTCTCGTCGCAGTTCCTGATCGATTCCGAAGCGAGCCTGAAAGGTGTCGAGGCGCGGCTCAACGATGCGCCGCCGGCCACGGGGCGCAAGCCATGATCGCCAGGCTGATCCGCTGGTCGATCGCGAATCGCTTCCTGGTGCTGCTGGCCACGCTGATGCTCGGCGCCTGGGGCGTCTACTCGCTGCAGCGCACGCCGCTCGATGCCTTGCCCGACTTGTCGGACGTGCAGGTCATCATCCGCACGACCTACCCGGGCCAGGCGCCGCGCATCGTCGAGAACCAGATCACCTACCCGATGACGACGACGATGCTGTCGGTGCCCGGTGCGAAGACGGTGCGTGGCTACTCGTTCTTCGGCGACTCGTTCGTCTACGTGCTGTTCGAGGACGGCACCGATCTGTACTGGGCCCGCTCCCGGGTGCTGGAGTACCTGAACCAGGTGCAGGCCAGGCTGCCGGCCGGTGCGAGGGCGACGCTCGGACCGGACGCCAGCGGCGTGGGCTGGATCTACGAGTACGCGCTGGTCGACCGCAAGGGCACGCAGGACATCGGCCAGCTGCGTGCCTTGCAGGACTGGTTCATGAAGTTCGAGCTGAAGACGGTGCCGAACGTGGCCGAGGTCGCATCGGTCGGCGGCATGGTGCGGCAGTACCAGATCGTGCTCGACCCCGACAAGCTCGCGGCCTACGGCATCGCGCACACCCGGGTCGTCGAGGCGATCCAGAAGTCGAACCAGGAAGCCGGCGGTTCGGTGCTCGAGATCGGCGAGGCCGAGTACGTGGTGCGGGCCTCGGGCTACCTGCAGTCGCTCGACGACTTCCGCAAGGTGCCGCTGACGAGCACCGCCGCGGGTGTGTCGGTTCGCCTCGGTGACGTGGCGCGCATCCAGGTCGGCCCGGAGATGCGGCGCGGCATCGGCGAACTGGACGGCGAAGGCGAGGCCGTCGGCGGCGTGGTCGTGATGCGCTCGGGCAAGAACGCGCTGGAGACGATCGCGGCGGTCAAGGACAAGCTCAAGACGCTGCAGTCCGGCCTGCCCGAGGGGGTGGAGATCGTGCCGGTCTACGACCGCTCGGGGCTGATCGAGCGCGCGGTCGACAACCTCGGGCGCAAGCTGCTCGAAGAGTTCGCCGTGGTCGCGGTGGTTTGCTTCATCTTCCTGTTCCACCTGCGCTCGGCCTTCGTCGCCATCGTGTCGCTGCCGCTGGGCATCCTGGTGGCGTTCATCGTGATGCGCTACCAGGGCCCGAGCGGGGTCAGCGCCAACATCATGTCGCTGGGCGGCATCGCGATCGCGATCGGCGCGATGGTCGATGCGGCCGTCGTGATGATCGAGAACGCGCACAAGCACCTGGAGCGATGGGGTCACGAGCATCCTGATCGGAAGCTCGAAGGTGCGGCGCGCTGGAAGGTGATCGGCGATGCGGCCGCCGAGGTCGGGCCGGCGCTGTTCTTCTCGCTGCTGATCATCACCTTGTCGTTCATCCCGGTGTTCACGCTGGAGGCGCAGGAAGGGCGCCTGTTCGCGCCGCTGGCGTTCACCAAGACCTATGCGATGGCCGCTGCGGCGGGGCTGTCGGCGACGCTGATCCCGGTGCTGATGGGCTACCTGATCCGGGGCCGCATTCCGGACGAGAAGACCAACCCGCTGAATCGCCTCCTGATCGCGGTCTACCGGCCGATGTTGAACGTGGTGTTGAGCGCACCGAAGACGACACTGATCGTCGCGGGCCTCGCCCTCGTGCTCAGCCTGTGGCCGTTGCAGCACATCGGTGGCGAGTTCATGCCGCGGCTCGACGAGGGCGACCTGTTGTACATGCCGTCGGCGCTGCCGGGCCTGTCGGCCGGCAAGGCGGCCGAGCTGTTGCAGCAGACCGATCGGCTGATCAGGACGATTCCGGAAGTCGCCACCGTCTACGGCAAGGCCGGCCGCGCCGAGACCGCGACCGACCCCGCGCCGATGGAGATGTTCGAGACCACGATCCAGTTCAAACCCGAGAGCCAATGGCGCCCCGGCATGACGCAGGACAAGCTGGTCGACGAACTCGACCGCATCGTCAAGGTGCCCGGTCTGGCGAACATCTGGGTGCCGCCGATCCGCAACCGCATCGACATGCTGGCGACCGGCATCAAGAGCCCCGTCGGCGTGAAGGTGGCTGGCACCGACCTGGCCGTGGTCGACCGCATCACCGGCGAGATCGAGAAGGCGCTGAAGGACATGCCGGGTGTGAGCAGCGCGCTGGCCGAACGCCTGACCGGCGGCCGCTACGTGGACGTGACGATCGACCGCGACGCGGCCGCGCGCTTCGGCATGAACATCGCCGACGTGCAGTCGGTCATCGCGTCCGCAGTGGGCGGCGAGAACATCGGCGAGACGGTGGAGGGCCTGCAGCGTTTCCCGATCAACCTGCGTTACCCGCGCGAGATTCGCGACTCGCTGGAGAAGCTGCGCGTGCTGCCCATCGTGAGCGGCAAGGGCGCGCGCCTGGTGCTCGCCGACGTGGCCGACATCCGCATCACGGATGGGCCACCGATGTTGCGCAGCGAGAACGCGCGTCTCTCCGGCTGGGTCTACGTGGACATCCGGGGACGCGACTTGCGTTCGGCGGTGAACGACATGCAGCGTGCGGTCGCCGACAAGGTCGTGCTGCCGGCGGGCTACTCGATCTCGTGGTCAGGGCAGTTCGAGTTCCTCGAACGTGCCACCGCGAAGCTGAAGGTGGTCGTGCCGTTCACGTTGCTGATCATCTTCGTGCTGCTGTACCTGACCTTCGGGCGATTCGCCGAAGCGCTGCTGATCATGGCGACCCTGCCGTTCGCGCTGGTCGGCGGCATCTGGCTGCTCTACCTGCTCGGCTACAACATGTCGGTCGCCGGCGCGGTGGGGTTCATCGCGCTGGCTGGCGTGTCTGCCGAGTTCGGCGTGATCATGCTGCTGTACCTGAAGCAGGCCTGGGATGTTCGCCTCGCGCAGGGCACCACGACCACCGCCGACCTGCTCGATGCGATCCGCGAAGGCGCGGTGTTGCGGGTTCGGCCGAAGGCGATGACGGTGGCCGTGATCCTCGCCGGCCTGTTGCCGATCATGTGGGGCACGGGCACGGGCTCCGAGGTGATGCAGCGCATCGCCGCGCCGATGGTGGGCGGCATGATCACCGCGCCCCTGCTGTCGATGTTCGTGATCCCGGCGGTGTACCTGCTGATGCGGCGGCCGCGCGAGCGCCTGGCTCTCAGATCGCGCGCTGATTGACCCGTTCGGAGAGCGCCTGCGCGTTCTCGCGGCGCTCGCTGTAACGGTCGACCAGGTAGGGCGCCACGTCGCGCGTGAGCAGCGTGAACTTCATCAGCTCCTCCATCACGTCGACGACACGCTCGTAGTAGGCCGAGGGCTTCATGCGCCCGGCCTCGTCGAATTCGAGAAACGCCTTCGCGACCGACGACTGGTTCGGGATCGTGATCATCCGCATCCACCGGCCGAGCACGCGCAGCTGGTTGACGGCGTTGAACGATTGCGAGCCGCCCGAGACCTCCATCACCGCCAGCGTCTTGCCCTGCGTCGGCCGCACGGCGCCGAGGCTGAGCGGGATCCAGTCGATCTGAGCCTTCATCACGCCGGTCATCGCGCCGTGGCGCTCCGGCGAGGTCCAGACCATGCCTTCGGCCCAGGCGGCGGCCTCGCGCAGTTCATGCACTTTGGGGTGGGTATCGGGTGCGGCGTCGGGCAGGGGCAAGCCGGCCGGGTCGAACACGCGCACCTCGGCGCCCATCGCGACCAGCAGGCGCGCGGC
>Ga0075023_100000273_pt1 | contig 12927 bp, 12 predicted proteins | sample Str014_FD_71388 | JGI IMG/M metagenome (GOLD analysis project Ga0075023, IMG submission 71388) | Freshwater sediment microbial communities in response to fracking from Pennsylvania, USA - Straight Creek_MetaG_SC_2014 | ecosystem: Environmental > Aquatic > Freshwater > Creek > Sediment | place... | reverse complement strand
CGACGGGCCGGTGCAATCGGCGGCACAACGCTGGTTCGGCAGTCGCGTTGTGAAGCTCGAAAGCATGGGAACTTACGCGTGCCGTAATGTTGTGGGCAATGCGGCCTATAGCGCCAAATTATCTGAACATGCCCACGCCAACGCTGTCGATATCGGCGGGTTCGATCTTGCGGATGGACGTCGTGTGACCGTGCTGAGCGGCTGGCACGGGGCCGATGACGAAAAAGGATTCTTGCACGAAATTCACGATGCCGCCTGCCGCAACTTCGTGACTGTACTCAGCCCAGATTATAACGCAGCACATGCGAACCATCTTCATTTTGATATGGGGGGCAACAGTTACTGCCGTTGACGCAGTTTCAATTGTCACAATTCGTCGGTAGCGTGCTCCAATGAGCAAACAGAAACCCCCGCAACGCATTTTCCCGCCCGCCAAACAAGACGCTAAGGCGGCGCTGCAACACCCTACGACCCCCCAAACCGAAGATCCGGCCTATCGGCTTGCGTTCCAAGACATGGATTTTCTCCTCCGCGAAGACTTGCGTCCGGTGCGCTTTCAGTTGGAATTGCTGAAACCAGAATTGATGCTCGATGAGGCCGGGATCGCCTCAACTTTGGTCGTTTACGGCTCCGCGCGCACTCCCGCGCCTGAGAGCAAATCGACCACGCACATGCCGCTTCACGTCGATTATTATGAACACGCCCGCGCGCTAGCAAAACTTGCTAGCACCTCTCCGCGCGACGAAAACGGCAAACGACATTTTGTCGTTTGTTCAGGCGGTGGGCCCGGGATCATGGAAGCCGCCAATCGCGGCGCTGTTGAAGCTGGAGCAGAAACAATCGGGCTCAACATCGTGCTTCCCTTCGAGCAGGCACCGAACGCTTTTGTCACCCCACATTTGAGCTTCAACTTCCACTATTTTGCGTTGCGAAAGATGCATTTTCTGATTCGCGCGCGGGCAGTCGCTGTGTTTCCTGGTGGATTTGGAACGATGGATGAAATGTTCGAACTGTTGACGCTGATGCAAACAGGAAAGATCAAAAAGCTGCCTGTTGTGTTATTCAGCCGTCGCTTTTGGACGCGAATTATTAACTTCGAGGCACTGGTCGAGGAGGGCGTGATTAGCGCCACCGACCTTAACTTGTTCAAATTTGCTGATAGTGCCGATGAAGCATGGGCAGCCATTCAGGCCTTCTACGCTTAGTCGCATCGGCAGAGCGCTGCTCAAAGTCTATTTTGCAGCGACCTTCGCTGCATCGCCAACTTTCGCGTCCTTTGCGGGCGCGGCATCGGCCTTTGGTAACGGCAGGTTAGAGCCCTGCTGGTTGAGATAAAGGATAACGTTGGCACGGTCTTGCTCACTATCGATACCTGCGAATGTCATTTTTGTTCCCGGTGCCATCGTCCCTGGCGCGGTCAGCCATGTGTTGAGCCGATCGAAATCCCAATTACCCTTCAGGCCTTTCACAACGTCGGAATAAGCGAATCCTGGCGCAGACGCGACGGGGCGACCCACGACATGATAAAGATTGGGACCAATTCCAGCAGCCCCGCCAGCAGCAGCATTGTGACAAGCAGTGCATTTCTGAAAAACCTGCGCGCCTTTTGTGGCGTCCGCCTTGGCCAGCAAAACCGCAATCGGCGTTGCCGCGGGCCCCGCCACAGCACCGCTATCTGCTGGGTCAGCTTTTACCACATACCCAGGATTTTCAAGCTTTTCGTGATGGAAGAACTCGCCAGAAACCAGCGTTAGGCCGAGCGCAACGATGCCCGACGCTAATGCCCAGCCCGCAATGGTGTTGTTGTCAGCCATGATTTGCCTTTAGAGTTGAATTGTTCGGTCAGCCCATAATCGTCTCCGCAGCATCCCGCAAGCGCTGCTTGGCATTTTGCGCCGACGCCTCTAAGCGCGAGCAATATGGAAAATTACCCTGCCCCCGCGCGCCCGATTGTTGCGCAGATGATCGCGACCGCCGCCACAAATTCGGCGCGCGCAGTCGCGTTTCAAGGAGCGCCTGGCGCCAATTCGCACATCGCAATCACCGAAATGTACCCCAACGCCTTGCCGCTCCCGTGCTTTAGTTTTGAAGATGCGCTTGAGGCGGTGCTTGAGGCGCGCGCCGATCACGCGATGATCCCGATCGAAAATTCACTACATGGTCGGGTCGCAGACATTCATTTTCTGCTCCCTGAATCAGGCTTGGTCATTGTCGGCGAATATTTTTTGCCCATTCGCTATGCACTGATGGGGTTGGGCGTGCTCGACGATGTGAAGGCGGTCGTTAGCCATCCGCAAGCATTGGGACAATGTCGGCGGTGGTTGCGCGCGCGCGGCCTGAAACCGATTGCTTATGATGATACCGCGGGCGCCGCCGCACTCGTCGTTGCTGAAGATAACCGCGCAAGTGCGGCCATCGCCCCCACGAAAGCTGCCGCCATTTATGGTCTGAATGTGCTGGCTGAAAACCTTGCTGATTCGGACGATAATGTTACGCGATTCGTGGTACTTGCGCGCCAAGCAACCGAGATTGCATCGACCGCCAATGTGATGACGACCCTAGTTTTCGAGGTCAAAAACGTGCCCGCCGCGCTTTATAAGGCGATGGGGGGATTTGCGACAAACAATGTGAATATGACGAAGCTGGAGAGCTATCAGCGCGGTGGAAGCTTTGCTGCAACAGAGTTTTATGCCGATATTGTCGGGCACCCCGATGACCTACACGTGCGCCGCGCGCTTGAGGAATTGGCATTCCATTCGAAATGGGTGCGCGTACTGGGGACTTACCAACAAGCGCGCGTACGCGGCTGATCAACTCGCCGCCCATTGCGTCAACAAACTGTGCGCGACAGCGTAATGTGGTGGCGCCAAAAACCGCGCGCCTGCGTCCCCCGCGAGCGCAGCAAGCGCCTCTTGCTTGGTTACCCAAAAGGCATCCTCAATCTCGGTCGGAGCGAGTGTAAGCGCAGGGCTCTTAACCTCCGCGATACAGGCCAGCATCAGTTGCGCCGGGAAAGGCCAGGGTTGACTAGTGACGTAACGCACCGTTGTTGTCACCACACCGGCTTCCTCGAACAATTCGCGCGCGACCGCCTCCTCGATAGTTTCGCCCGGCTCTAAAAACCCGGCAAGCGCTGAATAACGTCCGGCAGGCCATTTCGGCGCTCTCCCCACCAGCGCACGCCCGTCGTGCTCGGCAAGCATGATGACGACGGGGTCGACACGCGGAAAATGTTCGGCGTTGCAAACTACGCATTTGCGCCCCCAACCCGCACGATGGACTCGCGTCGCTTGACCGCATTGGCTGCAAAACCCATGGCGACCGTGCCAATCTATCAAGCTGCGCGCCGCGCCATAAATTGCCATATCCTCGCGCGAGAGGCGGGCGAGCGTCTGCATAATCTGGGGCGAACGGAACAACGGTGCGCCCGCTACTGGCTGCTCAAACGCCACAAAGTGCGGCCGTTCGTTTGAAATACCAAGCAATATGAACGCAGCATCGACACTGGCGTTGGCTAAGCTACCCCAGACCAACGCACCGTCATCGGTAAGGCTAGGGGTATATCCATCAAGCACAAGCAGCCGCGCGTGCTTATCCCGTCGCATCATTGTGAGCGCGTCATCGTCAGCGCGCAAATGATCCGCACGATCAAGACGATAACCGCTAAAGCCGGGTCGTTGAGGGGTCATCACGTCATCTCCATGGCACGTTGTGCCGCTTTGCTAAACACACTGGGCAAACCCGCCCGTTCGATCTCTTTGACGGGCCACCAGACGCCGTCAAGCGGAGCTGCGCGTTTATCCACAGCTAATCGCTTTACAGTTAGGGTGAGCGCAAAATGCGTAAAAATATGATTGACTGTTCCAACACTCTGCCAATCACCGGCGACCGGCGGTAAGCCGACGGGTAATGCGCGCATACCCCCGAGCAGGCCATTCGGCGGGCGCGTCACGAGAAATACCGCGCATTCATGCGTGAGCCAAAAGGCCGTATCGGTCCGGTGCGGCTTTACGCGCTTAGTCGCACGCACCGGATAGCGGGTCGGGTCGTCGCTCCCGCCACAGTGCGCACTAATCGGACAAAGTTCGCAGCGCGGCGCGCGGGGCTTGCAAATCGTCGCCCCCAAATCCATCAGCGCCTGAGCATAATCTCCGGCCCGGTCTGGTGGCGTGTGATGGGCAGCGAGTTGGCGCAACTCGCCACGCGCATGCGGAAGTGGCGTCGTGACTTGGTGCAGCCGAGCTATTACCCGTTCGACATTGCCATCGACGACGACTGCACATGCTCCGTAAGCGATCGCGGCAACAGCCGCCGCCGTATAAGGGCCGACTCCGGGAAGTCGGATCAAATCCGCTTCTCCCGAGGGAAACACGCCATCAAATGCGTCAACGACCATTCGTGCGCATTTGAGCAAATTTCGGGCTCTTGAGTAATAACCCAGTCCCGCCCACGCGGCCATAACGTCGGCGTCATCCGCAGCAGCCAGCATCGCGACGGTTGGCCAACGCGCTGTAAACGCCTCAAAATATGGAATAACTGCTGCAACCGTAGTTTGCTGAAGCATGATTTCTGAGAGCCAGACGGCATAAGGGTCGGGTGGCACCTCACCGGGCGGAGCGCGCCACGGAAGGACGCGCGCATGGGTGGCGTAATGCGCAAGAAGGAGGCGAGCAATTTGATCTGACATATCGACTATCGAACTCTGCTCTGGCATAGGATGCGCGATGAGCAAAGCAAAAGACACGGCATCTGTGCCAAGCCCACCGCGCGGCGGCCGCGCGCGCACCGTTGCAGAAATGCTGCCCAATGTCGGCGGCGCTTCTTTTCGCCGGTTTGGCTTTGTCCAATCCTCAATTGTCAGTCGTTGGGGGGAAATTGTTGGTACCCGTTATGCCAATGTGTCGGCGCCCGAGTCGCTGCGTTTCCCGTATGGCAAGCGGGCTGACGGCGTTTTAACTTTGACGGTGGCAAGCGCCCACGTTGTCACAATGCAACACATCCTTCCCGAAATTATTGAACGAGTAAATCGATTCTTCGGTTATGCAGCGGTAGCAAAAATAGCGCTAAAACAGGGTGTCATTGTGCCGCGCGCCGCGCCGCGCCGCATCGCCGAACTGGTTGCCGTTCCCGAAGTGCTCGGTGAAAGCTTGCAGACAATCGCTGACCCTGAACTGAAAGCGGTACTCGAATCGCTCGCCCGAGGTGTGGCGACAAGAGACGTGCCTTTGCTGGGAAAAATCAGTTGATGCGCGTTCTGTTACCCGTGCTGATGACGATGCTGAGCGTTGCTGCTTTTGCCAAGCCCGCACACCATCCGCAGCTCCACGCCGAGCGTACTGCCGCACTCGTCACCAGCGAGACATCGCAAGGCGCCTTTGTTTTGGGTAACCCCAAAGCGCCAGCGCGCGTCTATGAGTATATGAGCTTCACTTGCCCCCATTGTGCCGCCTTCAGTCAAGAGGCGGCCGGGGAATTGAAGGCGGGCTACCTCGCGAATGGCGCCGTTGCGTATGAGGTGCGCAACGCGGTTCGTGATCGAGTTGATTTAACCGCTGCATTGCTCGCGCGGTGTGGCGGGAGATCGCGCTTTTTTGGCAATATGGAAGCAATCCTCGCCGCACAAAATGAGTGGATGGCCAGTGCGCCCGATGTGGATGCGAAGGTTGTCGGTACGAAAAACCCTGTTGCTGCTTTTCGCAAAATTGCCAACGAAACGGGGTTGATCGCGTTGATGCGCAAGCGCGGATACACTGCCCAACAGCTCAATCAATGTCTTGGTGACTCAGCGGCACAAAAAAAGATCGACGCCATGACCACAGACGCTTGGGATGCGCACAAAATTCCCGGAACACCTGCCTTTTACCTTAATGACAAACTCATTGTCGGCAACACTTGGCTTGACGTAAATGTTGCGCTCGACTCGCTCAAATCGGCATCAACTTCGAAACCTGAGGTAGTTAAATGATCAAACACATCGTACTCGTCGTCGCGGTCAGCTTCGCACTGGCTGGATGCAAACAAGCCAGCGACAATACGGTCGCACCAGCAGCTAACACCGCGCAAACATCGACGGCGGCCGCCGGCCCAAGCGCGCCACCCGCAGGGAGTGACTGGACGGCAGTCGTCGCGGAAACACCCGACGGTGGCTTTGTGATGGGCAATCCGAAAGCCCCCGTAAAGCTCGTTGAATACGGTTCATTGTCTTGCCCGCACTGTGCACATTTTGCGCATGAGTCGCACGATGCGCTCAATAAATATGTCGCAAGCGGCAAAGTCTCCTATGAGTTGCGCACGTTTATTATCCACCCTCAAGATACCCCAGCCAGCCTATTGGTTCGTTGCAACGGCGCAGCGGCGTTTTTTGCGATGACCGATCAAATGCTTGCTAAACAGGACGAGTGGCAAGCGAATATCAGCAAGCTGACTGCCGCCGACCAAAGTGCATATTCGGCGCTCACCCCAGACCAACGGACCGCCTATCTCGCCGACAAGCTTGACCTGATCAGCTATTTTCAAAAACGCGGCGTGCCCGCCGAAAAGGCCAAGGCCTGCCTGGCGAGTAAGTCGGGTAATGAGGCGCTTCAGAAAATTTATTCGTCGGCAGCCGACCAATATCATATTCCCGGAACGCCCGCTTTCATCCTCAATGGCATGATTGTTGCGGATGTCGTCGATTGGAAGGTGCTGGAGCCAAAGATTAAAGCGGCAATTGGTGGCTAAGGCTTAAAATTGCAAATATCTCGGCTCAAACTCAGCGGCTTCAAGAGCTTTGTTGAACCCGCAGAGTTGCGAATTGAGCGTGGACTGACCGGCATTGTCGGGCCAAATGGCTGCGGCAAATCAAATTTGCTCGAAGCAATTCGGTGGGTGATGGGGGAGGCATCGCCGAAATCGCTGCGTGGCGGCGCAATGGATGACGTTATCTTTGCCGGAACATCGACCCGCCCGCCGCGCGACTTTGCCGAGGTTACAATTTTGGCGGAGGCTGTCGAAGCGACCGGTGGTGATGCCGAGGTGGTGCGGCGAATTGATCGCGGCGCGGGCTCGGGATACCGCATCAACGGGAATGACGTCCGCGCTAGGGATGTGGCGTTGATGTTTGCGGATGCTGCGACGGGGGCGCACTCTCCCGCGCTCGTAAGCCAAGGGCGGATTAGTGCCATCATTTCGGCAAAGCCTAATGACCGCCGCGCAATGCTGGAAGAGGCTGCGGGAATCTCCGGCTTGCACGTCCGGCGCAAAGATGCCGAACAGAAGCTGCGGGCAACTGAAGCGAATCTTACGCGGCTCGATGAGATTTTGGCTGATATGGAAAGCCGAGTCGCGACACTGCGCCGCCAAGCACGTTCGGCCGAGAAATATCGTCGATTATCAACTGATATTCGCAGAGCAGAAGCGCGGCTTATTTTTGCGCGGTGGCAAACCGCCGCCCAAGCCGCCGAGATCGCGAAGGCAGCAGCAGCAGCAGCGGAAACGCTCGTAGCCCAAGCCGTCGAACAGCAACGCGCGGTGTTGGCGCATCAAGCCGAACGTATCGCAGCAACTGCCACCGCACGCCAAGCAGCGCTGGTCGGCCGTGATGCGGCGCTAGCAGCCGGGCATACCCTTACGACATTGCGTGCCGAACGTGACGGGCTTACGCGACGAATCCAAGATATTGCGGCGCAAGCCGAGCGGCTGGCGGCGGACCGCACGCGCGAAGGAGCGCTTGCCCGTGACGCGGCCGAGGCGTTGGCGACGCTGCACGCCGAGGTTAACGCGCTCGACACCAAACGTCTCGCGACCGCCTCTGATCTCCCGAAACTCATCGCCAACCTCGATACCGCCGAGCGCAATGTTCGAGACCGCGAGGTCGATCTCGCAAAGGCCCTCGCCGAGCAAGCGCGCGAACAGGCCGAAACCCGAGTGGCGGAAGCTGCGGTCCAAGTGACCCAGAAGCGGCTCGACCGCACGACGCTCGATGCCAACACGAGCGAAGCGCAGCTAAAGGCGCTCGGTGATGACGTCGCGATACTGACAACGCGCAACGATGCGCTTAATGAGATTAAACAAGCGCAAGTTCTTGTCGCCCAGTTGAACACGACGATCACCCAAGCCGAAGCGGCGCGAACGGCGGCCGTTACGGAGCGCGAGACGATTGAGACCGAAGTTGGTCGTTTGTCGTCCGTACTCGCAGCACTCGAAGGCGAGGCAAATGCACTCCGCAAGACCATCGACACTGGCGCCACCGGAAAACGCGCACTTGATTTGGTGACCGCCAAGCCTGGCTTCGAGCGGGCATTAGCAGCCGCGCTTGGGGACGACTTGGAAGCGTCCGTTGGCGCAGAGGCGCGGCGGGTTTGGCGAGGTGCCGTAAGCTCTCCCGATGACCCGCCACTACCTGCGCACACGATCTCCCTGATCGCCCATGTTCGCGCACCGGGCGAATTGGCGCGACGGCTCAGCCAAGTGGCAGTGGTCGATAACGATGATGGGCAACGACTGGCTGTTGGCCAACGGCTGGTGACCCGTAGCGGAAACTTGCGGCGCTGGGACGGCATGACCGCGAGCGAGCATGGCGCCGCCGCCGCCGACCGCATGATCCGCGTCAATCGGCTGATGGACGTGCAACAGCAAATCCAACCCGCGCGCGAGGCCCTCGCGAAGGCGCGCGACGCGCTTGACAGATTACGCAATGAGGTGGACGCTGCTCGGAAAATGGGCGAAAGCGCGCGCACAGCCTTGGCAGAGACAGAACGTGCGGTCCGAACGGCCCAACGAGCCGAAGATCAAGCCAATGCTGCGCTTGAGCGCACGACGGCCCGTCGAGCCGAACTTGCAAGTCGAATCGCTGAGGCGAAGATCGAACGGTCTACCGCTGAGCAAGAGCATCAGAGTGCACGGCAGGCGCGCTCAGAGGTTCCCGACGGAACGGGCACCCAGCGGCTCGTGGCGTCGCTGAATGCCGCCACCGAGACGGCAAGAGCCACCGTCGCAGATTTGCGGGCGCAACGGGCGACCCATGCCCGCGAGGAAGCCGGATTTATTCAGCAGATCGCGACGGCCAAAGCGGGTATTAAAAGCTGGCAGGCGCGTGCTGGAGAGGCCGCAAAGCGGATTGAAGAGATGACCGGACGCGCAAAGGCGGTTGAAACTGAGACGAACGCGCTCATCGGTGCTCCCGCCGCCTTTGACGAAAAAATTAAGGCAGCAAAGCGCTACGCACTGGAGTGCACGGCGGCGGCTGAAGCCGCGCAGGCGGCTGAGCAAGTTGCTGAGGCGGCACTTCGGGATATCGAGCAGCAAGCGATCGCCATCGGCGAACGGCTCGCTTCAGCGCGCGAAGACCGCGCGGGCGCGCAGGCACGCGCGGAAAATGAAGAGCTGCGCCGCGTCGAAATGGGACGTGTTTCCGGAGAAAAATTTGAATGTCCTCCCCCATTGCTTCCCCAAAAGGCCTCGTTTGACCCTGTAACAATCCGCGAGCGGGGGCAGGAATCGGCAGACCTTGAGCGCCTATCGATGGAACGCGAGCGACTCGGCCCCGTCAACCTCATTGCCGAACAGGAATTGGACGATATCGAAACCACGCGGGCAGCGTCGCAGTCCGAACGCGAGGAGTTGGCCGAGGCCATCCACCGGCTACGAGGGTCGATTGGCGCGCTCAATCGTGAGGGGCGAGCGCGGCTGATGGCCGCATTCGAGGCCGTTGACCAGCATTTCCAGCGGCTATTCGCCACCTTGTTCAACGGCGGAATCGCGCGACTAGAGTTGATCGACTCGGACGATCCGCTTGAGGCAGGACTAGAAATCTTCGCGCAACCGCCGGGCAAAAAGCTCAGCAGTCTCTCGTTGCTATCGGGAGGTGAGCAAGCGCTAACAGCGGTAGCGCTCATTTTCGGACTTTTTTTAACGAATCCTGCACCGATCTGTGTGCTTGATGAGGTTGATGCGCCGCTTGACGACGCCAACATCGAGCGATTCTGTAGCCTGCTCGATACTATGACGCGCGAGACGAATACGCGCTATTTAATCGTGACACATAACGCCGTGACCATGAGCCGAATGGATCGCCTCTTCGGAGTGACGATGATTGAGCAAGGGGTGAGTCGTCTTGTCTCGGTCGATTTGACCGCGGCAGAGCGTTTGGCGGCGTAAAGACTACCCCCTTCGATGATAAACATACTTTCTGCCCTGTTAGTCTTATTTTGTAACCAGAAGGCGAAGGATTGCCGCTAACCACATCGTATGAGTGGTATGATCTCAATAGCTCTTGTCCTGATGAGCGGCGCGGCGGGTTCGGCACCCTCCAGCGTCCCCACACCTTTACTGGCATCAAACTCAGACAACAGTACGACGCGTTTTCGCCTCATATCTTCAGGCCTCGATACCACGATCGCCGCACCTGCACCTTCCGAAGCGGTTGTCGGGCAATCGATTGATCGCGTCACCCAACTCCGCACAGGCGACACTGGCGCGCGGCTGGGTGATTTTATCCCGGCGCAGTTAACGATTGATGCGTTGGCCGGCCACCTCTCGTTCGACGCGTTGCAAGCACAAAAGTTAGACGGTGGAGCTGGTTTGATCGCCAGCAACAATGCTCTTGGAGTCGGCATGACGACGAGCTGGGGACTAAAGCTACGTCGCACCACGATAATAGCGCCGTTTGCCTCACTCAGCTACAACCGAGTCGACAGCGACTTGACACCAAACGTCCACAGTCCGCGCCCCTACGCGCCAGATAACGCCGACATTGGCTTTACGGGAACAATGGGGCTTACCGCCACGCACCAAGTGAGTGCTGATCATCTTGTTCGGCTCATGGCTTACGGGGCTATGGTCGCAGGGGCTAAAAATGGCAGCGAAGCGCGCGATTCGAGTTCAGTAGTCGCAAAAGTCGTCGAATCGATTGGCGAGCGCGGGCCAACAGCACTCTGGTCAGAGGTTGGTGCGGGGGTCACGTTTGAGCCAATGGCGATGACGCTGATTCGTGCGTCGCTGGTTCAAACGCTCGGTCGACCGTTTGGCGACGCAGTCAGCGCACGGATAAAGTTTACCGTCGCGCTCTAACGCACAGTCGCCGCGACAGCATCCAGCAGCCCGTTTACAAAGCCCTTTTCGCGCTTGGCATAAAAGGCGTGAGCGACATCCAGATACTCGTTGATAATACTCGCAGCGGGAATGTCGTTGCGCGCGAGCAACTCATAACAGCCCGTGCGGAGAATCGCATGAAGCGGCTTGTCGAGGCGCGCCAACGTCCAATCGGCACTAAGGTGCGCCGCGATCACCGCATCGATTTCCTCCAGGCGTGCGATAGCTCCCCGCACGACGTCATCGAAAAAATCAACCTCGGCGGCACGATACGTCGCGTCCTCGATTGTCGCCCCAAGGCGATGCTCGTGAAATTCATGAAGCAGCTTAGCGACCGAAGTCGCCTCCATTTCATACTGGTAAAGCGCTTGGACGGCAGCGAGGCGCGCAGCGGAACGGGTGGATGATTTAGTCACGTTAAAGCAATCGCAGAAGAACAGAGGAGGCATGCGCCGGGAGGCCCTCTGCCTCGGCCAACATGACCGCAGCAGGGCCGACTAACTGAATCGAACGTTCGTCACACGCCAAAAAGCTTGTCCGCTTCATAAAATCGAGCACCGAAAGGCCAGACGAGAAGCGCGCACGACGCCCAGTCGGAAGAACATGGTTGGGCCCAGCGACATAATCTCCAACCGCTTCTGGCGTCCAACGACCCAAGAACACCGAGCCGGCATGGCGCACCTGATCGAACAGCGCCTCCGGATTGGCAGTGGCAATTTCGAGATGCTCGGGCGCGAGGCGGTTGATGAGCGCGGGCGCTTCAGCCAGGCTTTGCAGCACGATGATCGCTCCATTCGCACTCCACGACGCGCGCGCGGTGGCTTCGGTGGCAAGCTTGGGCAATCGTTGCTCGATCGCGTCCGCCACCTGCGACGCAAACGCTGCATCGTCGGTAAGTAAAATCGATTGGCTGGTCGGATCATGTTCTGCCTGGCTGAGCAGATCGGCGGCAATCCAACGCGGATTATTATCTTTGTCGGCCACAACAAGGATTTCTGAAGGGCCCGCCACCATGTCGATACCCACAACACCGTAAACCTGACGCTTTGCTTCTGCCACCCAAGCGTTGCCGGGCCCAGTGACAACGTCGACCGGCGCCATCTGCGCCGTCCCATATGCCAGCGCCGCGATAGCTTGCGCCCCGCCGATCCGCCAGACTTCATCGACCCCGGCAAGCGCTGCCGCCGCGAGGACGAGCGGATTGACCTCGCCTCCCGGAGTCGGTGTCACCATCACCAAACGCTCGACACCAGCCACCTTTGCCGGAATCGCGTTCATCAGCGTCGACGAGGGGTAAGCGGCGCGACCACCAGGCACGTAGATGCCAGCCGCTTCGACGGCGCCCCATCGCGCCCCCAAACGCACGCCTTGCGAATCAGTCATATCGCTGTCGATTGGAAGCTGCTTGGCGTGATAGGCGCGAATGCGCGCTGCGGCCAGTTCAAGCGCAGCCCGCAAATCTGGCGCGGTAGCGTCAAGCGCGGCCTGGCACGCTTCTGCCGAAATCCGCCAGCCGGTGGTCGCAAGGTCGTGCCCGTCAAACCGAGCGGTATATTCCGCCACCGCCTTATCGCCACGCGCCCGGACGTCTGCGATAATCGCGGCAACATCGCGCGAAACGTCCACATCCGCCTCGCGTCGCGCGTTTACGAGTTTCGCGAACGCGCCCGCGAAATCGGCGTCGGATGTGGAGAGTAAAATCATGCGATTACAGCCGCACGAAATGCCGCTATCAGGGGCGCTACATCATCGCGCGTCTTGAACGCGACGCGATTAACGATCAGCCGTGCCGAAACCTGCCGCAGCACCTCCACCTCAGCCAAGCCATTATCCTTAAGCGTGCGCCCTGATGAGACC
>Ga0075023_100000271_pt1 | contig 12955 bp, 13 predicted proteins | sample Str014_FD_71388 | JGI IMG/M metagenome (GOLD analysis project Ga0075023, IMG submission 71388) | Freshwater sediment microbial communities in response to fracking from Pennsylvania, USA - Straight Creek_MetaG_SC_2014 | ecosystem: Environmental > Aquatic > Freshwater > Creek > Sediment | place... | reverse complement strand
ATATTATATTACCCGGACGCCCTTTTTCGCTCACGTACCTTCATCAGTATACCACTGCGCAAGGATGGCGCGGACGTCTGCATAGTCGTGTCCGGCACGCAGCATGGTGGAGACTGCACGCCGTCTCATTTCAGGGGTTGGTGCCTGCTCTGAATAGGGGCCGATTCGCTTCCGTTTTGCGAATAGATGCGCTGCTTCGATGGCTGTGATCGGTCCGTTATTGATCGCGGTTGCTGCCACTTCCGTTGCCACGCCGGCATGATCAAGTGCCGCTCGAACGCGCCGCGCACCGTAACCGCGTCGGGCCAACGCCCCGGCCCGCATTTCGGCGAACGCCGCGTCATCGACGAATCCCATCTCAACAATTTTTGCCACAATTCCATCTAAATCGACCTCCTCAGTCTCATCACTATCGCGAACGCGTACCTTTCGATCGAGATAGGCTCGGAGCTTTGCGGCGGTGGTGGCGTAACGCGCGACGTAGTGGATCGCGAGCCGCTCAAGTGTTGCGGTATCATAGCTTTTCTTGGTCGAAGGACGATGCTCAGCCATGCGCCACGTTTGTGCCACAGTCGTGCGCGATGCACCAGCTTGGTATAAATATAACACGGCTTTGCTTATGACCCAGATTGAGGCACCACAATTGGAACCAACTCCGACACATGATACGCTGGTGCGACGCTTTTCCGATTTTTCGACGGTTTCGGAAGCGCTTGATTACGCTGCGCTCGGAAAGCGCGGGCTGAATTTTCATGATCCACGTGGGACACTTAATCACCCCTATCCTTATTCAGAATTACGAGAAGACGCGCTCGCGAATGCGAATCGACTGATAGCGCTCGGCGTAAACGTGGGGGACCGCGTGGCGCTCATCGCTGAAACCGCGCCCGAGTTTGCCGCCCTGTTCTTTGGTTGCATATATGCGGGTGCGTGGCCGGTACCGCTCCCTCTTCCCACCTCTTTCGGTGGGCGTGACGCCTATATCGATCAGCTCGCCGTTCAAATGAGCAGCGCAGCGCCCGACTATCTATTTTATCCGACGGAAATCGCCGAAATGGCGAATTCTGCGGCGCAAGAAGTCGGAATTACCGCATTTGATTGGTCGGAATTCGGGAAGCGCGCCGCTCCCCCCGCTGCTCTACCGCATGCGGATTCCGACGAAATCGCCTATCTGCAATATTCAAGCGGTTCCACCAGATTCCCGCATGGTGTGGCCGTAACACACCGCGCATTGCTGAATAATTTGGCAGCACATTCGATAGAAATGCAGGTCATCGAGAGTGACCGATGCGTTTCATGGTTGCCTTGGTACCATGACATGGGGCTCGTTGGGTGTCTGCTCTCGCCAATGGCGAACCAAGTTTCAGCTGATTATCTCAAAACCGAGCATTTTGCGCGTCGGCCACTTGCCTGGCTTGATCTGATTAGCCGCAACCAAGGCACGACACTCAGCTACTCACCAACTTTTGGTTATGACATCTGTGCGCGCCGTGTTTCGAGCCAATTTGACGCCAAGCAACGCTTTGACCTTTCACGGTGGCGCGTTGCTGGCAATGGGGCTGACATGATCCGGCCCGATGTCATGCAATCGTTTCTCGATGCATACGCTGTCGCGGGTTTCAACGCGTCGTCATTTTTACCAAGCTATGGGCTTGCGGAAGCGACACTCGCAGTTTCGATCATGCCGCCTGGCGAGGGTATTCAAGTCGAGTTAGTAGAAGAGGCAGACCTGTCCGGCGAACCGGCACCTGCTGATTTACCTAAACGTTATCGTGCCATTGTTAATTGTGGCAAGCCGGTACGCGACATGGCGGTGGAGATCCGAAACGCGGATGGTGGTTGCTGCGAGGAGCGGGCGATCGGTAAAGTTTGGGCGAGCGGTCCGTCGATCATGCACAGCTATTTTCGCGACGAAGTGTCGACCGCTGCGTGCCTCAAACAGGGATGGCTCGACACCGGCGACATGGGCTATCTCTCGAATGGGTATTTGTTCATCGTCGGTCGCGCGAAAGACATGATCATTATCAACGGCAAAAATCACTGGCCCCAGGATATCGAATGGGCGGTCGAGCAACTCCCTGGCTTCAAGGCAGGCGATATCGCAGCGTTCGCGATTACAGCCACTAATGGCGAAGAGACACCTGCGGTCCTTGTCCACTGCCGTACAACCGACCCAGCGGAACGCGCAAAACTGCACGCCCTGATTCGTGAGCGCGTTCGCGCGATCACTGGAATGCAGTGTGTTGTCGAATTGGTACCACCGCGCACGCTGCCACGCACGAGCTCCGGCAAGTTAAGCCGTGCCAAGGCTCGTAATCTCTATCTTTCGGGCGAAATTCAGCCTTACGATATTGCTGCATAAATTTGGGCGCGGTTACCACTCGCTAACCTTTTGAAGTTATCACGATGGAGTGAGCAAGAACCGATCATCATCCGCACTTTACCTCAACTGGTTGACCATCTTGGGGTTCACCGATCCCAGTGTCGCGGATTGGGGTGAGGTACGAGCCGCGCAAAAGGCGGCATTTCACCGCTACAGCCTGTCGCGCTCAGCAATCATTATTGCCTCGATATGGGTGGTGTTCGTAACTTATTACGCTGCGACCCCCAATATCAAAATGTTCGCGTGGTTGGGAACATTGACAATCTTCTCGATCGTCCGCGAGGTTGCGTCATTCAGACGACAACAGCTGCAACTCACGAGTATAACCAGCTCCGAACTGCATCACGAGACATACACCGCAATCATCTCAGGCGCGATCTGGGGAAGCCTACCGCTACTCTTGGCACCGCACACCACCACCGAAGAGCTATTTCCGCTGTGGGCGCTCTACACCTGCCTGCTCGCGGGCTCAGCCTTCGGCCAGTCTGTTATTCCGCTCGCGACGACAATGTTTATCTTGATGATGGGTGGCGGTCTAGCTGCCACATTGTTCAAATTGCATGCGACAATGAGCGCCACAATTACGGCAACATACGTCATTGGGCTTATGACCGTCACGCTTTCGACCGGGCGCTCGTTTATTGAACATCGCTACGCGGCACTTGCGCTTGATGAAAAAACCGAAGTCGTTTCGATGCTTTTGCGCGAATACGAGGATTCTGGCGGTGATTGGATGTGGCAAACCGACGCCTCAAAGTGCCTCACACACATTTCGCCTCGGTTCGCTCATCTTCTTGGGGTCGAGCCAGGCGATTTGGAGGCCAAGCCTTTGCTTCAGATTCTTGCGGGTGACGCATGGGAAGCCGGAAACTTCTCAGCCGGACTTCGCGAGCTTGCAGAAAGACTTAAAAACCGTGAGAGCTTCTCAGACCTGATGATCCCGGTGACCGTAGCGGACGACGTTTTCTGGTGGGAGCTCTCAGCAAGTCCGAGGTTCGACGATCAGGGCCGCTTTCTCGGCTTTCGTGGCGTCGGCTCGGATGTCAGTGACGCCCATCGGTCAGCCGACAAGATCAATCGCATGGCGCGTTTTGATACACTTACTGGCCTGCCGAACAGACTACAAATAAACGAGTCACTCGCCCACACAATGAGCGAGTCAAAGCGCTGGAACGGGCGCTGCGGTTTTCTGATGATCGACCTTGATCGCTTCAAAGCCGTCAACGACACATTGGGGCATCCAGTTGGAGATCGCCTTCTCACCAGCGTCGCGGAACGGCTCAACGCAATTATGACTCCCAACGAGCTTTGTGGACGACTCGGCGGTGATGAATTTGCGGTCGTGGTCACCGATGTGCGCGACCCCGCCTATTTGCAAAGACTTGGCGAGAAAATTATCGAAACTCTCTCCGTTCCTTATGAGATCGATCAACATACGTTGTTCATTGGCGCCAGCATTGGTACCGCGCTGGGGCCGCGCGACGGCCGCACAGTTGAAATGCTTGTGCGTTCGGCGGATTTGGCGCTCTATCGTTCAAAAGATGTTGGTGGCAATGTTGTGTTCGCTTTTGAGCAGCAATTGCATCAGCAGGCTGAGGAGCGCCGGGTGATCGAGCTTGCGTTACGTCGAGCACTTGAGCGGAACGAATTCATGTTGCACTATCAGCCCGTCGTTAATGCGAAGACCGGCGTGATTGAGAGCTTTGAAGCGCTCTTGCGCTGGACAAATCCCGAATTGGGCTCCATTTCGCCCGCGAAATTTATCCCGATTGCAGAAGACGCGCGCTTGATCACCTCAATTGGCGAATGGGCATTACGGACCGCCTGTGCCGAAGCCGCGAACTGGCCCGGCAACGTGCGGATCGCAGTCAATGTTTCCGCCGAACAACTCACCAACGCTAATTTCGTCTCCTGTGTCGTGTCGGCACTGGCAAACTCCGGCTTAAGACCCGAGCGTCTGGAACTCGAAGTCACTGAGAGCATTTTCATGAACGAGGGCACCACCGCGATCAAGGTGCTTGAACGCATCCTGGCACTGGGCGTGCGACTGGCACTCGATGATTTCGGCACGGGCTACTCGTCGTTGGGCTACCTCTCAAAGACCAAATTTAGCACGATCAAGGTTGACCGGTCGTTCGTCCAAGGTGCGTCGCGTAATGCGCCCGAGTGCATTGCCATTATTCGTGCGGTTGTCGCTTTAGCTGACAGTCTCGGCATGTCGACGACCGCAGAAGGTGTCGAAACTGACGAAGAATGCCAAATGATTAACAGCCTCGGCTGCCGGAAAATCCAAGGCTACCTCTTTGGTCGCCCGATGCCAGCTTTAGATGCCCGGGCGCTTTTCCCCCGCCAAGCGACGCCACGCGCCGCATAATCGTCACATCATTCAAAAATTGGTGCGGTCGAGAAGACTCGAACTTCCACGGCCTTTCGGCCACAACGACCTCAACGTTGCGCGTCTACCAGTTCCGCCACGACCGCACGCCATGTCGTCGACGAAGCTGCCGACTGGGGTAGGAGCGAGCCCCTAGCAAAAGCGTTTCGGCACTGCAACGAGATAATGCACAAATTAGGAAGCGCAGCTAGAAGCGTGGTTAACAGTGCAGAAACTCTGTTGTTAACCGTCTATCGATCTTGTGTTAGCACGTTAAGATCTTGTTTACCAAGGCATGTTCATTCTCGGACTTGCCCTTGCGACGACGCTAGCAGCGCCCCTTTCGCCACCCGCGTCGCCGCGCGCGGCTGCTGTGGCGCTTACACAGGTCACAATCATCGCGGGAGCTTCGCTTAATTTGACGACAGGAAGCTCGCAGACCGAAAGCGGCGCCGCGCGTCTAAACGCTGTCTCAACACTCATCGTGTTCGATTAACGGGGTTCGTTACCCAGAAAACTCAAATGTGTTTCACTGGCATTCATCGGCACATTGACCGCTGTGCTATCGATATGCAGCATCGCTCCCGGTGCGACTGTTCGGCGTTCGGGCGTAATAGTCCAGCTATATACGGGCCGTCCGTGACTATCGACCAATTCGGCCAATAAATCCGGCACACGCTGTGTTGTTTTTGTGGGATTCGTTATCGACCCATGAATGATAACGAATCTTGGCACTGGCGGCATCCCCTTTTTGGGACCGACATCGGTTGTAAATTGTGTGATCAACGGAGACTCAGCTTCGCCAATCGCAAGACCGAAACGTTCGAGAAGATTGGGTGAAGCAAAATAATACACACTGGCAATGGCACCGACCAAGAGCAACGATGCTAATGTTGCCGCGATCGTCCAGTAACGCGACGTGTTCCGGCGCCGCTGAAACGGGGGCTCGGGCGCATAGGGATCATACTCAGGTTCGGTCGCCGCCTCTCGCACGGCCGATGGCGGATCAACCGGGGGCGATTGGGGCGGGGACCAGCTCGGCGGCGGCACGGTGGACGATACGCTGGGTTCTGGGGCGACGGAAGCCGCTGCGGGACCCGGTAGGAGACCATCAGCAACACCAAGCATCATCTCGGGCGCGGGCTCAAACCAACTGTGACGACACGCCGCACATCGCACCTGACGCCCGTCGACACCGATGGCACTGTCCGGAATGAGGTATTTTTTTTGGCAAGCTGGGCAGGATAAAATCATGTTGGTTAACCTAAACACAGATCAGCCCGCGCTTGCAAGCTGCTCTGGTCTGTATATTGCTTGATTGGCGTATGCTATGCAATGCGTGTGTGCTGTCATATGAGGAATCTACGGTCGAGTTATGCCGAGCATTATTCAATTCGAGAATGTCGGCCTCCGCTATGGAACTGATGCTGAAACGCTGTCTGATCTCAGTTTCACGCTCAATTCGGGACAGTTTTACTTCCTTACTGGCCCGTCGGGCGCTGGAAAAACCTCGCTGCTCAAACTGCTTTACCTCGCCCAACGGCCGAGCCGTGGCCATATCCGACTATTCGATCAAGATGTCGTCAATCTTCCTCGCACGCAATTTCCACGCTTGCGTCGACGTATCGGCGTTGTGTTTCAAGATTTCCGCTTAGTGCCGCATATTTCCGCTTATGATAATATCGCCCTTCCATTACGAATTGCGGGCGTTGCAGAGCATGAAGTCGATGTGCCGGTGCGCGAGATGCTCAATTGGGTAGGCCTTGGTGAGCGCGCAACGGCAAGGCCAGCGACGCTGTCGGGTGGCGAGCAACAGCGCGTCGCCATCGCTCGTGCCGTGATCGCGCGTCCCGATATATTGGTCGCGGATGAACCAACTGGTAACGTCGATCCCGAAATGGCGCACCGCCTTTTGCATTTGTTCGATGGCCTCAATCGACTCGGAACGACTGTGGTGGTCGCCACGCATGACCTCCATTTGCTCAGCCGCGTCCCAAATGCGCAGATGATGCGGCTTGATCGCGGGCGGCTGGCCGATCCAACCGGCGCCTTGCGTTACCCGCCGAAGCAGATGCAACGATGACCCGTACAACGCGTGCGACAACCCTGCGCGATAACAACATCTTGAATGATGGCCCCGGAATCAGCCCGATGCCCTGGGTTTTGGCAATCTTATTGTTTATCACGGTGTTGGCAGCCGCAGCCGGATTGAGTGTGGGGGCGGCAGCGATCAACCTGTCAAATGATCTCGCCCATCGGCTTACGGTACAAATTATCGAGGCAAATCCGGATTTGCGACATGCCCAAGCGTCAGAAGTCGCGCGCAAGTTGAAGCAGATGGATCAAGTCGAGTCAGCCGAAATCGTTGACGATCAAGCGCTTGATCAATTGGTGTCCCCATGGCTCGGCAAAGACGGGGTTGAGGCCGGTTTGCCGTACCCCGCGCTGGTCGACGTGACGCTCCGCGCGGGCCATGAAGGCGGCTTGGAACAGCTCAAAACGGCGCTAAATTCGGTAGCACCATCAGCTCGGATCGAGCCCGACGCCCAATGGCTCGGGCCGCTCGCCCAGTTGCTCGCGGTGACGACGTGGTTTGCAGGTGCAATTGTTGTTCTGATGATGGTGGCCGTGGCGGCGGCAGTAATGTTGTCAGCGCGGGCCGCACTGAATACGCATCGGTCGACCATCGATATCCTCCATCTCATGGGGTCGTCAGATTCGCAGATTGCTAAACTCTTTCAGCGCCGAATCGTGGTTGATGCGGCAATCTCCGGTGCGATCGGGCTGGTCGGTGCCGTAGTTATGCTGTGGGTGACACAATTACTGCTGGCTTCGTTGCGGTCGGAATTTTTGGGGGCAGCTTTCATGCCGTGGTGGGTTTGGCTGGTACTGCCACTCTTGCCGCTCATGGCGACTTTGGTTGCCAATCTTGCCGCGCGCATAAGCATCCTTCGCGCATTGAAAACACTGTTATGACTCGGCGTGTTGTGCTCATCATTGCGCTCATCTGGTTGTTTGGTTTTGTTTATTATAACCTCAATATGCCCAAAACGGCCGGCAATGTGACCACCGATGGCGTCGTCGTGTTGACGGGTGGCCAAGACCGCGTCGAGCGTGGGGTCGACATCCTCAACCACCATCTTGCCAAGCGCCTCCTCATTTCTGGCGTCGACAAAAGCGTAAGTCTTAAAAATATCGCAACCACATATAAAATCCCAGACCGGCTCATGGGGTGCTGCGTCGATTTAGGGCGCCAAGCGATCGATACCCAATCGAATGCGATTGAAACCGCCACATGGATACGGCAGCGCGGCTTCCGCTCAGTCCGGGTTATTACCAACAATTGGCATATGGCACGTGCGCACTTTGAGCTTGCACGCAGTCTTCCGCGAGACGTGGTCATGATCGATGACGCAGTGGAAGTGCAGCCGAGCATCGGGATTATGTTCGCGGAATATAATAAATACCTGTTTCGGCGCGCGCTGATACTCACTGAGGGTCATTTCTAGATGACATTTATCCGATCCATACTGTTTCTTGTGTGTTTTTACCTCGGCTCGCTATCACTCATCCCGCTGGCATTGCTCGCCTCATATCGTGGGCGTGACCAGGTCATCCGAGCTTCGCGCCACTGGGCGCAATGGCATCGGCTTTGCGCCAAATATATTCTCGGCGTGACATCCCATATCGACGGTGTCTTGCCTCAATCGCCGTGCATCGTTGCGATCAAGCACGAGTCCTTTTTTGAAGCTATCCAACTACTGGCGGTTTTCGACCGGCCTGTCGTTGTCATGAAGAAGGAACTGATCGACTTGCCGCTGTGGGGGCGCGCAGCGGCAAAACACGGCTCAATTCCGGTGGACCGAAGCGCAGGAAGTGCCGCTCTTCGTGCAATGCTCAAGGCGTCGAAAGCAGCGATCGCTGAGGGTCGCCCCATCGTCATATTCCCTGAAGGCTCACGCGTGCCGCCAGGGCAATCTCCCCCCATCAAATCGGGGCTCGCTGGCCTTTATAAGACGCTCAATCTGCCAATCGTACCCATCGCAATTGACAGCGGTCACTACTGGCCGCGCAACAGCATCTTGCGTCATCCAGGTATTGTAACGTGGCAGGTCGGTGACCCCATAGCCGCAGGGCTCTCACGCGACGAGATGGAATCACGCGTCCACGCCGCAATAAATCGCCTCAATGGTCCGGCTGTTCCGCCGTCTCTGTGAGCGGTGGTTTTGTATTTTGACTGGCCACGGCCTTACGTTTCCGCAAATTGTCTCGCAGCGCCGTAGCGAGGCGCTCGTCGCGCGTGGAGGATGGTTTAGACATTTTCGCCTGATAGCGCGCCCGACCTTGACGCGTCCACCAGCTTTGTTCATAGCCGCGCCTCACTTGGTCGTTTCTTCTCGTGAAGCGGGTCATGTGCTGCCGTAGCTCAGTGGTAGAGCGCATCCTTGGTAAGGCTGAGGTCCGGAGTTCAATCCTCCGCGGCAGCACCATGAAACTGGTTACGACCGGTTTCGTTTGAGACGAGCGCGCAATTTTCGCTTGCCAATTTCAGTGCAGACTGCACAGCTAAGATCATGAGTGTTTCATCTCCCGTCTCGCATGTGTTCACGTCTCAGCGACTCAAACTTCATTATGTCGATTGGGGGAATCCCGCCGCACCGCCGCTGTTGCTCGTGCATGGCGGACGCGATCATGCCCGTAGTTGGGACGCGGTGGCGCAAGGTTTGTGCACCGATTGGCACGTTATCGCCGTTGACCTGCGCGGACATGGCGACAGCTCTTGGACGTCCGACGGGAATTATGAGATGAATGCCTTCGTTTTTGACTTGGCCGAACTCATCGACCAACTCGAACTCGCCCCCGTGACGATAATTGCTCACTCCTTAGGCGGCAGTATCGCAACGCGCTACGCGGGCCTTTATCCGAACGCTGTCCGTAAGCTGATCAACATCGAAGGGTTGGGGCCGTCGCCGACGATGCTCGCAGAGCGGGAAACGCGAGACTATGCGGACACTGTTCGCGGATGGATTGCGGCGCATCGACAAGCGTCACAACGGACCGCACGGCGCTATGCGAGCTTCGAAGAGGCTCGATCACGAATGAAAGCCGCCAATACGTTCCTCAGCGATGCGCAAGCCCATCACCTTACGCTTCATGGTGCGAATGAAAATGACGACGGAACATGGAGTTGGAAATTTGATCCCCTGCTCAACATTTGGTCGATCACAACGACGCCACGCGACACCGTGCACGCGCTGTGGCGCGCGGTGACCTGCCCGGTTCTGCTCGTGTACGGCGCGAAAAGCTGGGCATCGAATCCGGCAAACGACGGCCGCATCAGCTCTTTTCAAAACGCGCGTGTAGTGGAGTTTTCTGAGTCGGGGCACTGGGTGCATCACGACGAACTGACTCGTTTTATGGCAGAATCTAGGGACTTTTTAACCGAATAAGTTTATCCAACCCGCTTTTTCCGCCCTAAAATCTAAAGTCGCCATTGCTGATCTGTGTTGAACTGAGCACGAATGTACGGCCGCAAATGCCTTATCAAACGAGTGACGGAGGTGAACAGTCTGGCACGGCGATCGCAACTGATCGCAAAATCATGAACAAAAAGACTGGAAAATAGACGAATGTTTTTCAATCTGATTGACGGTAGGGTGGTGGAGCCTAGCGGGTTCGAACCGCTGACCTCTTCGCTGCCAGCGAAGCGCTCTACCAGCTGAGCTAAGGCCCCATGATTGGGAGCGCCGCCTTTACCACGCGGCGCTCCGAAATCAAGTGGGTTATCGTTTAGACGTCGGGTGTTGATTCGCCGGTATCGACGCCCAGATCATCATCGCCGCCCAGATCAACTTCATCGTCGGGCGAGGGCTCCTCGTCCTCAACATCCAAGTCCAAATCAGCGTTCAAATCGGCGTCAAGGTCACCGGCGCCCGCATCGGATTTCTTCACTTCTTCAAACGGTAGTGGTTGCTTCGATTTCAAAATCGGCTCCGGATCCCACTCATTACCGCACGAAATACAGGTGACGGGATCGACCTTACTCAGATCGTAAAAACGGGTTCCACATTTTGGGCAGGTACGTTTGCTGCCCCATTCTGGCTTCGCCATGCGTCGACTCACTCTTTCTCTTAAATATCTTGGGGCTCGCCCCTCATACGGACGCGCGCCTTGCCATAGCCGCGCGTCGCTGTCAAAAGCGCGCGTATGTCCTTTGCGCAATCCTTCTCAAAAAGCCAGCCGTTGAGCGGCTCGATCACTGTGCCCGGTGATAAATCAATTTCCCATCGTTCCTTGATGTTCGCGTCGCTCGCTGTGGGTGAAAGCCAGATTACCGGACTCCTTGAGGGGGAAGACGTCATGGCATCCGCCGCAGCCATGCGGGCAATGGGCGCGTCAATCATTCGCGGCGCTGATGACGTGTGGCGCGTCAATGGCGTCGGCGTCGGCGGATTACTCCAACCGACCGGCGCACTTGATATGGGCAATAGCGGCACATCTACGCGACTTTTAATGGGGCTGGTGGCGTCACACAACGTCACCGCGACCTTTATTGGCGATGCCTCGCTCTCGAAGCGCCCAATGGCGCGCGTGACCGACCCGCTCTCCCAAATGGGCGCGAAATTCACAGTCTCACCGGGCGGCCGCTTGCCACTCATGGTGCGCGGGGCCTGCCCGGCTGTTCCGATTGAATATCGGCTACCGATGGCCTCTGCACAGGTAAAATCTGCGATACTGCTCGCGGGGTTGAATACGCCGGGCATTACCCGGGTCATCGAGCCCATCGCGACGCGCGACCATAGCGAGCGGATGTTAAGTGGGTTTGGCGCTCGCGTTGATGTTGAAACAGATGCTGATGGCGCGCGGATCATTTCGCTGCATGGCGAAGCTGAACTAAAGCCACAGACAATCGTGGTTCCCGGCGATCCCTCATCCGCGGCCTTTCCGGTGGTCGCCGCGCTCCTTGTGCCCGGGTCTGACATCATCGTTCGTAACGTCGGCATGAACACCACACGTTCGGGGATTTATACGGTGCTGCGCTCGATGGGTGCAAATATTGCTTTGCTTAATTCGCGCGAAGTCGGCGGCGAGCCCGTCGCCGATTTGCATGTCACGGCGTCGGTGCTCACCGGAATCGAGGTGCCGACTGAGATCGTCCCGAGCATGGTCGATGAATTCCCGATTCTATTCATCGCGGCGGCCCTCGCTCAGGGACGCACTGTAATGCGTGGACTCGACGAATTACGCGTTAAAGAGTCAGATCGAATTAGCGTCATGGCCGAAGGGCTGCGGGCGATTGGCGCGTGCGTTCAAGAGGTTGCTGACGGACTCATTGTCGATGGCACCGGCGGCGAAACTCTGCTCGGCGGTGCCACTGTCGCGACCCACCTTGATCACCGCATTGCGATGAGTTTTGCGGTCGCGGGATTGGTTTCGTCGTCGCCCATAACGATCGATGATATGCGGCCCGTAGCGACTAGTTTTCCAACATTCGTAACGATGTTGCGGGAGTTGGGGGCATTGTGACGATCGATGTGGCGGACGCAATTGGCATGATCGGCAGCCTGCTGTTTATTATCGCCTTTGGCTATGCAAACGCGGCAAAAGCGCTCGACAAACTGCTGTTCAACGCGCTCAATGTTGTGGGCGCCATACTCTTATTGTACTCACTCAGCGTCCATTTTAATCTCGCGGCGATGGTATTAGAGGTCGCGTGGGCGATGATCGCGCTTTGGGGATTGATTTCGGCACTCCGCGCCCGCGCCGGCGCCCGATCGTGATCATAGCCGTTGACGGGCCCGCTGCGTCTGGAAAGGGTACGATTGCGCGCGCGCTTGCTGCGCATTTCAAGCTTCCGCACCTCGACACTGGGTTGCTTTATCGTGCCGTCGGCATGAGCGTGATCCACGCAGGAGGCGATCCTGACAATGAGGCCGATGCACATGCCGCGTGCGCATTCACCGACACATTTCTTGACGACCCCTCATTGCGCTGCGAGGCCGCCGGTGCGCTGGCCTCACGCGTGTCGATCCATCCACAAGTGCGGGCGGCGCTACTGGACCGGCAGCGCGCTTTTGCAGCGCAACCACAGGGTGCAATCCTCGATGGTCGGGATATTGGCACTGTCATCGTACCGCACGCTGCTGCCAAATTATTCGTAACCGCGACGCCCGAGACGCGCGCCCAGCGCCGCCATT
>Ga0075023_100000267_pt1 | contig 13129 bp, 15 predicted proteins | sample Str014_FD_71388 | JGI IMG/M metagenome (GOLD analysis project Ga0075023, IMG submission 71388) | Freshwater sediment microbial communities in response to fracking from Pennsylvania, USA - Straight Creek_MetaG_SC_2014 | ecosystem: Environmental > Aquatic > Freshwater > Creek > Sediment | place... | reverse complement strand
CCTTCAGCGCCTTCACGGCTTGCGTGCCGGAATAATCAAACTCGCAAGCCTGGCCGATGATGATCGGCCCAGCCCCGATGATGAGGATGGATTTGAGGTCGGTACGTTTTGGCATGTGACGGGAAACCCTGATTTGGGGTGTCCTACACAAGGGCGGGGACGATTCCAAGGGCTGTGGACAGGTTTTTAGAATTGCTCGGCAAAGACACGAATAACTAGCCAAGGGATCATTTCTTTGAAAACCATTTGGCGCACAGGTAACGCATCATTGAAGTGTGGAATAGGTTCGCAGCCTGGCTCAACCAAGTCCACTGAAACATATCCGTGGATCGGCCCTAGAATCCCGGCTTCAATTTCTACAACACCTGCGAATTGTTTTGGATCAAAAGTCGCACCTACGGTTTTCGGGCCGAATCCTTTTTGAGACACGATCTGTTCTGCTCCGAGAAATGACCTCGTCGGCGGTTGACGTACTTTATTAAGCGTGGCCCTACCATGGCTCTTTATGTGGCTTTTGCCATCTTTATGATAACTTATATGCGGATCCCAATCGGGATCTGCCCTCGGAATAAACACATAAACGTCACCTCTTACAGATCGCCGAACCCAAAGAACGAGCCAAAGATTTGTACCGTCGCAAACTGCAACCGCGTACAAAAGCTGCCCTTGCACAGCCTTGAATTTCACCAAACCCATTTTTGGGCTCGACTGCCGTTTATGTTGGGCGTCATTGTACAAAGCTCGCCATGTTTCCAATTGATCACGTTGGAGTGCCACTAGGTCGATAGCTTGAAACCGGAGCCAGCCTTCAAATGTGTTGAGATCGTCTTCGCTGATAAATTGGTTCTTCATCAGACAGCAATGGCAAACGGGTTTATGATTTCCATCTCCAACCCCGCAAAATCTTTCACATTCCTTGTCACCAACGCCGAACCCTTTACCATTGCTGTGGCGGCCATCATTGAATCTGAAACTGTGAGAATGCGACCGACGTTTTTCTCATAGGCGCGGAGCTTGCCTGCGGTCTCGGCGATTTCCAACGTCACTGGAATTACCCTCGCGCCGAAACGATCGCGCATGGCGGCGAGGAAGGCGGTGAGGCGGGTTTTTTGTTCGGGCTGTGCCATCTCAAGCCCATAAGCCAGCTCATGGAACATCATCGTGCTGACAAGGAGGCGCGGGGTTTCGTTGAGGAATTTTACTACGCCTGCATTCGGCGTTTTGCGCGATAGTTCTGAGATGATGTTGGTGTCGATGAGATAGTCCATGATCAGGCGAAGATGATGTCGGCGCGATCTTCGCGGCGGTCTGGAAGCGTGATTCCCTCACCCATCTGCGCGGCTTGCTTCACCAGCCATGCGCCATCGTGGTCGGTAAAGTTGGCTTCAAAGGCTTCCGCCGAGACCACCACGCAAGGGTTCTGCGTGCCGATAACCTGCGGTTGACCCGCCCTTGCGCGACGCAGAATTTCTGAGAGCTGGGATTTTGCATCAACAATTGACCACATTGCGGAAAATTCCTTGTTGTGGACTAGTCTAGTCCATTTAAGATGATTGAGCAATAGGGATGTTAACAGTTTCTGTGACCAGCTGACCCTTCCCAGCGTCTTTACCATATCCTCGTTGTTTCCCATCTTCATCTGCGCCCCTTCATCGGGTTGGCATGGCACTTGCTCCGATCCCCTCATACCGAATGCGGTTGATGCAAGAACGGCAGTTTTGAAACAATGAGGGCCATAATGAAAATTGATCAAAATATCGAATTCAAGTCAGTGGGAGGGGCATTATGACACCAGATGCCTTGTTGATCTGCCTGACTATCGTTGCCAATCTTGATAATGGCAGCGTCGTTAATCGCGAATGTCATTATGAGATGCCGAAGGTTGCCATACTTTCCCAAAGCGTCGAGAAACCAGCCGTCATCGCGGTTTCGCAAGTCTCGGCCACTGTGACGGCCCCGGTCGTTGTGGCAGCCGCCAGCGCACCCATCGCCCATGACGCGGAAGTTCATGTGGTTGACGCAATTATCGCTCCAACACCGAAAATGCAGGCCCGCCGCCGCGTTAGAAACGTGATGTTGCACCATGCCAAAGTGCATTACGCACAGGCGCGCAAAACAGTCGGCCATGAGGTGACGGCGCAGAACGATAAGTCTTTTCGTTTTTCATGGTACGAGCGGATGGCAGCCAAATAACCCGGCGGGCCTTGGCGATGAAGTAACTTGCTTCATCGAGCGGTTATTTCAGCCGGCCAGTTCGGCTGGGACCGAGAAAAAAGGCAGCAAAGCCATGCGCGGCAGCCGAACATGCTGATGCGTCGGCAAGGTTTGACCTGATCGGTCCGGTCTAAACGCCGGATCAGATTCTTTATGGACAGACGGGAATAAAACGCCGCTCGCTTGAGTCTCCTCTTCAGAAGCACTTTTTCACTGCTTTCTGGAGGAACGACGATGAGCGCACATCATGATTACGACGACAAGAAAAACGGCATCACCCGCCGCCACGCTTTGGAATGCATGGTGTGGGCGGGCACTGGCGTGCTCTGGGGGATGCGGGCGGGGGTTCCTGTTTCGCTGGGGATGCTTGGCCAAGCTGAGGCGGCCAAAGCTGCCGCTGGTTTTACATTCATGCAGATTTCAGACAGCCATATCGGTTTTGATAAGCCTGCCAACCCCCATGCCATTGACACATTGAAAGAAGCTGTAGGGCACATTGCGGCTTTGCCTCAAAAGCCAGCCTTCATGCTGCACACAGGTGACATTACCCATCTTTCCAAGCCAGAGCAATTTGACAATGCGGTGCAATTGATTGGCCAAGCGGGTGTGGATGTTCACTATGTGCCGGGTGAGCATGACATTGTCGATGAGGCCACGGGCAAGGCCTATATGGATCGCTTTGGCCAGAAGGCCAAGGGATCAGGCTGGTATAGTTTTGACCAAGAAGGGGTTCACTTTGTGGGGCTGGTGAATGTGGCCAATCTGAAAGCCGGTGGCCTTGGCTTTCTAGGGGCTGAGCAATTGGCTTGGCTGGATGATGATTTGAAGGCGATCAAGGATTCAACACCTGTTGTGGTGTTTGCGCATATTCCATTGTGGTCGGTCTATCCCGAATGGGGTTGGGGCACGGATGACGCGGCACAGGCTTTGATTTTGCTCAAACGCTTTGGTTCTGTCACCGTTCTCAACGGCCATATCCATCAGCTGATGCAGAAAGTGGAAGGCAATATTACATTCCACACCGCGCGCTCAACAGCATTCCCGCAACCAGTGCCGGGCACAGCACCAGCGCCGGGGCCGATGAAAGTGGATGATGACAAGCTGCGCGGCCTTCTGGGTATTGCGTCCATCACCTATAACCAAGGCGAAAGCACGCTGGCGATGACCAATACGTCATTGGCAGAATTCAAATGAGGCTTTGGTTTTTGGCGTTGGTATTTTCGAGTCTGTTTGTTGGTTTCGCAATGGCCGAGGAAGTGACAATCAAAATTGAAAATTTCACGTTCAATCCGGCTTTGGTCGGCGTCAAACCGGGCACAACGGTGACATGGGTGAATGGCGATGACATTCCGCATTCGGTGGTTGAGAATAACAAGGTTTTCAAGTCTCCACCTTTGGATTCAGGAGAGAAATTTTCAATGGTGTTCACGATAGCTGGAGAGGTAAATTACTTCTGTGGCTTTCATAACCACATGACGGGTAAGATCATCGTCCAACCTTGAGATATAAAGTTTGTTACCGATTTGAATGAAACCGAGCAGCGGCGAAAGTTTAATAGTCTGGTGCTTCCGCATCTGGCTTCAGCACTTTCGCTTGCGCGCTGGTTGACGGGCGATGCCACAGATGCCGAAGATGTTGTGCAAGATGCTTCGATCCGCGCCTTTCGGGCGGTGGAGACATTGCGTGGTGAACAGCCGCGAGCTTGGCTTCTTTCCATCGTGCGCAATACGGCTTTCACATGGTTGGCGAAGAATAGGCCCAAGTCTTTGCTGGTGACGGATGATGAGAAAGTGTTTGAACAGGCCGAGGCGCAAATGTTTGCCACGCCGCGTGATGGCACTGCTGAAACAGAATTGATTGCCAAGGCTGATGCTGAAAACTTGCAGCGCGAGATTGCGGCTTTGCCGATCGCCTATCGGGAAGTTCTGGTGCTGCGTGAGCTGGAAGGGATGAACTACCGCGAGATTGCTGCTCTGTTGCAGATCCCTGTTGGCACGGTGATGTCGCGCCTCTCACGGGCGCGGGCTTTGTTGGTCCAGCGCATTGGCCGTGATCAGGCCGAGGAAAGGAAACCGAAATGAAGAGTCGTGATACTGATTTGATGTTGGTCAATGCCTATGTCGATGGTGAGCTTGATGCATCGGCAACGCTGGCGTTTGAGCGGCGCATGGCCAAGGACAAGACTTTGCAAGCGGCCCATGGAAGGGTTGTGGCTTTGCAGAATGCTTTGGCTGCAAAGTTGCGGCCCGCCCAAATTTCGGATTCAATGCAGCAAAGAATTGCCACCGCATTTGGCCCTTCGACAGTGCCCAAAGCGCTGCGGTTTGATTGGCGGCAAATGGCGGCTTCGGCTGTGGTTGCAGCCATGCTGGGCGGTGGGGCGACGCTCGTTGGTTTACAGCGCTTTGCGCCCTCCAACAGTTTTGATGCGATTGTTGCGGGCCATGAAAGGTCGTTGCTGGCGGCCACTCCGGTTGATGTTGTTTCTTCTGATCATCACACGGTGAAGCCGTGGTTTGATCAGCGCTTAGCTGTCTCACCTCCTGTGCCTGATCTTGCGGCGGAAGGCTATGCGCTGGTGGGCGGGCGGGTTGATATTGTCGGCGGAAAACCTGTGCCGACGCTGGTTTATAAATTGCGCCAGCATCTGATCAGTTTGGTGGCTGTGCCCCATGTGGGCGGCAGTGATGAACAAGCCGTCGGCAAGTTTACCACGCGCGATGGCTATTCGGTTCTCACCTGGCCCGGAAGCGATTTCACTTATTCCGCTGTTTCAGATGTGCCCAAAAGCGAGCTGGAAGCCTTTGCCGCAAAATGGCGTGCGACGGGGCCTGCTGAATAGACTCTGTTTTTTCGCGCTTCGATTTGCCTAACTTGGAAAACCTTGTCATCATGCTTTCAAGCCAGATCGATATTTGGCACGGAGGACTTAATGATCAGACGCGTTGCGGCGGCACCCGCACAACAAATTTCGGCGGAAGTTGCGGCATTGTTGGTCAAATCCGGGGATTGGCTCGATTATGGCGTTTCTCTGTGCCAGCCGGATGTTTTTGACAAGGCTTTGGCGGCGCGGGTTTTAGAACTTTCCAATGTGAAAATTCGCAATTGCCTCACCGTCAAACCGCGCGCGGTTTTGGAAGCGGACCCAACTGCCGAACATTTTCACATGTTTAACTGGCACTTCTCGGGCTATGACCGCAAGCAGCATGACGCGGGGCGCGCACATTATCTGCCGCTGAATTTGGGCGAGGTGCCGGACTATTATCGGCGTTTTCTTGCGCCTGTGGATGTTGTGGTGTTCAAATGCTGCCCGGTGGACACCGATGGTTTTTTTAATTTCAGCGCTGCCAACCTTTGGCACCATGCCGTTTTGGAACGCGCGAAAATTGTGATTGTGGAAGTGACTGAAGGCAATCCTTATGTTTTTGGGCCGGGCAATGGTGTTCATATCAGCGAAGTTGATTATATCATTCAGGGCGATAACCAGCTGCCCACTGAACTTCCGAACCCGCCGCCCACCGAGATTGACCGCGCCGTAGCGCGGCATATTACAGCGGAAATCAACGACGGTGATTGTTTGCAGATTGGCATTGGCGGTATGCCCAATGCGGTTTGTACATTGCTGTTGGAGAGTGGCGCGAAGAACCTCGGCATTCACACCGAGATGATGACAGATGGGATTGGCGCACTCTACAAAGCCGGGCGCATTACGGGCGACCACAAGCAGATCAACAGAGGCAAGATTGCCTATACATTCAGTCTGGGCTCGCATTGGCTTTATGAGATGCTGGCGCGCAATCATGATTTTGAATGTCATGCGGTGGATTACACCAACGCGCCGCATCTGATTATGCAGAATGACAATATGATTTCGATCAACAATACCACGCAGGTGGATTTGCAGGGCCAAGCGGCATCTGAGTCGGATGGTTATCGCCACATCAGCGGCACGGGTGGCCAGCTGCAATTTGTGCGCGGCGCTTACGCTTCTAAAAATGGTAAATCCTTCATATGCTTATCGTCCACTTATGATAAGAAAGGTGAACGGCGAAGCCGCATTGTGATGAACCTCACCAAGGGTAATATCGTCACCACGCCACGGTCTGACGTGATGTATGTGGTGACTGAATTTGGCATGGTATGTTTGAAGGGCAAATCGGTTGCCGAACGCGCCTTGGCGATGATTTCAATCGCACATCCCGATTTCCGCGAAGGCCTGGAGCGCGAGGCTTATGAGAACAGGCTTATCCCGCGCCATGTTTCGTTCTGAGGCCTGGAATTGTCTGGGGCAGTAGAGGCGGGGCGCTGTGGCCCCGCCGGACCGGAACTTTGCAGGGGACCGGGATCAAATAAAGTGGAACCGGAGATCAGGATTGCTGCGGCCTGCCAAGAGGGGGCGGGCAGGTTCGCACTTCATCCTTCACCCCGGTTCCGAAGTGCCACGCCCATGGCAAAATCAGGGCGGGCAGCCTTTCCAGCAGGGGTTGGGTCGCCGGAAGGGATGGGCTTATTGTGGCGTATCCGAACAATCTTCGAGGGCGCATTTGGCCAGCGCAATGTGCTGTGGCTTGGGCGCTGCATCAACTTTGTAAAAGATGCTTGTGGCCGTGGACGCGGCATTGTCTGTTGGCACCGTTGGTGTGACGCTGGCCAAGGCGGTGGCCGCGGTGCCGAGGATTGCTGCGATTAAAAGCGTTGTGCGGATCATTTTCTTCTGCTCCCAAAGTTTGAAACTTGGGGAGAGACTAGAACGTCCATTCGTAATCTGTGCTGAAGCCATTGTTCATCTGCCGTTCATGCGTGTTGATGGGTGCAAGATGGCTAGAGATTGTGTTAAACTCATTCTGTAAATTGGGCGAAACCGGGATGATGTTGTGAATGTCTAAAGACCTGCATTGGCTTTCCGCCACAAAGCTGACCAAATTGTTCAAGGCGAAAAAGGCCTCGCCTGTGGATGCGGCCAAGGCCTCTCTGGCGCAGATTGCCGCCCATGATGGCAAGATCAACGCGATGAGCCTGGTGGATGAGAGGACGACGCTGGCCATGGCGCGGGCCAGTGAGCGGCGCTGGCTGAAAGGTACGGCGATGGGGCCGCTTGATGGCGTGCCGCTGCTCATCAAGGATATTCTGCTGGTGAAGGGCTGGCCGACGTTGCGCGGCTCCAAAACCGTTTCGCGCGATCAATCATGGGAACATGATGCGCCTTCCGTGGCGCGGCTGCGGGAGGCGGGCTGTGTTTTCGTAGGCATGACCACCACACCGGAATATGGCTGGAAGGGGGTGACGGATTCACCATTGACGGGCATCACCCGCAATCCTTGGGATATTGCCAAAACACCGGGCGGTTCTTCGGGCGGCTCATCCGCTGGCTTGGCTGCGGGTTATGCGCCCTTGGCGCTGGGCACCGATGGAGGAGGGTCGATCCGCATTCCTGCCGCATTCGCTGGCGTTTATGGTTTGAAGCCCTCCTTTGGGCGCGTGCCGGCCTGGCCGCTCTCGCCCTTTGGCACGGTGGCGCATATCGGGCCGATGACACGGCATGTCGAAGATGCCGCCCTGATGATGGATGAGATTGCCAAGCCCGATGCGCGCGACTGGCATTCAATGCCTTATGACGCGGTGGACTATGCCCACAAGTTGAAGCGCGATGTCAAAGACATGGTCTTTGCCTATTCGCCCAAGCTTGGGTTTGATGTGGCGGTGGAAGAGGATGTGGCACGTTTGGTGAAGCAAGCTGTGGCGAGCTTGCGCAAGGCGGGGGCCAAGGTTGTTGAGGTTGATCCGGGGTTCAAGGATCCTGCTGCCACGTTCCGCACGGTTTGGTGGCTCGGTGTGCGCGGAGCCTTTGGACATTTGTCTGAAGAGAAGCTGGCACTGCTTGATCCGGCGCTGCGCGATGTGGTCGAGCAATCCAAAGCCATTTCCATTGACGAGATGATCGCTGCCACCAAGGCACGGGGCGAACTTGGCAGTTTCATGCGCCAGTTCATGGAAAAATATGATGCGTTATTGACACCCACCATGCCAATCACCGCTTTTGAAGCGGGGCAGCTTCAGCCAGGAGCGGCAGACCCGCAGGGCAAATGGGTGAATTGGACGCCGTTTACCTATCCGTTTAATTTGACGCAGCAGCCCGCGGCTTCGGTTCCCGTGGGCTTGGCCCGGAATGGCCTGCCTGTGGGCCTGCACATCGTGGGCCGCATGTTTGAAGACCGGAAAGTGTTGCGAATTTCGGCAGCGGTGGAAAAACTGACGAAGCGCGCAGTGCATTTTCCGCCGGGCTATTGACATTGCAAATTTATACAATTTAAAGTTTTATTTTGCTGTGTTAACATTTTAAGTTATTTATTTTCGCGGTTTTATGCTATTTTCAGTGGAATCACTTTGAGTGAGTCTGTTGTGTCTCATTGCTTTCAAACCTTAGGAGATTGAAATGGACCAAGATCACGAAGCTATTTCCAAGACTGAAAATGCAGAAGAGAAAATCCGTTCAACCGCCCACAAAATCTGGGAAGATGAAGGCAGGCCAGAAGGGCTTGCCGATGAACACTGGACAAAGGCATGCGCCATCGTCGCTGCTTCAATGGAGTTGAAGAGCAGTTTGGATGCCCCTAATTGGCTGCAGAAGGGGTCCACTTCGGAAGTGGCAGTCACAACTCTGCAAAGTGTTGAAGACATCAGCTTGTCGCCAACGATCGAAGAGATCAAGAAACGCGTGGCGAGCCGTTCTGCGGCTTGAGTCTTGCGATCACCAGCCGTCAACGATCAAGACCAGTTTTGGTATGCTTTGCCTCTTACATGGGATGTGCCGCTGTAAGCGGATTGCTATTTTTGGCGGTTGTCGAAACCGGGCACTAGTTTCACATCACAGGCCGCCGCACTTTGGTTGAGCGTCGTTTCCGGCTGGCCTCAATTTCATTTCGTGTTATTCTTTGCACGTCAGATGGCGAAGGCATGACGCCCGCCACAGCAAGAGCAAAGGATGCGGCAGATGACTCAGGTGAAACAGACATTGGTTTTGGCGGGTGCTGCCTTGGCGGCGATGAGTGTTGGCGCTGAGGCGCATCCCGGCCATTTGGCGGCATCGGGCCTCGCCGCAGGATTTATCCACCCATTCACAGGGTTTGATCATATCATCGCCATGGTGGCTGTTGGCATTTTGGCGGCGCGGCTTGGCGGCAGGGCCTTGTGGGCTGTGCCACTTTCTTTTGTTGGCGTGATGATTGCAGGGGGCGCTTCGGCCATTGCCGGATTGCCTGTGCCCTTTGTGGAGGGTGCGATCTTGATTTCGCTCTTCGTGCTTCCCGCCGTGGCCTTCTTGCGCTGGAATATTTCGGCGGCACTGGCTTCAGCTCTCGTTGGCTTTTTCGCATTGTTTCACGGCTATGCCCATGGACTGGAAATGCCCACATCTGCCTCGGGCTTTGATTACGGCTTGGGCTTTGTGATGGCGACTGGTTTGCTGCACATGACCGGCATCGCCTTGGGCCGCCTGCTTTCCTCGGTCAGGGCCGCCGCTTTTCATTGATGGTTGCGACCAGCACCTATGATGCCATCATCATCGGAGCAGGTGCAGCCGGATTGATGTGCGCGCTCACGGCGGGGCAAAGGGGTTTGCGGGTTCTGGTCTTGGATCACAACGCACAGGTGGGAGCCAAGATCCTGATCTCTGGCGGTGGGCGCTGCAACTTTACCAATAGTGGCACCGCACCTGTCAATTTCATCTCAGCCAACCCGCATTTCGCGCGTTCGGCTTTGAGCCGTTATACACCGCAGGATTTTCTGGCGCTCATCGCCAAGCACAAGATCGCCTGGCATGAAAAAACTCTCGGGCAATTGTTCTGTGACGGTTCGGCCAAGCAGATTGTGAAAATGCTGTTGGATGAATGTGCGTCGGTTGGCGTGAAGGTCATCGTCGATTGCAAGATCAGCGATGTGCGCAAGGCGGACGCGTTTCAGGTTGCGACATCGCAGGGCGCGTTTGTGGCCCGCAACGTGGTTCTGGCGACGGGGGGCCTGTCCATTCCGAAAATGGGAGCGACGGGGTTCGCCTTGGATGTGGCGAAGAAGTTTGGGTTGAAGATCGTGGCACCCAAGCCCGGACTGGTTCCGCTGAAAGCCGCCGCCGATGAGCTGCCGTTTTACACATCGCTCTCTGGCGTGGCGCTGCCTGCTGTGGCGTGTACGGGCAAAATGAAATTTGCCGAGAATGTTTTGTTCACGCATCGTGGACTTTCGGGCCCGGCGATTTTGCAGGTTTCATCCTACATGGTGCAGGGCGACGAGTTGGTGCTTGATCTTGCCCCCGAAGTTGATTTGGCAGCACTGCTCAAACGCCGCCGCCATGAGCGGCCCAAGGCTGAACCCAAAACTTTATTGGCGGAATTTGTGCCGCAGCGCTTGGCGGAAAGTCTGGCCATCGAACTCTCACTCGAAAAAATTGCTGAACGCCTCAAGCGCTGGCGCTTCACGCCCGCCGAAACCGAAGGCTATGCCAAGGCCGAAGTGATGGTGGGCGGGGTGGATACGGAAGGGCTCTCATCCAAAACCATGGAGACCAAAGCCGTGCGGGGGCTTTATGTGATAGGTGAGGCGGTGGACGTAACCGGTTGGTTGGGTGGGTATAATTTCCAATGGGCCTGGGCGAGCGGAGCGGTGGCGGGGCAGGGGATGGTGCGTGATTCAGCTAGGGATCTTTGAATAGAATAGGCTGTCACGGAATTCTGCCTATAGCCAAGCGGCGCAAACCGCGCTTAATTGAGACCACAAAAAACTAAAGCGCCTTTTAAGGGGCGCTTTAGCTCTAATTGGGTCGTCGGGTGCCTGTCTCGCCTAAGCGTGCAGCCGCATTTATCCCGACGTTTCATCTGCCAATTTATGTAATCTCAGGTGCAAAGTCAATGAAATTTGCGAACGGTCACATTAAAACGGCGATCGAACTGGTTTCGGAAGAAAGATTTGCCCAATTTAGACACATTTGTAACTCTGATGAGAATGCCGTTATTTTGCATCAACACTCAACCATGCTTTCCGCTGGTTTGATGCCAGTAATTGGATTGATAGAAATTGCACTGCGCAACAGTGCCGACCTTCATTTAACTAATTATTTCGGCCGAGAAGACTGGATGACAGCGCCCGCAATTCCGTTCCGATGGAAAGGTGATGAAAACGGGCGAATTACTAAAGCGAAGCTAATGGCGCAGCGGGCCATTTATTCAAAGATGACCAACTTAGAAAAACATTCACTTGATGCTTTGGCTTTTCCAAACGGGGTTCGAAAAAATCAGAGCCATAGTGTGAATGCAAAGAAGCGCCAGGCGCAAATCGTGCCAAGTAAAGGCAAGATAATCGCACAATTAACAATTTACTTTTGGAAACGACTTTTTTCATACGACTATGACTCAACGCTATGGCGACCTGCTTTGAAAAAAGTATTTCCACAAAAATCTATTGGCCGAGCAGACGTGGCCCAACACCTCGAAAACATCTACCAGATGCGTAACCGTGTTGCGCATCATGAAGTTATTTTCCCCGACCGAGTTGGGCCGGTACTTGAAGCAGTAGATTTTGTTTCAAACAATTTAGGAGTTGATGCACCGTCAGACGATACGCCGTTATCCCACCTGGTACGTCCACATCGCGAAATTCTCGATGAACGACTGGATCAGATGAAGAAATTCATTCTACAAGTAAAGAAAGCATAGTGAGGTAACTTTTTGAAATATTCTGGCCACGCATCTCCTCACCCCATCGCCTGATCCAAGTCCGCGATAATATCCTCCACATCCTCAATCCCGATCGAAAGCCGCACCACATTTGGTGAGGCTCCGGCGGCTTTTTGCTGGGCTTCGTTGAGTTGCCGGTGGGTGGTGGATGCGCTGTGGATGATGAGCGAACGTGTGTCGCCCAGGTTTGCCACGTGGCTGAAGAGTTTTACATTGTCGACCAGTTTCACACAGCCGTCGTAACCGCTTTTCAGCGCGAAGGTGAAAATGGCACCCGCTCCCTTGGGGCAGATTTTGGCGACGCGCTTGTTGTAGGGCGAAGACTTGAGGCCTGCATAAGTCACGAATTCGACGCGCGGGTCTTTCTCCAGCCACTGCGCCACTTTCATGGCGTTGGCGACATGGCGCTCCATGCGCAGGGAAAGGGTCTCGATCCCCATCAATGTGTAATGCGCGCCCTGTGGGTTCATCGTCATGCCGAGATCACGCAGGCCGATGGCGATGGAATGGAAGGTGAAGGCCATGGGACCCAAGGTCGGGTGAAAGACCAGGCCGTGATAGGCAGGCTCTGGCTCCGACAGCGATGGGAACTTGCCGGATTTGGACCAATCAAATTTGCCACTGTCCACCACGCAGCCGCCCGTCACTGTGCCATTGCCGGTTAAATATTTAGTAGTTGAATGCACGACCAAGGTTGCGCCATGTTCGATGGGCTTGCAGAGATAGGGTGTGGCCGAAGTGTTGTCGACGATCAGCGGAACTTCTGCGGCGTCGGCGATTTTGGCGATGGCATCAAGATCGGTGATATAGCCACCGGGGTTGGCGATTGATTCACAGAAGATGGCGCGCGTGTTCTCATCGATGGCGGCCTTCACTGCCTTCTCATCATCGAAATCAACGAACGTGGCGGACCAGCCGAAGCGCTTGATCGTCTGGCTGAATTGCGTGACGGTGCCGCCATAAAGCCTTGTCGAAGCCACGATGTTTTTGCCGGGCCCCATCAAGGGAAACAGCGCCATGATTTGCGCGGCATGGCCGGAGGAGCAGCAGATGGCGCCAGCGCCACCCTCAAGGGCGCAGATGCGGTTGGCCAGCGCTGAAACCGTGGGGTTGGTCAGGCGCGAATAGATGTAGCCCACTTCTTGCAGATTGAAGAGCTTGGCGGCGTGTTCGCTGCTTTTGAAAACATA
>Ga0075023_100000266_pt1 | contig 13159 bp, 10 predicted proteins | sample Str014_FD_71388 | JGI IMG/M metagenome (GOLD analysis project Ga0075023, IMG submission 71388) | Freshwater sediment microbial communities in response to fracking from Pennsylvania, USA - Straight Creek_MetaG_SC_2014 | ecosystem: Environmental > Aquatic > Freshwater > Creek > Sediment | place... | reverse complement strand
TCGCTACACCGAGCACCGCATCATCGAGGCCGAGTTCGTGAATGTGATCGGTGATTTTCGCACCGTCGGCGGCGTCCAGAACACAGATGTCACCGGCGCGGTGATGCAACTGCTGGCCGAATGGAAGCAGGATCAGCCGGGTCTGCTGCGGCGCTTCGATGCCAATCACGATGGTGTGCTGAGCCAGAGCGAATGGGAGCAGGCGCGCGTCGCTGCGCGAGCGCAGATCGAGCGGCGGCCGCCGCCGCCCGGTGACCCGAAGCTCAACGTGCTGATGCAGCCACAGGATCATCGCCCGTTCCTGATTGCATCCGGCGACCTGCACAGGCTGGCGCGGCGCAGCCGCCTGGCCGCGACGGGCCTGACCGTGGCGTTCCTGGTGGCCATCGGAGTGCTAACCAAGCTGCTCCGGTGAGCCCGGGCTGAACCGGCCCGTGGCCGGCAGGCCGACGCCAACCGGGCGTCCGATTGCGGTCCGCGACGCATGAATTTGCTGCGCCGTGACAGGTACTCTAGAATCGCGCGCCTTGTGTGGGGCGGTAGCTCAGTTGGGAGAGCGTCGCGTTCGCAATGCGAAGGTCGAGGGTTCGATCCCCTTCCGCTCCACCATTTCCTCGAAAGGTAAGGAAACATGTAACTTCTGCGCGCCGTGGCGACGCTGAAGTTGGCGCCACCGTCGGTTCCGATTTGCCACCAGTATTCGGTAGCCAGAAGAGGTACCCATACCGACCCTACAGCCAGGAGCAGGCTTGCCGTGAATGCCGGGTTGAACGGCATTGGCGCTAGCCGGCGGTCGTTGGCGGAGCGCCGCTGCCAATATGGATACGTTCTCCCGGTCGGCCGCGCGGGCCGATGAGGAGGTACCAGGGCTTTGCAGCGTCCTCGACCTGTATTGAACGGCGCACTGTCTGGGACCGTTTTCGCAGGTCGACAGCGTGCGGAAAGTCGGTGACCTCGGCATTCCAAGCGCGCAGCTCCAGTGCATGGTGCCCGACCCCGGTCGCCGTCAGGGTCAGGTTCGTGCCCTGGCCATTGATCTTTTCCACTTCGGCCGTCAGCGACAGGGCGCGGCGCGGGTCGAGATTCAGTTCCACATCCGACCCGTCTGCCAGCGAGACCTGACGCGTCCAGTGGTCCACTGCGACCTCGTAAATTCCGGCCGGCAGCCGCGCGACCAGACGCCCGGGCCGGTAGCGTGTCGACGCCCCAGTGCGCAGGTTTCTGAACACCGCGCCCGACGGCGCCGCGCCTTGCACGCGCGCGCCTGCGCCAATGCGCGCGAGGTTGAGCCCGATCCGGCAGCTCGAGTAGACCCACATCTCCTTGTAGGGGAACACGGCGTTGTTGCCCCAGGCCGGCGTGTCCTCGCCATAGGAATTGAAGCCCAGCGACAGGCCGCCGACGAGGTTCGGGAGGGCGACCGTGAAGTTCTGCCAGAAGTCGTTGCCGACGCCGTACATGAGCGAGCGCGCGAACGGATTGCCGCCCAATACCCATTGCAGCTGGCGCGCAGCCAGGTCCGACAGGTCGGCGCGGCCGAGCACCTGCGCGGCGGCGCCCAGCGCGATAGTTTTGCTCATGTGGACGGTGGTGGCGCCCTTCCTGATGTGGTCGTACCAGAGCGGGAAGACCCTGAGCCGGTAGTCCGGTGCCAGCACGGTGGAGCGCTCGAACATCTCGCCCATCTGCTGGCGTACGAGCTCCGGTGTTGGCGGCGTCGGGAAAACCGGAGAGGGATGCTGCGCCAGTTTCATGCCCGTGCGGTCGAGAGGTTGCGGGGCATCGAGGTCGGCCCTGCGCCATACTGCGGCCGGCACGATGTCGAAGGGTGCGGAAGCCTGTGACCCTCGCAGGCAGAAGTGCTCCGCGTAGATGGCAAGGCCCGCGTACCACTCCATCCAGTCCGGATGATCGTCGAACGTTTCGCACAAGGCAGCGAATGCGAGCAGGGCGCCGTCTTCGAAGCTGTTGTGGTATTCGTGGACGATGCGCGTGCGTCCTGCGTCTTCGTAGAAGTAGCCAGTGATTGGGATGCCATCGACGAAGCGCCGCTCCTGGACCGCAACCAGCCATCGGGCCAGCCTCGCTGCCTCGGCACGATACTTCGCGTCCGCAGTGGCCCGGTAGAGTTCGACTGCGGCAAGTACCAGGTAGCCGATCTGGTCGCGCCATGAGGGCTCGTTGATTTCCAGCGGCTTCGCGTCAGTGGGCGGCGTGATCGTGGCCGCGACGGTGGCGAAGTCATCGCGCGCCGCAGTAGCGAGCCTGGCGGAGAGCGCCGGGTCGCGGGACCCGAGGAGCCGTGACATGCGGACCGCGGCGAGTGCAGCGAGCGTGTTCTGGTAGTCGTCATGGCCGATAGCGCTGCGCGCGTCGTCCTGCACGACGTCATCCGCAGTGCCGCTGCGGCCGTCCGTCCAGTAAGAATAAGTGCCGTAGAGCGCCCGCATGCCTGGCGCGAAGCGCATGCGCAATGACCAGTCGACGCCCCAGAGTGCCTCTTCCAGGGCGCGTTCAGCCAGATCCTTGGCGCCGCGACGTTGCAGGCTGTCGTGCAGCTCCGCCAGCGCGTAGATCGACAGGTGGGTCCGGTAGGGACCCTGCGTGAGATTGGCCGCATCATGCCAGCCGCCGCCCATGGATCGACGCTCGCCCTTGTACTCCACGTACACGTCCCGGTGGCAGGCATCCTGCTGGCCCGGCACCGGGAATCCGCAGCGGAGCCCATAGAAGGCGTTGAGCGTGGCTTCAATGGCGGTTCGCCACGAATCCTCCCCAATGGGGAACGGTTCGGTCACCGTCTCGCCGTGGCGGATGCGATAGCTGCCCGGGCGCGCAAATGGGGAGAAGTCGAGCAACCGGAATTGGCCTCTCGACGTCTGTTGCGCCGTCGCCGGATAGGTAGCGACCGTCTCGCCCGTGCCGGCGGCGACGAGCTCGAAGCGGTCGGGGCCTTCGGGGGCGACGGCGACCTTTACGCCGGCAGGCTGGTAGCCGATGTGGCAGTAGGCGATCTTGCCCGGCGTGACCTGCCAACCCGACACACGCTCTGCCTCAACGCGCTCGACGCACAGTTCGTCGAAGTCGTAGGTGATGCGCGGATCGGCCGCCGCCATGCTGACGCCCGACAGCGGCTGGAAGATCATGAACTCGGTGACACGATCGCGACGATGTTCGGGGATTTCCCAGGCCAGGTGGTTCCATTCGCCCGGCTTGAGGTCGCCGATGTAATGGACAGCTACCGGGTCCATCGGGCCGGCGGGCGAGCCCTCGCAGGTGAACTGAATGGACAGCGTGTTGACCGGGCTGGTGGTCGGATGCACATAGCACCACAACGAGATGCGGTTGAAGGCACTCCAGTCCTGGGGCTCCTTGAAGCTGAGGCGTGCGAAGGCGGCGAACGGATGTGCCTCGAACAGCACGCCCTGGCCCGTGAACGTGCCATTCGGCCGGCGCGCGCCCCGGATGTACTCCTCGTTGCGCAGGTCCGTGCTGAACCTCAGCGAGCGACTGCCCGTTCGCGAGCGTTCGCTGGTGTATCCGAGCGTGACCACCCGCGAGCTCGTCCAGCCGGCGTCGGACTCCATGTCATCGATCACCTGCCGCGCCTGCACAGGCTTGGCCCGGCATTTCGTGTCGAGCAGGCGGCCAAGGTCAGCGGAGAGCAGGGGCCGCACGGGCCAGCGCCCCAGGAATGCAGCGGCACCCGGGCTCGCCCCGCGCCCGGTGGGCGGACTGGCGAGTGCCGGAATGGGCAACAGGTTCCCCGCGATTGCCAGCGACACGCCGCGCAGCACCTGGCGTCGATCGAACGCCGGTGCCGGTTCGGGGGGCTGCGCCTCGTGGGCAGGGTAGTGTTCATTGGCCATTGGTCTGGTCTCCCCGGGTCTGCAGCGTAATTTGATTGCCCGCGGTCTGCAGGATGCGCTAGATTGAACACGTGTTCAAGAAGCACATACGCAATCCCAATCTCCCTGCGCATGAGCGCATTGCGGCAGTCGCCACCAGACTGTTTGCAGCAAAGGGCTACAACGGCGTTTCGTTGCGGGCCATTGCGACGGCTGCCGGCGTCCCGGTTGGTCTGATCCCGTACCATTTCGGTTCCAAAGAAGGGTTGTATCGCGCCCTCTGGGAATCCTGGATGGGCCGGGTGCCCGCCGAGCTCCTGCTGCGCTCGAAGCCCCAGCCCACCAGTGCATCACGTGAGGCGAGGCTTCGCAGCGTCGTGCAGGCGTTCTTCGAAGGACCACGCAGGCTCCTGCTGCAACCGGGCGGCGCCCGGTTCGTGGCGATCATGGTGCGCGAGGCCCATGACCCGTCGGCCGCGAGCCGCGGTCTGGTTCAGGAATTCATACGGCCGAACGCACTCAGGTTCCGCGCCGAGCTCGCGCGCACGCTGCCTGGCATCGAAGCGCAGGCACTCGATGCCGGATTCGAAATGATGGTCTCGGCATTGCGCATCGTCATCGAGCGCGAACCGGTTTCAGGAGCGCGAAAGCCGGACGCCGCCAGGGTGGAAAAGCTGGTAGGCGTGCTCACGGAATTCGTGCTTGGCGGCTGTTTGCGGCTCGTTGTTGGCCGCAGGGGAGCGGCAAGGCGAACGGATTGAACGAATGCTGCGCAGGGTGCGCCTGCGTGCGGCTACGACGCTGCAACTGCTCCCGTCTCCGAATAGCAACGCGACAGCCAGCGAGGTCCGATGCAAGCCAACAGGTTTCGTGACGGCGTTGGGGCAGTATAGCGAGGCGAATCGGTAAAGCCGCGCCCGCTCAAGGGCCTGCATGGGCTTTTCGATACCCTTCCTCTCCACCAAATCATTGATTAAAATTGGACAAATGACTTTGCGGCGCGCAAAGGCGCCGCCGATTTATCACCAGCCGAGCAATGACTATCCCCCGCTTTGGTTGGGCTCGCGCCAAGGCATCCAATTGAGAGACAGGCGTTGGTGTTGCTTGTCGGAATCGCGCCCGACGCCATCTAGCCCGCCACGCTTAGGGGCGCGATTGCAATGGTGACTGCGTATGAGTCGACCCCAACAACGGAACTCAGATACGGACTGCGTTCATAGCGCTTCAGATAGGCGGCGTCGATCGCCGAATTGATGGGGCCGGCGACGGGCGCAAACGTCACCTCGAACGTCGCGCTGCCAGACACGATTCGCCCGGCTTGCTGCGCTCGCGCGGCCTTATACCACAGAGCTGCCGGCCCCCGGGCACTACGCACGTAGAGGGCACCGTCGACGATTGCAAACCAGACTGGCGTTGGTGCCCGGTAGGTCACGCCGTCCGCGCGTAACGGGGCGACAAGCAGTTCATCGCTCCTCGCGAGGGTGCGCAGATCTGCGGCGGACCACGATGCCATGCCTAACTCCTACCGCCCCGTGAGGCGCGCCTGGCTCTCGGGGTACCTGGCCCCCAGGATTTCGATCGTGGCGGCAGCCTGCTCGATATCATGCAGTTCCTGCGCAGACAGTGCGATTTCCGCTGCCGCCAGGTTTTCCTCGAGGCGATGCAACTTGGTCGTGCCGGGGATCGGCACGATCCAGGGCTTCTTGGCCAGCAGCCAGGCGAGCGCCAGTTGGCCCGGAGTTACGCCTTTTGCCTGTGCGATCGACCGTAGTAGATCCACGAGCGCCTGATTGGCGGCGCGCGCCTCGGGCGTCAAGCGCGGAACGGTGCTGCGAAAGTCGCTGTTGTCGAAGGTCGTGCTCGCGTCGATCGTGCCGGTAAGGAAGCCCTTGCCCAGCGGGCTGAAAGTCACGAATCCGATTCCGAGCTCTTCCAGGGTGGGGATGATGTCCTGCTCGGGCTCTCGATACCACAGTGAATACTCGCTCTGCAGGGCCGCCAGTGGCTGGACCCCGTGCGCACGACGGATCGTGCTAGCGCCGGCCTCAGAAAGGCCGAAGTGCCGGACCTTGCCCTGCTGGATGAGGTCCTTGACCGCGCCCGCTACGTCTTCGATCGGCACGTTGGGGTCGACCCGGTGCTGGTAGTAAAGATCGATGGCCTCGATTCCCAGGCGCCGCAGTGACCCTTCGGCAACCGACCTGATATGCGCCGGGCTGCTGTCCAGTACGCTCCAGCGTGCTTGGCCCTCGAACGCGGGCTTCATTCCAAACTTGGTGGCGATGATGACGCGATCGCGGTAGGGGGCCAGCGCCTCGCCGAGCAGTTCCTCGTTCGCGAGCGGGCCGTAGACTTCAGCCGTATCGAAGAAGGTCACTCCTCTGTCGACCGCAGCATGCAACAGCGAGATCATCTGTTGGCGGTCAGGGAGCGGTTCGTAGGACCAACTCATGCCCATGCAGCCCAGCCCGATGGCTGAGACCTGGAGCGAATTACCCAGCAATCGATGTTTCATGGCCGGATGTCCTGATCATGTTCCCAGCCCACTTCCCAGTGTTCAGCCGGGTTGGTGGATCGTATGGTCAACCGCCGTCCGGCGAGTTCGTAGGATCTCGGCAGGTCTTTGCCGATCAGCGAACGCACCAGGGCACCGTCCACATGGTACGTAATCGTGTGTGTGCCCGAAGCAATTGAATATCGGCCGTACGAAGCCTCGTAGCCGCCGACGGCGTACCGGGCTGGGCGGCCTTCGTCGCCAGCGCTCTCGTCCGCGTACATGACCTGCACGGCCATCGTGCCCTCGCGCGTGAATACCAGCTTGCCGCCGCAGTCGACGGGCCTGACTGCACCGTCCGGTCCGGGTGTCTTCAGCCAGACGAGGTGCCATGAGCCCAGCAGTGCGGTAGCGGCGGGGCCGATGCCCCGGGAATCGCTCGTCGGCGCATCGGCCCGTGCCGTGGTGCTCAGCAAGAACAGTAACAATACCGAGGTGACTGGAACACGGGGTCTGACCATGGGGCGCTCCCTGAAGGGATGAGTCTCGGAATCGACGTTGACCGATTAAATATTAGCCACGGGCCGGGCATGCGATAAGATCGGAAAATGAGAATACACTTGTGAGTGAGATTCAGTAATGGCCCGTACCAGCGTCGACGACCTGATTGGGTTCGTGCACGTGGCCCGCGCGCGAAGTTTCACCGGCGCGGCCGCGAAGCTCGGCGTGTCGCCCTCTGCCCTGAGCCATGCGATCCGTGGACTTGAAACACGCCTGGGGCTGCGGTTGCTGACCCGTACAACCCGCAGTGTGGCGACGACGGAAGCGGGCGAGCGACTTCTGCAAGCCATCGGCCCCCGCTTCGACGAGATCGAATCCGAAGTGGCAGCGCTCAGCGAATTGCGCGACAAGCCCGCCGGCAGCATCCGCATCACTGCGGATGAACATGCGGTCAGGTCGGTGCTCTGGCCGCGGCTACGCGGACTGCTGGCCGACTATGCGGAGATCAAGCTCGAGATTGTCACCGATAACGGCCTCACGGATATCGTCGCGGAAAGATTCGATGCCGGCGTTCGGCTCGGGGGCATTATCGCCAAGGACATGGTGGCTGTACCCATTGGCCCGCCAATGCACATGGCGGCGGTTGCGGCCCCGGCGTACTTTGCCAGGCACTCCCGGCCGAGGCGACCGGAAGAACTCATTGCCCACGCATGCATCAATATGCGCTTGCCGACGCGAGGCGGACTCTACGCCTGGGAGTTCGAGAAGAACGGTCGCGAGCAGCGCGTCAACGTCGACGGGCAACTCGTGTTCAACAGCATCGCGCCGATCGTAGAGGCCGCCGTGGATGGGTACGGAATCGCCTATCTGCTGCTGGATATCGTGCGACCCCTGCTGAACGATGGTCGACTCGTTCAAGTGCTCGCGGATTGGTCGCCGCCCTTCCCGGGTTACAACCTCTACTTCCCCAGTCGCAGGCAGCAGCCGCCCGCATTCGCGCTGGTGATCGAGGCGCTGCGCTACCGGGTATCCAAGGGAAGCAGGGGAGCACGATCGTAGGTTCGTGGTCTTGTATTGCCACTGACAGAGAGCGCAAGCGAGGTTCCAGGCTATAAGGGAATACAAAATCAGCGTTCAAGGAAGAAGTCGAGCATGGCTTCCTGGGCCGCCTCCACCATCGCGACGCCGTCGGATGTCTTGCATCCGCGATCCCGGGCGGCCTGGACCAAAGGCGTGACGCCGTGGCCGGCGATGACGTCCCCCACGAACATCGAAGGCTCAAGTAGATGCGGTGGAATTGGCAGCGGGTCCCCGCTTGACATGCCTAACGGCGTTGCGTTGCAAACCATGTCGCATCCCGTCGGATCTGGCGAGCCGGCACGGACCCGTCCATGGCCAAGCTCGGCAAGCAGCTGCAATAGTGTGCTGACGCGTGCGGTATTTGAATCGCTGATTACCAGTTCGCGCACGCCCGCCGCCAATAGGGCAATCGCGATGGCACTGCCGGCTGCCCCAGCGCCAATCAGCAGGGCACGTGCGCCAGTGTGTATCGCACCGTGTTCGATCTGTGCTTTGACGAATGCGTTCCCATCCAACATGTCGCCGTGCCATGTCGCGTCGTCGTTGCGGCGCATTACACTGACGCAGCCCAGCACTTGTGCGACGGCCGAAGTCGTATTGCAGTAGGCAAATGATCTGGCCTTGTGGGGCATGGTGACGAGCAGGCCGTCGACGTTGGACGTTCCTGTCAGCCCCACAATGACTGCATCCAGGCTTTCTTCAGGCACTTCCATCGGCAGGCATATGGCATTGGTGCCACGCGAACAGAAGCCCGCGGTCAGTCGATGGGGTGACTTTACGTACCTGATCGGATCTCCCAGGATCGGGAACAGCCGCGTCTTGCCGCTCAGGCCTTGCAGTATTTGATCCATGCGTTGGGCTCAATAGATCGCTTCGCCAATGCTCGCAATAGATCAGAGAGGTCAATAGTGGCGGCTAAGCCGTGTTGGCGTCGACACGCAGGACGATGCGCGCCCGCCCGGCCTGACCGGCAACGAATCGAGCCACTCCTTGAACTCGGTTGTGACCTCGACTCGCATGCTGCAAGTGCATCCTATGGGATACCAAAGTCAATCTGTTCAGGTCAGGAAATTGGGTAGCCCTTGTCCGTTGGTGTGCAGGGAAAGCCAGCCGATCCAACTATGGATTCGGGGACGGATAGTAGATTGAATTCCAAAACTCTCGCTGGCTCAGTGGCTTACACGGTCTCTTCGATACCCTTCCATTCCGCCAGAAAATTCCTTATAAATTATATCGTTAGGAGGTTTTTGGTTTCATCCACGAGCATCCCAAGGTTGCGAGACATGGCTATCTGGAGTGTCGCTGTCCGCGCCCGCTCGCTCTGTCCGAAACCATTACGGCGCTGCCCTGGTTTTGTCTTTAGGTGGTCATCGCCTTTCAGGAGTCTGCACCGGCATCGGAGGCGCCGAGCGCACTATCTGAATCGATTCCGAAGCATGTCGTCCGAGGAGAGCCCGGGACAGCCAATCGATGGTGGGGGCATTCGCGGCGGCATCTCGGGAGTCGAGGACGTTCACATTCTCAGTCACGTCAATGACTTGCAGTGGTAAATCGATCCTTTTCCGCCCACCAGAAATATCGCTATAAGTCAGTCTTGAGAATCGACTCCGACGGTTGATGCATTCGCGTCGCGAGTCTGACCGGACCACCCGTGGTAGGCGCCTTCCCTGCGGCGTTGGCAGTCCTAAGATCCCGATGCGCTATATTCTGATTCGGAGACGGCCGACCGGCTATCCGAGCGCGGGCGCATGCAAGATTTTTCACCACATTTAGAGGTGCTTCCCGCTGCGCAACGCCGCTTCTGGAGCGAGCTGTCGGCGGTACCCAATGAATTCGTGCTGTATGGCGGAACCGCCCTGGCGCTGCACCTGGGGCACCGCAATTCCGTCGACTTCGATTTCTTTGGCAAAGACGCGCTCGACGTGTCCAAACTCGAAGCCGCAATTCCGTTTCTAGACGGAGCGAAGATAATTCAGCGTGAAGAAAACACCTTAACTGCGCTGGTAAATCGAGACGGCTTCATTAAGGTGTCTTTTTTTGGCGTGCCGAAACTGCCGCGACTGGCACCACATCACGTGGCTGGCGACAATCACCTGCAAGTCGCATCATTGATTGACCTTGCCGGCACCAAGGCATCGGTCCTGCAAGTGCGTGCCGAGGCCAAGGATTACCTCGACATCGATGCGTTAATGCGATTGGGCGGAATCGGTTTACCGACCGCTTTGGCGGCTGCCCAAAGGCTCTACGGTACGTCCTTCAATCCCGAAATTACGCTCAAGGCATTGTCCTACTTTGGTGACGGAAATCTGCGCAGTCTCTCCGAGGACATCAGGGACCGACTCGCCGCTGCCGCACGCGAAGTCGATCTGGATCATCTGCCTGCTATCGATGCTACCTCCCGACAAGTGTCCAGGGCATATGGGTCCGAGCTGTGAAGCCTTTGCCCACTTCGTCGCAAATGCTCGATCTTGCCCGGCGGATCATCTGGTTCGAGCCGCCAGAACAAGCGCTTGCCGAACCGATACGCTTCCTGGCCTATGCCATGACTTATGCGCGTCACGAGGATATGCGCGAGATACGTCGTCATGTCTCCGATGACGACTTTCGGGATGCACTCGATCAAGCGCCCCCCGGGATTATCGACGCGCGCTCATGGGCATACTGGAATTCAAAGCTGGGTCGGTACCCGCCGCCGCCGCGGCCGGTACGACGCTTCGCAGGTGCAGGTAGCGCCGAGCGACGTGCCGATGCGCGAGCGGCGCGCGAAGACTGGCTTGCGAAATACGGCCCTGCCGACAAGTCCTGATTCCTGTCAGCAGGAGCGAACGAGGTTGCGGCAGCTGCGATTCAATGCTCGTGCGGTGCAAGCTGGTGCGGCAGGCCGTCTTCCATTTCGGTCCCGTGCGCAATCCAGTCGCGCGTCTGTGCTTCAGCGCGCTGGATCAGTTCGGCGGTGTGCCCGAAGTCCAGTGGCGAGACCTCCAGCGGGCACAGTGGCGGTACCGTGTGTACTTCCAGATCACGTGCATAGTGGCGGATCGAGCCAATCAGCTTCGACACCGTGAGCTGGTTGAGCGCATTCAGCGCGTGTGCCAGGGCACTGCGCGGTGGTTGCTGTCGCGCGCAGGTATAGCCAGTCGGCAGGACGTACAGGCGCGTGGCGCCGGCAGCCACTACGGCCTCAAACGGGGCCTGATAGGCAAATCCGCCATCGTTCAGCAGCCGATCCGCGATGCGCACCGGCGGGAACAATGCCGGGATGGCGGTACTAGCCAGCAGCGCCGGTAGCGCCGGACCCTGTGTAAGTGTGATCGCCGTGCCTGAGAGTACGTCGGTGGCCACGATAAAGCAGGGCAGGCGCGTCGATTCCAGTGAGCGGGCCGGCAGGCCGGCGTCGAGTAATCGTGCCAGGCGCGTCGGCTCGATCAAATGATCGCGGCCACGCGCAATGCGCCACAGGCCGCGCAGACCAGGGGAAGGAAACACGTCGGCGCGCCGTATACCGAGCCAGAGTCGCTCGAGGCGCTCAATGCCGCTCGGCGTTGGGTCGCAGGCATAACAGAAGGCATTGATCGATCCGACCGATACGCCAGCGACCAGATCGGCGCGGATGTCGGCGGCTGCCAAGGCCTTGAGCATGCCCACCTGGACGGCGCCGAGGCTGCCGCCGCCGGCGATAACAAAGGCTGTTTTGCGTTCCACGGACATGGCGCGTTGATCCAGTGTACCCCGGCAGCGCGCGCGAAGAAAAACCCCGGCGCCTTATGGCGCCGGGATAAGGCCCGCCGGGGGTGTGGCGGACGGCTCTGGGCTCAGCGCAGGATAGCCACGCCATTGACGCCGCCAGCCATGGTCCCCGTGCCGCGCAGTGCCAGGTTGCCATCGTCGTCGACGTTGAACACGGACAGGTGGGACTGGGTGCCGGCGCCATCAATGACTGCCAGCAGTCCCCCTGCGTAGGTAATGTCCGTGGGGGAACCATTGAAGCGGGCGGCTGCCGCGACTTCCTGGGTGATGGCCTGGCCGTGAACCAGGTAACGCGACACGCTCCTGCTCGGCGAGTTGGCCGAGTAGAGGTAGGGTCCGTCAAGCGCGACCCAGCAGGGCGCCATTTCAGTCCCCGAACCGGTGACTGTCAGCACCGCGTCATGGCGCACCAGTGATATCTCATTGGCGTGCGCGATGGTGACGTAGGCGCTGTCGCCGCGGGTAGCCAAGCCGAACGGCGCGTTGGTATTCGCCGGCAGGTCAGCGACCGTCGAGGCGGCGCCGGTCAAGGCGCCGTCGGCCGTCAGCCTGACGGTTTCGATGATGTTGTTCTTCTCACTGATGATGACTTCGTGACTGAGCACGCCCACCTGTGCGGCCGAGCCGTCGGCCTTAACGAGGCCGGTCAGGCCATCGGGATTTGCCGTGACGCCGCGACGCGTGATCGCATGGGATTCCACGTGGGTGGTCGTCAGCACATACAGGTGATCGTGACCGAACGCCACGCTGACGGGACCACCGACCGTGTTGAGCAATTCGTCCAGGAACAGGACGCGATCTTCACGATCGACCGAAAAGACGCTGACGGTGCTGGAGCCGAAGTTCACGACGGCGAGGTAGCGCTCGCCCAGCGCGATGCCGCCGGCATTGCCGCCCACGCCTCCCTGGCCCTGGGTTGGAATAGAATTCAGCAGCGTGCCATCGGCACTGTGGATCAGCAACGTGTTGGCAGCGCCATTCGAGGCAGTAATTACCAGCGCGCGATTCGCATCATTGGCGTAAGCCGCGCCGCTCGTAAGCGTCAGTGCTGCCAGCGCGGAATAAAGTACGGTAGATGTAGGCATCAGGGTCCCCTTGAGACATTGGGCGCAAGGCGATCGGTGTCCGTCGCCAGGCCGTGGTGATTGCTAGCTCCGCCGATTCGAGTCGGCTCGTAAGTCACTTCGTGGCACGCCGGCATTAGTTACGCCTGCATCGCAAATGCCGATGAAAGCGCTGGCTCAGAATCGGAGCCATTAGATTTATTCGCTGGCATTGCCTGATTGGTTACAGGGTGAACGCTGGAATGCGGAGTACAATTCACTACCGAGGTGACTGCGGCATGAGCGACGTGATTCTTTTCCATGCGCCCGGAGCCTGCTCGCGCGTCACCATGAATGCACTCGAGGAGATCGGGTTGCGCTATGAAGACCGCGCGATCAACCTTGGCGCGGGACAGCAGAGATCGCCGGAGTACCTGGCCCTGAAT